>Ga0306920_100015878_pt1 | contig 10345 bp, 12 predicted proteins | sample flu12Cox44000170_FD_204666 | JGI IMG/M metagenome (GOLD analysis project Ga0306920, IMG submission 204666) | Lab enrichment of tropical soil microbial communities from Luquillo Experimental Forest, Puerto Rico - flux4day.12C.oxic.44.000.170 (v2)... | ecosystem: Environmental > Terrestrial >...
CTGTCGGTGCTCAGCTGGCGGGGATCTGGTCTCACGCCGGACGCGCGGGCGTAGCTCAATGGCAGAGCCCCAGCCTTCCAAGCTGGTCATGAGGGTTCGATTCCCTTCGCCCGCTCCAACCCAAAATGCCAGGTCAGGACCGTACCAGCCGTCCGGAGGATTTGCCCTTAAGGAAGCTGGCCGACTTCCTTGTGCCCGTCGCGTGCCTTGCCGTGCCACTGTGGATCAGCGGTCAGTCTGCGGGCGGACCGGTGCGCCGTCTGCAGTTTGACTCTGTCGTCTTTTTGGTCAAACTTTTGACTATGACGACGCTGCCTCTGGGAGAGGTAAAGACCCATCTGTCCGAGCTCGTCGGCCGGGTACATGACCACCATGAGCGAGTCACTGTCACCGTCCACGGCCGCCCGTCCGCTGTGCTGGTCGCCGTCGAGGACCTGGAAAGGCTGGAAGAGACCCTGGTCATCTTGCGGGACGCCGACACGATGCGCAGGCTGGCGGAGTCTGACGCCGAACTCGCCCGCGGGGAGCAAGTGACCGCAGCCGAACTTGCCGAAACAATCCGCAATCGTTCGGCGCACGAGTGAATGAAGGCGGGCAAGGTCCGCACACGCTCAGGACAACCCCAACAGTGCGACGGGCATTTGCCGAAACATTGCCGAAAGCGGTCGCGGCTGCCGCCTACGAGTTCATCACCGGCCCGCTGGTGGAGCAGCCTCACCGCGTCGGCAAGCAGCTGCTCCCGCCGCTAGATGACAGGTTCAGCGCACGACGCGGAACCTACCACGTCATCTGCCGGATCGACAACGAGGCTCATCTCGTCACCGTCGTCGACATCGGCCACCGCCGCGACGTCTACCGGACCTGATCGCCGTTGACTCACGCCCGTTGCCGAATTAAGCCGTAATAGCAACCAGGGCAGCGCCGGCCACGACCACTGCCCTCGGATCAATGTGGCTCCTACGCCGTGCAGACCGGTCAGCGCAGGGCCGTCTTCTTCGCCGCCCGATTGTCCAGCTCGCGCCTGCCACGTCAAGGGCGCGCCTGCGGCACGTCGCTGTGCGATCGGCATTCGCCGACCCTGGACATGGCGACCGCTCCCAAGGGACTTGGTACCTGCGAAGAGGACGGGGAATTCCAAGCACACGAGCAGCAGCAGGGAGGCAGGGCCAGTCGTGGCCGGGGCGCCGGATCACTGGCGTGGCTGCGGGCGGGCCACGGGCGGCTTTGTGGTCAATAGGTCAGCGTGATGGCCCGTTGATCTGCCGGTAGCCTGCCGGGATCGGCACACGCAGCAGTGCCATGTTGGCGGCGCTGGGTCTGAGGTAGTACCAGTCGGACTGGCTCATCTGCGGTGTGCTTGCCCCCGTGATCATCCGGACCGGCAAGTAGGTGCGTGCATTGACCCACAACAGGACGGGAAACGGCAGGTAGTGCGGGTAATGGACTGATCGGGTCTCGGCCAGCTCGATAACCGGCTGTCCGTTCACCTGGGTGCGCCCGGTGACCCGCCACAGGCCGTGGGTGACCTGGTGCGCGAGCGCAGCGGGGCTGAGATCCTGTAGCCCGGGATTGGGGTTTATGAAACGGCCGTATTGCAGCGACCAGGCTCCTGGCGGCGTCACTGTGTTGTCATACCCGCAGCCGCCTGGCATCGCGGCGTAACAGACCACGGTCAGCCGACCGTAAGCAGTATCCGCGTTACCAGGCGGGGTGGTGTAGACGAATCCGTCCTCTTCGGCCAGCTTGAGCGGCGCAGTTCTGGCAACCCTTTTAGTTCTGGTGACTCTTTCGGCGTAGACGGACCGCCAGCGTGCCTGCTGGCCGGTCACTGGCTGCGCTGGCCAGGACCAGTCCCGATAGATGTCCACCACGGCACCTTTGGTGAACCCGGTCTGCACCGTATACAGGATGTCGTCGTTGATGGCACTGAAGGCAGTCAGCATGCCATGACCGACCGAGCCCGCCGACGGCAGTCCAGCCTGCGGCGTGGCGACTTGCCGGCCATCGTGGCGGTGCGGTGCAGTGCCGCCTGGCAGCAAGGTCACCATGAGCACGGCCACCGCGGCTGCCGCGATACCGATGACCAGCTGCGGCCAGTGCCCTGATCCAGGCCCGCGCCCTGCCCGGGCCAGGCGCCGGCTGTGCCGCCGGTCAGCCTGGCGCACCATACGCAGGATTGCGTCCGGGTCGGGGGCATCGCGCTCCAACGACACCAGCGCCGCGCGCAGCTGGTCTTCTGTCCGCATCAGCGTTCCTCCTCGATCACTGCCGGGACTGGGTGCGACGGCCGGGCCAGTTGCACCCGAAGGGAAGCCAGCGCCCGGGAGGCATAACTGCGGACGGTGCCAGGCCCGCAGGCCAGAACCTCAGCGATCTCCTGGTCCGACAGCCCCTCGTAATAGCGCAGCACCAACACAGCCCGCTGCCGTCGCGGCAACCTCGCAAGCTCGGCCAGAATCGCGCGCCGCTCAGCGTAACCAGCAGCCGGGTCGGGCTCGGCACAGCCGCTGATCTTGGCGCTATCGCCTGTGAGCACCAGCCGCCACGAGCGGCGGCGCCACGACACATATTCGTTAACGATCATCTTGCGGACGTAGGCTTCCGGCCGGTCCAGGCATTCAATCTGCGGCCATCGCCCATTCGCACGGATGAGCACCTCCTGGACCACATCCTCGGCAAGCCCCCGATCCCCGGTCAGCACGACGGCGAACCTCACCAGGGCAGGCAGCCGGGCCGCCGCGAACTCCTCGAAAGTCACCGGGCCTCCAGTTACGGTCTCCTCCCACTACACGCTTGTCAGTAGCCGAATGCTGCGCCGCAGGCGAAATCAAGCGGGATCAGCTTGGCCCACACGACGATCTTGACTATCCGTGCCCCGCTCCGTGCCCGATGACACGGCGCATCGCGGACCCTCGCGGTCTCATGCGGGCATACCTAGAGGCCCACCGGCCTGGCAGACCATAGGTCCGAAGGCAGACCGAGACGGCCTCCTAAGTCGTCGTTCACCCTGCCGTCCCGCGCGAGTCGTGCCAACCAGAAAACCCCAGGCCAAGCTGTGACAGGGCACCTAGGCTGGCGCCTGTGGCCAGGCGGGCTAGAGACGGCAGCACGTGGCGTATTGGCACGGACGTCGAGGTCGCCTGGATCGTGAACGGCACGTCCATGGGCCGCACCATCACCGCTGCCATTCCGCCTGTCTTCGAGGCCTACGTAACGGTCGTGCTGCCCTACGGTGGCGAGAGGCAGATCAAGCATGACCGGGCCGTGCTCATGCTGCTGCGCGAACAGTCGCCGGGTCAGCCGTGGTGGCTGGCGTATCTCGACACCGGCACCGATGACGTCGTCTTCGCCGATGCGCCGAAGGTCACCTTGTACGCAGGGTGGCAATACGTGCTGGTCCAGGCGGGACCGGACCAGGCCGCCACCTGGCGCAGGCGCGATCCTGAGTTGTACTGGACGGGCAGCGTGTTGCCCACCTTGATGTTTCCCGCCGATCACTCCTGGCTGGTGTCGCAATTGTGGGACGACGAGTGGGCGTGCATTGGCGGCCCAGCCAAGCTCGTGAGCAGATTCCTGCATCACCCTGATCTGCAGGCGAGGCGGGCGGCCCTTGGCAAAGACGTCACACCACCGGGCCATGAGATGCTGTAACCGCTCGCAATGCGTAGGCGGACGTGCCCGTTGCGTGCAATGGAGCGGTAACTCACCAGCAACCACGGTCACTCGCGGACCAGAGGCAGCAGCCGCAGGCGGATGGAAGGTTGGAGTCGCCCCGCGCAACGCAATAAGGCGTCGGTGGCCTGCCGCTGGTGCGGGCCGCCCAAGCGCGGGACATACGTGGGATGAGCCTGGGGCCAACCGGCCGGAATCGTGAATTCTCCGCAGGCCAGGCCCGGCGCCCGAACGGGAAGGGGCAATCGTTTACAAACCGTCGGCGTTGGCGTTATCCGCTGAGCGTCAGCGGAGGCTGGTGGTCGCCTGCTGTGTCGGCTCGACGGGCGAGACCGCGACGAGCTGTCCCGGGTCATGCTGGCCGCCGCGGCAATAAGACAGGCCCATGGAGCCCGAGATGCCGACCGCTTCGCGCCCGGCAAACGCGTCATGCGTCGTCGGCAGGGTCAGCCTGATGGTGGTGGCGTTGTGCTCGATGCCGCGGTCGCAACGGTATTTCGCCACCAGGACGTACGCCGAGGCCCCGTGAGCCAGGACCACGGTCACTGGCCTGGCGGAGGTCACGTATGCGCCGCCGCCCTTGGCGTAACGGAACGGCAGCACCGCGCCGGTGACGTCGGTGAGCACGACCCGCGGGTAGCCCTCCAGAGTGCAGGCAGCTGGGCCGCGGTTCGTCAAGGCGTACATTACTGCGTGCTCGCCCGTCATCGGTGACACGTAGGTGCCGGGATGCAGGACAAGCGCCCGCCCCGGGCACCGTCCGATCCGGATCGCGGCCCGGGCGTGCTGGGCCGTGCCGATCCCGCTGCTGCACCCGGCGATGATGAGCGGCACGGCCGCCGCGGCAAGCATGGCCTTCGCGGATCGGCTCATGGCTCCTCCTGCGCCCTCGTTCCAATGGGCCCCATCTCCTTGACGCGGCACAGCACCCGCGGGTTGGAGTAGAACAGGCCGTTGCGGCAGGTCGCGCTCCCGCTCGCAACCCCGGTGAACCGGCCCTACAGCGGCCCTAGGACGCGCGGACAGCCGGGTGCCGGTTTTCACGGATTTTCACAGACTGAGCGGACGGCACCGGACTGTGACGGACAGCCTGGACATCCGAGGGATCCTGACCTGCGGATTCGGATTATGACGCACTGGATGGGCGCACGGCATTGGTCTACGGATCTGAAGGCTAGGGCGGTTTCCAACCCGCCGTTGTATCGCGATCAGCTAACCAGGCCCGGGTGGTTGACCTGGCTATCGCGCTGACGGCCATGACCGGCGCAGGCGATCGATAACTGGTCCGGGCGCTACGTCATCGGCGGTGCCGGGATAGAACTCCTCCAGGAATGACCGCACGTCGTCGTGAGCGTGCGCCGCCGCTTCGGGTACCTGGCCAGCCCGCACCTGGCGCAGCATGGCGGCGGATGCCATGACGGCCTCGGGGTACTGATCCTCCACCACGTCGAGTCCCTCCATCACCGCGATCAGCAGCGCCGTGCCAGGCGGCTCGACGGCGAACAGGATGCGGATATCGCTGTGCCACGGTGCGCCCGGCCGCAGGTCCATCAGGCCCTCGGGCCAGGGCTCTTGGCCCAGCTCCCGCTCCATCTGCGCGGTAATGTCCGCAAGGGTGGTTTCTGCGCTGATCGCCTCGCTGCTGTCTTCTGGCTGCCGGTTGCCGTCCTCACCGGCCAGATCCAAGGCCGCCATGGCCTCACGGGCCATAAGGGCGCCGCGCTCCGCCGCATGGCGCGCCTTCATGGTTTCCTTGCGGAACCGGAAGGCCTCGACGTGCGTTTGCAGCTGGCGGGTCTTCTCGCCCAGCCGGTGGCTGGCCTCAATCATCTTCGGCAGCAGCCGCCGCGCCTCGGCCTCCTGCTGCTGGACCGCGGCCAGTTTGCCCGCTGCCTGCGCTACCCCCTGCAGGCTGCCCGCATCCAGCGCCCGGCGGTGCACATCCTCCAGCGTCGCCCGCGCAGCCTCCAGCTCGGCGACCTGACCCTGGATGTCCTTGACCAGAGTGGCGGCATCGGCCTCACCCCTGCGCAGCACCGTCAGCCGTTCCAGCCGCTGCTGATAAGACCGGTCGAGCGCTTCAGCCAGCACCCAGGGCCACGAATCGGCCGTGGAAACCACCAGCGGATCCCCGAGGCTGGCACCGTCCTGCATCAGCCTGGCCAGTGCCTGCACCACGCGCAGGGCCGCCGACTCGTCTCTGCCACGGAGATCAGCCAGCCAGTCGTGAATCTCGCCCGACATCCGCAGCGCGAAGCCCGCGCCGGGAGGCGGGCTGTCGGGACCGTCGGCCTGGTGCCCGCAGACGACCGCGCGGCGGGCGGCGCTGTAGGGCTCACCCGTCTGTGCCATGCGCTTACGGGCGGCGGCCCTGATCTTGTCGTGCGCCATCGTGCCCCTCACAACCCGGCGGCCCCGTCCCGGCGCCTGGCCACCGCGCAGAGGTGATCACGATGGAAGGAACAGCAAATCCACGCAAGGGCTGCGCCGCTCTTGTCCTCGATCACTACCCCAGCGCCGGGCTGAGGCAGCTCGGATCAGGCAGGCGTGGCTGCCAGTGCCAGCATACGCGCCACCCTCGGGGGTGCCCAGGCGCACAGCCGAGGCCCGGCTCCGCCAGTTGCTCGCGACCCGAGGTGGTCACTCCGGCAGGGCCAGACCGGGAACAGCGGGTGCGCAGGACAGTGCAACGGCAGCGGCTACGGCTCGCCGACATGGCCGCGGCCGCCGCCGCAGCGGTCATCGCCGTTGCCATCCCGGCCGGTCTGGGGGCATTCGGCCAGCCCCCCAGACTAGAGCGGCCGCCAGCCGCACCGACCCTCTACGTCTACGCCTCCAACGTCGGCTCGGGCGCGAATCGCGCGTGACCCGCATGGGGGGCGAGGCCATGCCCCGGTGAACGGCAGTCTCTGGCCGCTGGACACGGCCGAGACACAGCGCCCCCGTGAGCTCCGGGCGGCTTCTGTCACGCCTCGTGTCCGCCACCACCGCACCGCTGCCTCGTCGATGTCGGCCATGCTCAGCTTGTCGTCGCGGCGGCTCGATCTCGGCCCAGGCCGCTGCCACGGCGTGTTCACGGTCACCCGGATGCTGTTGCCGGTCGGGTCTACCGGCGGCCAGAAGAAGCTGCCGTGGCCCTCGTTGCCGGGGAAGCCCTGCCAGCCGCCGGGCATGCCCTCGTGCTCGTCTCCGGCGTCATCAACCGCGCGCAGCCGAAAGCATGGCGTGATCATCGGCCAGTACTCGCCCATCATCCACGGGTGCCCGGACACCTGAACACCCACCAGCGCCCCCATGCGGACCTGGAAACTATGCTCCGTGGGCATGGCTATCCCGATACAGGTCGTCTTCGATTGCGCTAACCCCGCGGTAGTGGCGCGGTTCTGGGCTAATGCCCTCGGCTACCACCTGCAAGGACCCCCGGAGCCAGACGCCGAATGGCAGGCCTGGCTGGCCGAGCACGGTGTACCGGAAGAAAAGTGGAATGACGCCAGCGCGATCATCGATCCCGACGGTAACGGCCCGCGCATCTACTTCCAGCGCGTACCGGAGCCCAAAGCGGTCAAGAACCGCTTGCACCTCGACGTCAACGCGGGCGGGCCGGCTGGGACACCGCCGTCGGAGCGACGCGCCCGCGTCGACCAGGCGGTCGAAACTCTGACCACCGCTGGCGCCACCCTCGTTGCTGCCAGCACCAACGAATATGGCGAGTACTGCGTCACCATGCTCGATCCGGAACAGAACGAGTTCGACGTGCAGTGAGCCTCGGCGCGTGGTTCGCGGCGTAGATCTGCTCGAACCTGACCAGAAGGGCGCCGTAGCCCGGCCCGGCGGCGACCGCCGGGCCAGGCTGGCAGGTGATCGGCGTGGCTAACTGCCGGTCACCGCGAACCAGGCGTCAATCCCGGTGGGGCCGGTGACGAACACGAGCGGTGCGATGCACGGCCGCGGCAGGCTCACCCGGGCGTTGATCGTGGAGTTCCCCGCGGCATCGGCCTTGAAGTCGCCGGTGCTGATGTTGGTGACGGTAGCCGTGTTCCCGGCGCCGATGCTCTGGCAACTGACCAGCGCTCGGAAATCGGGAAACGGATTGGTGCCCTGCAACGCGGGCGGCACCGGGGACTGCCTGGCCAGGACCAGCCCGCGCACCTGCACCAGCAGGTGGCCGTCCCGTTTGAGGGAGCCGGTCCCTGCGGTCAGTATCCAGGGCAGCCCACCACCGACCACCCCCCGGATCGGGTTGGCCGCACCCGCGTACGGGCCGGTCACCGGCGTCATCGTGGAGAACTTCAGCACCGTAGCCGGGCCGGGTCCTGCTGAGGCGGCCACGCCCTGCACCGCTGCCGCGCTCACCAGGGCCGCCCCACCGACGGCGGCCAGCAGCCCACTGATCTTGCGCATCTCACACCTCCTCGCTGGGCACCAGGTTGGCCGCCCGGCCCGGTGCGTTCCTGCTTCCCCCGCTCACACGTCCGGCCAGCGCGGAAGGTTCACCGGGCCGTCGTAAAGCAGCCATGCCGGGCTTCGGCGAAGGACCGGACCGGCCCGATGACCTGCCGTGAGCCCACCTGGGGCTACCAGCCAGACACAACACGCCGGAGCCTCCCGGTGTCGAAAGACACACTGGGAGGCTCCGGCGTGACACGCCAGCAGTCAGGCCAGGATCTTGGCCTTCTGGCTTTCGAATTCGGCGGCCGTGATGACGCCCCGGTCGCGCAGGTCGGCCAGCTTGCTCAGCTGGTCCGCCGTGCTCTCCGAGCCCGCGGCCTCCTGGACGTACTGGCGGAACTGCTGCTCTTGAAGCTGCGCGTCCCGCTGAGCATGCTCATGCATCTTGCTGCCGCGGGCGATCAGGTAGACCAGGACCCCGATCAGCGGGAGGAACAGGATGAAGATGAACCACAGGGCTTTCGCCCAGCCGGACAGGTCATGGCTGCGGAACAGGTCGATGAAGACGGTGATCAGGATCCAGAACCAGATCACCCACAAGAAGATGATGAAGATCGTCCAGAAGGCGCCCAATAGGGGATAAGAGTAGGAACTAGCAGCGAACGACATGGTGTCTCCTTGGCGCACAGGGCGCCCCAACAGCGCCAGGCTGACCAGTGGTGAACTTGAGCATCATGATCGTACTGGGCCCTGCACGACGAAATCTCGGTTACACGCGGAGACCTGATCCCGGCTAACTGAGCGGGCTCGGCACGTCATACCCGATCCGCATGGCTGGGCCGCCAGGCAGCATGACCTGGTGACAGTACGCAGGACGGTATTGGGTCCATTGCGCGTTAGCGAACGAATGCATCCACCGGAGGTACGCCGCACGGGGGAAGTGCGCCTCCTTGTCGACCGTGGCCAGGTCCACCCAGCGCAGGAGGCTGGCGGGTCCGCCGCCGGGTGGCCGGCCGCCGAAGTCCACGATCTGCACCGGGTGGTAAGCGACCATGCCGGCCAGGAGCACCAGCAGCCGTGGATCAATGCCACCGCTGCGGAGTTGCGCCCTGGCTGTGGCCGAAAACGTGATCCGCCTGTTGGTCAGCAGAAGGGCCTCGGCGGCTTTCCGGGCGCGCAGGTATTTCTGCTGAACGGCGCGATACCTGACGGTGCCGCCGGGAAAGACCAGCCGGATGTCGATCCTGTTCTTCCCTGAGCCGAAGCTCGCAATGACGACCGGGGCGTAAACGGAGGCCAGCCGCGTGCCGAATTGGGCTTGGATGGCCGGGGTGACGACCAAAAGGACAGAGTTGAGCGGATCGGTCGACTGGGGCCCGAGCGTCGCCACTTCCCCGGCCGGGAAGTGGTTTTGAGTTAGTTCGGCGCATACCTGGGGATCGCATCCGACGACTTCGGCCCGGCTGACCTCCCGCAGTATCCAGGTGACGGCCTGGTTTCTAGCCTCAGCCGCAGCGCCGAGGCCCTGGCCAGGGCCGGGTTGCTGGCCGGTGCCGGCGTGGCCGCCCGGCGGTTGCCGCGGCGGCGCGCCGCTCCGGGCCAGGACCAGGGCGGTCCCGGCGGCAGCGGCTACGAGCAGAACCGAGGCCAGGACGGCAGCCGCCCGCCAGCGCCGCGAGGCGCGGTCACTGCCGCGCCGCGCCGGCTGAGGCGTAGCGGCCGCCTGAGGCGTAGCGGCCGGCTGAGGCGTAGCGGCCGGCTGAGGCGTGGCCGCCGGCTGAGGCGTGGCCGCCGGCTGAGGCGTGGCCGCCGGCCGGGCGCCGATCAGGCCATCGTCAGTGTCGGGCCGCGGTTCCGGCACCGCGGCGGGCGCGCGCGGAGCTGGGGATGCCCCGTCGTCCGCACCGGGAGCTGGAGCGACTGGCGGAAGCGGCCCCGCCAGCCGCGCCCCGGCCGCCGCTAGTTCACTGAGCGCGCCCCGCGCCGAAGGCCTGCCCGCCGGTTCCTTGCTGAGACAGCGATGAATGATAGAGCCCAGCGGTTCGGGCAGCCAGCCCACCGCGGGCTCGGAATGAAGAATGGCGTATGCCGTGGCGGTCAACGACTCGCCCTTGAAGGGCAGCTCCCCGGTACCCGCGTACGCGATCGTAACGGCCCACGACCACATGTCGGCCGCGGCGCTCACCCGCACCCCCGCCAGCTGCTCGGGAGCCATGAACGCCGGGGTCCCGACCGCGACCTGCCCGGAAAGGCCCGTGGTGGTCATGCCGGGAACGGCCGCCAG
>Ga0306920_100015879_pt1 | contig 10345 bp, 8 predicted proteins | sample flu12Cox44000170_FD_204666 | JGI IMG/M metagenome (GOLD analysis project Ga0306920, IMG submission 204666) | Lab enrichment of tropical soil microbial communities from Luquillo Experimental Forest, Puerto Rico - flux4day.12C.oxic.44.000.170 (v2)... | ecosystem: Environmental > Terrestrial >...
GGGATGCGATCGATTACTTCGACAAACACGTTCTGCTGGTGAACGAGGACAAGAAGACTGGATTGATCACCGTCGGCACTCAGTGGAAGGATGCTGCCATAGCGGCGGCCTGGACCAACACCATCGTTGATCGCCTGAATGACCAGATGCGCTTGCGGGTATTGACCGAGGGTGAGGCCAATGTGGCTTACCTCGAGAAGGAGTTGGCTGAAACCAACGTCGTCGAGATGAAGCTGGCTCTCTCCAGGATCCTCGAAACTGAGTTACAGAAAGTGATGGTGGCGCGCGGCGATAAGCAATACGCGTTCCGTGTCGTAGATCACGCGGATGTTCCAAAATGGCGCTCCTGGCCAAAGCGACGGGTCATCGTCGCTGTAGGACTGCTAGCGGGCGGTCTGGCGGGGTTGGTTGCGGTATTCGTTCGCGAATACCTTGCGCGCAGACCACTTGCGGCTGAATAAGGTAGCGCGCGACAGCGAGCCGAAGTGAGCTGGCCTGGTTCATGCACTAAGCGGACGGGCGCACCCTGCGTCACAGACCAGCCAACAGTTGCAAGTGACTCGGTAAGGAACCGGAGTGGCGTCCGGTGACCGGGTACTACTTTCTCGTCTCTGTCGGATATGTGCTTCTGACCAGCGCGGTCTGCTTATTCGAGGCGAGGCGCATCCGCGCGAGCGGTCCCGACGCCGTCAGCATGTTCATCGCGCTCTTTGTGGCGCAATGCTGTCTGCCCGGGATCGTTATCTACGCTTGCCTGCCGCTGGTAGATCCGGATTCTCCGACCGAGGTCGGTGCGATGGACCGTATTTACGAGGCGGCAGATGTGCCCGCGGCTCTCCTTGTGTTGGTGTTAACCGCCTGGTTCATTTTCTTTTTTTATGCCTTTGCAGCGTTAAATGCCCGACTGCTTGCGCGCTTTGATACACACGCATCGCGCGGGTTACGCCTGGTTGTCAGCGGCTCGCCCCCTCGTCTGCTCATTGTGCTGACCTTCGGGCTCGCTCTCACCCTCGCCTCCTTTTACACAATGGGAAGCTCGCTCAGCGAGCGCTACATCAATCTGATCCTGTTCCGGGCGGGCGTTCAGCAAGGTGAAGAGAGCGTGCTGAATGCATTGGGCTTTGCGCTGACCCAAACCTGGGCCTGGCTGTCTATCCCGGCGCTGTTCGTCATCTACGAGCGCCACGGACGCCGGCTCCTGTGGTGGATGAGCCTGCTGTTCCTGGTCGTGTTCGTGATCCTGGGCGTCTCCCGCCGCGCGCTGTTCATACCGATTGTGCTGGTTTATCTGACTCTGGTCCTATTTAATCACCGCTGGCGCCTGAAGTGGCTGCTGGCAGGGGTGATTCCGGTGCTCATCTGGATCGCGTTCGGCAAGGAGCTGATCGGGATCCTGGCGTTCCACCGGACCTTCGGCGATGTCGTCGGACGTTACGAAACTCTTCCCGCCTCGTTCCTGCGGGCGGCTTCGGACATTGGCATAACAGTCGTGGAATCGCTGGGGTCCATAAACCTGCTGGACCTCCCGCCGCGATTCGGCGTTGATCATCTGTTGTCGGTATTGCGTAAGATCCCGACCGGTCATCGCTGGCTGGGTGATCTTCCCGCCCGCATCGTGCGACTCAGCACGGAGGCCTTTGCTACTCCCAATGACGAAGACATTCCGCCCGGGCTGTTCGGGCAGATGTGGATGGACTTTCGAATTTTCGGTCCGGTCGTGTGGGGGCTGATCCTGAGCGTGCAAATGAGCATCGTTCAGTACGTGTTCGCTCGGACCATTCGGACCAGACAGGCTGCCGCACTCTTGGTGCTGGCTACGTTTGTTGTCGCGCTCCCTCTGAATACGGGCACCTATGACTTCTCGTTTGGCTTCGACATCTATGTACTCGTGATTTGCATATTCCTGACGTTCAGATGGATATTCGTCCAGGTTCCCACCGCGGACTCCCCGGCCGCCGGCGCGGCGCGCAAGTGATCTGCCTGACCGGTTAGGCCCAATATGCGACTCGTGCTGGCGATCTCGAGCCTCGGGAGCGGGGGAGCGGAGCGCGTCATAGCAATGCTTGCCGGAGCATTCGCCGACCGCGGTCATGAGGTCTCGCTGGTCACGCTGACCCGGAGCGGGGACGATTTCTTCCTCGTCGACTCGCGTGTACGGCGCCTTGGCTTGGGTTTGACGGGCGATTCGCCTAACAGGCTGCACGGGCTGTGGGCTAACGTACGGCGTTTACGCGCGTTGCGACGCGTCGTGGCGACCCTGGAGCCTCACGCCGTTCTGTCCTTTGTGACGAGCACGAACGTGTTGGCGATTCTGGCTTGCATCCGCTTGCCGCTGCGTGTCATCGTCTCCGAGCGCGTCGATCCGGCTGCCCATCACGAGGACCGGATCTGGGCAATCTTGCGCTCCGTGCTGTATCGGCGTGCCGACGCGGTCGTGGTCCAGACGGAGACAATTGCCGGATGGTTCCGCACACGGCTGTGGAAGGGGGCACGCGTCATCGTCGTCCCGAACCCGGTGGCTCCCTTGTCTGGCGGCGAGCCGGACGTCCGTCAGCCGCGACCCTTCATCCTTGCCGCCGGGCGCCTGGCGCATCAGAAGGGTTTTGACCTGCTCATTCGCGCATTCGGGGCGGCCACCGCGCGACCGCGCGAGTTGCAGCTCGTAATCGCCGGTGACGGGCCACAGGGTCAGTATTTGCGTGATCTTGCGGCGCAGCTCGGTCTCGGTACCCGGGTGTCGTTCCCGGGCCGGGTGCGCAACCTGTCCGCGTTGATGAAGGCCGCCGTGGCGTTTATTCTGCCGTCGCGCTACGAGGGCTTCCCTAACGTCTTGCTCGAGGCCCTGGCAGCCGGCGTGCCGTGTGTGGCGGCAGACAGTCCGGGTGCCACGCGTGAGATCCTCGCCGATGGAGCATACGGCCTGCTGGTGCCGCCGCAGGACTCGAAGGCGCTGGCGCAGGCCATTGAGCGGATTACCACGGACAGCGAGCTGCGCAGGCGGTACTCGCAAGCCGCAGCGGTGGCGATCGAGCGTTACCGGCTTGATCGGGTGGTGGCGGAGTGGGAGCGGCTTCTGGCGGGACCCTGAAGCGACTGCCGCGAGCCTAGCAGTAAGCGTTTGCGCCGTCCCTAGGTATCATGCATGCGAATAAGTCAGATCGTGTGAGGCTATGGGTGATGCGGTGAACCTGCTGGACCGAGAGTCCCATTTCGACTTTGGCAGGAACTGGGCAAGCTACCTGCGACTGGTCACCGATGCGCACGTGCAGGAGGCGGTCCGGTCGCTGCAGCGGCTCGCCGGGGGCGACCTTCACGGCAGGCGCGTTCTGGACATCGGCTGTGGCTCGGGGCTGCACGCTCTTGCCGCGTTGCGGCTCGGCGCACGCGAGGTCGTGGCAGTCGATATCGACGCGGACTGTGTAGCGACCACCCGGCAACTATTGCAGACTCATGCTGCCGGACAGCCCTGGTCCACGCGCCAGACGAGCGTGTTTGACCTGATCACTGACTCGCCGGCTCCTTTCGATGTCGTTTACTCCTGGGGGGTCCTGCACCACACTGGTGATATGTATCGCGCGCTGCGTATCGCCGCCGCGCTGGTGGCGCCCGAGGGGCAGCTCATATTTGCGCTCTACCGCCACACCTGGCTATGTTGGCTTTGGAAGATTGAGAAGAAGTGGTACGCAGCCGCAGGTCCTGCCGCCCAGGCGCACGCCCAGGCCGCGTATGTGAGGCTCCTGAGAGCTGCGCTTTCCATGGCAAGGAGACGCAATAGCTTCACCGATTACGTCTCGGCGTATGGGCAGCGACGTGGGATGGACTTTTATCATGACGTTCACGACTGGCTCGGCGGCTGGCCGTACGAGTCCATCTCGCCAGCGCAAACGGAGCGATTCATGAGTAAGCTGGGTTTCCGTCGCGTGCGTGCCTTCACACGGCGCGGCATCCAGCTCGGTCTCTTCGGCTCCGGCTGCGACGAATACGTCTACGCCAGGAGGTAGCACGCGACGTGTGTGGAATCGCCGGATTCATGGACCGAACCCCGCGCGACTTGGAGGGCGACTGCGCCGCCATGACCGGCGCGCTGACTCACCGCGGCCCGGATGATTTCGGTTATTGGTTTCAGCGTGACGTCGGCCTCGCGATGGGGCATCGGCGGCTATCGATCGTCGACCTCTCGCCGGCGGGTCATCAACCCATGGGGTCCGCGAGCGAACGATACCTGTTGACGCTCAACGGCGAGATCTACAATCACTTGGCCTTGCGCGCCGAGCTCGAGAGTTGCGGTGCGGCTCCCCCATGGCGCGGGCACTCCGATACGGAGACGCTGCTCGCCGCCATCGAGGCGTGGGGATTGCGGCGGGCATTGGAGCGCTCGGTGGGAATGTTCGCGCTCGCGCTCTGGGATCGCGAGCATCGCAGGCTCAGCCTGGCGCGCGACCGCGCCGGCGAAAAACCGCTGTACTACGGCAAGGCAGGTCGCGCATTCCTGTACGGCTCGGAGCTCAAAGCGCTGCGGGCGCATCCGGACTTCGCCCCGGAGATTGACCGCGGCTGTCTCGCGCTCTTTCTGCGCCACAACTACGTGCCCGAACCACGCTCGATTTACCGCGGCATTCAACGGGTGCCGGCCGGTACGGTCCTCGAGGTTGACGAATTCGGTCGTCACGGCGAAGCGGTCGCGTACTGGAGTCTCGCATCGTTAGTGCGCATGCCGCTCCACGGCTCGTTTGTTGGCAGCGACAGTGATGCCATCGAGACGCTCGAGCACGTGCTCGGCGAGGCAGTCGGACTGCAGATGGTCGCGGATGTCCCCCTGGGGGCTTTCCTGTCGGGGGGCATCGACTCGTCGCTGGTCGTGGCACTCATGCAGCAGCGCTCCATGCAGCGCGTGCGCACCTTCACGATCGGCTTCAGTGAACCCGACTACGATGAGTCCCGGCACGCGCGAGCCGTCGCGCAGCATCTGGGCACCGAGCACGCGGAGCTGATCGTAACACCAGCGGAGGCAAGGGCCGTAATCCCGCGATTGGCCACGATCTACGATGAGCCATTCGCCGACTCGTCGCAGATCCCCACGTATCTCGTTTCGCAGCTCGCGCGGCAGCATGTGACCGTCTCGCTGTCGGGCGACGCGGGAGATGAATTGTTCGGCGGCTATAACCGCTACACCTGGGCGACGCGCGTTTCAGACACGATGCGCATGCTCGGTCCGTTGCGCGGTGTAGCGGCACGCGCCATTCGCACGCTTTCTCCCGATACCTGGACGCGGCTCCTCACGACCGGCAGGCCCTTCCTGCCGCGCCGCTGGCGCGAGGCCCGCGCGGGCGACAAGCTGCACAGGATCGCGGATCTGCTCGAGTGGTCACCCGCGGAGATGTATCGAGCACTGATCTCGCACTGGTCAGCGCCCGCCGATGTGGTAATCGGCGGTTGGGAGCCCGAGTCGCAGCTGACCGAGATCATGGCCCGAAGCAGCGAGCGGCGCTTCGAAGAAGACATGATGTATTGGGATTTCATGACCTACCTGCCCGGTGACATCCTCGTGAAGGTGGATCGTGCCGCCATGGCGGTGTCTCTCGAGACCCGCGTGCCGATGCTAGATCACCGCGTGATCGAATTCGCGTGGTCGCTGCCGCTCGGACTGCGCATACGGGCCGGGTCGGGTAAATGGCTGGTGAAGGAGCTGCTGAGCCGCTACGTTCCGCGGACCCTGACGGAGCGCCCCAAGACGGGTTTCGGCATTCCCATCGACAGCTGGCTGCGCGGACCGCTGCGTGACTGGGCCGAGTCGCTGCTGGATGAAGCGCGTCTGCGGAGCGAGGGCGTCCTGAACCCCGCTCCAATCCGCGAGAAGTGGATGCAACATTTGGGCGGTCGCCGCAACTGGGCATACTGGTTGTGGGACGTGATCGTGTTCCAGGCGTGGCACGAAGAGCACAGGCGACGACCGGTTGGCAGTGGCGACCATCGCAAGTCCGCTGAACATTCGACGACCGCTTCGCGACCAGCCCCGGCGCGACGCTACGGGGACGTTGTGATGTCGCGCACCAGTGACTCGTGAGCACGGCTCCACCGGCCCGATCTGTCCTCCGGAGAGCCGGCGCGCCGCGCCGCATCGTCATCGTAGTCGGCTCATTTGCCGCCGGGGGTGCCGAGCGCGTCGCCGCCACAATGGCAAACGCCTGGCTCGACCGGGGTCAGGAAGCGTGGCTCGTATCGACCTACCTGGGTGCAGGTGCTGCCGCCTATCCACTTCACCCGGGCGTCTCGGTCGTACCGCTCTCCGAGGCCATTTCCGACCATGGCATTCCTCATTTGCCAGTCACCGTGAGAAAGATCCACGCCCTGCGCCGCCTCCTGTTGACGATTGCACCCGACGTCGTGATCTCGTTTCTCACCAACATCAACGTCCTCACCATCCTCGCGCTGGCGAACTCCGGCATCCCAGTGATCATTTCGGAGCGCACCGACCCTCTGCACGACAGCGAGCTGCCGCGCGCCCTACGTGTGGCGCGCACGCTCTGTTATCGATTCGCGGACGCACTGGTGGTGCAGAGCGGCGCCGTTGCCGAGCGTTACCGCGCACGCCTACCGGGCGTGTCGCATATGACGGTAATCCCCAACCCGCTTCCCGGGGAGTTGGCGGCTTCGCCGCGGCGTGCGCGACAGGAGGGGGAGGGCGGCTGCGTGGTCGCCATGGGTAGGCTCACCCCCGAGAAAGGCTACTCGAAACTCATCGACGCGTTCGCCGACGCCTTGAGCGATGAGAGCGCGTGGCAGCTCAGGATCTGGGGGGAAGGTCCGCTGCGCGGGGATTTGCAAAGCCAGGTGGAGCGCCTGCAGCTCACGCACCGCGTACAGCTGTGCGGTCTGACGGACCAACCCTGGACTGCGCTCGCGGCGGGTCAGATTTTCGCATTGTCATCGGAGTACGAGGGCTTTCCAAACGCAATGCTCGAGGCGATGGCGCTCGGGTTGCCGTGCATTGCGTTCGATTGCCCCTCGGGACCGCGTGAACTGGCCGATGGCGGCCGCGCCGCGCTGCTGGTTCCGTGCGGTGATGTCGCCGCACTTGCGGCTGCGCTCGGAGAGTTGGCCCGCGACCGCGAGTTGCGCAGCACCGTAGGGGCGCGCGCAGCGACGTTCGTCCGGAGCCAGTTTGCGCAGTCGTCTGTCATGGCGGAATGGGATGCTCTCGTAGAGGAAGTGGTCGGCCGCCGCGAGGGGGACGCCCAGCATCCGCGGTCATCGGCCCCAGGCGCCCTGCGGCGAAGATGACCGGCGCAGTGCCGGCGGCGCGCCCGTGAAGATCGTCCATGTCATTACCGGCCTCGATCAGGGTGGGGCCGAGGCGATGCTCGAGAAGCTCGTGCTGGCGGGCAAACGCATGAATCCAGAGATCGAGCAGATGGTGATCAACCTCGGGAAGCCAGGTGTCGTCGGAAGTCGCCTCGCAGGTGCGGGCGTTGCGGTCGAGTCTCTGGAGATGAGACTCTCTCCTCGATCGATCGGCCGCTTCGTTACCTTGGCGCGCCGGCTCCGGTCAAGACCTGTGATGCCGGTGATCCAGACCTGGCTCTGGCACGCCGACCTGATTGCTGGACTGTGTGCGCGCGCCGCAGGCAATCGGCGGGTGGTATGGAATCTCAGGAACTCGATGCCGAGTCATCCGGCCACCAAGCGCGCCTCGGGCGCGGTTGCGTGGCTGTGCGCGCGGCTGTCGCGGCGCGTGCCGGCGGCGATCATCTGTAATTCCACTGCGGCGCTACGGGCGCACGTGGCGATCGGCTATCGCGCAGAGAAGTGCATCGTCATTCCGAACGGCTTCGATCTACGCTCGTTCGTCGACTCTCCCAGTCTGCGCAGCGTGATGCGGGCACGTTGGGGGGCCGCTCCGGGAGAGGCGCTCGTGGGCATGGTCGCGCGCGTTGATCCCCTCAAAGACCATGCCACTTTCATTCGCGCTGCTGCCAGGGTAGCCGCGCATCTGCCGGGCGTGCGTTTCGTCTTGGTTGGCGAAGGTGTCACGCGAGACGCAACCATCCAGGCGTTGCTCACGGAAACAGAGCTGGCGGGACGGTTCATCCTCGAGGAGCGCAGCGAGGGCGTGCAGAAGATCATGACTGCACTCGATGTATTCTGCCTGGCGTCTCGCAGCGAAGGCTTTCCGAACGTGGTGGGCGAGGCCATGGCCTGCGCAACGCCGACAGTCGCCACGGACGTCGGAGATGTGCGGGCCATCCTTGCGGATGACCGTCTGGTGGCGGCGCCCGAGGATCCGGAGGGCCTCGCCTGCTGCATTGAATACGTACTGGGATTGGAGGAACAGGCCCGGCGCGAACTCGGACTGAACCAGCGACTTCGCGTGGAAAAGGAGTTTGACATCGAGCGTGTCTGGAGCAGATACCGGGACCTGTACGGATCAATAGCTCCCTAGAGCGCGTCAGGATCCTTCACCGGAGGCGTCACGAGCGGCAGCGACGGACAAAGCCCAATCCTGCCAAGCCGACGAGCAGCAGGCACGTTGTTCCTGGCTCCGGGACCGACGTGCTCTCCCCTCGCGGCGGGCCCTCCCCCAGCAGCGTGCTCAAGGCTAATTCCTCGACGACAGAAGTGTACGACGGCACCGTCGCGGCGGTGCCCTCCAATAGCGCGGTGTAGTAGTCCACCTGCTGATACCAGGTGCGCCCGTCATTCGCCAGCTGCGAAGTAGCCGTTCCATTCCCGCGGTCCGAAACAACAGGTGTCATTGATGTTCAATATCTGGACCTGGCTTCGACCCGGGTCCTCTCGCACCCATCAAATACAAATCCATATACCCCAGCGATGGAATAAAAGGGAGCCCAGTTCTGTTTTGTGTCGCCCCTGTTCGGCAGGTCTTGGATCGGGGCCGCCGCGCAGCAGAACTGCGTCCCGGGCAGGCTGCCCGCATCCGAGATCAGCGTTCTTACTCGCGGATCGAGCGCCTTCAACACCGTCCCCGTCCAGCCTCCACCTGACAGGCCGACGAAATCGAATTGCGAGAACGTCGAGTGGGCATCCCAATAGTTCATCGCCTGAACTGCAGGCTCCAAGAAGTATTGCATCGCCGCGTTACCGTACTTGGCAAACAGAGCGGACTCTTCGGTGCAGCACTGGCCGCCGAACTGCATGTTGATCGCGTAGATCGACAAGCCAGCATTCAACAGCGCGGTCATCATCGGCACAGTGTTGGAGAGCGAAGGAAACGATGGCCAATTGGTGGTCCCCATGTGGCCCATGTTCAGTATCACGACGCTGCCGTTCGGTTTCGAGTTCAGATACAGGTCGCTGTCGTTGACCTGTCCGTTCGACATGGTCGCATGGTAGTCGTAGACCGCACCCACGTCCGGGAGCGTCGAACGAACGGATCGGCGATCGCCATTACGGTCGGCAGAGTCGCTGCCAGCGTGGTAGTACCCCAGGTCTCATCGATCAGCGCCGCGCGCGTTGCGGCCACTTCGGCTGAACTGGTCAGCGTGACCGCAACAGGATCAATCGGTTTCGACGGTGCCGGAATAGCAGCTGCCGGCGCAAACGCAAACCAATGAGACAATCGTCGCAAGCTTCATGACAGCCAAATCCCGAGCCGCTCATTGTGCTAACCCTGTTTGCAGCGCAAGATTCCGATCACACGGATTGAGGTCGACCATTGCTCATTGGAACCTGCCGACAAAGGCGCTAATGACCTGCAATCGCTTTTGTGCCCTGCTGCTATGCCTGCTTTCGATGGTCGGCTTAGCCGGCTGCGGCAGCGACTCGCCCCCAACGATCACAGCGTCGTACGTGTACGAAACGGTTCCGGAATGGGCGCGCACCGGCAATTTCAGCTTCGCCCGCTGGGATGGCGGTCCCCTCGAGGTTTCCAAGGGTGCCCTTTCCGGCTGGCCTGGCTTTGTGGTTCCAGATCCGCAGGTGATCTACGCCACCACCCATCTCTATGACCCAACGACAATTGAGCTGCTCGAACGCGCTCATGTGAACTGGATCTGGGTTACGTGGAGCGTCGGGTTCTCCAATCAGACTGAAGCCGCCCAGCAGGTTCTCCTCCGAAAATACATCGAGGAATGCCACAGGCATGGCATCCACGTTACCGCTTATATGTCGATCGGAAATATTTTTTGGGAGGACATGTTCACGCACGTGCCCGAGTCGAGAAACTGGCTGCTCAAGATCAACGGTCAGCCGGTCCCGTATGGGACGGCGGATTATGCTGCGGTCGGCCAGGTAACGCGTTACCTGGCCGATCCTTCCCTGCCGGCCTGGCAGGAATATACGCTCGGGCGTGTCATCGGAGCGGTCGAAGCTGGTGCTGACGGCATAA
>Ga0306920_100015881_pt1 | contig 10344 bp, 8 predicted proteins | sample flu12Cox44000170_FD_204666 | JGI IMG/M metagenome (GOLD analysis project Ga0306920, IMG submission 204666) | Lab enrichment of tropical soil microbial communities from Luquillo Experimental Forest, Puerto Rico - flux4day.12C.oxic.44.000.170 (v2)... | ecosystem: Environmental > Terrestrial >...
GCTCGTTGCCGGGGAAGACTGCCCACTTTCGAAGTCGTGATGGCAGGCTTTACGTCGTCAGCCGCATGGTCAAGCTCATTGGTCTTGGCCAAACGCGGGCCACGCTCTCAGGTCGTTGCCCTTAGTAACGCTTATGAGCGGATTCTATCATGAAAGCGAATCGAATGAATGAAGTGCATTGATTGAAACAGGCGAATAGAAAGAGGGAGCGCCTAGACCCGATTCATCAGCAATGCCTTGGCCGGGTGCGGGGCGGCTCACGAGTTAGCAGCCACCCCTTTTCTGTTCCAGACGATCGATGGTGGCTCTTAGCCAATTCCCAAGGGCTTCTTCGATTTCAGGCTGCGTGGCGGCGGATTCATACAAGGAAGCAACCGTTTCGCCGTCTTTGTTTAGGGGGATGTGCCGGCAGGGGGTTCGCTCGTTAGCGCGGCTGGGCGGAACGAACTTCATGAGCAGGCACGCGCTGCAGGGAGTGCGGTCCTGACTGTTGAAGTTCATGCAGGTGAGTGAGTCTTCAAAGATAAGGGCTGCCCGGCGCGATGCGTGCGGCGACTGTCCATAGCCGCCGTCTTCAAGAAAGCGCAGCTCGAATTTGAGCGTTTCCAAGACGTCGCGGTCGTTTTTTTGGAGCTTTGCCATGGCCTCCTCCCTCAATGGACAAATTGTCGTGCGGGAGGAGCGCGATTGCGGTGACCTGCGGCACGGCGATATGTGACCCAGCTCACCGGGCGGACGCTTGTTACTCCGGAAGTACTAGAACCAGATGGGATAAGGCTTGAAGCCTCGAGCTGCTGAAACGGTTTGCACCTGCGGCAACGTCTAACTACTACGCGTCAAGTTGGCTGCGCGTAAGCCGGAGCGAAGATCCCCAAACCGTCGCTCCGTGTCACCCTGGAAAACTCGGCAAGTGAGGGCCTTCTCGATGGCGTTTTGTGACTCGAAGCTCGTAAAGATCTTTCTTCCGCTCACCGTGCTTGTAGTCGCCGGCGCAACCATGACTACCGCTCTCGGAGCGGCTGCGCTCGGCGCATCCTCGTCGAGCGCTCAAGCCCCCAATGCGGCGCGCCCGGTGGGAACGGTTAAGTCGGTTTCCGGGAACAACCTTGTATTGGCAACGGATGGGGGCGGCGATGTAGCCGTCGAGGTGCAAGAGGGGGCCAGGCTGCTTCGCGTGGAGCCCGGCCAAAAAGATTTGAAGGAGGCAGTACCCATTTCCTTGCAAGAATTACTTCCCGGCGACCGCATTCTGGTGCGCGGACAGCTTGCCCAGGACGGAAAAACCGTGCTTGCGAGCGCCATCATCGCAATGAAGAAAGCCAGCATTGCCGAAAAGCAGGCGCATGAAAGCGAAGAATGGCGGAGGCAAGGAGTCGGAGGGTTGGTAAGCAGCGTTGACTCGGCGGCAAACTCCATTGTGATCACCCAGCAGGGGATGGGCGAGAAGAAAACAGTGACCATCCATCTTTCCAAAGAGACTATCATTCGCCGGTACGCTCCCGATTCGATCAAGTTTGACGATGCCAAGCCAGCCCGGCTCGACGAAATCAAGCCGGGTGACCAGCTTCGCGCGCGAGGCACGCGCAGCGCCGACGGAAGCGAGCTCGCGGCGGCGGAGATCGTGTGTGGCACTTTCCGGAACATTGCCGGGACGATCTCTTCGATCGATGCTTCGGCCAACACCATTACGGTGCAGGACCTGGCGACCAACAAACCCGTCACACTGCGGATCACCGGGGATTCGCAGATTCGCAAGCTGCCCTTACAGGTGGCTCAGGGCGTCGCCATGCGGCTAAGGAAAGCGGGGCCAGAGTCTCAGAACTCCGCTCCAGCGGGAGGCGCGGCTCCGGGAGCGAGATCCGGTGAGATGCAAACGAGCGGCGGCTCCGGCGGTCCCGGACGGGCCGGCAGAAGCAGCGGCGGTGGCGGCGACTTTCAGCAAGCCCTCAATCGCATGCCTCCGGCGACGCTCGCGGAATTACACAAGGGCGACGCGGTAATGATCGTTGCTACCGAAGGCGGGCTCAACAGCGAGCTCTCGGTGATCACCCTGCTCGGGGGAGTGGAGCCTATCTTGCAAGCTTCGCCGAATAGCAACGCCTCCACGATCCTCTCGCCCTGGAGCCTTAGCGCAGCGCCCAGCGGGGAAGCAGGGAACCCGTGACGGCGCGCAATTGCATCGCAATCCCACAGCATTAGGAGAGTTGATGAGCTTTCGGCTGGTTCGAACTACATGTGCATTTTGCTTGTGTTTTTTGCTGCTTCCCGTCGCGCAGCGTTTGTGCGCGCAGGCGCCCGCAGGCGGGACCACGGATCGAGCAGCCGTTCCAGCTGCGGGCGCTACCGGAGGATTGACCGGATTTGTCACCGATCCTTCAGGCGCAGGGGTTCCCAAGGCTTCCGTGCGTTTAACCAGTGCGAACGGCTCTTCTTATGACGCCGCCTCCAATAAAGAGGGAATTTATGAATTCAGAGATCTCCCGCCTGGAGTGTACACGCTCAAGGCGGCGGCAAAGGGATTTACACTGTTCACGAAAGAGAATGTTCAAGTCGTCGCGAAGCAACAGGTGCAGGTGAACATCAGCCTGACGATCCAGATGGAAGAGCAAAAAGTCGAGGTAACCGACGAAACGACGAAAGTCGACGTCAACCCATCAAACAATGCCGGCACGGTGGTTATGAAGGGTAAGGACCTCGAAGCCCTCTCCGACGACCCCGACGAACTGCAATCGGAGTTAGAAGCGTTGGCGGGGCCGTCGGCAGGGCCGAACGGCGGACAGATCTATATTGATGGATTCACCGCCGGGCAGCTTCCGCCGAAAGCCTCGATTCGCGAGATTCGCATCAATCAGAATCCGTTCTCTGTCGAATACGACAAGCTCGGCTATGGCCGCGTAGAAATTCTGACCAAGCCGGGGACGGATCAATTGCACGGGCAGCTCATGGTCATGGGCAACACCACCGCCTTGAACTCGCGAAACCCCTTCGGAGGCAGCTTAGCACCTCCGAGTTACGACTCGGAGCATTACGAGGGAAACCTCGGCGGTTCGCTGACAAAAAGGATTTCCTTTTTCACCAACGTCGAGAGACGGAATCTCAACGATCTTTCCGTGGTGAACACGCCGTTTGTGGATCCCACGACACTTCAAGTCTCGCAGTTGGCGGGGGCGTTTCCCAATCCGCGCACACGCACGGAGGTGAGCCAGCGCCTCGATTTTCAACTTACCCCGAACAACACGCTGACCACCCGCTACCAGTACTGGCGCAACAACGACTCGGGCGACGGTATCGGATCGTTCAGCCTGCCGGCGGTGGCGTATAACGGCCTCAGCACCGAGCATACCTTTCAGATGACGGACACGCTGGTGCTCGGTCCGCGTACCATCAACGAAACGCGGTTTCAGTATATCCACCAGGAACGGGACCAGAATCCGCTCAATACGACACCTACGATTTCGATTCAAGGTGCATTTACAACCGGGGGGAACAGCGGCGGAACCCAGCTCGACACACAAAACCGGTATGAAATGCAGAACATCACTTATTTCAATGTAGGCAAGCATGCCTTCAAGTACGGAGGACGGTTGCGCGCGACGACGGATGATTATTTGTCGAACGCGCAATTCAACGGCACCTATGCCTTTGGATCGCGGCTTGCGCCGAATTGTACTCCGACACCGACAGACAGTTGCCAGATTACGGGATTGCAGGCTTATCTCCTCACTCTTCAGGACCAAGCGGCGACTCCCGCCGTTGCTTTCTCTTCGAACGGCGCAGGTCCAAGTTACTATTCGGTGAATACAAGCGCGACCGGGAGTGCCGCTGCGCGCGTCACCTGGTTTGACGGCGCACTCTTTCTCCAGGACGACTGGCGCATTCGGCCAAACGTGACGCTGAGCACAGGGTTGCGTTACGAAACGCAAAACAATCTCGGAGATCACAGCGATTTCGCGCCGCGGGTCGGCCTTGCCTGGGGGTTGGATGGAAACGGCAAGAACAAGTCGCCTAAAACGGTGCTGCGCGCGGGCTTCGGCATTTTTTATGATCGCTTTACCTACGACCTGGTCTTGCAACAGGAACTACAGAACGGGGTCGTTCAGCAGCAATTCCAGGTTCAGAATCCGAGTTTCTTCAATCCCAATCAAACGACTGCGGTGCCCCAATCCAGTGCACAGCCCGAGGTCGTTTACCACGTGAACAATTCTCTTCGGTCTCCGTACATCATGCAGACGGGAGTGAGCGTCGAGCGGCAACTGGGCAAGTACGCGAATCTTTCGGTCACCTATCTCACTTCACGCGGCGTGCATCAGCTGTATACGAATTATGTGCCTCCGATTCCTGGGGTCCAGCCCCTAACGCCGCAAATCACATACGAGTACGCATCCGGCGGTACGTTCAAGCAGAACCAGCTCATCGTGAATAGCAGAGTGCAGATGGGAGCTAATCTCGGACTGTGGGGTTATTACACGCTGAACTATGCGAACAGCAACACTTCCGGCGCCGGTTACATCCCGTCGATTCCTTGCGGAGCGCCTAATCTCCCGTCAGGAGCGCCTTGTGGTATCGACGAAGATTATGGCCGCGCTGCGTTTGATGTGAGGAATCGCGCGTTTGTTGGCGGCACCTTGAGCTTTCGGTGGGGATTTCGTGTTAGTCCGTTTCTGGTCGCGCAGTCCGGCCCCCCGTTTAACATCATTACGGGTCAAGATTTGTACGGAATCAATATATTCAACGCGCGCCCGACTGTGGGCACATGTGGCAGTCCGGGGGTGAAATCCTCGGTATATGGTTGCTTTAATGAAGTTGCACAACCAGGGCAGATCGGCATTCCGATCAACGAGGAGACCGGTCCCGCGCGCTTCTCCCTGAACCTTAGACTAAGCAAGACCTTCGGCTTCGGTGCAAAGAAAGAGACAGCCGCGAGAGGCGGAGGGATGGGCGGAGGTACGTTTGGGCGCGGTCCCGGGGGGCCGCACGGCGATCACGGAGGAATGTGGGGCGGTCCTTCGGAAAATCACTACAACTTGACGCTCAGCGTCAACGCGCGAAACGCTTTCAATCACGTGAACGTATCCAACCCCATTGGCAACTTGAGTTCGCCGCTCTTTGGCGAGTCCAATGGATTGGTTGGCGGACCGTTTTCTTCCTCCACGGCCAACCGCCTTATTTATTTACAGTGCCTGTTCAATTTCTAACGGGCTAACTCGGTCAAGGGTGACGGCAGTTCATGGACCGAGGTCGCGGACCGCAGCGGGCCTTTCCCCCGCACCATGCTTCCTTCGGCACTCTGGTTGCGCTAACCTCTCGTTGTCATGAAGCGGAGGAAGAAGAGAACGATCGACCTAGGCAAGGAGGCGCGACGCGTGGCGCGAAAGTCCGGTTTAGCGCCGGCGGTAACGCGAGTGATTCCAGACAAGAGAAAAAAGCCTGAGAAACACAAGAAGCGTTGGTTGGAAATCGCGCTGGACTAACAGCAAGTGATTCTCGGGAATGCGTGTTTTAAGCGATTCTTCGATCGAATCCAAGAATCAAGAAGCTCAAGAGTGAAGACGGAGAAACTGCAAACCCCTTCAGGCCCGGACCGGACCTAGTTCTTGGAGCTTCATCCCGGTTTGTTGGCGGGAACGACTTCGTCGGGACGAAACAGGGGGCTAACAGCGATCTTGCGACGCTCGGCCAGTTCGCTGGCGATGGTCTCCAAATCCTTCTTGTCAAAACCCGTGGAGCTGACCTTCACCTTGCCGCCAGGCTCAATCAGAAAAATCGTCGGGACATTAGTGAGCCCATACGCGTTGGAAACTGGATAGCCATCGGAATCCGGAACTAACGGAAATGTGACGCCGTGTTCGGAGGCGAAGCCTGTGGTTGCACGAGCGTCGTCCTGCGAGACACCGAGGAAGGTTGCGCCGTTCGAGCCGTAGCGCTTGTAGAGGCGTTCCAGAAAGGGGAAAGTGAACTGGCAGACCGGGCAGGAAATTTTGAAGAAAGCTGCGACCACCGGGCCTCGCTCGAGTAGTGCGCGCAGCGAGTACTCATTCTGGTCGAGCGATTTGAGAGAGAATTCAGGAGCCGTGTCTCCTGCTGCGAGGTGAGTCATATTGTCGTGCAATCCCATCCAGCGTGAAAGCCGCCGCAAAATACCCATGATCAAATTGTAACTCAAAAGAGAAAAGTTGCCTGGTACGATCTGTCGAGGGTTCCCATACGGTAGTTCGGCAGGCGCGCTCCAGTTTCCCTCTAATGCTAAGCGATTTGCCGCGGCGGCAAAAAGGTGGCATCAATAAGCAGAAATCGAGCCTCAAGGGTGGCGCCTTTAGCTCTGCGTTATTCTGAACTGGAGTCACTACGATTGGCGTGCAAAGATTTTCTCACCCGAGCCAACTTCTCCAGAGCGAAACTTCTGAAGTTGTCTACGACTGGCGTGCGAACGCTTTTATCGCAAACAAGTGCAATTTCAGACATTGGAAGATCGCCGACAATGTCAATGGCGACGACCGACGCAACGCTGTGCTTCACTGCTGACGCGGGGAGAATGGCGACACCCATCTGCGCACCGACTAGCGAGATCACCGTGGAGAGGTCTGCCGCGGTCTGCGAAACATTGGGAACAATTCTGGCAGCGCGAAGCATCCCGAAGATTAGATCGTAGAACCCGGGGGCATAGCTACGCTCATTCATCACGAAGTTCTCACCCGAGACTTCGCCTAGACGCACCCTTTTTCTGTTCGCCAGTTTGTGAGAGGAGGGCACCACGAGTACGAACGGTTCCCGATGCACTGTCAGAACCTCAAGAGCCGACTGCTCGCCAATCGGGAGGCGAAGAAATCCGATGTCCAGCGAACCCGTCTCCAGCATTTGCAGCTGATGCGCTGTGGGGATTGCGAGCAGAGAGAACTCAACTTCCGGATTTAAGTCCTTAAATTGACGAGCGATGCTGGGCACAATCTGTGCTCCCACACCTGATATGAAGCCGATCCGCAACAGTCCTAGTTTTCCGTTAGCCGCCAGCCTCGCCTTGCGAATAGCTTGGCCCAGCTGCGACAATTGGACATCTCCCTGAATTCGTATCAGAAGAAAATCGAGCGATCCCGAATGAAAGCGCCGATCCAGAGCAGTACGACCGGGATAAACGGATTGACCTTCAAAGCTCCGTGCGACAGCCCGGTCGCGATCGCACCGGCGAAGTAGCAGGGCGCGAGAATAAACCCGAGTTTCATCGTGCCTGGCACGACAGCGACGCAAAACAACGCTCACCGCGGCTGGTGAGGCCTTTCGCGATGATGCCCTGGCGGCGCTGCCTATCTTTCCAACCGCCGGAAATCACGGTTGAAAACTTGTCACGATCACCTCGCTGGTTTTTGCCGACGTGCTCCGTCGCCGGATGACCTACATCGAACGCGGCGTGGGCACCCGATCGTGTTCCTTCACGGCAACCCGACCTCCTCGTTCCTCTGGCGAGGCGTCCTGCCGCACGTTGAGGCCCCCGCCCGCCGGTTGATCGCGCCTGATCTCATCGGCATGGGGGACTCGGACAAGATCCCGGCCGGCGCCGAGCCCGACCGTTACCGCTTCACGAGCCACGCCCGCTACCTTGACGCCTTCATCGATGAGGTGGCAGGAACCGAGCCGCTGACGCTCGTCCTGCACGACTGGGGAGGCGCCTTGGGCTTCGACTGGGCGTGCCGCCATCAGCAGCGCGTCAGCGCAATAGCTTATATGGAGACGTTCGTTGCTCCGCTGACCCTGGAGGATCTGCCGGAAAGCTTCCCTCCGACATTGAAGGCCGTGCGTTCGTCGGCGGGCGAAGCTCTGGTGCTCGGTGAGAACATGTTCATCGAGAAGGTGTTGCCCGGCGTCACACAACGGACGCTGTCAGCCGACGAGATGGCTGAGTACCGGCGACCTTTCCTGGAGGCCGGCGACGATCGCTGGCCGACATTGCAGTGGCCGCGCGAAGTGCCGTTGTCGGGCGAGCCGGCCGATGTCCACGATCGGATTGCCGCCTACTCCGCATGGCTGAAAACAGCTTCGTTGCCGAAGCTGTTCATCGACGCGGAGCCCGGCATATTCATCACGGGCCGAATCAGGAGACTAGCGAGCAGCTTCCCTAATCAGCACCGGGTCATCGTCCGAGGTCTCCACTTCGTGCAAGAGGACAGTCCCGACGAGATTGGACGGGCGATCGCCGGCTGGCTCGAAGGCATTTCACGCACCTTTGCTCGGCTGGCCAAGCGGCTCCGCGTTGCGCACGACCATGTCCGTCGCCAATGCTGGCCGGCTTTGCAATCAGCTGATTACGCAGAGACCTGTGACATTGTTACGGGTCTCAATAGTAAGTGTTGCGGCTCTCGTGTACGCCGCATTTGCAATTGCGAGAAGCCCAGCTTTCCAGGCCTCGGGAGTCCATCAATCCGAGGCTGGTTCTGGTGTTGCCTCTGACTTTGCTTCGGCAGATCGAGCGATGTTCTTGAGCTTACCAGCCGCAAAGCCTTGCATGATTATGAATGGCTGCAACAAGGGATTGACAAAACGGAATCTAAATCGACGCTTGGCCCCGGTCTTTGTGAGAATCGGCCCACGCTTGGGGTCGCAGAACTCATTCAAGTGTTGGGCGTAGCTGGGAATTTCGTACTTTTTCCCGGTCACATTTTTCATAGGGTTCCGAAGGTCTTGTGCTGCGAAGAAACCAAGCTCATCAGTTGGAGCAAGAGCACATGCCAATAACACATCTGCGAAGAGATTATTCTTCCGCGGACTCATGGTCGCTTTGTGGTAGGCACTTCTAATGGATTGCTGAGCATCCTCAAGAGCTTTTTGGATTGCGCTGTCGACGATGCCCAATGTTATGTGTAGGTCTCCCTTCGATAAGGCCCCCCTCGCGGAATCACGTGCAAGAAGATGCGTGTAGTGCGGGAGACCTTGCGACAACATGGTAATGCGCGTCATCGCATCTTCGTCGATAGTCATCCCTAACCGTTGCAAACCGTTGTTTACGATTTCCTCGATTTCTTGCACAGACATGCGAGGCATTCTAATCTGCACCAAAGCTCTCTCAACGGATTGATGTTCACGTATCAAATCGTCGATGGAATCCGCAACGCCCACCAAGACAATGGTTGCGCCGACGGCGTGGTCGCTCAGATTTTTTATCATATCCGCGAAAGCGACCTTCACACCTTGAGGTAGTCGGTCAAATTCGTCGAGGATGAGAATCGGCAAAGCACCTTGGGAGAGATTAGAGAGGAAATGGCGAATGGAATCCGGCGTGACCAATTGAGGAAGTTCGTCAGATACGAGGTTCGTTTTCTTCTTCTTGGTGTCCGGCGCAAATCCGACTTGTGGCACGCCTTTTTTGCGGGTTATTTGATCGAAAACCTTTTTCCACACTAATTCAAAAGTGTCTTGGCCGTCGCAGTTTACACGAGGTGACAGAACCACGCCGTCCGGACGACTCAAGAACGAGGAGAGAACGTTTGAGAGCGACGTTTTGCCTACGCCTCGTTCGCCGAAAATGATCGCGTGCTGCCCTTTTTGATTGATGGCATCTATAACCTTGACAAGCTGGTTTCTACGACCCGCAAACAGCGCCCGTTCGTCGATCGGGGTTGTTGGCGTAAAGACTCTGCCAGCTTCGAGAATTAACTTGTCAAGCTGCTCACGAGGGATGATCTCGGGCATATACGCCCCTCCGATGCTTGCCTGTTACGCCGCTGCTTGAGTTGCCCTACTGACTCATAATATAGCTTACGCCGCTGTCACGCAACGGTCAGCTGCTCCGGTCGAGCACTTGGCCGCGCCTCCCGGTTTACTCGTGCCAGTCAGTGACCTTTTATGTCTGGTACTTTTGGTACTACGAGGACTATCTCTTGCATGGTGTAGATGATGCAAGGCTTAACAGTCGTCTAGTACGTTCAAGCCAGGTACTTGCCTGGGGTAAAGCGTGAGGGTCTCAAGCCGAGCGCCGCATACAATTAAGTAGCGCTCAAAACGGACAGGTCTTAAGCCTGCAACGCCCCGCGACACTCCGCTGAAATTCGCCTGAATTCCGGGCTTGTTCCTCGCCACAATCTCATCGGCCCCAAGAATCAGGTTGATTTCGTTACCTCCTCCCGCGAACGTTCGTGTGCGAAGCACGAATCGACCAGGTCCGGGTGGCGTTTTCCAACGGGAAATTGGAAAATGTGCAAAATGGCCGCTCTGTACGTGCAGTCGCTTAGTTGTGTATAATCAGCAAACTAGAGAAGCGAGCGGGCGTCGTACAATGGCAGTATAGAAGCTTCCCAAGCTTCGGACGTGGGTTCGATTCCCATCGCCCGCTCCAGAAACACTGGAAACAAATCACTT
>Ga0306920_100015883_pt1 | contig 10342 bp, 9 predicted proteins | sample flu12Cox44000170_FD_204666 | JGI IMG/M metagenome (GOLD analysis project Ga0306920, IMG submission 204666) | Lab enrichment of tropical soil microbial communities from Luquillo Experimental Forest, Puerto Rico - flux4day.12C.oxic.44.000.170 (v2)... | ecosystem: Environmental > Terrestrial >...
CACAGCCGGGTGGCGCATTGCGCGCACTCACCACCAGCACCGCGCGGCGGCAGTCCTCCTCGAACGCCTCGATCGTCTTTGCGATGGCGACGAGCGAGCCGTCGCGCAGCCTCCCAATGCAGCCCGCCGCATCGCATCTGATCCCCTCGCCAAGCGTAGTGTCCTTCGGCGTGCGCGCATCGGCATCGGCCGCAAGCCATTCGCGCAACGCAAAGACGTCGCCGCCCGATTTGACCACGGAAAAGCGGCCGTCTTCACCACGGATGGCGGTGGCGCTGCCGTCGGCGGCGATCAGCACATCTGGCTGGGGTGCCCGAATCATCAGCACAATGGCGCCGCCGATCAGCAACGCACCGATGAACCGCAAGGGCGTCTTGAATAAGCAGAGCACGACGAGCCCAGCGGTGCACAGCAGCAGCGGGCCGCTGCCGAACGCCGCCATCCGGCCTAGCGCTCCGGGAAAACTCGTGACCCACAGCGCAACGGAGATCATCCAGTCGATGCCCTGCCCCATCAACCGCCACCACAGGCCGTCGAAGCCGAGCGGCACACTTATCAGGCCAAGAATCCCCGCCGGCATGACCCAGGCGGACACCACTGCCATCGCCATCAGATTCGCGATCACGCCGTAGGGAGATATGCGATGAAAGTGATAGGCGACGTATGGGATGGTCGCGGTGCCGGCGAGCAGCGAGACGAGCAACAGGCCGACGATCTCCCGGCCGCCCCACAGCGCGATCTTCGCCGCGAGCGGCGTATCGCCGCCCTTGCTCATCCAGGGCAGACCCTGCTGATAGCCGGCGACGAGCGCCAGCGTTGCCGCAAACGACATTTGGAAGCTGGGGTGAACGATCGCTTCGGGTGCGAGCAGCAGCACGCCAAATGCCGCTACCGTGAGCGTGCGGAAGGTAAGTGTCGGGCGATCGACCATCACGCCGATGAGAACGATGCCGATCATAATGAAGGAGCGCTGGGTCGCAACCTCCGCGCCTGACAACAGAAGATAGAATGCCGCCGCGATCAGGGCGGCAAGCGCCGCCCATTTCTTGATGAGGTTACTCGCCTTGAAATGAAATAGGAATCCGGTGTTTTGCTACCGAATTGCTACCGCTTGTACTTGCCGAGCGCTACCCGCAGCGAAGCATCTACACGGCTTGCAGCTTCATCCTGCATCCCCGGCATCACGTGCGTGTACAGGTCCATCGTAATGCCGATGTTCGCGTGGCCAAGCCGTTCCTGCACGATCTTGGGATGGACATTCGCCGCCAGCAGATGCGTCGCGTGTGAGTGCCGTAGATCGTGCAGCCGTACCCGCGGCACTCCAGATATTAGGACGAACTTGATAAATGTACTCGACAGATTGCGCGGAGCCCACGGCTGATAGTCCGTCTGCAAGCAGACACATGTTTCATCCGATTGCCGCGCGCCAACGCTCAGCAGTTCTTCCGCCTGCTTGATCCGGTGCCGGCGCAGCTCCTCAACCACCAGCGCAGGGATGGCAACGACACGAGAACGGCCCGACTTGGGTGGCTTGATGCGGACGCCGCCCTGGCCTGTCTGTTCCGCGCTAACGACGATCTGCATCCGTGCAGCATCGAGATCGACGTAACGCCAGGTCAGCGCCGCCAGCTCACCCCGCCGTAGTCCGCACATTAGTCCGAGCAGGACAGGCATGAACATCACCCGCCCGCGTGCAGCCTCGATGAGGGCAGCAGCGCGGTCGGCATCCAGCACGCGCATCTGCTTGCGCTCGACCCGCGGCGCCGCAACGGCATCGCACGGGTTGATTGGCAACAGTTGCCACTTCACCGCCTGTTTACACGCTTGCGACAGCAATCTGTGCATCATTTGGACAGAACGCGGCGACAAGCGCTTGAGCGCTACAGCATACATCTGAGCGATAACAGCTGGTTGAAGCTTTAGGAGAGTGACATTGCCAATTGCAGGAACGATGTTGCGGATGACCTCGCCATAGTTCTCAAACGAGCGCGGCGATATCTCTGCACGTTTATACGCATGCCAGTGATTAAGGAATGCCGCCACCGTGGTCCTGGCCGGTTCGAGATACGTACCGCTCGCCATCTCAGCAATAAGATGCGCACACGCGACCTCTGCCTGTCGTTTTCCTTTAGCGTCTGCCAGTGAATGCCACTTTCGACGGCGCTTTCCTGTTACAGGATCGCGGATGTCGATGACGGCATACCAGTGTCCCCGTCCCCGCTCGCGAACATGCCCGCGCATCTTACTCCCTCCCTTTCAAATCGCGTTTGAGCTGCCAATACCCCTGATCATCGAGGTATCGGGGATCGAGCCTGCCGAGGCTCGGCGGCATGTCCTTGGACTCGGCACTTTCAATTAGCGTGATTTCGATCCCGGCAGCGCGTTGCGCAACCGTCGCCGGGGAACACCACAACTCTTTATATTTGGCGGGCAAATTCCCCCTCGCGACAGCTTCGTAGCGGTCAGCTTGCACGCGTGGAGGAACCATGACGGCGCTGTCTCTGGGAGCAGAGAAGTGATCGATCACCATATCGATCACGTGGCGCACCGCTTCAGCTGTGTACCGGTCCGCGATCCACTTCAGATCAGCGGCTCCCTCCTGATTAATGTCCCGCTCCACGCGGGCCACGACCCGCCTCACAACATCCGCAAGCGCCCGAATATGCGGCGGCAGTCCGCCGGCGCCGGTCCGATCGGCGATGAGCGAGGCCTCTAACCGGCGGACAACTTCTCGGGAAAGCGTGCGGCCGCTCTCCGCAGCGGCCGCATGCAAGTCCTCCCGCATCCGTTTCGAGACACGCAGCGATAATGCCGCTGTTTGACCGTATGGATTGGGCGGTCTGCCGGCACCTGGGCGTCGTTTTCGCGCCATCCTCCCTTCCTTATTTATGCAACACATAGATAACGCAAACGCGTGACACAAGCAACATCAAGATTTAAGGGAGGAAAAGAAGCGTTTCCGAGGATTCAGACCAATGCCCAAAACCAAACTGAGCACAACGGCACTGCCCGACATCGATGAGCTGCCGCCGACGATGCCCATTCCGGAATGCGGCGCGCTGTTTTTTGGCGCCAATGGGCCGGCGTCGTATCGGCTCGAGCGCGCCGGTGTGATTCCGTCCATCAAAACCGGATCAAGAAACAAGCGCGCGCTGCCGCGTGTGCTCGCGCGCAGGCTCAATCGAGATCCGTCTGACGCCGCTTAAAAACAAAAAAAAGCGGCAGCACCGGGCTGGGGCCGCCGCTAACTCCATGTCTACCACCGGCCCGTCACCTCGTCACAGGAGACAAAAGCCGTGACTCTTATTTATCAGCCCTTAGTTCCAATCACAACTCCACGCCGGCCTCTGGTCGGCTGCGCTGCGCGACACGGCAACTCGGCGTGGACCACGAGCGTCCGCGCCCTGCGCGCCGTGCTAATCGCCGCGCGGGCACATGCCCCCCGCGAGCGTGTCCCGAGCGGCGATGAGCTGGCCGAGCTCGTCATCGACATGGCCGGCGAGCTCACCGCCCGCGACCATGCCGTGCTCGCCGTGATGTTTGGCGATCTGCTGCGGGCGTCCCGCCGAGACCGCGGCAACGATCGGCGGCAACTCGAGCTGTTTGATCGAAGCTAATTCCATCAAGCCCGCTAGTCGCCTACGTGCGGGCAGCTTCGTCTTCGTTCCTACGCGCCATGACCGACGATAACGGCCTCTCCGCCCCGGGCAGCAAGAAAGGCAAGCTGCAGCGCACCATCCTCAAGATGTTACGCGCGCGCGAGCATCAGCCCGACGGCCTGCCGACCAACACACGCTTCATCTATTACGAGCTCGTACAAACCGGCATCGTTCCCAAGCCACGCAAGGAGGGCGCGTCTGGCCGACGCTCCGCCCAGAATACGTGCGAGGCAGTGTTCTGGCTGCGCGACAAGGGCCTGATCCCGTGGGGCTGGATCGTCGACGAGACACGCGCCGTCATCGCGTACCGCCACGCGCCATCCGTGCTTGACTACCTCAAGGACACGGTACCACTCGCCCGCATCAATCCCTGGGGCGATGAGCTGCCGCCCGCGATCCCGTGCGAAAGCCGCTCGTTGGCGGGCGTGCTACGCAATGTCGCGTACGAGTACATGGTGCAGATCGCACCGACCAATGGGCAGTGCGGCGGCTTCTTGCGCACTGATGTTGCGCCGTTGCTCTCCCCTGGACAGCGTGTCGGCTATCTCGGCGACCAGGACCTGTGCGGCGGCCAGATCGAAGCAAACACCCGCAAGGTTCTCGAAGAGCTGATCGGCGGCGAGCTCGACTGGCATCGCATCGCGATCACCGAGCGGCAGGTCGAACGGCACCAGCTCCCCGTCATCAGCAAGCCGGACCGCCGCTATAAGCCGGCGCGCTGCCACGACGCTGTCGAGACTGAAGCACTCGGGCAGACCTTCATCGTCAATCTGGTGCGTGAGTGGCTCGACCGCCTGCTGCCGGAGCCGATCGCCGACGTTCGTGAACGCGAGCGGATCGAGCACGCGCAAATACGTGCCGCGCTAGCACGAATTGCACGGAGGCGGTCGTGATCCAGCTGGACTTCTTTCGCTTGTTGATCCCGCCGTGCGGCCGCAGCTTTGAGCCGTTTTGCGTCGTCGAACAAAACTCCCGGGGCGATTATCGCTGCCTGCGCTGTGACTGCGTCGCTCCGAGCGTGACCGTGCCGAGTAGTCGGTGATGCTAGAGACCGTCGAACACCATGAGATTGATCACGCCGCAGCCACCGGGAGCGCCGTGCAGCACGTACTGCATCGCGACTACGAGACGCGCAGTCGAGCCGTTCTTAAGATCGTCGGAACACATCGTTATGCTGCTGATCCCTCCACCGCGATCTTGTGTGCGGCCTATGCGATCGACGACGAGTCGGTGTGGCTCTGGACCCCCGGCGATCCTGTACCATCTGAGTTTTTCGAAGCCGCAAATAACCCTTTATGGGTTGTAGCTGCACATAACGATGCTTTTGAAGCAGCAGTTGAACAGCACATCCTTGCGCCGCGTTTCGACTGGCCGCAGCTCCCGCTCGAGCGCCATCGTTGCACCATGGCAGCAGCTCTCGCAGCCGGATTGCCGGCTAGGCTGAGCACGGCAGCCGACGCGCTGGAGCTCAGTAATCGTAAGGATGCTGCTGGCGAACGGTTGATGCATCAAACGTCGAAGCCGCGGCGCCCGCGCCAATCCGAAGACCCAGCCGGTGTCTATTGGTTCGACGACGATGATCGGCTGCGGCGGCTGTACGATTACTGCCGGCAAGACGTCGAAGTTGAGCGCGAACTTTTTAATCGGGTGCCGCCGCTTTCGGAGTCGGAGCAACTACTGTGGGAGTTGAGCTGCCGGATCAACGCGCGCGGCTTCTGTGTCGATCGGAAGTTCGCCGAAGCCGCACGTCAGATCGCACAAGCTGCTGCCCCGGAAATCGATCTGGAACTAGCCGAGATCACCGCCGGCGCCGTCACCGGAATTAACCAGATCGCGCGGCTAACTGCGTGGCTGCAGGAGCAAGGTTGTGCGGTCGGGAAACTCGACAAGAAGGCGATCGAGAAACTACTGCTTAATACCGAGTTGCCATCCCAGGTGCAGCGCGTTCTGGAGCTCCGCCTGGGCGGTGCGCAGGCAGCAGTAAAGAAGATCGACGCGCTGCTGGCCCGTGCCGGAGACGATGGCCGCGTCCGAGGTGCATTTCGTTATCACGGCGCCTCGACCGGCCGCTGGGCTGGCGAAGGTTTCCAGCCGCAGAACCTGAAGCGGCCGGCCGTCGACGATATCGAGGCGGCGGTCGCTGCTGTTGCTACCGGCGACTACGCACATGTGCGCAAGCTCTACCCCCGCCCGCTTTCGGTCGTCGGCGACTGCTCCCGGTCGCTGATCTGTGCGGCGCCCGGTCGTGTGCTGATCGGCGCGGATTTTAGCAGCATTGAGAGCCGCGTGCTGGCCTGGGTTGCCGGCGAAGATTGGAAGCTGGATGCATACCGCCGCTCCGATGCTACGCGCGATCCTCGGGACGAGCCCTATTGCGCAACTGCGTGCAAAATCTTCGGCAAGCCACCGGGCACCTACACGAAAGACTCACCGGAGCGGAACGTCGGCAAGACGTGCGATCTCGCATTCGGCTACATGGGCGGCCTCGGGGCGTGGCGGAAATTTGAGCTCGATCGTTTCACCGACGACGAGGTTGAGCAGTTCAAACAGGAATGGCGTGCTGCGCATCCCAACATCAAACGCTTTTGGTATGACATTGATCGAGCAGCGTGGACAGCAGCGCGTGAGCGCGGCCGCGTTGTTCGTTGCGGTCCCGTCGCGTTCAAGAGCGTCGGCACGTTCCTGCAATTGAAGCTGCCGAGCGGCCGCAAGATCAGCTATCCGAACCCACGCATCCTTCTCGAGGGTGAGCACCATCAGTCTGTTGTTTTTGCCGACAACACAGCCGGACAGTTTACGGATTGTCGTCACGGCCAAGGTGCCTACGGCGGACTGTGGACGGAGAACGCCGTGTCCGGCATTGCCCGCGATCTGCTTGCTGAGGCGATGCTGCGGATCGAAACTGCCGGCTACGTGATCGTGCTGCACGTCCACGATGAGATCGTGTGCGAGGTACCGCTCGGCTCCGGCAGCACCGACGAATTCACCCGCTTAATGACGCGCAAACCCGCGTGGGCGCTCGATTTGCCGATCGCAGCGAAGGCTTGGCGCAGCTCGCGCTACTGCAAATAGGAGGGCGCTGTTCAGCACGCGGCTGACAACCGAGTTCATCCTGCAACTGTAAACATAGGAGGCAATGGTGTTGCTTGCGTCAGACTACGACAAAACGCGGTTTCTCAAAGCCGAAGACTTATCGGCGGAAAAGAAGTTCCGCATCAAAAGCGTCACAGAAGAAGAGGTTGGTATTGGAAAGGACAAGGAGCGGAAATTGGTAGTGTGGTTCACCAACGACAGCCGCGGCTTGGTCCTTAACCGCGTCAACAACCGCACCCTCCGTGGTGCATTCGGCGATCCCTGTGATGGCTGGATCGGCAAGATCATCGTGATCTTCCCAACTATGGCTGAGTTTCGCGGCACGATGAAGCCCGCGCTGCGGGTGCGCATTCCGCCGCCGAAGCAAGCTGCTGGTAATGTTCAGACGGCAAAGCCCAAGCCGCCGGAGCCTGATCCAGTCGAAGAGGTGCTCGATGAGGAGCTCGACGACGAGATCATCATCCGGTGAAAAACGGCACAGCGGCGGCCCCGAGTGGTTGAGTCCGGGGCCGCTGCTGACCTTCAAGGAGAAGTGTCGTGGACGACACCGCAAAACCTGTAACACATCAACGTGACTTGGCAAAGTTGCCGCGGGCATTGGCGCCGCTGATCGAGCGGCCGCAATGGGCGGTGTGGAGGTGGACGCCGAAACCAAATGGCGGCTGGCAAAAGCCGCCGTTCATGGCGATGCAGCCGGAACGGCACGTCAGCACAAGCGACCCAAACACTTGGAGCGGCTACACCGCGGCGCTTGCTGCGGTACAGGCAGGACACGCTGACGGCATTTCTTACGTGCTGACCGAGAATGATCCGTTTGCGGCGATCGATCTGGATCACTGCCGTTGCACCATCACAAACAGCATTGATGTGTGGGCGCAGAACTTCATGCAGTCCGCAGTTACAACCTACCAGGAGGTGACGCCGAGCGGAGCCGGTGTTCGAATCTGGGGACTGGCAGACGGCGATCGTCTGCACCGCAAGTTTACCTTCACGATCGATGGCAAGGAGATCGCCGCCGAGCTGTTCCGCCGCACTAGCAAGGTGCTGACCGTCACCGGCTACAGGCTCGACACCGTCCCGAGCTTCACCAACATCGACAAGGTGTTTGATTGGGCGATCGTGTGGGGCGAGCGTCGTAAGGCGGCAGCAGGAGCGGCTGCGCCAATCGGGGACAACGGCTTCGACAGTAGCGGCTGTAGGTACAGCATCGATGAGATCGAGCAGATCGTGCGGGAGGGTGCACCGCCCGGAACTAACCGATCTGATGTGTTCCACATGATCATTGGCCACTACACGGGTTGTGGTTGGGACGTGGAACGCATCTTTGAACATCTGGCGCAATTTACACAGGGCATCGGTGGCCGATACCTCGGCGAGGATCGGCTCCGCACCGAGATCATCCGCAGCGCCGGCAAATATGCCAAGGCGGAGCTGCCACAGCCTGGTAATGATGGCTGGATCAGTGGCCGGGAAACTAAGGCGCCGCAGCCGGAGCAACCCGAGCCGAAGCAGGAGCAGAAGGAGCCCCCGCCCGAAGAGGACGATTCTAAACTTAATGATGATGGTCTCGATGAGGAGCTGGATGATGATCAGGAAGATGATGCGTCGCCGCAGTCAGACCCGAAGCTGCCGCAAATGCACGCACACGGCGATGTTGATCCGCGGCCGCTCACGTCGTGGCTGATCAAGCATCTCATCCCTGCTGTCGGACACGGACTGCTCTCGGGCCAGTGGGGAGCCGGCAAGACGTTCGTGGTCTTCGATATTGCGGCTGCGCTGAGCACCGGACAGCCTTTCCTTGGGCATGCTGTGAAACGTCAATGTGGTGTTTTGCTGATTGCCGCTGAAGGGGCTGATGAAGTTCGTTTACGCCTCAATGCGGTCGTGCGGGCCAAGTGCGGCGGTATGCAGCGAGCTCCATTTCGCTGGTACGAAACCGCGCCGCTGCTGCTCCATAAGGGCGCAGTCGACACGTTGGTTGCAATGGCACGGCAAGCCGAAGCGTCTCTGCAAGCAGAATTTGGATTGCCGCTCGGGTTGATCGTCATCGACACGATCGCAGCTTGTGCAGGATTTAGCCGGGCCGGTGAGGAGAACGATAACGCTGTCGGCCAAGCGATCATGAACGTGCTGAAAGCAGTCGCACAAGAGATCGGCTGCTTCGTGATGGGGGTGGATCACTTCGGCAAGGACCTGCTGTCGGGCAGCGTCACCAATACCCGGCTGGCGGTTCGGAAACACAGAGGGGGCCGGCAGGGCCAAGAGTATCCCTTCACTCTCCGTGTGGTTGAGGCGCCGGAGCCGGACGAAGACGGCGATCCCATCACCACCATGGTTGTGGATTGGCTGCCCGCCGGTGCTAGCGCGGCCTCCCAGCCGGAGCCCGATCCGTGGTCCAAGCCTCGGCGGCAAGATCAGCGCACAGCGGCACTGCGGCTTAAGCGGGTGCTGATGACAATCTTATCTGAGCAAGGGGTCGATCTGCCGATCGCGTCGGATGGGCCAGTGGTGCGGATGGTCGACCAAAAGCTGGTGCGCAAGGCCTTCTATGCCGCTACGCCGGCGGAAGGGGACAGTCCGAAGCAGAAGGCTGAATTCCGGCGTAAGCGGTTCAGCCGGGCGCTGGATTGGGCCGAGGATGAGCAACTGATCGGCGTCAGTGAGATCGACGGCGTGACCTACCTCTGGCTTCGGCCGAAGTCTCCGGATGAGGACGAACCGGAGGACTGAAAAGCGGGACACTTCTCCTGCGCCTATAGGGATAGAAGTGTCCCGCAGAAGTGTCCCGTTGTGCTTAACCTGCTGAAATAACACCAAAAAGTAGCTGCGGGACACTTCTGCGGGACACTTGGGTCCCTACAGGAGAGCGGAGAAGTGTCCCGCTTTTATCCCCGGCGCATCTGGACGAGCGAATCACCGCCCTCAGGCAATGGCACAATGCAAGTCACAGCGAACAATGAGCGACGCTCCATTGCGAGCGGTTATTATCACTCGCCCAGGCACGTTCGTGCTTCCGGTAAACCGACAGAATATCGAAAGATCGCCGATAGCGGAAACGTCCGTCTACAAGGTTTCTGCCTTCAATGCGGGACGGCGCTCTATGCGACCTCGATTGATGATCAGCCAAAAGCCTACAATGTGCGGCTTGGAGCGCTGCGCCAAAGAAATGAATTGGCGCCGCGCCGGCAGATATTTGTTCGCTCGCAACAAGCGTGGGTCAGCGGCCTCAACTCCATTCCGAAATTCGAGGGACCGCCACATTGACCCCGGCCGATGGGCTGCGAACTGATGTGGATAACTTTGGTCAGTGCATGTCTCGCCCGACTGGCAGGCGCACGGTAAAGACCGAACCCTTGCCCGGTTCGCTTGTCACGGTCACATCGCCGCCCATCATGCGAGCGAGCTTGCGGGTGATGGCAAGGCCAAGACCGGTGCCGCCGAAGCGCTGCGCGGTCGCGGCATCAGCTTGGCGGAACTCCTCGAACAGCTTTGCCTGCTGCTCCGACGTCATGCCCATGCCGGTATCGACCACCGCTAGCTCGATCCAGTTGCCTCCATTGGCCACCTTGCGCGCCTGCAGCTTGACCTCA
>Ga0306920_100015884_pt1 | contig 10342 bp, 8 predicted proteins | sample flu12Cox44000170_FD_204666 | JGI IMG/M metagenome (GOLD analysis project Ga0306920, IMG submission 204666) | Lab enrichment of tropical soil microbial communities from Luquillo Experimental Forest, Puerto Rico - flux4day.12C.oxic.44.000.170 (v2)... | ecosystem: Environmental > Terrestrial >...
TTTCAACCGGTTTAATTGTCCTCCACAGGAACATGACCTGGTGGGCTCGATCAAATTTCAAGCGATCCCGCGAAAGCTCGCAATCGATCCTGGCTGCGTCGAGGAAGGCCGATCTCGCCTGGCTTGAATCTTGAGGACTCGGGCTCAAGCGGAGCCAAAAGCTTTTCACGGTTGACTGGCGGCGAGCCCAGTCACTCTACCACCGCAACTCAAGTCCCATCGTCCCCTGGTGGGATTGCAGTGCCGCGCGAAACTTGCCGTCATAGGCGAGATAAAGGCGGGCCATATTGCTCAGACCGACCAAGGCGGAGGCGCCCGTGTCCGCGCCGTATCTGCTCTCGCCGATGCCCTGAACCGTGATGCTCTGGAAAGCAGAACTGACGGTGACCGAGCTGAAATTCTGTTCGAAATTGTCGACGAACTTGCCGTATGCGGAAAGGTCGACGACTTTCTGGTCGACGATCCAGTAGCGGCCGATTTCCGCACCCAGCAACATTCGCGAGCGCTCGAGCGTGGCCCCGTTTGCCGCTACCGGGTTGAAGCCGCCCAACTCCTGGAACGCTCCGGTGGAGGCGCGGACGAATTCGAGAGCGGCCTTCGGCACGATGCGGCTCTGGTCCCTGGTCCAGAAGTAACTCACTTCGCCAAGCGCGCCATCGATCTGCCCGGTGTAACCAGCAATGGCATAGCCCAATCCGGTGTCGCGGATGGATTTGATGTTTCCAAAACCATGAACCAGTGCAAGGGCTCCGGTCCACGGCCCCCTGTCGACGGACGCATTGAAGCCGAGCTGGGTGAGATCGAGCGTCGCCGTCTGCATCGCCAGGGGTACGTCGATGTCGGTTCGGCTTTGGTCGACCGAAAAGCCGACGTTCACGGCGGGGGAAATGCGGGCGCCTATTCCCAGGACACCACCCAATGTCTGACGCCGGTCGCCGACAAAGTCGAGCTGCGGGCCGGTGCTGGTTGAGATTCCGTAGGCCTCCCCCCAGGCGCGGTATCGTGGCCCGTCAGCCGCCTCCGAGGCACCGCCGCCACCCGGATTGCTTCGCCAGGCGCGGCCGAGCCCACCCGTTGACTGATCCCCCAGCCGCTCCAGAAAATTGCTACCGAGGTCGGCCAAACCGGCTGCGGCCGAGATCTCGGAATAGGGTAGCGGGACCGGGATAGGTGTCGGGGCCGGCCTTTGCGCGCTCGCCGGTGATGCGGCCGCCATCGCGACAGCGAAAAGAATGGCAACGGACCAGCGACGCCATCCGCTGGCCCCGATCTCCCCCGCCCCTGAAGACCAGCCCATTAACGCTATTCCCAAAAACAGCGCGACGGCTGAAATAACGCCAAATCGCCCCTGATGTGGCGATTTGTCTCCAGTTCAGAGGGACCGTCAATCGTTGACGCCCCACCGTTGGGGGCAATTGGACAACTTTGTTGTTCCCGGTGCACAGAGATCGGGCAGGACCGTACCGCTCATCCGATTTCCCGAGCCCCGCCAAAAGCTTGCTAACACGCAAATTTCGTGTTGCAATCTGTGCCACAATCGGAATTAGGCCGATCGGCTGTGCGTTTCGCGACTAGGAAGTTCAGCAGACATCCGGAAGCCCGCTTGTGGCGTGGCACGCGAAGAGCGTGGCCGCGTCTTCTTTACGTCTAGACCAGGAGACAGGCGATGCAAAAAGGCACCGTCAAGTGGTTCAACCCGACAAAGGGTTATGGGTTCATCAAGCCGATGGTCGGCGATAAGGACGTTTTCGTCCATATCTCGGCTGTCGAGCGCGCCGGGCTCACAACCCTCAACGAGAATCAGGTGATCGAATACGACCTTGTGGAAAATCGCGGCAAGACTTCCGCTGAAAATCTAAAGGTCTCCTAAGCTTCGTCACGATCCGCGCAAGCAGTCCTGATGCCCCCGGCCGTCGCCGGGGGATTTTGTTGTGTGTTGGCGCCGGTGTTATCCGATCGGGGGCGAAATCAATATTTGGCCTGGGCTCGTTCCGTCTTCCAGGTGGCAGATATCGCCATCAAGGCGAACCTTGCCCCCGGCAAGAAGACGCAATGCTTCTGGATAGATACGGTGTTCGACGGCCAGTATCCGCTCTGCCAATGTATGATTCGTGTCGTCGTCGCGAACCGCTACAGCCCCTTGCATCAGGATGGGACCCGCATCGGTTTGCGGGATGACGAAATGCACGGTCGCCCCCGAGATCTTCACTCCCGCGCTCAGCGCTTGACCGTGAGGGTCCAGCCCCGGAAATGACGGCAGCAGCGAAGGATGAATGTTGAGCATCCTTCCATACCAGTGCTGCACGAATTCTGCAGTCAAAAGCCGCATGAAACCGCCAAGGCAGATGAGCTCGATGCGGTATTCGTCGAGCGCCGCTTGCAGCACCGCTTCGAATGCCACGCGGTCCTGTCCGAACGCTTTGCTCGCAATCGTCACTGCAGGGATTCCGCTTGCTTTTGCTTTATCGAGACCCTCCGCATCCGCCCTGTTCGAAATCACGACCGAAATCTCGGCCGGAAAATCCTCAGCCATCGCGGCCTCAATCAGCGCGGCCATGTTCGAACCGCGTCCTGATATCAGGATGGCGACTCGGCGTTTCGGGCGGGCACGATGCACGTCGGGTCTCACCATGAAAGATCGAGCTGGCCGCCATAGATCACGCGACGCTCGCCTTTTGCAGGGATCACTTCGCCCAGCAGCGTGACGTTCTCACCCGCATCGATAAGAACTTCCGTGATCGCCTCGACCGCATCCGCCTTCACGATGGCGATCATGCCGATCCCGCAGTTGAAGGTGCGGAGCAATTCGGGTTCGGCGATGCCTCCCTGCTGCGCCAGCCATCTGAAAACTGGCAACACAGGCAGACGCGCAAGGTCGATATCGACGGCAAGATGTCTTGGCAGTACGCGCGGGATGTTGTCGGTGAACCCGCCGCCGGTGATGTGTGCGAGCCCCTTGACTGCGCCTGTTTCCCGGATCGCCCGCAGGCATGACCTCACATAGAGCCGGGTCGGCGTCAGCAAGGCGCCACCCAGCGTCATGACAGGCGAGAACGGGGCTTGGGCCTCGAACGAGAGACCTGAAGTCTCGACGATCTTGCGCACCAGGGAGAAGCCGTTGGAATGAACGCCGGAAGAGGCAAGCCCGAGCACGGCATCTCCGGCAGCTATATCGGATCGCGGCAGCAGCGCGCCCCGTTCGGCGGCACCGACCGCAAAGCCCGCCAGATCGTAATCGCCCTCCTTGTAGAGGCCGGGCATCTCGGCGGTCTCGCCCCCGATCAGCGCGCAGCCGGATTCCCGGCAGCCCTCGGCGACCCCCGCGACGATGGCGGCAGCCGCCTCCGGATCGAGCTTGCCGCAGGCGAAGTAGTCCAGGAAGAACAGCGGTTCTGCACCCTGCACCACGAGGTCGTTGACCGACATCGCCACGAGGTCAATCCCGATACCGCCATGCAGGCCGGTCTCGATCGCAATCTTGACCTTGGTGCCAACGCCATCGGTCGCGGCGACCAGAACCGGATCCTTGAAGCCGGCCGCCTTCAGGTCGAACAATCCGCCGAAACCGCCGATTTCGGCCTCAGTGCCGGATCGCGCCGTGGCGCGGACCATCGGCTTGATGAGATCGACCAGGCGATTGCCGGCGTCGATATCGACGCCCGAATCCGCATAAGTCAGCCCGTTCCTGCGCTCGGCCATGGCCTGTTCCAGATGCTGGTGCGGTGGGGTTACGTCGGATTCCGCCTGTGTGCAATGGCTCGCAACGAATACGGGCATATACTATGTAGACAAGAACCGGTTCACCCCCGCAACGGGCGGGATCTTTCGTCACATCAGGCCGGTAACCCGGAAGCGACCGAGTTGAGTATTCCGAATATCATCACGCTGGGCCGGATCATATTGGTGCCCATTATCGTTTGGGCCATAGCCTCGAGCCAGATGGAAATCGCCTTGGCGATCTTCCTGATTGCAGGCATCAGTGACGCCGTGGACGGCTTTCTCGCCAAGAGATTCAACATGGCCAGCGAATTGGGAGCACTGCTCGATCCGCTGGCCGACAAGGCACTTCTGGTGTCGATCTATGTGGCGCTCGGAATCTGGGGCGCGGTGCCGCGCTGGATCGTCATTCTCGTGGTCTCGCGCGACATCATGATCGTGTCCGCCGTGATTGTGTCATGGTTGTTCGGCAAACCAATCCCGATGAAACCGTTGATGGTCTCCAAGCTCAACACGGCAGCGCAGGTCGCCTTTGCGGCACTCGTACTTGCCTCCCTCAGCTTCGGATTCACGCCCGCGCCATACGATCTGATCCTGATGTTTCTGGTAACGGTCTTTACTTTGGTTTCCGTATCCCTCTATCTCGTCGAGTGGGTAAGGCATATGAGCACCATCGAGGCGCGCTAGCGCAGCGGATTTCCTGTTCGCTGGTGGTCCTTTGATTCAAACCTTCGCAAGAGTGTTCACGACACCAGAAAGCGAATGTTAGGATCGGACCGCTCGTTTCGAACATCCTGCGTCTCGACCGGCATGGAGACTTGCGTGGCAGGCCGCGTCCAACCTCGTCAGCTGGCTTTCGCTCTTCCGCACGCAGAGAGCTTTACACGCGACGATTTTCTTGAGGGACCAGCCAATGCCGCCGGCCTCGCTTTGATCGATAGTTGGCCGGACTGGCCGAACCGCATCATGCTGTTGGTCGGGCCGGAAGGTTCCGGCAAGAGCCATCTTGCCGCCATCTGGGCAGAACAGGCGGGCGCACGCGCGATATCGGCGCACGCGCTGACGGCAACCGCCGTGCCGGGCGCGCTGGCGACGGGAGCGCTGGTCGTAGAAGATTTGAAATCCTCCGATGTCGACGAGCGCGCCTTGTTCCATCTCCTGAATTTGGCGCGCGAAGATGGAGCGTTCGTACTGATTACCGCCCGTACCGCGCCGGCTGCGTTTGCGATCGAGCTACGAGATCTTCGTTCGAGGTTGCGCGCCTTGCCGACCGTTTCACTGCTTCCCCCGGACGACCACCTGTTTCGCGCCCTGATCGTCAAATTCTGCGCCGACCGCCAGCTCGCCATTGACGAGACCGTGGTAGGCTATTTGATCAATCGAATTGAGCGCTCTTACGCGGCGGTAAGGCGGGCTGTGGAACTCCTGGACGCCGAAGCCCTGAGACTGGGCCGGCCAGTCACCCGCGCGCTGGCGGCCGAGGTTCTGCGCACCGGTGGCTGACAGACCCTTTCCCGCACCTTGACGGCGCGGGCGGGGCGAACATCATGTCATTGAGGCGTCACCGCGATCCCACATGGTTTGTGTCGTCCGTGCCAGGATTGCCAAAGAGTTGTGATTTGAATTGGACCAGAGTTTGATGGATTCCTTACAAACCATTGCAATTAAAGAGAAAGATACCGATACGGGCGCCGCTCCACCGATTGCCAGCAGCCCGGAACGTTTCATTAACCGGGAGCTTTCCTGGTTGCATTTCAATCGACGGGTGCTGGAAGAGTCGGTCAATCTGCGCCATCCCGCGCTCGAGCGCGTGCGGTTCCTCTCGATTTCCGCCAATAACCTTGACGAATTCTTCATGGTCCGCGTCGCCGGTATCAAGGCCCAAGTGCGCGAAGGTATCACCGAGCGCAGTCCCGACGGACGAACGCCCTCGGAGCAACTCGCGCTCATTAACGAGACGGTGTCCCAGCTTGCGATCGACCAGCAGGCGATCTGGCGCGATCTTCGCTCGATCCTCGCCGACGTCGGCATTATTCTCGTCGACGGCCGCGACGTCACCAAGCCCGAGCGGGTCTGGATCGAAGACCATTTCCTCCACAACATCTTCCCTTTGCTCACTCCGCTTGCGATCGATCCGGCACACCCCTTTCCTTTCATTCCGAGTCTCGGATTCACCGTCGCGCTGCAACTAGCGCGGGTCTCCGACGGCAAGCCGATGAATGCTCTCATTCGCATGCCCGGCAAGATCGATCGTTTCATTCGCCTGCCCGCAGGCAAAGACGGCGCGGTGCGACTGATCACGCTTGAGCAGGCCACTGGCCTCTTCATTGGCCGGTTATTTCCCGGTTACACGGTCAACGGTCAAGGTGCGTTCCGCATCATCAGGGATTCCGAACTCGAAATCGAGGAAGAAGCGGAAGACCTGGTTCGCCTGTTCGAAACCGCACTGAAGCGGCGGCGACGGGGGTCGGTGATCCGGCTCGAAATGGAAGCGAAAATGCCCGAGGAGCTTCGCGCTTTCGTGCAGCGCGCGCTCGCCGCCGCCGATGACGAGGTGTTTCTGGTCGACGGCGTGCTAGCCATGAACGAGCTGTCGCAACTCACCCGGCTTGACCGGCCCGATCTCGAATTCGTGCCCTATGTCCCTCGCCATCCCGAGCGCGTGCGCGACCACGGCGGGGACATCTTCGCCGCCATCCGGCAGAAAGATCTGATCGTTCACCATCCCTACGAATCGTTCGATGTCGTCGTGCAGTTCCTGCAGCAGGCGGCGCGCGATCCTGACGTCGTCGCCATCAAGCAGACGCTCTATCGCACCTCTATCAATTCGCCGATCGTACGCGCGCTCGCCGAGGCGGCCGAAGCCGGAAAATCGGTGACGGCGCTGATTGAGCTCAAGGCGCGGTTTGATGAGGAAGCCAACATTCGCTGGGCGCGCGATCTCGAACGCGCCGGCGTTCAGGTGGTCTACGGATTTCTGGAGCTGAAGACTCACGCGAAGCTGTCGATGGTCGTCCGACGCGAAGGCGGAAGCCTGACGACATATGTCCACACCGGGACGGGGAACTACCACCCGGTGACCGCGCGAATTTACACGGATTTGTCCTATTTCACTTCCGATCCGATCATCGGACGTGATGCTGCACGTGTCTTCAACTACATCACCGGCTATGCCGAACCGAGCGACATCGAGAAAATGGCGGTATCGCCGCTCACGCTGCGCAAGCGAATACTCGAGCATATTCACGCCGAAACGGCCTTTGCCCGTCACGGCAAGCCCGCAGCGATCTGGCTGAAGATGAACGCGCTGGTCGATCCGGAAATCATCGATTCGCTCTATGAGGCCTCACAGGCAGGCGTTTCGATCGAACTGGTGGTGCGCGGAATCTGCTGCCTGCGACCGGGGATAGCGGGGCTTTCGGAGAACATCCGAGTCAAATCGGTCATCGGGCGATTCCTCGAGCATGGCCGCATCTATTGCTTTGGCATGGGCCAGGGCCTGCCGAGCGCTAAAGCGGCTGTGTATATCTCCTCGGCCGACATGATGCCGCGCAACCTCGATCGTCGGGTCGAGATCCTCTGTCCGTTGCAAAATCCCACGGTGCATCAGCAGGTTCTTGAGCAGATCATGGTCGCCAACCTCAAGGATACCGAGCAAAGCTGGCAATTGTTGCCGGATGGATCGTCAACGCGTATGAAGGCCGCGAAGGGCGAGGAGCCCTTCAACCTGCACAATTATTTCATGACGAATCCGAGTCTTTCGGGCCGTGGAAAGTCACTTAAGGAATCATCGCCGCGCCGCCTCACCCGCCGTACCGAGCGCCAGCAATCGTCGTAAGGGGAATTGCCAGTGAAGCGGCCGCGCAAGCGCGCACCCAGCGTCGCGGTCATCGATATCGGCTCAAACTCGGTGCGCCTCGTCGTTTACGAAGCGATGGCGCGCAGTCTGATCACGATCTTCAACGAGAAGGCGCTCTGCGGACTTGGCCGGGAAGTCCAGACGACCGGGCTCCTGGCGCCGGATGCCGTCACCAAGGCCCTGACCTCGTTGCGGCGCTTTCGAGCGGTCTGCAAGGTGATGAAGGTCGGCCGCGTATACGCGATCGCCACCGCTGCCTGTCGCGACGCCAGCAATGGAGCCGACTTCATCATCAAGGCCGAACGCATCTGCGGCGTGCCCATCGAAATCCTGTCGGGTCCGCGCGAGGCGAAATTATCTGCGCTTGGCGTAATCTCGGGCATTCACAAGCCCGATGGAATCGTCGGCGACCTCGGCGGCGGATCCCTCGAACTCGTCAATGTACGTGGCAACAGCGTTCGCCGCGGCGTCACGCTGCCGCTTGGGAGCCTCGCGCTGCAGGATCTGTCGCACAAGTCGCTGAAGCGCGCCGAGCGAATCGTCTGGGCCGGGCTTTCCGAAATCGAGCATCTCAAGGCCGGTCGTGGCCGCGCCTTCTACGCCGTCGGCGGGACCTGGCGCGCGCTGGCGCGCATTCATATCGTCCAGAGCCAATACCAGCTCGGCGTCATGCACGGCTATTCGATACCCGCGCAGGAGGCACTTGATTTTGTGCGTCGCCTGCGCCGTCTGGTTGGGGCCAACATGCTGGCCAATATCGAGGTGGTCGCCGACGCACGGCGACCGTTGCTGGCCTACGCAGCGCTCGTTCTTGAATACATCATTCTGGTCGCGCAACCGAAGACTATCGTATTTTCGACGTTCGGTGTGCGCGAAGGCCTGCTTTACGACATGCTGCCTGAGGCCGAACGCGCAAAGGACGGATTTATCTGTGCCGCGCAAGAGCTGAACAAGCTGCTGTCGCGATCGTCCCGTCACGCCGAGGAATTGATCGAATGGACTGATCGCCTGGTGCGGGTGGTGAAATTGCGCGAAACCGAAGAGGATCGCCGGCTTCGTCACGCCGCGTGTTTGCTGTCCGACATCGGATGGCGGGTGCATCCCGATCATCGCGGCGAGGAGACGCTCAATCTTATACTGAACGGGAATTTCGGCTCGATCAGCCATCAGGGCCGCGCGTTTGTGGCGCTGTCAGTTTTTTTTCGCTACGCAGGCCTCAGCGAGCAGAACGAGCCGCCCACGGAGATTCAGGAGTTGGTGCCGCCCTCGATGCTGGAGCGCGCGCGTCTGCTGGGCGCTGCGTTGCGTGTCGCCCATCTGATCTCGGCGGCACAAACCGACGTGCTGCCCGCGACCCATTTCCGCAGCCACGGCCGCAAACTCATGTTGGTGTTCGAGCACAAACTGGTCGACCTGGTCGCCGACCGCGTCGGCGGCCGCTTCAGGCAGCTCGCCCGGCTGGTTGGTCGCTCAGGGTCGATCGTCAGGCGCTAAGGTCGCATCATTGCGGTGATGATGGCAACCCACCGAGATCACGTCGACGACCCTTCGATGGTCTGAATCGCCTCGCTGGCCTCCGGCAGCGCGAGATGTTCGAGCTGGCGCATCCGTCGCCTTCGCCAGATCGAGCCCGCCACCAGCACGGTGACCGCACCGAGAATGGAGGCGACATATCCGTCAAGCTCTCCTTCCAGATCAAGATGAGGCGAGATGCCAAAAATGACCGATTGGGCGTCGATGTGGAGGGCGATTGTTCCGTCGAGCAGCCGGTGCAGGACGGGCTGAACCGCCGGGTCGCTCTCGATCACGTCACCGGCGATCCAGCCAAGCAAGGTGGCTCCGAGCCAGACCAAAATCGGAAACCGGTCAAGCACCAGCATGATCAGCGCAGCACCAGCGATGATCATGGGAATGCTGATTGCAAGGCCCAGGATCAAGAGCGAGAGCTGGCCGTTGGCGGCGGCGGCAACAGCGATCACATTATCCAGGCTCATGACGATGTCGGCGATGACCACGATGCGGATCGCTTGCCAGAGCGAAGTACCTGCGGCGATTTCGTCGTTCTCGTCTTCGGGCACCAGAAGCTTGGCGGCGATGACGATCAGCGCGATGCCGCCGACAAGTTTCAGGTAGGGCAGCGCCATCAAGGTCGCCACCAGGCCGGTAAAGGCGATCAGAAGAACCACGGCGATGCCGGCGCCAATGATCATGCCCCAGAGGCGGTGGCGGCCGTGCAGTCCGCGGCAGGCCATCGCGATCACCAGCGCATTGTCGCCGGACAACAATACGTTGATCCAGATGATCTTGCCGACCGCCAGCCAAAATGCCGGGGTCTGCATGTCGATCCGGATCTGCGCGAAAAAAGCGCCTATGTTCGCGGGATCGACGACCTGCAAAAGCCAGTTCACAGCCTAACCCCCTTGGGCCGCAACGCAGCCGCCCGCACCTCACCTCGGCCAGCGGAGCGGATTTGCCATTTGCCAGCCACCAGGCCGCGGGCTCAAGCCAGCGAATATCAAGCCCGGAACTCCACCAACGTCTGCATTTGCCGGTGGTCCTCCAGCCCTCGCAAAGTGACCGCTGCAATCAAAAGCGAATGTTGGAAAGACACCACTAGATGGCGCGCCCGTGCCGCTGTCAATCAGCCGACGATTTCGTTGCCCGAGAAGAATTGAGCGATCTCGATGACCGCCGTCTCGGGCGCATCCGAACCATGCACCGAGTTTTCACCAATGGATTTTGCATGCAGCTTGCGGATAGTGCCCT
>Ga0306920_100015885_pt1 | contig 10342 bp, 7 predicted proteins | sample flu12Cox44000170_FD_204666 | JGI IMG/M metagenome (GOLD analysis project Ga0306920, IMG submission 204666) | Lab enrichment of tropical soil microbial communities from Luquillo Experimental Forest, Puerto Rico - flux4day.12C.oxic.44.000.170 (v2)... | ecosystem: Environmental > Terrestrial >...
TTTGATCAGATCACGGAACGGGCCGATGCGCCTATCGAGGATGCGCTCGCACTGATGGTGCGCGAGCGGCTGACCGGCATGGCTCCCCCACCTGCCGCTAAGAAGCTGGTTGATCTGTGGCGCCCACTGATCGAGGACCGCGCCGGGCACGATCTCGACCGTCTTGAGAATCTCATGGAAGACCAGCGTCAGTTCAGCGATGCGGTCCACGATCTGCTGGATGCGCTCGAGATGGGCGAAGACCGCAGTCACGACTCGGAAGAAGAGGAGGACGAAGGCGAGGAGGACCGCCGCAAGCAACAATCTGGTGAAGAGGGCGACGCAGCCGAGTCCGACGAGATGCAGCGGATGAGCATAGAGGACACCGAGCTGTCTACCGAGGATATGCCCGATGCCGCCGCCGAAGCAGCGGAAGCGCCTACGGCCGACATGGCCGATGACACCGATATGGGTGATGCGGAGGCGCCCGGCGAGCCGCAGCGCCCACGCCACTTTGGCGCCAACGAGCCGCGCGGGCCGGATTATCGCGCTTTCACTGTCAAATTCGACGAGACGGTCGCAGCCGAAGATTTGTGTGAAGCGGAAGAGCTCGATCGGCTGAGGGGCTATCTCGACAAGCAGCTGTCGCATCTGCAGGGCGTCGTGGCTCGGCTTGCAAACCGGCTGCAGCGACGCCTAATGGCGCAGCAGAACCGCTCTTGGGAATTCGATCTCGAGGAAGGTCAGCTTGATCCTGCGCGTCTGTCGCGCATCATCGTCGATCCATTGCATCCGCTTTCATTCAAAGCCGAGAAGGATACTCAGTTCCGTGACACCGTCGTCACGCTGCTGCTTGATAATTCCGGTTCGATGCGCGGCCGTCCGATCACCGTGGCAGCCACTTGCGCTGATATTCTTGCGCGCACGCTCGAACGTTGTGGCGTCAAAGTCGAGATTCTCGGGTTCACGACCCGCGCCTGGAAGGGGGGACAGTCGCGCGAGCATTGGTTGACCGCGGGCAAGCCGGCCAATCCCGGTAGGCTCAACGACCTGCGCCACATTATCTACAAGTCGGCGGATGCACCCTGGCGCCGGGCGCGCAAGAACCTCGGCCTGATGATGCGCGAAGGTTTGCTGAAGGAAAACATCGACGGCGAGGCACTCGACTGGGCCCACAAACGCCTTTTGGCGCGTACTGAACAGCGGAGGATCCTGATGATGATCTCCGATGGCGCGCCGGTCGACGATTCGACGCTTTCGGTGAATCCTGGGAATTACCTCGAACGTCACCTGCGCTGGGTAATCGAGGAGATTGAAATCCGTTCTCCGGTGGAGCTAATCGCGATTGGCATCGGCCATGACGTCACGCGTTACTATCGCCGTGCCGTGACCATTGTCGACGCCGAAGAACTCGGTGGCGCGATGACCGAAAAACTTGCCGAGCTGTTCGAAGAGCATGCCGCCAGAGAGCGGCCAGCTCCGCGCGCGCGGAGACGCGTTGCTTGACGCGTTTCGACCGCCGTTGGTCGATTGCGGGCCCGCTCTTTGTCGCACTAGCTTCGGCCGTTGCGTACGATGCTTCCGCCGATCCGCTGCGATACCCGAACCAGCGACGCGGATTGAGATTGAAGCAACGCCAATAACGGCATTCGACAGTCACAATCCCTCGCAGACCCGCTTTGGTAGTTTGGAATTTCGGGGAGGGCTTGTCCTCACCTCGAAGCATAAAGCATTCGGCGGCATCTCCGCTCTCCACGTGGAACCAGATGGCGGCCGATTTATCGCGGCAACCGATCACGGATCGTGGGTGCGCGGCCGTATTATCTATCGTGATGGCCGACCCGACCGCGTCGCGGATGCAGAAGTCGCTCCCATCCGTGGACCCGACGGCAAGCCGCTTGCTGCGCGCGGTTGGTACGATGTCGAATCGTTGGCCGAGCACGAAGGGACACTCTATGCCGGCATAGAACGTGTCGAGCAGATTGTTCGCTTTGATTACCGCGGCTACGGACTTAATGCGCGCGGCCAGCCGATTGCGGTGCCGGCCGATTTCAAGAGCTTCACATACAACAAGAGTTTGGAATGCCTCGCGGCTTTGCCCAGCGGCTCTCCACTTCCTGGCGAATTGATAGTTGTCACCGAACAAAGTCTCGACAGCGCGGGCAATTTGCGGTCATTCGTCCTCGGTGACGGCCGCGTTGCGCGCTTCAGTGTCAAGCGCAGCGACGACTTCGATGTCAGCGATTGCGTGGCTCTGCCGCCCGGCGATCTGTTGGTGCTCGACCGCCGTATCAACCTGATGCGCGGTGGCATAACCATCCGCATACGCCGTATACCGCTTGCCAGCATCAAGGAGAATGCTGTTGTCGATGGCCGCTCAATGTTCGAAGCGGATCTCAACTACGAGATCGACAACATGGAAGGCATCAGCGTGCACCGCAACGCGCGCGGCGAGACTATTATCACGATGATTTCGGACGATAATTTCTCCTTCCTCCAACGCAATCTGTTGTTGCAGTTCGCGCTGGTCGAAGAATGAGACCGTGTTGCCCTGCGACCTCGGCTTTTCGATGCGACTGGGTTGCAAAACAAAATGGCCGGGCGTGACCCGGCCATGACAATCAAAAACCTGCTGGTGGCGCTTCAGCTGGCCTTGGCTTCAAGCTTCTTCACGATTTGGCGCTTGATCTCGAGCACACGCGGCGCCAACTCGTCATCCTTGGCTTTGACCAGGAAGGCATCGAGGCCCCCACGGTGATCGACCGTCTTCAGCGCGTTTGCCGACACGCGTAGCCGGATACTGCGGCCGAGGGCGTCAGAAATCAAAGTGACGTTGCGTAGGTTCGGAAGGAACCGTCGCTTCGTCTTGATATTGGAGTGGCTCACTTTGTGGCCGACCAGTGGCTTCTTACCGGTCAGGTCGCAACGCCATGACATAGCTCGGTCCTCAAAAATACCGGCGCGAATGCGCGACGACGTAGGTTAATCGTGTGATTAGGTGGGCGGACGTATAGTGAGCGACGCCAAAGGCGTCAAGCCAAGCAGTTCCAAGCCATATAGCTAATTTTATATGCGGACCACAGAGCCCCTTGGGCCAGCGAACACAGTTTCGACGAAATCCGCATAGACCAGACAACGTGTTGCTGGCCCCCCATTAACTTTGCGGCCATCGCCCCTTATGTGTGGGGTCGTTTGCTTGCTGGCTGCGGGTGATATGGTTGAAAAGTCACTCGCGGGACGTCGGTTGTTGCCGGCGCGGAAGGGTTGAGTCTTGCATCGAGGCATACCACGCTCGCTGTTGGTGTCAGGTGCTTGGGTCCTGGCGAGCCTTGCCGCAATAGTGCCTGCGGGGGCTCAGGTCAGGCTTGAGGCTCGCTATTCGGCGACCATTGCGGGAATCCCGATAGGCAGCGGCACCTGGGGCATCGATATCAATGACACACAGTACAGCGCCTCGGTAACCGGGGTTACGACGGGCTTACTGCGCGCATTCACGGGAGGCCAGGGGAACGCCACAGCGCGTGGCACGTTGGGTACCCGACAGCTGACTTCGATTTATGCCGCGACTATCACGAGCAGCAAAAAGATCGACTCGGTCCGAATAGCGATAGCCAACGGCGACGTGAAGGATTTCAAGGTCGATCCGCCGGCGGATGACGATCCTGAGCGAGTGCCGATCACGGAGGCATCCCAGCACAACGTTCTCGATCCGATGACGGCTTCCATCGTGCGCATGCCTGGCAACGGGGACCTGCTTGCGCCGGAAGCATGCCAGCGTACGCTCGAAGTGTTTGACGGTAGGCTGCGTTACAACATGCGGTTCGCCTACAAGCGCATGGACAGGGTGAAAGCCGGAAAAGGCTACGCTGGGCCGGTGGTCGTCTGCGCGGCGTATTTCACGCCTGTCGCGGGGTATATCCCTTCGCGGGCATCGGTCAAATATCTGAGCAAGCAGCGCGATATGGAAGTTTGGCTTGCGCCCGTCGCGGGGACCCGGGTGCTCGTGCCCTACCGTGCACAAGGGCCGACACCGATCGGCCAGGCCATACTTGAGGCATCCGAGTTTGTTTCGGTCCCCGTTCCCGCGCGGGCCTCAGCCAATGGTTCGAAAACACAATGACGCTTCCGGCCTTGACTCTTCCCTTTGGATTGAAACCACGGGCGCGTTAACGTTTGGCAGGGGCAAAACACACTTGAATCGATATCCGACTACTTCATCTTGTAGCTATGCAAGGAATGCTCGCCAGATGTCGCCGTGAACGAAGCCATACAGTGCCAGAGTCAGTGATTCGGGCGCGATTCGTTCCAGACTCGTTCTAAAACTTAACCGCACGCACGTTTGTTGTCGCATTGTGATACAGGAAGCCTGTGGGAGGATCTGATCGAAGGTCCTGCCGCCAGTCTGGAAGCCTAATGGCCATTACTTTTTCTCCGCAGCCAGCCCGAACATCGCGAGCTCGCGGCGCCGGCGTTACAGCCGTGCTGGGTCCTACCAACACAGGCAAAACCCATCTCGCCATTGAGCGCATGCTCGGACACTCCTCCGGCATGATCGGGCTGCCGCTGCGGCTCCTTGCGCGCGAGGTCTACAACAAGGTTGCCGATCGGGTGGGCAAGGATGCGGTCGCGCTGATCACCGGCGAGGAGAAGATCAAGCCGCAGAACCCGCGGTTCTGGGTTTCCACCGTTGAGGCTATGCCGCGTGGCCTCGACGTTGCTTTTTTGGCGATCGACGAGGTCCAGCTTGGCGCGGACTTCGAACGCGGCCATGTCTTTACCGATAGATTGCTCAATGCCCGAGCCCGCGAGGAGACACTCGTGCTTGGTGCCGCCACCGTTCGACCCATGGTGGAAAGACTGCTGCCGGGCGCGCATGTGATAAGCCGCCCGCGGCTATCGACGCTGACATATGCCGGCGATAAAAAGCTGACACGTTTGCCGCCGCGATCGGCCATCGTTGCGTTCTCGGCGGACGAAGTTTACGCAATCGCCGAATTGATCCGGCGCCAGCGGGGTGGTGCGGCAGTCGTATTGGGTGCGCTGTCCCCACGAACCCGCAATGCACAGGTTTCGTTATACCAGTCCGGCGATGTCGATTATTTGGTCGCGACGGATGCCATTGGGATGGGACTCAATCTGGACGTTGACCATGTCGCCTTTGCGTCCGACCGAAAATTCGACGGCTACCAGTTCAGAAAGCTCAATCCCGCCGAGCTTGCTCAGATCGCTGGCCGCGCCGGCCGAGCGACCCGCGACGGCACATTTGGCACGACGGCGCGTTGCGATCCATTTGAACCGGAGCTCGTACAGGCCCTCGAAAGTCACAGCTTCGAGCCTATTCGGCTGCTGCAGTGGCGCAACACCGATCTCGATTTTGCTTCGATCGGCGCTTTGCAGGCCTCGCTTGCTGCTGCACCAACCGAGCAGGGGCTGACACGCGCACCAGTTGGCGAAGATATCCTTGTGCTCGAGCATGCTGCACGCGACGACGATGTCCGGAAACTGGCGTCTAATCCGGCAGCTATTCAGCGTTTGTGGGACGTTTGCCAGGTTCCGGACTATCGCAAAATTGCGCCTGCGACTCACGCTGAATTGGTTGTAACCCTCTATGGATTTTTGATGCGAGAGGGTAAAATCCCCATAGATTGGATAGCTCGTCAGGTTGCTCAGGCTGACCGGACCGACGGCGATATCGATACCCTCTCCAACCGGATCGCGCATGTTAGAACCTGGACTTTCGTTGCCAATCGGCCCGATTGGCTTACCGAGCCCGACCATTGGCAAGACCTCACCCGCGCAGTTGAGGACAAGCTTTCTGATGCGTTGCACGAACGTTTGGCTGAACGTTTCGTTGACCGTCGCACCAGCGTGTTAATGCGGCGGCTTCGAGAAAACGCGATGTTGGAAACCGAAATCGGAAAGTCAGGTGAGGTGACAGTAGAGGGACATGTGATCGGCCGTCTGGACGGTTTCATGTTTGCGCCCGATGCGTCGGCCGCCGGCTCGGAGGCGAAAGCGCTAAATGCCGCTGCGCAAAAGGCATTGTCAGGCGAGATTGAAGCGCGTGCCACCAAGATTTCGCAGGCTTCCAACGACCAGATTGTGCTTGCCTCCGATGGCGCGCTGCGCTGGACCGGCGATTTGGTCGGCAAATTGATTGCGGGAGATGACACGCTCCGTCCACGTATCCGCGTGATCGCTGATGAACATCTGACGGGGCCGGCGCGCGAGTTGGTGCAGACGCGGCTGGACCTTTGGCTCAAAAATCATATCGAGAAATTGTTGGCGCCCTTGTTCTCGCTTGTTGCAGCCGAGGATGTCACAGGTATGGCTCGCGGGGTTGCATTTCAGCTCGTTGAATCGCTCGGCGTTCTTGAGCGACAAAAAGTGGCTGAGGAGGTGAAAGGCCTGGATCAGCCGGCACGTGCAACGTTGCGCAAATATGGCGTGCGCTTTGGCGCCTACCACGTCTATCTCCCGGCGTTGCTGAAGCCGGCGCCGCGGGCGCTCGCGACGCAGCTATGGGCGACGAAGCACGAGAGCCTGGATTCGAAAGGCGTCGGAGATTTGCTGCATCTGGCAGCAAGCGGGCGAACGTCGATTCCGGTCGACAAAGAAACGCCGAAAGCACTTTACCGCACGGCCGGCTATCGCATGTGTGGTGAACGCGCGGTGCGCGTCGATATTTTGGAGAGGCTTGCCGATCTCATCCGGCCCACGATGTCCTGGCGTGAAGGTGTGGCCGGGCCCAAGCCAGACGGCGTCTTTGACGGGCGCAGCTTTCTTGTCACAGGGGCGATGACATCGCTCACCGGTGCGTCAGGCGACGATTTCGCGTCGATCTTGCGGTCGCTCGGGTATCGCATGGATCGCAAGCCGAAGCCGCCCGAGGCGCTGCCCGGCGCAACGGCAAATGCGACTGAGGCCTCGGCCCCTGCATCGACAGAAAGCACTTCAACTGAGGCGGCAGCCACAGGGATTGTGCCAGTGACGGCCACTACGGCTGAGACTTTGGTGACTGGCCTGACGTCGCGCTCGTCACTGCCGGAGCCGGATGTCGTCACGCAGGTGCCGTCGCCGGTGCCTGAACCAGCTGTGACTGTGCCGGCGAATGCGGAGGCTGCGACGTTCGCAGAGCCCGCTCTCCCCGCGATAGCAGATGCGTCTCAATCTGCTGCAACCGACGTTGCGAGCGCCGAGACGAAACCTGCCGAAGAGCCTGCCTTCATCGAAGTCTGGCGGCCGGCCGGACGTTCTGAACGCCGCCCGCATCGGCCTCGTCGTTCGCATCGTCCACAGCCGAAAACGAACGCGCAACAGGATGTAAGCCCAGAGGCGTCGTTGGCGAGCAAGCCAGTAGGGGGTGGCGCGACCTCGCCGGCGGATGCAGCTTACCCCTCACGCGGGCCGCGTCATTCGCGTGATGAACGCGGCGATCGGCCGGACCGCGAGAAACGGCAGGACCGCCACGAGCGGCGTCAACGGATGGAACAGCAAGGCGAGCGCGCTGAGCGACGAGACGAAAACACCCGCCGCGAACGCCCGCGCCGCGATCGTGGTGAGCGCGTAGACCGCGCGGAGCGCGAGCAGTATTACGCAAAGCCATTCGGAAGTCGCTCCGACCGCCGCGACAAGCGGCCGGACCCGAATTCGCCATTCGCAAAGCTTGCCGCGCTCAAGCAGCAGCTCGAACAGGGCAGCAAAGAGCCGAATTGAGAGACAGCGACAAACCTCTGGATCGCCAGCGTATCGACAAGTGGCTTTGGCACGCGCGCATGGTGCGGACGCGTAGCGCTGCCGCGGATTTGACCGCATCAGGATTTGTGCGCCTAAACGGCAAGCGTATGACAGTCGGAAGCCATCCGGTTCGCGTCGGTGACGTGGTCACCCTCGCGCTCGACCGTGCCGTGCGGGTGGTTCGTGTCGAAGGCATCTGTGAAAGGCGGGGCGGCGCTCCGATCGCTCGCGCGCTTTACCGCGATTTGGCCTGAAATTCTGCACTCAGGGTGCATTGGTTAGGTCTGGCGGTAGCAAGCCTGCCGGTTGTGGCTTATGTGGGGTTACGTTAGGCAGCATTGCCAAATAGTCGGCCGGAGTGGGAATGACTTACGTCGTCGTCGAAAACTGCATTAAGTGCAAATACATGGACTGCGTCGAGGTATGCCCCGTGGACTGCTTCTACGAGGGCGAAAACATGCTCGTTATCCACCCCGACGAGTGCATCGATTGCGGTGTGTGCGAGCCGGAGTGCCCTGCCGAGGCGATCAAGCCCGACACCGAATCGGGCCTGGAAAAATGGCTGGAACTCAACGCCCAGTATGCCAAAAGCTGGCCGAACATCACGGTCAAGCGCGAGCCACCACCCGATGCCAAGGACTGGGATGGGGTCCCCGAGAAGTTCAAGAAGTTTTTTACCTCGGAACCCGGCACAGGCGACTGAAACTTGGTTAACCCGGTTAGGGGCTATTCAGAGGCGCTTTGTGGAATGACGTTAACCGGTTCGCCAAATTAGCCGTTTTGCTGCCGCAGAATTGCAGTTTTGCCGGGGTATAAGGCTTTGATTTCGCCTAAAAATGTGCTATATATATAAAAAATGGACAGGAACTATGTCGTCACCGGTGCGCTCCCCCTTTGGGAGCCTTATTTTTCGGTGGCTCGGTTCCCCGGTTTCCAGACTAGAGGGCGTGCGATCCACGCGTGAGCAGTGGCAGGAAAAACGCGTCATAAATCGAAGAAGGGGTCTGCCGGCATGAGCCGGGGGCCGAAAAAGTCTGCCAAAACGCGGCGGACCTCCCATGCCTCTCGCGGCGCTGTCCGCGGTGGGGCTCCCGCAGCCAACATGGCCGGCGCCCGCAAAGGGGCCGGCGAAGGAGTCGTGCCCGGAATGATCACCAATAAAAAGACTACCCAGCGACAAGGGTTTAAGACCAACGAGTTTATCGTTTATCCCGCCCACGGCGTGGGCCAGATCATTGCAATTGAGGAGCAGGAAGTCGCCGGCGCCAAGCTGGAACTGTTTGTCATCAACTTCATCAAGGACAAGATGACCTTGCGGGTTCCGACCGCCAAGATCGTCTCGGTCGGCATGCGCAAGTTGGCCGAAGGGCCGCTGGTCAAGCGTGCGCTTGAGACGCTGAAGGGCCGCGCGCGCATCAAGCGCACCATGTGGTCCCGCCGCGCGCAGGAATATGAAGCCAAGATCAATTCAGGCGATATCGTCGCCATTGCCGAAGTGGTTCGCGACCTCTACCGTTCCGAAACACAGCCGGAGCAATCCTATTCCGAGCGTCAGCTGTACGAAGCGGCCCTCGATCGCCTGTCGCGGGAGATCGCGGCGGTTCAGCGTGTCACCGAGACCGAGGCGGTCAAGGAGATTGAGGCGGCTCTGGCGAAGGGCCCACGCCGTGGTCCAAAACCGTCGGAAGAAGCCACTCCCGAGGAAGGCGTCGAGGAAGAAGCAGCGTAAAGGTCGTCTACCAACCGACATTCGGAAGCCCGGCTTGTGCCGGGCTTCTTTTTTGTCTTTGGCTTCCGACTGAAACAGCCTTCGTCCGGGCAGCGTCCGGAATGATTTCGGCGGATGGGACGACAGCGTTATCGTCGCGCGCATCGGCGAACTTCAGTCGATGGGCACGCGTACCTTCGCCCACAAATGGGCAGCAGAGCCAACAGTTGCTCGCGTCGCGCGGGTGGCTATGATGCCGAGCAATCACCCCCATCGATTGAATGGAGTAATCAATGACCGCCATTCGCGGGTATGTCGCGCCGACCACTGACACCGATGCTCTCGGCGTGCATTCGCTTGACCAATTCGTATTGGCAGTGCCGGACGCGTCGGTGGCGCAGGATTTCTACGGCAATTTCGGACTGGACGTGAGTCGCGACGGCAATGTGTTGGCAATCAAGACGTTCGGTCACGAACATCGCTGGGGATCGGTCATCGAGGGCATCAAAACGAAGGCGCTGCACCATCTTTCATTTGGCTGCTATGCCGATGATCTGCCGCGCCTGAAAGCGCGCATCGAAGAGCAGGGAGTCAAATTGATCGATCCGCCTCCGGGTTTCGAAAGCAACGGCTTTTGGTTCCGCAATCATGACGGGGTGCTGATCGAGGTGAAGGTGGGGCCAAAAGTATCACCCGACCGGAAAGCGGAAAGTCAGTGGATTTCAGTGCCCGCCGGCGTTCCAGGTACCAGCGTTCGCGCAAAAGCGCCACCGGTTCGTCCACGCCGGCTGTCGCACGTGCTGATCTTCACCAGCGACGTCAGCGAATCGATCAAGTTTTATGAACGTACGCTCGGCTTGCGGCTATCCGATCGCGCGTCGGATCTTGTCGCTTTCATGCACGGCATTCACGGCAGCG
>Ga0306920_100015888_pt1 | contig 10340 bp, 9 predicted proteins | sample flu12Cox44000170_FD_204666 | JGI IMG/M metagenome (GOLD analysis project Ga0306920, IMG submission 204666) | Lab enrichment of tropical soil microbial communities from Luquillo Experimental Forest, Puerto Rico - flux4day.12C.oxic.44.000.170 (v2)... | ecosystem: Environmental > Terrestrial >...
TCCCTTATCGAGCGGATGGAGAAGGAAGGCATCGTCGGGCAGCCCAACCACGCCGGCAAACGCGAAATCCTGGTTGGCGAGGAGGAAGACGAGCGCTATTGAGGATAAGGGTTAGTGCGGCCAGCGGTCGTTGGCCCTGACCCCGGGAGGTTGTTTCGTTGCTTCAATGAGTTAGGGGAAAGCCCAGCTAGCATGTTCCGACGACATCGAGCCATCCGAGGACGTCATCGCCGGGCTTGTCCGGGCGATCCCGATGCAAAGCGCAGTACCTCCACAATCGGGATGGCCGGGACAAGCCCGGGCATGACGGTTCCTCATGAGCGGACCCGCTTTGACAATCGGAACGCATAGGAATGGAATCAACCGAGCTTGTGTCGTGAAAAGGCCATAGGGCGGGGCTAGCCGGGTCACATATTGGACAGGACTGCGGAGATCAACATGGGACGGGCGGGGGTGGCCGCGGTGGTCTGGGTGTTCTTCCTTGCTGCGCCGATGGTCGCGCTGGCGCAGCCGGTGCCTATCCCGCAGCCGGCGCCGAAGCGGCCCGCAGTGGTCAAGCCGCCCGCCTCGATCCTTCCGGACACCTCGCGCTCACCGGCGCCGACACGCCAAGCCGAACCAATCACGACCGAGGCCGGCCAGCACGCCCTGGTCGATCGCGTCAGCCTCTACCTGTCGACGATCCAGACCTTGGTGGGCAAATTCGTGCAGGTCGGACCCGACGGCCGCAAGACCGAGGGCAGCTTCTATATCCAGAAGCCGGGCAAGGTGCGGTTCGAATACGATCCGCCGAGCCCGATCGAGGTGGTCGCCGACGGCTCCTTCGTGCAGGTGCGCGACCGCAAGCTCGAAACCAAGGACACCTATCCCTTGGCGACGACGCCGCTGCGCTATTTGCTCGCAGACCGCATCGATCTGTGGCGCGAGACCCACTTGGTGTCGGTCGGCCAGGACGCCAAATACATCACCGTCACTATCGAGGAAAAGTCGCTGGTGGTCGGCACCCACCGCCTGATGATGATGTTCGACGCCAAGGATTTTCAACTGCTGCAATGGACCGTGACCGACCCGCAGGGCTACGACACCACCGTCGGGGTGTACAATCTCGACACCAACAAGAAGCCCGATCCGAGCCTGTTCCGGATCAGCTACGGTCCCCTCGACCGCATTGCGCAATAGCCGGCCGGCCGGCGCCGCTCTCTGCTTCATGCGCCTGACCGTCACCACCTGGAACATCAATTCGGTGCGGCTGCGCATCAATCTGGTGGCGCGGTTCCTGCGCGCCATGCAGCCGGACGTGCTGTGCCTCCAGGAAACCAAGTGCCCGGACGACCGGTTTCCGGCCAAGCGCTTCAAGCGGCTGGGCTACACCCATTTCGCGCTCAACGGGCAGAAGGGCTATCACGGCGTCGCCATCGTCTCGCGGGTGCCGTTCGACGCCGTCGACATCCGCGGCTTCTGCGGCAAGACCGACTGCCGCCACGTCGCCGTCAAGATCGGCGAGCAAGCCGGGTTCGCCGACGCGACCACGCTGCACAATTTCTACGTCCCCGCCGGCGGCGACGAGCCCGACCCCGACATCAACGAGAAATTCGCCCACAAGCTCGCCTTCCTGGACGAGATGCGCGGCGCGCCGGACATGCATCCGGGCGCTCGCGCGCGGTCGATCCTGGTCGGCGATCTCAACGTGGCCCCGCTCGAGCACGATGTCTGGAGCCACAAGCAGTTGCTCCGGGTGGTCTCCCATACCCCGATCGAATGCGAGAAGCTCAACGCCGTGCAAAAAACCGGCGCCTGGGTCGACATCATGCGCACTTTCGTGCCGGAGCCCGCGAAGCTCTACACGTGGTGGAGCTACCGCGCCGCCGATTGGCAGGCGGCCGACCGCGGCCGGCGCCTCGACCACATCTGGGTCTCACCAGCGATCGCCGACCGGGTATCGACCATGGCCATCGCCAAGCAGGCCCGCGGCTGGAGCCAGCCCTCGGATCACGTGCCGGTGACGGCGACGCTGGAGTTGTGAGCTGCGGGAAGAAATAAACTCACGCATCAGGAAGCTGCCTCCGCCTTGGGCGCCCCCTACCGCCGCCGCCCCTGCTGGTCGAGCAGTCCGCGGACCGCGTAGAGTTCGTCGGCGGCCTCGTTGGCCTGTTCGGCGATCCGGTTGCGCATCAGCACCGCCGCCTCGGGAAAGCCTTCCAGCACTTTGCGGAACAGGCTGCGGGTGATTCGCATCACCGTCGAAGGCTCGAGCGCGGTGGCGGTGACCGGGCGCCTGGTTTCGGTCACCAAAGCGAGTTCGCCGAGGAGGACGCCGGGTCCGACGGTGATGCCGGGGTCCGAGGGGTCGGCATGGGGCAAGGCGAGCTTCAACGTGCCCTCCTGGATGACGAACCCGCCATCGGCCATCTCGCCGGCGGCGAACAGCACCTCGCCGCTTTCCAGGTGCTTCGCCTCCGAGCCGATGGCGATGATCTGCAACGCCGAAAACCCGAGCTGGGCGAAAGTCGTCACCCGCTCCAGGAAAAAAATATCGTCCTCGATAGTCATCGGCGTTGCTGCAGCATCCTCACGGGCGGACCTGGGCCGGATCGGCCATGATGGCGTGAGCGATTTTCGTTCGGGTTAACGCCGGCTTGCCCGGGCAACGTCGTCGCCGGGCTCAGGGTAAGTGTAAAATGCTGCAGTGACCCCAACATTCGGTTCGTGTCCGCGTCGCCCCATCAGGGGACCAGCTTGTAGCCGCCCGCCTCGGTCACCAGAATTTCCGGGGTGGCGGCGTCTTTTTCGATTTTTTGGCGCAGGCGGTAGATATGGGTCTCCAGCGTGTGGGTCGTCACACCGGAATTGTAGCCCCACACCTCCTGGAGCAGAACCTCGCGGGAGATCGGGCGCAGGCCGGCCCGATAGAGGAAGCGCAGAATGGCGGTCTCCTTCTCGGTCAACCGCACCTTGTTACCCTTGGGGCCCATCAGCAGCTTGGAGCTGGGCTGAAAGGTGTAGGGCCCGATGGTGAAGATCGCATCCTCGCTCGCCTCATGCTGGCGCAATTGCGCCCGGATGCGCGCGAGCAATACCGCGAAGCGGAACGGCTTCGCCACATAGTCATTGGCGCCGGATTCGAGGCCGAGGATGGTGTCGGAATCGGTGTCGTGCCCGGTCAGCATGATGATCGGCGCCTTGAAGCCGTTTTTGCGCAGCATCCGCACCGCCTCGCGGCCGTCGATGTCGGGAAGGCCGACATCCATGATGACGAGGTCGATCTGGCCGCCCTTGGCCGCCTGCACCCCCTTGGTGCCGGATTCGGCCGCGATCGCATCGAATTCCTCATGCAGGGACAATTGCTCGACCAAGGCGTCGCGGAGCTCGGTGTCATCGTCCACGATCAGGATTCTACGCGCATTTGGCATGTCGAGCCTCTGCCGGGGCGCTGGGCTTCCAGCGCCGAAACAACGTCGCCAACATGATTCCGAATCAGCTTGAAGACGACACAAAATACATTGAATCGGTTAAAGTTCCGGGCTGTCCACCCCGTCGAACCTTCCCCGGACTCGGGTCATGTTGCGGCAAGTAGAGCAATAAGGCCCAAAAGAGCAAGCACCGGTGGGCCCAGATGGCGACCGCCCGAACCCTGGATGGGCTCCCGCAACTCATGCATCGCATTTCGCTCCCGAGAATCGATATCCGGTCACGGCCGGGCGACCGGCGCCGCGGCTGGATTGTTGCGGGTGCCCTGCGAATCGCCGTGGCGCTCGGCCGGGGCGGCATCAAGGCCGACAAGCGGGAAGGAGACGGCGCCACCCCGGCGGGATCGTTCCGGCCGGTCCGCCTGTGGTGGCGCAAGGATCGTTCGCTGCGGCCGCTGAGCCGGCTGTCAGCCCGCCCGATCGATCCGGCAGACGGCTGGTGCGAGGACCCCGCCGATCGCCGCTACAACCGACCGATCCGGCTCGAACCCGGCGCCGCCGGCGACCGCCTCACCCGCAGCGACGCGCTCTATGACCTCATCATTGAGATCGACCACAACACGCGGCCCCGGATCGCCGGCCGCGGCAGCGCTGTGTTCATTCACGTGGCCCGGCCCGGCCTGAGCGCGACCGCCGGCTGCATCGCGATGCCAGCCCCGGCCTTGAAACGCTTGCTGTGGCGCATCGGGCGAAACACGAGAATCGTGATTCACGTTTAGAGCCATCGCGCGGGAGGGATACCTTTCCCCGCTTGCGGGGCGAGGAACAGAGCCACCGCACCCCCAAGTTCCATTCAGCCCCGCTGCCCGAAAATGGCGCTGCCGACCCGGACATGGGTGGCGCCGAATCGGATGGCGAGGGGAAAATCCGCGCTCATGCCCATGGACAGCAACCGCAATCCGTTGCGCGCAGCGATCTTGGCGGTGAGTGCGAAATGCGGCGCCGGGGGCTCGTCGTGGGGGGGAATGCACATGAGCCCCGCAATGGCGAGCCCATAGCTTGCGCGGCAGGCGGCGATGAAGGTGTCGGCATTCTGCGGCGGCACGCCGGCTTTTTGCGGCTCAGCGCCCGTGTTGACTTCGACGAACAGCAGCGGGCTGCGGCCCTGCTTCTCGATTTCCTTCGCCACGGCGGCGCAGACGCTGGGCCGGTCGATCGAATGAATGGCGTCGAACAGGCCGACGGCCTCGCGGGCCTTGTTGGACTGCAGCGGCCCGATCAGGTGAAGCTCGAGGCCCGGGTGCTGCTCGCGCAGCGCCGGCCATTTGGCGAGGGCTTCCTGGACCCGGTTTTCCCCGAATACACGCTGGCCGGCCGCGACGATCGGGGTAACGGCCTCGGCACCGAAGGTCTTGGAAACCGCCACCAGGGTCACGTCCTCCGGGCGGCGTCGCGCCTCGAGGCAGGCTCCGGCGATCTCCCGGCGTACCGCGGCGAGACCGACGGCGGGATCGAGTAGCGGCGTCGGGGACATCATCGCGGTCGATCCGTATCGCCTCCCGGCGATACCGGCAACGGTCTAGCGCGACAGAGTGCGGAGGCGCGTCCTGTGCGATCGACAGAGCCTTAACAAAATCTCCACGGCGGCCCGGTAGTGTGCTCGGAGGGGAACAGTCGTCAGGTAAACCGTCTGGTGCGGTTGACCGTAGCGCCGCAATGATGTCCTAGTCGGAGCTTCCTCGGCGGCGAATTGTCATGAGTATCGAGCGATATAACGCCCGCGCAGCGGAAACGCGCTGGCAGCGCGTATGGGACGAGCGGGGCGTGTTCGCGACCCGCAACGATGATCCGCGCGCGAAATACTACGTCCTCGAGATGTTCCCCTATCCGTCCGGGCGCATCCATATGGGCCACGTTCGCAACTACACCATGGGGGACGTGGTGGCGCGCTACAAGCGCGCCCGCGGGTTCAACGTGCTCCACCCCATGGGCTGGGACGCCTTCGGCATGCCGGCCGAAAACGCCGCCATGGCCAACAAAGTCCATCCGCGCAGTTGGACCTACGAAAACATCGCCACCATGAAAGGGCAGCTCAAGTCGATGGGCCTGTCGCTCGACTGGAGCCGCGAGATCGCGACCTGCGATCCCGCCTACTACAAGCACCAGCAGAAGATGTTCCTCGACTTCCTGGCCGCCGGCCTCGTCGAGCGCAAGCATTCGCGGGTGAACTGGGACCCGGTCGATCAAACCGTGCTCGCCAACGAACAGGTGATCGACGGTCGCGGCTGGCGCTCCGGCGCGCTGGTCGAGCAGCGGGAACTATTCCAGTGGTTCCTGAAGATCACGAATTACTCGGAAGACCTGCTCGGCGCGCTCGACCGGCTCGACCGCTGGCCGGAGAAAGTGCGGCTGATGCAGAAGAACTGGATCGGCCGATCGGAAGGGCTGTTGATTCGTTTTGCGCTCGATCCGCAAACGATGCCGGCGAGCGAGAGTGAGCTCGAAGTCTTCACCACGCGGCCGGACACGCTGTTCGGCGCGCGATTCATGGCAGTTGCACCCAATCACCCGCTTGCCGCCGCCGCGGCGACGAAAAATGAAGACGTGGCGAAATTCATCGCGGAGTGCATGCATCGCGGCACCGCCCAGCAGGTCATCGAGACCGCGGAGAAAAAAGGCATCGAAACCGGCATCCGCGCCATTCATCCTTTCGATCCGGACGTACGGCTGCCGGTCTATGTCGCGAACTTCATTTTGATTGAGTACGGCACCGGCGCCATTTTCGGCTGCCCGGCGCACGATCAGCGCGACCTCGACTTCGTCAACAAATACGGGCTCGGCAACACGCCCGTGGTCTGCCCGCCCGGCCAAGATCCGGCGAGCTTCGTCATCACCGACACCGCCTATGACGGCGACGGCCGCATGATCAATTCACGCTTCCTTGACGGCATGACGATTGCCGAAGCGAAGGAAGAGGTCGCGCGCCGATTGGAGAAAGCAAGCCTGGGCAACCGCCCGGTGGCCCAGCGCCAGGTCAATTTTCGCCTGCGCGACTGGGGTGTCTCGCGGCAGCGTTATTGGGGTTGCCCGATTCCGATCGTGCATTGCAAGACCTGCGGCACTGTCCCGGTGCCGGAACAGGACTTGCCGGTGACGCTGCCGGACGACGTGACGTTCAACCGTCCCGGCAATCCGCTGGACCATCATCCGACCTGGAAGCACGTGGCCTGCCCACATTGCGGCGGCCCCGCCCAGCGCGAAACCGACACCATGGACACCTTCGTCGATTCGTCCTGGTATTTCGCCCGCTTCACCGATCCTTGGATCGCGAGCGCGCCGACCGAGCGCAACGCGGTCGATGCGTGGCTGCCGGTCGACCAGTATATCGGCGGCATCGAGCATGCGATTTTGCACCTGCTCTACAGCCGCTTCTTCGCCCGCGCCATGAAGGCGACCGGTCACGCCGGGATCGACGAACCGTTCGCTGGCCTGTTCACCCAGGGCATGGTGGTCCACGAGACCTACCGCACCGCCGACGGCGCCTGGGCGGCACCGGCAGAGGTGAAGATCGAGCAGATCGGGGAGGCCCGCCGGGCGTCGCTGATCGCTACCGGTGCGGCGGTCGAGATCGGCCCCATCGAGAAGATGTCGAAGTCGAGGCGCAACACCGTCGATCCCGACGACATCATCGGTTCGTTCGGTGCCGACACGGCGCGGTGGTTCATGCTCTCGGATTCGCCGCCCGAACGCGACGTGATCTGGACCGAGGAAGGTGTCCAGGGCGCCTGGCGTTTCCTCCAAAGGCTGTGGCGCCTGGTGAACGACGCGGCCGCCATTGCGGCGGCGGCGCCGAAGGCCCGGCCGGGCGCGTTCTCGGCACAGGCCATCGCCTTGCGCAAAGCGGCCCACGGCGCGCTGGCCCGGGTCTCCGAGGACATCGAAAAGCTGCGTTTCAACCGCTGCGTCGCCCACATTTATGAATTTACCAATGTTCTGCAGGCGACCCTCGCTGATGCCGGGGGGGCGCCGGCGCCCGATCTCGCCTGGGCCGTCCACGAAGCGGCCGAAATTCTGGTGCAACTGTTCCATCCCATGATGCCTCATCTCGCCGAGGAATGCTGGTCGGCGCTCGGTTACCGCAGCCTGCTTGCGGTGCAGGGCTGGCCCGAGGTCGAACCCGATCTCCTGATCGAGAGCATGATCACGCTTCCGGTGCAGGTGAACGGCAAGAAGCGGGCGGACGTGACCGTTGCGCGCGATGCCGGCAACGTCGACATTGAAGCGGCCGTACTCGCTCTCGACGCGGTGCGCCGCGCCCTCGACGGCAAGGCGCCGAAGAAGGTGATCGTGGTGCCGCAGAGGATCGTCAATGTGGTGGCTTGATTGGCGCCCGCTCCACCGCCTGGCGCTGCGCCTCGCGGGTGTCGGCGCGGCAGGTGCCGTCGTCGCGGGCTGCTTTCAGCCGCTTTACGGGGATGCGTCCTTCACCGCGAGTTCGACGAGCCCGAGCGTCGCCGCGGCAATGGCGACGGTCGACGTGAACCAGATCGCCGCGGCCAACGGCACGCCGCTGTCGCGAATCGCGGTCGAGGTGCGCAACAAGCTGCTGTTCAACCTCACCGGCGGCGGTGCGGCTGCGCCCCCCGCCTATCGCCTCAACATCAACCTGACAGCTAACAATCTCTCGGTGATCGTCGACATCAACAGCGGCCGGCCGGACACTGAAAATTATGCCCTCAACGCCAGTTACACGCTGCAGGACATAAAGTCCGGCAAGCCCGTCTTCACCAGTCAGACCTTTGCGCGCGTGAGCTACGACGTTCCGGGCCAGGCCCAGCGCTTCGCGCGCGCCCGCGGTTTGCGCGACGCCGAGGACCGCGCCGCACAGCTGATTGCGGACAACATCCGGGCGCGGCTGGCTTCGTTCTTCGTCGCAGGCACCTGAGCGGCCGCCGATGGTGGCGGTCAAGAATGCCGACGTCGACCGATTCGTCGCGAACTCCGATCCGGCGTGCCCGATCATCCTGGTGTTCGGACCCGATTCGGGACTGGTGCATGAACGCACCAAGACCCTCATCGCCGCCGCCGTCGACGATCCTCACGATCCCTTCGCGCTCGCCCGCATCGACGGCGACGCGCTGGCCGACGAGCCGGAGCGCCTGGTGGAAGAGGCCCATACCGTGCCTTTGTTCGGCGGCCGCCGCGCGGTGTGGGTGAAGGCGGGCGGGCGGAATTTCACCGCCTCCGTCGAACGCGTGCTCGCCTCGCCGCCGGGGAGGGACTGCCGCATCGTGATCGAGGCCGGCGATCTCAAACGCAACGCACCGTTGCGCGCCTTGTGCGAACGCGCCGCGAACGCGGCGGCGCTGCCCTGCTACGCCGACGGCGCCCGCGATCTCGGCCGCCTGATCGACGAGGAGATGCGCGAGGGCGGCCTGTCGATCGCGCCGGACGCGCGCGCCGCATTGACGGCGCTGATCGGCGGCGACCGCGGCACTTCACGGTCGGAACTGCGCAAGCTCGCCCTCTACGCCCATGGCAAGCGCGGCATCGAGCTCGACGACGTGCTCGCCGTCGTCGCCGATGCCTCGGCATTGGCCCAGGATGGGATCATCGACGCCGCCTTCGCCGGGAAGATGCAGGATATCGAGGCCAGTATCGCCAAGGCGCAATCGACCGGCGTCGCACCGGGCCCGCTCATCAGCGCGGCGATCCGGCAGGCCGCCGTGCTCCACCGCCTGCGTCTCACCATCGACCAGGGACGCTCGATCGGCGATGTGGTGGAAGGCGCCGGGCCGGCCATTCATTTCAGCCGCAAGCGGCTGGTGCAGACCGCTCTGTCGCTGTGGAGCGCGAAGCGGCTCGAACGTTTGATCGGGCAACTCGGCGATACCGCCCTCGAAGTGCGGCAACGTGCGAGCCTCGCCTATCCGATCGCGCATCGGGCGTTGCTGTCGATTGCGAGCTCCGCCCGTCGCAAGGATTGAGGGGGGTTTGAGGGGGCACTTATCGACCAACCCGTGCCTTGCGCCTTGGTGGCATCCAGCCCACAGTACCGGAAAATGAAAGGGCGAACCTGATGTCGCTGCGACGCAGCGAATGTCGGGCGCCCTGACATCGCCGAAGGGAGGAAACCATGAACGGCTGGATACGAGCCATCATTGCCGGGGCCGCATGGGCGTTGGCGAGCACTGCGTTCGTCCAGACTGGGTTCGCCCAGGATGTCTATCCCTCGAAACCGGTGCACCTCCTGGTGCCGTTCCCGCCCGGCGGAGCGGTCGATATCGTTGCCCGCACGCTTGGCGATGAACTGTCCAAGCGCCTGGGGCAATCGATCATCATTGAGAACCGGCCCGGCGCCGGCGGCACCATCGCGGCGCTGGCCACGGCGAAATCGCCGCCGGACGGCTATACCCTCGTCGTCGTGGCGAGCGGGCATGCCATCGCGCCGTTCCTGTTCCCGAAGCTGCAATACGACGTGTTCAACGACTTCACGCCGATTTCGCTGCTCGGCAATTCGCCGAACCTGGTACTGGTGAAGGCGGATTCGCCGATGAAGTCGCTGGCCGACCTGATTGCGCTCGCGCGCCAGAAACCGGGGCAACTCTCCTACGGCCATGCCGGCAACGGCACCTCGCCGCATCTCGCCGGCGAATTGCTGAAGGTGACGGCCAAGATCGACATCGCCGCCGTTCCCTACAAAGGCGGCGCGCCCGCCCTCAATGACCTCATGGGCGGCCACATCCCGATCACGTTCAACAACCTGCCGGAGTCGATCGGACAGATCCAGGCCGGTGCGATACGGCCGCTGGCAGTGACCACGATCAAGCGGACGCCGTTCTTGCCGGACGTGCCCACCGTCGCCGAATCCGGGCTGAGCGAATACGACACCGGCGTGTGGTGGGGCGTGCTCGCACCGGCCGGCCTGCCCGC
>Ga0306920_100015889_pt1 | contig 10340 bp, 11 predicted proteins | sample flu12Cox44000170_FD_204666 | JGI IMG/M metagenome (GOLD analysis project Ga0306920, IMG submission 204666) | Lab enrichment of tropical soil microbial communities from Luquillo Experimental Forest, Puerto Rico - flux4day.12C.oxic.44.000.170 (v2)... | ecosystem: Environmental > Terrestrial >...
GGATCCCGTGCGCGACAAGAATACCGCCGCCGAATTCGTAGCCAAGGCCAGCGAAAAGACCGCAGTAACCGTGGATGAAAAAAATCCTGCGCGCGCCACGGTGGTAGTCGGCAATGATGATTGGCCCTTGCCGATTCCGATCGTGAAGAAAGGGAACCAGTGGTACTTCGATACCAAGGCCGGGCGCGAGGAGATGCTCCTTCGGCGGATCGGATCGAACGAACTTGACGCCATCGAAATTTGCCGCGGATATGTAGAAGCCCAGCTGGAATACGCGATGCAGAAACATGACAACTCCGAGGTCAATCAGTACGCGCAACGGGTCATCAGCACACCGGGGAAACATGACGGCTTGGTTTGGAAGAATCCGGACGGGAGCTTGGGGGGGCCGATTGCGGAAAATATCGCCGATGCCTTGCAACAGGGTTATACCGACAAAAGCAAACCCTACCACGGTTACTTCTTCAAGATTCTGAAAGGGCAAGGTCCAGCGGCTCCGCTGGGGCAAATGAGTTTCGTAGTGGAAGGGGCCATGATTGGGGGCTTTGCTCTCGCGGCCGCGCCAGCGGAATACCGCGTCACGGGCGTTCAAACTTTCATCGTGAGCTACGAAGGAGTTGTATATCAAAAGGACCTGGGTCCGGACACATTGAAGCTATTTCGCGAGATGGAGCTTTACAACCCGGACAAGACCTGGCGGCCCACCGACGACAATTGGTGAACCGTTTCGGGCGCCGGGGCTGACCTGACCCATTGAAATCACCTGAGCAAAGGAGAGTAAGACATGAAGCGATTGATGTTAGCTGCGCTTGTGCTACTTGCGTCTGGGGCGTGCCGTGCAGTTGCTCAAGATGTTCGCTACGATTTTGATAAAGACAAGGATTTCTCCAAATACAAGACCTACAAATGGGTGGCCATCAAGGATGCGCAGCAGCCTGATCAGCTGACGGCAAAAGCGCTGATGTCGGCCGTGGATACGGAACTCGCGACGAAGGGGCTTACCAAAACTGAGGGCGATGACGCCGATCTTTTTATCGGCTACCAGACAGCCGTGGGCACGGAGAAACAATTCACTTCCTACAACACCGGCTGGGGGTATGGTCCGGGCTGGGGCGGGGGTTGGTATGGATACGGAGGTGGCATGTCTTCTACCACCACCTACGGATCCACTTCAACTGTCTATGTGGGGCAGTTGGACCTCAGCATGTACGACCCGCATACGAAGCAGCTGGTGTGGCGCGGAGTGGCTTCGAAGACCTTGGACCCCAAGGCCAAGCCTGAAAAGAAGCAAAAGAATATCGACAAAGCGGTAAAGAAACTTCTTAAGAACTTTCCACCGAAGCCCAAGAGCTAGGTCCGACTCACCGTCAGTGAAAAAACCATTTCCGAGCGCGGTCGCGCGTTCGCGTTGTCGTGAAGGATATCTTTCTACATCGGGATACGGAGAGAATCTCCTGAGCAGAGCCAGGTTGTATTCCTGCCTAGGCCGAGGCCAGGAGCAAGTTCACGTCCACGGGTCTCGCTGAGCAAACCGTTAGAGTGCCAAAACTGTTGCATATTCTGTTTGTCTCGGAAAGCTCGAGGGACCCGCGGCTGGCCCGCATGCTGTAAATTCTGCCAGTGGTAGTCTGTAGTGCCTTATCGATCATAAAGACATCCTGGAAGCCGATGGCATCCCTGCGAGTTATCCGGAGGGACTATTCCTGTGTCAAAAAAAGACCGTGATTCCGAAGCGCCTTTGAAACGTAAACAATACGAGAAGCAGCTCCGTGGCCTGCAAAGCGAACTCTGTAAACTTCAGGAGTGGGTCAAGTACAAGGGCCTCCGTATTATTGTTATTTTCGAAGGCCGTGACGCGGCTGGGAAAGGCGGCACGATTCGAGCGCTCACGGAACGGGTAAGCCCGCGCGTTTTCCGGGTTATCGCGTTGCCTGCACCTTCCAATCGCGAGAAGTCACAGATGTACATACAGAGATACATGCAGCACTTTCCTGCCGCCGGTGAGGTCGTGATCTTTGATCGCAGTTGGTATAACCGCGCCGGCGTGGAGCGCGTAATGGGGTTCTGTACGCCCAAACAGCAGGAGAAGTTCCTCGAGCTCTGCCCCGTCGCTGAGAAGTTCATGACCGATGATGGAATCATTTTGATCAAGTATTGGATGGAAGTCGGTCAAGAGGAGCAGGAGCGCCGGTTTAAAGCGCGGATAAAAGACCCGCTGCGGCAATGGAAGTTGAGCCCGATGGACTTGGAGTCTTTCCGGCGCTGGTATGAATATTCTCGCGCTCGAGACATGATGCTTAAGGCCACCGACACCAAGCACGCACCTTGGTACATTGTTCGGTCGGACGACAAGAAGAAGGCGCGACTCAACTGTATCACCCACCTTCTCAGCCGGATCCCCTACGGCAAAGCCCCTCGGGAGAAGGTCCAACTGCCAAAGCGGAAAACAAAGGATCGTTATAACGACCAGGCTCCGTTGAAGGGCCGCCATTTTGTGCCGGAGAAATTCTGAACCCACCGTGCCGGTCGGTGCGTCAACGGTTTCGGCGAATGACCGATCGGGTTCTCGGGATTATTGATGCGTATTAGGGCGTGCTGGTATACGACGAATCCCGAGTGTTTTGTCGCACAATCGGCTTTCCCCGGGTCAATCCCCAGTCACCGAATGCGATCAGCCTGCCGGGCACAACAGTTACGATTTCAACCCGAGGCTTTGGCTGTCGCTCGACGGGAATGATCGGTTTGGAGCCAGCACGGCATGGAATGGCGTGCCGAGCCCCAGCACACGGCAGACAAATTCCCGTGTCGGAGTGATGGCTTTGATTCACTGGAGCAGGATCGGTCGCTAAAGTTCAGCCAGAGTGAGGGTGCCTACGTTAGGTAGGAACTTCCACAGCGTTTCGGTGGGTTGGCAATACTCCTGGGCTGCTAGACCGAATGAGTCGAGGGGTTATGCTCGCGCGGGAATCAGCGATTCCCGAAGGTCCAATTTAGACCCAAACTCGTGCCGTAGTCGCTTCCGGAAAAACCGGGGGGCGGACGCGTGTCCCAGTTCCCATAGAAAGATACGTTGAAATTCAATTTTTCCCAGATTTTGATGTAGTAGGAGGTGTTTAAGTTGAAATGCACTCTCCCGGGGTCGGAAAGAGCAGGCAAGAGGCTCGCCGTGACGAGCAGATTGGTCCGGTCAAATTGGTACACCTTGGCTTGAGCGTTGATCCATGCCGATGTCACATTCTCGGGCGCCGCAACCAGTACCTTTTGCTGATAGGTAATCCGCTGATATGCGAAACCACCGGTAAGCGTGATGGACACATGGTTCGTGTTTTTTAGATAGCGGCCGAGGCCGCCAGCAAAGGTAGACTGTAGATCTATACCCTGTTCCGAGCTCTGTAGGAAATCCGCGGTTCCCTTGTAATACCAGTTATTCCAGCGCATCAAACGGTAAGCGGAGGCGTCGATCTGATTGCGCGCGGATGGGGAGCTGCCCTGGCTCGAAGAGAGCGTCGAATCGTAGCTTAGCGAAGCCGCCCATCGCTATTAGGCGCAACTTCGTCGGTGCCGAACAGGAAGCGATCCGGATACCGATTGATCAAATCTGCGTTGATCCGCGCACTTTCCGCCGAGGCTACGATGTACTTGGCGACCTCATCCCAGGAAATATCGAAATAGACGTTGCTCATCCTGGGATCGCTCAGAATGCTTTCGAGCATAGCGGCGTGTGGCGTTACCGGTCGGTCAATCCGCCCGACTCCGCAGTGCGCCCAGATCCGGGTACTGGCGTGGTTTTTCAGCAGTGCCTTCATCTGGGCGAGACACGCGGGCTCGGCTCCCTCCTTCGGAAAGGGCACGTCCACATCATTGTGGATTAGCGCCACCAGGCCCGCTTCAGCGGCGAAATCGAGGATACGATCCAAAGCGGGATTGGTGAGACTGGCCGTTTGTCCGGCGATTTTTGCGCAAACGAACTCCTTGTGAATCGTGAACTCGCCGATCCCGGAAAACACGCCCGGAAAGGTTTTGAGCACCCGCCGAATGTGATCCGCGGCATACATGTCGGCAGGATTGAAACCAGTGATCATGGGATCGAAATGAGCCTGTTCCTCCGGTGAGAGGGAACGATAGGCCATGGCGATGTACGCGTCCGTGAAGGAATAGTAGTAGAGCGGAGCATCGGTCTGGAGATAGTAGGTTGGCGCGAAGCTTCCGGAGTTCGGATAGGACCACTCTTGCTGCAGGGGAATGCCAAAGATTGCGACTCGGCCGACCTTCGTGCCCATGATTTTGAGAAAGTCGTGGATGTCCGTTCCGTTTTGAATGTAGTTGGTGAGGTGAAAGTGAGCGTCGTCAAATTCGGGCTCGCCGGAGACAGACTGCGCGGCAGCCGATTGGAATGCGAGCGAGAGGAGAGCCGCAAGTGGCCCAAGAAATATGCGGCATCTCGACCGCCAATCGCAGCATCTGCTCGTCATTCCGCCTCACTTTCTGGAACTGGTCATAACCCCCACGCAGAAGGCTACTTCCGTGTTGCGTGGAAAATCCAAAGTTTCACTGCAAACCCACCGAATGCGGCGAGTACAGGTTGTAATCGAGCTTCCCGGCTACGTACTGGATGACCTTCTGCGCTTTGACGCTGTTGCCGGCTTCATCGAGAGGAGGAGCAAAAACGGCAATGGCTCCTTTGCCGGGCACCACGGCAACAATACCTCCGCCTACACCGCTCTTTGCCGGAAGTCCCACGTGCCATGCCCATCCACCCGAAGAGTCGTACAGTCCGGCCAGCATCATTGCCGATAGGATGTAGGGGATATCTTCCCCTTTGATCACCTGCTCTCCTGTCGCGGGATTGATGCCATTATTCGCCAGAGTCGCACCCATGCGCGCCAGCTGTGTTGTGTTCACCCCGACAGAGCACTGTTTGGTGTACACGTCCACCGATTCGAAAGGGTCCGCATAAATGCGGTCATATTTGGCGAGCAAATAGGAGAGCGCTTTATTGCCGGTATTGGTGGCCGCTTCGGATTTATACACTACGTCAATGAGCGTCAGCTTCTCGCCGGCAGCCTTACTATAAAACTTCAGGATCTTGTTCCATTTCTCGTCAGCGCTGCCGGCCGGTATCAAGCTAACTGTGGCGATTGCACCGGCATTCACGAACGGATTTGCCGTATGCGTGGGCATGTCGACAACCGCGATTGGGGAATTAAACGCGCGGCCGGTTGGTTCCGAGCCGATCTTTTGAAACACCTGGTCCGGTCCCAAATCTTCCATGGCCAACGCCAGCGAGTACACCTTGGAAATGGACTGGATCGAGAAGGAGTACTTCACGTCCCCGATCTCAAACACCTGGTTATCGGTTGAAACCACGGCGATTCCGAACAGCTTCGCGTCCACTTGCGCTAAATATGGAATGTAGTCGGCATTTTTCCCGCCAGCATCAGTGCGAAACTTTTCGTATGCTTCGCGAACTGCCGCTTCCACGCGTTCCCGATTTGGTGCGACCGGACTGCGTTTCGTCTGCCCCGAGGCTGGCACGCACCGGGCCAGAATAAAGAGCAAATGCACTCCGATTACCAGGCTAGTAGACCGCGATCTCATTCTGAACATTTCATGCCTCCGGCATGTTGGCATCTCGAATCGGACGCACGCGCATGGCGCCTGACCCGAGATCCACTCAGAATTCGAATCCTTTGCTCCAGTCGTACCGGAAGGAAAACTGCATACGATAGTCGTTGAAGTCATAGCCATTGGTGAAATTTACGCGGCGCCCAAACTGAAATTCCCCGCCGATGGTGACTTTCCTGACTGGATGGTAGAGCAAGTTTGCCAATGCATATTGCCCTTGATGAAAGGCGTTTGGAAGTTGCGCATTCGTGTTATCGAGGTTGATGAGGGAATATCCAATGGAGCTGCTGAAGCGATCGTTCCATGCGTGGTCAAGAAATGAGACGACGCCGAGTACCGGCACCGCAACGCCTTTAATCGGCATGTTGGGATTGGAGAAGTTGTTTTGTACGGCCACGTCGACCGTTGCGTCGTTCATGTAATTCTCTATGGCATCGCCATACACCACCTGGAATTTGCCAACATCTTTTTTCGTGAAATTCAGATTTGAGCTCACGCTTACACCCCAGCCAATCGCGGTGCCGCTAACGTTGAAAGGGCCCGCGGCCGTTTGTACCCAGGCCAGTTTCCTTACGATGGCACCCACTTGTACGTAGCCCCATTCCCTGGCGAGGCGTGCGTGACCGCTTAGATCAGGCCATTTGAATTGTGGACTAACATCTGCCAGATCAAGGCGCTCGGAATAAGCACCACCGTCCGCGGTGGCTCCCGGTCGTTCGAGGGCAATCACGACGTTGCTGGCGCCCCGCACGGGCATCCAGCGAACCTGCACATTGCGGAAGAACACCATGCCCGGGGGGCCCCAGTACTCCAAGGAATTGGGGAAGACATCGATGTCCATGAATGGACTCCAGGTTTGTCCGGCTCCAAATTGCCCCAGTTCGCCGTAGGCTTGACGCAATCGGAAGGTTGTTTGACCAGCGTCGGCTCCGGTCCCGAATAGCTCGAATTCGAAAATAGTCTTGAGGTCCCCGAGTGGTGTATCCGTGGATGATTTAACGCCAAAACGAGTTTGGCGGACTCCGAAGAAGGTGCTCCCGTTAGGCCCGAACTCCCCGGCAGAGGAAGGCAATTGGGTAGGCCGCACCACATCGAACCAGTTAGGATTTATCGCTCCGAAGTTGTAGCCGCTGTCTAACATGACAAAGCCGTAGACATCGAGAGAAGTAGACGGCTCCGTTTGCTCGGCGTGCTCTTCAGCGCCGCGCGTCTCGGTGACCACTGGGACGGTTGGCCCCGGTACGGCAGCTTTCGTAAGTTGCTGCGCGGTGGCCATCTGCTGCTTCAGTTCGGCCATTTCTTTCTCAAGCCGGTCCAATTTGTTCTGCATCTGCTGTAGATCGGGTGTTTGTGAGGCGGGATCCTGCGCTCTAGTCCGGGTTGTTCCGACCAACGCTAGAAGTAGACTGAAGACCAATGGCACCAAAAACTGTAGACATCTCTGGAATCTGCTGACCTTCATACACCTACTCCTTTGCCTCGGCGGACACACCAGTGCCCCGTGTGTCGCCAGCCACGAGCACGTAACCCTTCGTTAATAATACTCATGCGTAACAGTTGCTGAAGATTCTAGGGCGGCAGCAAACAATGCAAAACTGGCAGAACTGACAGAGCCGGAACCGCCACGTCTTTGTTTTTAATGTGTAAGGCATTGCGTGCACGATCTGAAACGACCTCTGGCATTTTTGACAGTGATCCAAGGCTTTCGTGGCCACTACGCTTCAGGAAAAAACAGCGGCCTGGAGGCTCGATCCGCATTCGATGTCCGAAGCTCTTGTTATGCCGCTCGACGCAAGTGGGCGGCGCAATTCACGACCGTCGGCAATCGAGGAGAAGCATTAACCACCGTGGAGCATCGAATGGAGAGCAAAGATGCTCAGGGACGCGGGAGAGCCATAGCTCTGCGAAACTGCTCGATGAGTGGAATGATGGCAGCGGCAATTTGCCGTATTATCCCAAACCTAGCGATTGGTCGACCGAAACCGCACAGAACGGGCCCAGCATCGCTGTAACGAACACAAGATAGCGTTGAGAACGGACTTGACTCTGCGGCACGTCTGGAGGACACTACCGCTGCTCACTCCTGACCTCGCCGCCCTTGACGGAAACGGTATGCGCACATTACGGGCGGTACTCCGCGAGAACCTGGCGATCACCCTGCTCATTCTCACGGTGCTTATGCTGGATGTCGTTGCGGCATTGGTTCTCGCCAAATAGATGCTCTATTTTTGGAGTGACAGGTTCTACGCTGCTTGCCCATGGTGCTTGAACCATCGTCTGTTCTTCGGTGCGTTCCTCGATTCTTCCTTTGCAACCCGTCGGTGATTCATGGGAGCGGGCAGCAGTAGTCATGGCCAGAATTACTCCAAGCCAAGGTCTGTGAGCACCTTAGGATTCTCCTCTTGCGTTGCGAGTAAGTTGTGGCAAGAAGTGCAATCGTTTGAAATCGTCTGCCCATCCGAAGTCGTGTGTGAACCGTCATGGCAGCGAAAGCAACCAGGGAAATCGTTGTGACCAAGGTTGTTCGGATGGACTCCCCAGGTCATTTTCATCTCCGGGAAAATATTGCGCAGGTAAATCTTGACCACGCTGTCGGCAGATTGCTCGATTAACGCGCGCTTGCCGTTGTAGATTGCGGGGTACTCGGTGCGATAGTAGGTTTCCAAGGCTTCGACGATTTGCTTTTGTGCGCTTTCTCGATCTGTGTAATCCGCCTTCAGCAGTTCGACGGCCTTCTTACGGATATAGGGAAGCTCCGTGCTGATCGAGCCGCGCGACATCCGTAAATCGATTGCATTCTCCGGGAGTTCAAACGCGTGCGTGGGGCGGTTATGGCAGTCAATGCAATCCATGGCGCGCGTCTCTCCTTTTTCCAAATCCTGCTTGGTCACCTTAATGTCAGTAGAAACGTACTCCCGGATCTTTCCGCTGCCATCTGAGTAATAAACGACCGGAATGACCTGACGGCGCTCATCGGTCGAGATATAACGAATCCGTGAACCCTCGTCCAAATGCCTTCCGTGAATGCCCACAGATCCCGTAGAGGTTCGACCTCCGATCTTCATCACCAACGCCGTGGTTAGGGCCGTATTCTTCTCGTCGTCTTTATAATTCGTCTTCACAATGAATTTGTCGCCGGAAAACCGCTGAGGCCAGTGGCAGTGCTCACAGGTCTCGCGCGCCGGCCGGAGGTGCTTCACAGGTGACGGAATCGGTCGTTCATAGGTTTTGAACGCCACGGCAAGAACCTGACGCAGACCGGAGAGCTTGGAGCGCACGAACCACCCTGCACCCGGTCCGATGTGGCATTCGACGCATTCGACCCTCGCATGGGGCGAATTCTGATAGGCAGAAAATTCCGGGGACATCACCGTGTGGCAGGTCTGCCCACAAAAGGTCGTCGAGTCCATGTAAGCGACACCTTTATACGAGGCAAACCCGAAAATCAGAATATTCAGACCGGTAGCCACACCGACAAAGAGAAGGGAATTGCCGAGCTTCGACGACCGCAGGTCGACCGGAGGGAAGACCGTTGGCAGTTTCCCTTCCAACCGAAGCTTCCTTCGTTCGAGGAAAATCCCGACCGGGATCAACAGCAGCCCCACGAGGAATAGTGCGGGCAGAATGAGGAAAAGAAGGATTCCCACATAAGGGTGCGGGGGCCCCGTGAGAATGAAGTCGTAGATCCAAAACGCGATCAGGGTGATCGCGCTGCTTGTTGTTAGCACCACACCAATGAGGCTGATGGTGTTCTGACCGAGATAATAGATTACTCTCGCCCAATCCCGGGCGGTGTTCCGAGAGCTCATGTCATCCTTTCAGTCCAAGCGCTTCCCGCCGACAATCCTGGTCGCAGTTCTGGGCGGTCGGAGTCGCTAAGGATCGCCCTAGACCAAGACTATCGCACAAGGCTCTCCGTTTGCGCTGGTCAACTCTCGGTGGGCGAGCCGTTACTTCAGCGTGCCCAGATAGGCAGCGATGTTCTTGACGTCATCTGAAGTCAGTTTCTTGAGACTGCTGTGTTTTGAGGAAGTCGAGATCTCGTGCTGGATCTCGTCCGCGCTTTTGCCTTTGACGGAAGGCGACTTCACGGCCGCCTTGCCGGCGGCGTCCGCGCCATGGCAACCGGCACATTTTGCCTTAAACAGCTTTTCTCCACTGGCAGCATCTTGCGCGCGGACAATCGACGCTGATCCACACAAGATCGCCACCAACCCAATCCATAAGCAAGCTTTCTTCATGTTACGCTCCTTTTCTGCGCTACAAGACAGTTTCCAGCTGTGTCAGGTGCTAAAGGGAATGTCCGCCTTTTTCCTGGCCACCACCTTAGGAAGATAAGTTGCTGCACATCGATTAAAAAGCGAACCGAACTGACAGCGTAACCAAGTTGGCATGAAAATTTCGGGGCGCATACAGGTCCTGATACGAGCCGTCGGAATCCTCGTGGTACCCGTAATAGTCGTAACGGGCGCGCCCAGTCCAGTGTTTGGCGAAACGATATGAAACTGCCCCATAAGGCTGGTACCAATTGGAATTCAGAGGTCCGGTTGGGTCAGTGGCGATGGGGCTCAGCGTGTTGAAGTACAACTCATTCCCAGTCACGCCGGACAGGTTCGCGCCAATTTCGAACGTAAACCGGTTGATCGGAGACCACAGCACATCCAGGAAACCGGTGTTGATCCTGCTGGTGTAAGGCGAGAACTGCTGTAGCAAAC
>Ga0306920_100015890_pt1 | contig 10339 bp, 7 predicted proteins | sample flu12Cox44000170_FD_204666 | JGI IMG/M metagenome (GOLD analysis project Ga0306920, IMG submission 204666) | Lab enrichment of tropical soil microbial communities from Luquillo Experimental Forest, Puerto Rico - flux4day.12C.oxic.44.000.170 (v2)... | ecosystem: Environmental > Terrestrial >...
CTCATGGCTGATACTGAATCGCTGAAATCCCTCACTTCGAATATGCGTTGCGTAGAGAATCCCAAAAACATCGCCGTGGCGGAGCAACATCCCGGAAACCCCTTCGACGGTATCCGGCTTTGGCCTTACTTCGATTTCGCGGCTGGCGGCGAACGCAAACGGATCGACCGGTAATGTCGTGATTCCCTCATCCCGAAGCACCAACTCGGCTTTTTGCTTAGCCATTTTCAAGCGAAACGCGTAGTTCATGGGTCTCTTCATTTTCGCTTCGCCTCGGTGCGTTCGGCTAACATCTTCAAGAAATCCTTGGCCAGCTCGCGATCCTGACCAGTGAGCTTGCCCACGTCGCGAAAAAGAGGATCGCCAGCTTCGGCGAGGCCAGGGTCACTGACGCGCCCGAGCAGGTAATCTGTCGTCACTTCGAGGGCATTCGCGAGTCGGCGCAATGTGTCGAAGGAAGGCTTCCGAGAACCGGTCTCGAAATGGGCGATTGAACTCGGTGGCAATCCGGCACGACCAGCAAGATCGTTCTGGCTCCATTTGCGCAGATCCCGGGCGGCTTTGAGGCGTTCCTTGAAGATTTCAGATGGGCTTGATTCTTCTGTCATGGCGATCTCGACATGTTAGGCTTGACGCCTTTTTGGGGTTGAGGTACAACATACTAGGCATGTATGCCATGGCGAAGTCGCCAATGGCAAGCCCGAGGGTAACAGGATGGCTAGGCAGCACGTTGACCACGGCGACATCGCGCGTTTCGCGCAGGAAAAGGTGAATCTGCCGAAAGACAAGGCAGATGAATACCGCGCCCAGGCGCGGCGCCTGCGCGAGAAGCTGGACGGATACCTCGAAGAGCATCCGGACTTCGCGCTGAAAAAAATGCTCCTCTCGGGCAGCCTGGCAAAAGGAACCGCCCTGCGGTCGCTCAACGACATCGACGTCGCGTGTTACATCAGCGGCGTCGACGCGCCGAGCGACGTACCGAAGTTGCTCGACTATCTGGCAGAGAGGTTGCGCAAGGCGTTCCCGAATTTCAGTCCGGATCAGGTCACTCCGCAGACCTACAGTGTCAAGGTCTCCTTTCGGGGATCGGGCCTCGATGTCGACGTCGTGCCGATCCTGTATGACGGCAACTCCGAATGGTACGGAAACCTAGTCAGCCAGGACGATGGCTCCTTTCTCAAGACGAGCATTCCGCTTCACCTCCAGTTCACCCGGAGTCGGAAACAAGGTCACGATTTGGACTTCGCCCAAACGGTAAGACTGGTGAAGTACTGGGCACGGAATATGAAACGAGAGCGCGAGGGGTTCAGGCTGAAGTCTTTTATGGTCGAGCTCATTTTGGCGCACTTATCCGATCAGGGTCTGGCATTTTCTGATTATCCGGAAGCGCTTCAGCACTTCTTCACTTATGTCGCCCGAAGCAATCTCCGCCAACGCATCGTGTTTGGCGACTATTACAAGCAGGCGGTGGTCGGGTCGTTCGCCGGGTCAGTGCAGATCATCGACCCGGTTAACGCCTTGAATAATGTGAGCCAGCGATACACCGATGAACAAGCTGACGCCATCGTCGAGGCTGCGCTGGACGCAGGCGATGCCATAGATGCCGCGCTCGCGGCACCGACAAAACAAGAGACCGTCTATTACTGGCAGAAGGTCTTCGGTTCATCTTTTCAGGTTTGAGGAGTTGATGAGTTACAGTTTGACCATTTCGGAGTCGGAGACCGCGACATTCACCGTCACTCATGCGCGGCACATGGCCGCGAAGGTTGCGACGGATCTGAAGCGTATGCAGCGCCTTTATGGTCGGCCATACGACATCGATATCGCACACTACGAGGCCGAGGTGATCGAGCTGTTGAAAGAAGGGTATCTCGGCACGGTGACGTACGGCTGGCGCCGCGGCGGCAATTGGATCGAACCTACGATCAGATACACCGCACGGGACCTTATCGGCGTAGCCGCCAACGACGATGACCCCGGCCGGATTCGGCCGGGAGCGAACATCGGCGATGCCTCCTTCTACAGCTATCTAACGTACAGCGCAGCTTGGGACGCTTTGTCCGAAGTCGAGCAAAATGTCTTCAAAAGCCGCCTTCCATTTCAGCGCGGCGGCGCGCCGGAACCCGGCATAAACGGCTACCTGAGGGAAGACCGTACGTATTCGTCCGGTGGCCGCGCTCTCGATCGCTCAAGCGTACGGAGCTACTGATGAGCACCAGGCCGGCATTGAATGACTTGTTCGAACATCGCCTGACATTCCCGGATGTTACCGCCCAGGAGCGCCTCGGCCGCTTGGTCGGTCTTGATGATTACAAGGCGCGCTTGACGAAGGTTCTGGGCCTGCTCGTCAACCCGGCGGGCTTGCAGGCATGGGCCAAAAAGCATCACCCCGGCGCCGATACGCTTCTAAAGACCGTGTTGCGCCGGCCTCCGCTGGTTGTGCTTGCCGGCGATGTCGGGTCGGGAAAATCTGAGCTTGCCGAAACGATTGGCGACACCGTAGCCCGGCAGGAGGACATTGACATCACGCTTTTCCCATTGAGCCTTTCGACCCGAGGACAGGGCCGCGTCGGCGAGATGACGCAGCTATTGTCGGCAGCCTTCGACTATACCGTCTCCGAAGCCGGCAAGCTTCAGGGCACATCCGGCCGGGCGCGCGGCGCTGTTATTCTTCTTGTCGACGAAGCGGATGCGCTGGCACAATCGCGCGAAGCCACACAAATGCATCACGAAGACCGCGCAGGCGTGAATGCCTTTATTCGTGGCATAGATCGTATCGCTAACAGTCGCCTTCCGGCCGCAGTCATTATGTGCACGAACCGGCTTGGGGCGCTTGATCCCGCCGTGCGGCGGCGCGCGGCGGATATTCTCGCTTTCGTACGGCCCGACGACACGCAACGCATCGCCGTCCTCGGCCCGCCTCTCAAGCAACTGGGCTTTTCCGCGCCGCAGGTCGGCGCCATCGTGGCCGCGACTGGCGCACGAAATGAGCTAACCTACGGCTTTACGTTCTCCGATCTGACGCAGCGTCTGCTGCCGGCGATCGTCCTTGATGCCTATCCTACTCAATCGGTCAGCCCCGTGCGGGCACTAGAGATTGCGGAGGCGATGGTCCCGACTCCGCCCTTTCAGGATGGTGCCGCATGACGACATGGTCCCTTTCGCAGCTTCTTTCAGGACTGCACGATGATATCCAGCAGAGGCTGGAGACCGTTCGCAAAAGCTTCGGTCATCCGGGAACGAAGGGCGATGCCAGCGAGCACGTGTGGCTTCAGCTCCTGCAAACCTACTTGCCTCACCGGTATCAGGCATCCACCGCACACGTTGTTGACAGCCATGGGACCTTCAGTGAGCAGATTGATGTCGTGATCTTTGATCGACAGTATTCCCCATTTATCTTCCATTTTGAAGGCCGGACAATCATCCCCGCTGAGAGTGTCTACGCGGCGTTTGAGGCAAAGCAGAGCATCAATGCAGGAGAAGTCAGTTACGCGCAGAAAAAGGTTGCAAGCGTTCGTCGCCTCCATCGTACGAGCCTTCCGATCCCGTATGCAGGGGGTGTCTATCCGGCGAAACCGCTCATCCCGATATTAGGCGGACTGCTTACATTTGAGAGTGACTGGAACCCGGCTTTCGGCCAGCCTTTAAGCGACGCACTTGATAAGGGTGAAGCAGAAAGTCGCCTCGATATTGGTTGTGTTGCCGCTCACGGATATTTCAGCTTCAATCAGGAAACAAACAGCTATGAGACATGCCCCGGCGGAAAGCCCGCAACCGCATTTCTGTTGAAACTGATCTCACAACTGCAGTTTAGCGGGACAGTCCCCATGATCGACGTCCAGGCATACGCGCAATGGCTTTCGAAGTAGCTCGGCGAGGAGTAGAAGAATTATGGCAGACACCGAGAAGCCCGTATCGCACGACGCCCTTATGGCTTCTCCAGGGATCAACGGCCTCTCCAATGAAGCCGCTCTCGAAAGAATAGGATGGTTGATCGACTGGTCGGGCGATTTGAAGCGAAATGACGGAATTGAGCGCGCTCTCGCCTGGTGCGACCTGCTTGAGCAACGCGGGCTCTCAAACGCCGACGCCGTCCTCGTGTCATATTTTCGCGCGAATGCATGGGCCAGCAAGCAAAGTCGAAAATATGCCGACCGGTCGGCGGCATGGGCCTGGGAGCAAAAAGAGCTACAAGAGCAAATTCTGAACTTGCGTCGCGCTGTCAACCATGCGGGCTTCAACGACGTCTCTCCGATACGTCAGTGCCAGATTCTAACGAACCTGGCCAACCAGTTAAATTCGGTCGGCCGCTTCGTGGAGGCACTGGAGTACTGGAACCGTGCTCTGACAATTAGGCCCTGGTTCGGCATGGCCGTCGGTAATCGTGGCTACGGCTTGGCGGAATACGCAAAAGCACTTAATGACCTCGGCCACAAGGGCGTATTTCTCCGCTTCGCTCATCAGGGACTTTCCGCGGCTCTCTTGCCAGAGGCGGAATACGAGTGGCCCGGATATGAGAACGCAAAAGGTGTCTTCCAAAGACTGCGAGATCAGATCGATTCGGTCGTCGACATCGAGGAAATCTCGTGCAGTATGGAACTTGACGATCACGAATTGGGGTCATCGGACGAAGAACGATCGTACCGTCGCTGGTGTCTTTACAATGGCCTTTTCCTTAATCCGCTGAACGATCTCGGACTGTATTCGATTGCCGGACACGACGTTCTCATGTTGCCGAGCTTCGTGACCGCGATCGATGAGCCGCCACACTTGATTGGATTTTTCAATCAGATGAAGCAGGAGTTCGTATCCGCACGGTGGCTCTTTTATGAAGGGAAGCATGCGAGGGACGTGCACTTCGCCGATCGGGAGGTAGCACTGTACAACACGCTTGACTATCCAAGCTACTCGCTCGCTGTCGAGAAAGTGAAAGCGACATATCGCATCGCGTATTCGTTGTTTGATAAAATCGCTTTTTTCCTCAACACGTATTTGGACCTGGGGATTGACACGACAAAGGTATATTTTAGAAGCGTCTGGTATGAGAAAGGCGACCCCCGTAAACGGGTGCTTAGGCCTGAATTCGAGCGCTCTGAAAACTGGCCCCTCCGAGGCTTGTATTGGCTCGCGAAGGATCTGTATGACGATGACTTCCGCGATGTCACTGAACCCGACGCGCAAGCCCTATTCGAGATTCGAAATCACCTGGAGCACAGTTATCTCAAAATTCACGAGATGCTTGTTCCGCCACCGACCGACCCGGAATCTCCAGGGGCGTGGTGGATAGATCAGTTAGCGTACTCAATCCAGCGCCAAGACTTCGAAGCAAAGACGGTAAGGCTCCTCAAATTGGCGCGAGCAGCGTTGACGTATTTGTCGCTGGCCATGCACCGCGAAGAGCGTCGCCGCGGCGCGCAGAAGGGCGAAGTGCGCAGCATGCCGATGACACTCGATCTTTGGGAGGATGACTGGAAGCGGTAAGCAATGGTTTCGATGCATATGTCACACCAAATCGAGGTGCTCTAGCTTTTCACTAATCTTGGGTCTTCGCGTGCCCAGCCTCCGAAAGTCGCCTGAACCATCGCGGGGGCGCCGACGAAGGCAGCACTGCCGTGACGACATTCAATTCAAGACCTGAATGCCGGCGTTTACAGACTTGAAGACAATCGACCTGAATTAATCGTCGATTTTGCAAACGCTACTGCTTTCTGAAACCTGATGCGGGTCACTTCACGAAGCCGTCCAAGCCCGAAATGTTGTACCATCTTTCTCAGCACTTGTTCGTCGTCCATGCGAATGCGGACGAATGGAAGGGCAAGGCTTGCCAGCTCAGGAATTGGAATGTCGTTGTGCGAGCGAACATCGTCTGTGGTTTTGCGGAATGGAACCGGAGCTCCAGTCTGCGCACCTACACACCAGAAGACATCTCGGCCGTCTTCTCTCGTTCTGGGGAAACGGTGATCTATCGCTGAAAGAACCAATTTTTGTATGGTGCTTCCGGTCCGCTGAAACCCGTGAACACGGGCGATGCGCGTGATGAGAACGTCATCATAAACAGGACCTTCAATTTCGATTATGTAAGATGTCATACGGCCAATGATCGCCTTGTAGCCGGGTTCATAGAACCGGTCGGCGCATGGGGCGACAGGCAAATCCGCGAGGTCCGCGACGACGTACCGATCCTCGGCCGGAGGTTTTCCCCTTGGAGTTGGTGCGTCATTCGCTGATGGTCTCAACGGTAGCGGAGTTTGATAAGGCATTTGAGCCGCATTAACCGGTGTCAGCGCGAACGGCTCGTTCGCCTCGGGACCTTGGGTCATGCTCCCGTCAATGCGCTCGACAATTTCGCATATTCGCGTGAGAAAGAGCCTCTTTTCCAGAGGATTGGTACCAGATCTCTGAAACTGCGGAACCTTCTGAAACCACTCCTCCGGGTCGCTGATGTGTTGCATAACAAAAGTCTCGATCATGCTATCCCGCAGTATGGACCGATGAGGTTCCCAGTTGTCCATTTCGGTTTTGATGACCAATTCACGGAATTGCTCAAGTGCCTTGGATGCCTGACCTATGGTGAGCGGTTTGTCACTAGCGAAAAGAGGCTCCTCTTCCACCGTCCGTTCAGAATGCGAGACAGAAGGGGGCACGTAATCGAGGTCCACGCGGGGAATAGACGCGCCGTGATCACCGCGGCCGAGCGAAGACATCTCTGCAATGGGTTCCGCCTGTTCTTTCGTGAATGGATCGACAACTCTGTAATCATGAAAGGTGCGTGGCGCTCCCGACTTAAGCTGCTCAAGCTTTGCCACGAGCTTATCAGTTTCAAGTTCTGGATTGTCAAACCAGTCGGTGGACCATACGCGCAGGATTTCCCAACCCAAGCCACGCAGCACTTCTTCCCGCAAGCGGTCACGATCACGGGCGCTTTTACTCGAATGATAGCGGGCGCCATCGCATTCAACGCCAGCAAGGAATCTTTCTTTATGATTAGGATGTCGGACTCCAAGATCGATCTTATAACCTGAGACGCCAACCTGAAAATCGATCTGGTACCCTTTCGCCCGCAGCCGCTCTCCGACCTCGACTTCAAAGTCGCTGTCCGGCTCGTTCTGGATGCGTTCCACGGCGGCGCGGCCTCGGTTCTCGGCGTATTCCAGGTAGCGTTTCAGGACGTGTGGCCCTTTTGCGCTCGACTCGCTGGGCTTTACGTCGGCCGATCCTAACGATGCAAACAAAGCCACGCGGATACGGGCGCGGGAGAATAGGACATTCAGGCGTCGGTGCCCCTGTTTCCCGTTGATGGGTCCGAATCGTTGTTTAGGCGCCGTCGCACCCGGCTCGCGGCCATAGGTGAGCGAAATGAAGATGAAGTCGCGTTCGTCACCCTGCACGTTTTCGAGATTTTTGACGAACAAAGCCTCGCCTCTTTTCTGCACCTTTTCGCAGTAGCGCTCCACAAGCTCGTCGCCTGCTGACAGGCGCCGAAGCTCCTCTTGAATAAGATCGCGTTGATCAATATTGACGCTTACCACACCAAGCGTTGGGATTGTCTCTTCGCTCATCTCGGCGAAGTGGCGCATGAATTGGATCGATTCCTCCGCGACACGAACGGCTTCGGCGACGTTTCGACGCGCCTGATACGTACCGCCGACACGAACAAGATCAATGGAGAAGGAGCCCGGCCGCGCCATTGGAAATGTAATCAGCGAATTCCGGTAAAATTCGGCGTTGGAGAATGCGATCAGGCTCTCGCACCGGCTGCGGTAGTGCCATTTGAGTGGACGGACCTCGCGAAACGTCTTTTCGCAAGCCTCTAGGATCGACTCATCATCGATGTCTTCAAAATCGTCATCTGAATTCACGGTATCAGTGGAACGATTGAAGAAGTCCGTCGGCGGTAGCTGGTTTGCGTCGCCCACGACAACTATCTGCTTGGTGCGAAGCAGCGCCCCAAGAGCTTCTTCCGGTTTCATCTGTGATGCTTCGTCAACGACCACGATATCGAACTCAAGTTGCCCCGGCTTGGCAAACTTGGCCAAGGAAAGCGGTGACATCATGAAACAAGGTTTGAGCGTCAGAATGGAATCGCCCGCGCGGGACAGCAATCCTCTGACAGGCGTAAACCGTCTTTGCTTTGGAAATTCGTTTCGCAGCAGAGCCATCCCGGTCCAAACGCCTCTCGGCCCGGTGTCTGAGCCCCTTGCAGGTACCTCCTGCAAGAGCCTCGCCGTTACCACCGAGCGATCGCTGTTGATCTTGATCCGGTCGCGTTCGGCGAATCTTCGGCGCTGGGCATCCAGTGTGGCACCATCCTGACGGCCGAATTCTGAAGACGCGCGTCGAGCCAGATCAGCTTGCCCGAAAGCGACCAGAGCTTCGAACAAAACAGGCAGTCGCGCCGGAGCCAAGACCAGACGATCGCTACATGCGAGGAAGTCCGCGAGGCCGGCAGCATCGAGCTCACGGCGGTGGTCGCGGATTGCAAGAAAATCAGCAAGTTCGGCGCGATGCGCGGTCAGAAAATCAAGACGTTCAACCAGCGCATTCGGCGACAAACCGGAAAGACCAGATACGCCGAATTCCGAGGACAGGGACTCCATGAGAGTCATGTAAGATCGGCTAGGTGCGGCACCCGCTAATGCCGCTTCATGCAATAATTGTCGAACCGCTTGAGCGTCAGACCTGGTCAGTGCCATCCGGAGTGGACCTTGGGCCACTCCCGACTGAACCGATTTAACCCAGTCAATTGCGCGCTCCGTATCGTCAATCTCCGCCTCCGCGCCGCCGAGTGCCTCGATCGCATACGCGAGCGGCGACCTCGCCAACCTTTGCGAAATATCTGACTTTTGCGCGAGGAGCGTTGCAACGTCAGAAATCTGTTGAATTGGGATCTCCACGCTCGCGAGTGCCCGTCCTGGGTCAACAAGGAGAAACTTATTGAGAACGGAAAGTTGAGCCCGAATTGCCGGGAGCATCTCGTCAATGGGTTTCTCATCGAGGCGCCGGAGGTTTTCGGCGCCATCCTGTATGGACCGAGCGGTACCGGCGAAATCAGCCAGCGCAGCAAGTTCGTTGTTGGGAAGGGCAAGTAGCTGGTGGGCCACCCTTTCACCGCAAGGGAGAGCCACAAGTTGACCGTGGATGGCACGCCTGAGCTTGGCTCCCGCCGCAATCTCATCGAAGGGAGTGAGAATGCCCTGCCAGAAGCTGCCGAGAAGACCGGCGATATCGCCGTCGACCTCGAAGTCGGTCATGGCCTGAACATGATCCGCCAATTGTCCAACTTCATCGGCCAGCGTCGCAGACGATGCAGAAAATCCAAGCATAGCCGTGAGTTCGTGTGCAGCTCGCCTCGCACCGTTGATGGCCGCGACGAGGGCGCTAAGGCCTGATCTCCGTAGGATTGCGGCTGCCGCGCGCAACTCATCCGCTCCCGGCCACGAGCCGGAGCCGTGCTCCTTCAGCTTTCGCCGCCAATCGCTTTCGGATGCCCGCAGGCGCTTCCAGTGATCGTGTGCAGTTGAGAATGCAGTTTCGTCGACGCGTGGGAGTGTTCCGATCCACTCACGGTGCTGATCGGGTATTCGGGAGGCAACGAGAGTTGCGATTGCGACTGTGGGAAGGGCATTCGAGGGAAGATCTTCGCCAATGGAGAGGATACGCAGAATGGGAACGCAGCTTTCGAAGATGCGGATAACGGAGGACAGTTGCTCGACTGTCTCTGCTGCGGCCGCATAAGCCCCGGCAGGTTGCATATGTATAAGCGTGACTGGAGCTCCGGACGCGATGAGAGACGATGCGAGTGAGAGATGGTTCGGGTTCTCCTGGGAAAGATCCGGCTTGCCAGACAGTGCGCGATCGATTTCGATAAGAGACCGTTTTTCCCGAAGGTTCCGGGCAAGCTCGTCAAGATCAAGGGCCGAAATCTTAGCTATCGGCGCTCCGTCAGGGGGATCACCGATTGCGCTGTCTAGCTCGATGAGCTGTCCAATGCCGCCGATCGTCTCGATAGTCAAGGGGGTTGCGTATCTCTCGAAATACCCGGCCAATTCAAGGGCGACCGTGCGCAATTCTGTTAATTTCAAGATCAGGCGCTCAATGTCATACCGGTGAATGTCGCCCAAGGATAGATCAGCCCACGGTGACCGGGCCGGATGACCAAATACGTTTATAAAGGCATTCAATACATCGGCGAAGATCGTCATACGGGTGTGGACAGACGCGAGTTTGATAGGATCAAGAAGGAGGTCTTTTGATATTTCGCAAGATTTAAACGATTCCATCAGATCGGCGTTTTGCGTTCGTCCGCGGAGCGCTTTTCAGATGAGCATAAATGGCGTAT
>Ga0306920_100015891_pt1 | contig 10339 bp, 14 predicted proteins | sample flu12Cox44000170_FD_204666 | JGI IMG/M metagenome (GOLD analysis project Ga0306920, IMG submission 204666) | Lab enrichment of tropical soil microbial communities from Luquillo Experimental Forest, Puerto Rico - flux4day.12C.oxic.44.000.170 (v2)... | ecosystem: Environmental > Terrestrial >...
CTCGAACTCGTCGCGGCTGACGAGATCCATGCCGGCGAGCACTCTTTCGAGCTGCTCTCGGATGCGGGTCTCGACCTCGCTCCGCATACCGGAGAGCGCACCCATCGCCCCCGCGGCAACCCGCGCGAGATCGTCGAAAAACCGGTTCTGGGTTTGCATCGCTCGTCCTCCGCTCCGCTTGCCGGCGTCTCGCGCCGAGTCGAGCCCTTAGATATGGGCGTGCGCTAGCACGAACGGCACAGGAACGAAAGAATTTCAGCAGACCCGAAACGAAGTTTGCTCGCGCCGGTTCTCACCGCCGGGCGGGTTTGAACGCGGGCATCACCTCCTCGGCGATCCATTGGAACTGTTCGAGCATTGTTGCCTTTGGCGTGCCAATCGGGCTGGACAGGCTGATGTGTTCCATGCCGGGATAGCGCTCCTCGAAATCCTTTAGCAATTCGACAAGCTGGGCCGGCGTGCCGGCAAACCAGGAGCCCAGATCCATGTAGTGCTCGACCGTCGGCACGCGGGCAGCCGCCCAGCCACCCCGCCGCGCGACCGCGTCCACCTGGTCAGGGGTCAGTCCCGGCACAAAGCCTAGGGGCGCAAACATCTTCACGTGCTCTTCGTAAATCGGCGTGATCTCACGGATTGCCTGTTCTCGGGTCTTCGCGAGGTGGATGTGCAGCCCGAGCTGAAGATTTTCGCCGAGCTTCAGATGCTTGCCGACCCGCGCCGCCGCGTCGCGGTAACCGGTGATCGGACCCGCCTGCATCGTCGCGGCGCCACCGCCGACCGCACCCTTGATCCCATGCTTGACCATGAAGTCGAGACCGCGCGGGTTGGCGCTGACGATCGGCTGCCAGCACTCGACCGGCAGGTGGATCGGACGCGGAACGAGGGTCAGCTCCTTCAGTGTGTAGCCGCGATACGGGACCTCCGGCGGCAGGGTGTAATACTTGCCCTTGTGTGAGAACGACTCTTGGTTGAAGGCCTTGAAAATGATCTCGACCTGCTCCTCGAAGAGCTCGCGGTTGGTGGTCTGGTCGAGCATCGGCGCGCCGAAGGTCTCGACCTCGCGCGTGTGGTAGCCGCGGCCTACCCCGAAGATCGTCCGCCCGCCGGTCAAGATGTCGGCGGTGGCGAAATCCTCGGCCAGGCGCAGCGGATGCCACATCGGAGCGATGTTGAAGGCGCAGCCGATCTTGATCTGCTTTGTCCCATGCGCGAGGTGCACCGCCAGCATCAAATCGTTGGGGATGCACTCGTAGCCTTCATGCTGGAAGTGATGCTCAGCGAGCCAGAGCGTGTCGTAGCCGAGCGCGTCCATTTTCTTCGCGATCGCCTCGGTCTTCTCGAAGACGCTCGCCAGGTGCTCGTTCGAGTAACGCCGCTCGTTGGCGGGCGTCGTGTCTTGACCGCGGTCGGGGAGATCGACGTGGCCGGCATATACTGTCGTGAATTTGGTGATCATGCTTCATCCCTCCGGGGGTCTTTTGCGCGTTGCCGCCAGTCTGTCCCAAATTTGCGCTCTTTGCCAATACGCCGGCGCTCCTTGACACGGGTTCCTGCGCGCCGGCACTTTTTGAGGACAAGGGCAACCATCAACCGCCGCTTCAGCCTGGAGGAGGAAATGTCGATGAAATTGCCGCGCAGAACATTGCTTAAGAGCGCCGCCGTCGGCCTCGCTGCGCCCGCAATCCTGCACTGGCCGGCGAGTGCGGCAGAATTCACCTATAAATGCGGAAGCTCGCTCCCGGACGGCCATCCCATGGCGATCCGCGCTCGAGAAGCCATGCAGCTGATCAAGGAGGAGAGCGGCGGCCGGCTCGACATAACGCTCTATACAAACAGTGTGCTCGGGGGCGACACGGCGATGATCTCGCAGACGATCGCCGGTGCGCTGGAAATGTACACATTGCCGCTCGACCTGCTCGCCGCAAAGAATCCGGCGTGCGGCATCTTCGGCGTCGGCTATGCCTTTCTTGGCTACGATCACATCTGGGAAGCAATGGACGGCGAGCTCGGCAATCATCTGCGCGGGATCGCCGAGCAGATCGGCTTTCATGTGATCCATAACTGCTACGACCACGGCTTTCGCCAGATCACCACCCGGACCAAACCGATCGAAAAACCCGAGGATTTGAAGGGCTTCAAGATCCGGCTACCAGTGGCGCCCTATTTCATTGCCTTGTTCCAGAGCCTCGGCGCGTCGCCGACCCCGATCAATTTCGCCGAAGTTTACAGCGCACTGCAGACCGGGGTCGTCGACGGTCAGGAGAACCCGTTGGTGCTGATCGACACCGCCAAGCTCTACGAGGTGCAAAAGTATTGCAGCCTGACAAACCACATTTGGGCCGGCATCCATATTTCGTTCAGCAATATCGCCTGGAAGCGGCTGCCGCGCGATTTGCAGGAATTGTCAGAGAAGCACTTCAACGAAAAGGCGCTGCAGGAGCGCGACGATTGGCAAAAGATGACGCAGCAGGAGATCGAGAATTTGAAGAGCAAGGGTATGACGATCAATAGTCCTGACCCCAAGCCTTTCCAGGACGTGCTGCGCAAGACAACCTTCTACAAGGATATGAAGAGCAAGTCCGGCGATAAGGCCTGGGCGTTGCTCGAGAAATCGGTCGGCAATCTGGCATGACCAGCGGCGCTCCGGAGCTGGCCCGGCCGCTCGTTGCTGAGACGGAGCCAGCCTGGGAGGGATGGCGGCGTATCGACCGCAATGTTGATCGCGCGATCGGCGCGCTCTCCGAAGGTGTCGGCGTCTGACGACGTTTGTGAATTCGCTGGGCCCGCTATGGAGCCGTTACCTTGGCACGGTCGGTGCGCTCGTTTTGATTGTCTTCGTCATCGAACTCCTGCTGCCGGCGGCGCAGTATCTCCAAGTCCAGGAATCGACCGAGCTGATCACGCTATCGGTCTCGGATGGCTACCGAGTCGTCGCGATTCTCGTCGGCGCTACTCTGACTGCCGTGATCGCCTTGCTGCGACTGATCGAGACCACGACCTGGCGCGGCTTTTTGTTGCCCCTCGCGCTCGTTGGCGCAACAGCGTTTGTCCTGTGGCTGGCGCAGCCGCTGCTGATCGCGATCGGGCACGGCAGCCTGGTTCTGTTCTTCGTCGTCCTCGTGGCGGTCTGCGTGTTGATCGGGGTGCCGATTGCCTTCACGTTTGGCATCGCCACGTTCTCGTATTTGACGCTGACGACCGACCTGCCGCTCGTCATCGTCGTCAACCGGATCGACGACGGCATCTCAAACCTGCTGCTGCTTGCCGTGCCGATGTTTGTCGTCCTCGGACTGTTGATGGAGATGACCGGGATTGCGCGGGTAATGGTGAATTTTCTGGCAGCGCTGATCGGGCATGTCAAAGGCGGGTTGTCCTACGTGTTGCTTGGCGCGATGTACCTGGTTTCCGGGATTTCCGGGTCAAAGGCAGCAGACATGGCTGCTGTGGCGCCCATCCTCTTCCCTGAGATGCTGCGTCGCGGCGCCCATCCGGGAGAGCTGGCCTCGCTGCTCGCTACGTCGAGCGCGATGTCCGAAACGATACCGCCGAGCCTGGTGCTGATCACCATCGGCTCGGTGACCAACATCTCGATCGTCGCATTGTTCACCGGCGGACTGCTGCCCGCGGCCGTCGCGGCGCTCGGGCTCGTCGCCGTCGCCTGGTGGCGCGCCCGCGCCGAGGATACTGGCGGGCGCCAGCGCGCACCGGGCTCGCAGATGGCCCGCGCCTTTGTGATCGCCGTTCCTGGATTGACATTGCCGTTTGTAATCCGCGCCGCCGTCATCCAGGGCGTGGCCACCGCCACCGAAGTCTCGACCGTCGGTGTGGTCTACACTGCGCTATTGGGGATTATCGTCTATCGTCAGTTCGACTGGCGGCGGATCTATCCAATGCTCGTCGATACCGCATCGCTGACTGGCGCGGTAATGCTGATTATCGGCACTGCCACTGCAATGGCCTGGGCACTGACGCAATCAGGCTTCTCGCAGTGGCTGGTTTCGGTGATGGCCGGGGTACCGGGGGGCACGGCCGGATTCCTCGCGATTACCATCGTCGCCTTTATCGTCTTGGGCAGTGTCCTGGAAGGGCTGCCTGCCATCGTGCTGTTTGGCCCGCTGCTCTTTCCGGTGGCCAAAGCAATGGGTGTCCACGAGGTGCATTACGCGATGATCGTGATTCTCGCGATGGGGATCGGTCTGTTCGCACCGCCGTTTGGCGTCGGCTATTACGGCGCCTGCGCGATCGGCCGGATCTCTTCGGACGACGCCTTGTGGCGCATTTGGCCCTACATCGGCGCGCTCGTCGTTGCCCTCGCGATCGTCGCGGCAATTCCCTGGCTGTCGATCGGTTTTCTCTGATGGAATACGTCACACTCGGCCGCACAGGGCTCAGGGTCAGCGTCGCCGGGCTCGGCTGTGGCGGTTTCAGCCGGCTCGGTCTCGGAGCGGGCAAGAGCGAGGCGGAAGCGGTGGCGCTGGTGCGCCAGGCGCTCGATCTCGGGGTCAATCTGCTCGACACCGCCGCGGTCTATGGCACCGAAGGCGTGGTCGGCCGGGCGATCAAGACCGTCCCGCGCGACAGTGTCGTGATCGCGACTAAAGCGTGGATCCCGCGCCGAGAGGGTCGCTCTGCCGCGGAGCGCGCCGTGGCGAGCCTCGATAGCTCGCTCAAGCAGCTCGGCACCGACCATATCGACATCTTCCAGCTGCACGGCGTCTCGCCCGGCGCCTACGACCGGGCGCGCGACGTCATCGCACCGGCGCTCCTCAAGGAGCGGGACAAAGGGAAGCTCCGGTTTCTCGGCGTGACCGAGACCGGGTCTTCCGACCCGGAGCACGCGATGGTCGCGCGCGCCGTCGAGGATGGGGTCTGGGACGTCGTGATGATCGCGTTCCACATGATGCACCAGAACGCCCGCGAGAAAGTGTTCCCGCGGACGATCGCAAACCGGGTCGGGACATTGCTGATGTTCGCGGTTCGCAACATCTTCTCGCGGCCCGAACGGCTTGCCGCGGCTTTGCGCGAATTGACGGCGAAGGGCGAACTCCCGCGCTGGCTCGCCGACGCGCCGAACGCGCTGGGGTTTTTATTGCACGAAGGTGGCGGTCGCACGATACCCGAAGCCGCCTACCGCTTTGTCCGCCACGAGCCGGGCGTCGATGTCGTATTGTTCGGCACCGGAGATCCCGCCCATCTGCGGACCAATATCGCCTCGATTATGTCTCCGCCACTGCCCTTGGCGGACCGGCGGACCCTCACCAAACTCTTCGGCCACTTGGTCGGTGTCGGCCTCGACCCGCCCTACAGCATGCCCGGGATTCCTTCCGCCTGACCCAAGACGAGTCGCGAATCGCAAACTTTATGGCTGGTGACTCCCGCTCTGGTTGGACTCAGCTGTGGCGCTTATTTTTAAGCTCAGCCCGAACGGCAGCGGCGCGATCGTGTGTTAGCCGTTGCTTTGATTTTCGCATTGGCGCTGTCCGTCCTCTCTTCGCCGCGACCCGAAGCGCCGCCGCAAGCGCAGTTCGCGCCCATGTGACAAACTCATCCGGTTCGTCAAATAGCCGCTCCGGCGCGCGCCAGAAGGATAGATCTATGGTGGTCCCCTTCTTCCTGTAGTTGAGGGGCGGAAACGACGCGGCTTCCTTGAAGGCCGCGCGGTTGTCGTCATCGACCCGGAAGTACAGCGTGTTGTCTGTGACCATCCCCAACATCAATCCGTCACAGAACACACCGGTCTTGCCAAACATGCGCCGCATGGTGATGCGGCCAAGTGGAGCGAGCTGCTCGCTCAGGAACTCGGCAAAGCTGTCGCTGGCAACCATGCTCCGCCCTTAGTCTTGGCCCGGGTTTGTCGGTCAGCGCTTCCAGAACCCTTGCGACGGGATGCGGAACGCCCGGTTGAACCGTGACGACGCATTCTCCCAGGCGATGATCATCGTCAGCTCCGCAATCGTGTCGTCGTCACAATGCCGGCGCAGCCGCGCGAACAGTTCGTCGTTAACGTCGCGACCCGTGTCGGTGATCGCATCGGCGTATTCGAGCGCCACCTTCTCCGCTTCGGTGAAGAGCGGGCTCTCCTGGTAATCGTTAAGCGCGTCAATCTTTTCCGTCGGGACGCCAAGTCTGCTGCCCACGGCAGCATTGGCGTCCTGTCAGAATTCGCAGCCGTTCCACCAAGCGACGCGACGGTTGAGCAGTGCCCTGAGCGTACCGGGCACCCGCTTCGTCTTTTGCTGAAGCGCAGCCCACATCGCTTTCGCCGCGCGGAAGTACGCTGGGTTTCGCGCGTAGAAGAGGTAGGGATACAGCGGCGCGCCATAGAGCTTGCGCTGTTCCTCGAGCGTTTTGCGAACGTCGTCCGGGAGCGTCCCGATGTCGACCGGCGGAATGCGCGTTTTTCCCTCCAGCATGGTCACCTCCTCCACGTCGGCCGCGATCTTACATCTGAACCGGGTTGGACGCGCCGATGAACAGTTCGATGCCGATCGAAGCGTGAAACGGCGCGCCTAGCGTTTTCAGAGCCCGCCTCGTTCGGAAGCGTCTATGCCGAACGTCTCCTGCAAACCCCTCCGTCCCAACGGGGTGACGATTACGGCGTGGCTGCGCTTCATCCGCTCCATCCAGCCGAGATCGAAGAAGCGATTGGTGATCGCCGCCCCTAGCGCACCGGCGATATGTGGTCGTCGTTCGGTCCAATCGAGGCAGAGGCGGGTCAAACCTTGTGTGGGAAGCGCGATCCCGAACTCGGCGAAAAAACGGGTGCCTGCGGTAGTGATTTCGGCGGCTTGGTCGTCGAGCACGATGTATTCCCGGGCGACAAGAGCATCGGTGAGATCAACGCTGAGGCGGCCCGCAAGGTGGTCGTAGCAAATTCGGGCGGCACTCACGGCACGTGCTTGACGGGATACCGGGCGGAATTTTGCTCTCTTCTCAAGAGCGACGGCGACGATCCCTTCGATCATCTCTGCCACTTTCGGCGAAGCAAGCCGGAAATAGCGGTATCGCCCATTACGCTCCACCGAAAGCAAACCCGCTTTTGTCAGCTTCGCGAGATGGGTACTGGCAGTCTGCGGTGTGATTTGCGCTGCAAGGGCAAGCTCGCCCGCGGTCAGGGCACGACCATCGAGAAGCGCCGACAGGATTGTGGCTCTCGCGGGGCCCCCGAGCAGTGTCGCGATCTCGGCGATGATAGGCCCTGTGATCATCTCCGCAATCTAACATACGAGGAGCATTTCGGCGCTGATCGACGCGGGCCTACCAGGCCCGCTCTGGCACTGACGAACTTTCCGCTGCCGACGATCAGACCTTTCTTAGTGCCGGACGGTGGGTGAGATTGTACCCCGAACGCTTCCGCCGCGCCCCGGCACCGGTCCGCCGCTTGCCAGATAGACGCCGGCGGAGATGAGGACGATGGCGAGCCAATCTGTTTCGCTTGGCCATTCCCGAAGGAGTGGGATTGCAAACAAAGCTGATAGCGCCGGGACCAAAGCACCAAAGGCCGCACCAGCCGAGAGGCCGAGGAGGGCGACCGCGCGGCCATACAGAATTACCCCGATGATGGTGACAAGAACGCCCTGGAAAAGAGCCTGAGGCACAAGGTCCACAAGCGGCATCTGGGCAAGACGAATTCCTTGCGAGGTAAAATAGATGGGCAGACAAATCGCCAGCGATGCGGTCGAAACCAGGGCCGCCGTGTGCAGCGGATCAAGTTTCGCTTGCCGCATGACCACTGTGAAGCAAGCCGACAGGAATGCCGCGGATAGAAACAGAGCATCACCAAAAATGCGAAAGGCGCTCCAGTTCGCAGTATTCGAGCCGACGATGGCGAGAGCGCCGGCCAGCATCAGAGCGAGCCCAAATTTCCGCGCTGCGGAAAGGCTCTCCGCCAGAGCACGCGCGGCGATCAGCGCGACGAACAAGGGCATGCAGCCGGGATTGAGTGCGCCCCCATCGCGGGCGGGGGCGAAGCGCAAGCCCTCGGCTGCGACCAGCACATAAGGCGCACCCTGCCCGGCAATGAGGATGGCCAGCCCGAGCCATCCGAGGCGGTCAAGCGCAAGACCTCGTCGCATCACGACCGGCAACAGCAGAAGGCCCGCAACCCCGAAGCGCAGCGCTGCGACGTCCCACGCGTCAAGGCTGGTCGTAACGGTCAGTCGCGTAATGACGCTCCAGCTCGCCCAGATCGATACCGCGGCAAAGCCGAACACGGCGCCCTTCAGATAACCCGAGCCGGCCGATCGCCTCACTGAGCCCATTGCTCACTCGCGCGTCGTCCAAATCATTCCGAATGAGGTGACGCCGACCCGATTGGGAACGGCTGAGTTCGCAACGAAGCGAAACCCGGTGCGCTCGTAGAGGCGCCACGCCGGGTTGTCGTAGCGGACATTGAGGCACAGACCAACTCCGCGGCGCGCCGCTTCTGCAATCAGTGCGCGCAGCAGCATTCCGCCGACGCCTTGGCCGCGGGCCGCCTCGGCTACTCCGATCGTGACTTCCGGCGTGTGCTCGTCGACATAGAATGCGGGCTGCTCATCACGCGAGAATTGCCGCGCCCACGCGGCGCCGATTGCCACAGCATCGATTTCGGCGATGAAGCCGAAATCTTCCGACCTTTGCCATCCTGCGAGATGAGCCGCGGCGAACGGCACGGCCTTCGCGGCATCAGCGTTCGGCTCATAGGCCGCCATCGCCAAGAAGTCCCAGAGAATATCCAAGTCATTCTGGGTTGCGGTGCGGATGCGAGCCGCCGGGTCACGCATCGACATCGACGACTTCCAGCGAGACGATCTCGTCGGGCTCGCCTCGATAAATGACCAAGCTGATCGATTCGCGGCCGATCAGGGCGCTGTGCGGCTGCCCTTCGGGGTTCAGCGTATAGCCGCCGGAGCCGCGCACGGGCTCGCCCGATTTGGTGGCTCGGCCACCTTTGATATTGAAGACGTGCTCGTCAGAGAGCGCCTTGGCGACAATCTTGATAAGCTTGCCTGGGGGCGGGGAAAATTTATTGAGCCACGCGATCCCGCCGCCCTCCGCTCGGCGGTCGCTCAGGACCTTGATTTGCACGATGTCTTGGCCCTCGTACACCGCCGCCGGGCCATAGAACGGGACGCCCGAGGTCCAGGGAGCGTTATCGATATCGACATGGGTCGAAGCCATGAGTTTCCTCCGCTATGGCGTTGCTCGGCGAGCTTAACGGAGGGATACTGACAACGCTGTGTCAGGATGGAGCCCGGGACCATGCGCCGCGCAGACCGTCTCTTTGACATCATCCAGACATTGCGGACCGCCCGGCAGCCGGTGACGGCCGCGTCGCTCGCCGACCAGCTGGAGGTGACCGCGCGCACGGTCTATCGCGACATCGCTGCTTTGCAGGCGAGCCGGGTGCCGATCGAGGGCGCGCCGGGCCTTGGTTATGTGCTGCGCCGCGGATTCGATCTGCCGCCGCTGATGTTTACCGCCGAGGAGGCCGACGCGATCGCGATCGGCGTGCGTCTGTTACGCCGGCTGCGCGATGCGAAACTGCAGCGGGCGGCAGAGAATGTGCTCGCCAAGCTCGCAGCGGTCTTGCCGGAGCCGCTGCAGCCGCTGCTCGTCTCGGCGCCGGTTTATGTCTCGGACGGCAATGCGCCGGCGCCCGCCGGTATCGATCCGGCAGCGCTGCGCACTGCGATCCATGAAGCGCGCAAGGTCGCGATCGCCTATCTCGACGAGGCCGGCCACCGCACGCACCGGACCATCCGGCCGGTCGCGATGGCTTACTATGTCGATGTCACCTTGCTCGGCGCCTGGTGCGAGTTGCGCAACGATTTCCGCAATTTCCGCGTTGATCGCATCCTCAACGCCGAACTCCTGGACCAGCGGTTTGCGGCCGAGAGCGCGAAGCTCACCGCCGAATGGCTGGCATTGCCGAAGAGCCGGCCCGATGACGTCACCGCCGGGCAGAGACGAGCAGAAACATTGGCCGCTGTCGGGCCTCTGCCCAGGACGGGTGCGCCGCGATCTGCTCGTCGGTCGGCCCCCACTCCTCGACGTGAACGATCGCAAAACCCAGCCGAAGCAAGAGGTTGAGGCAGGTCCCCAAGGTGCGGTGCTGCTTGATGACACCCTTTGCGAGCCAGTCCGTCGTGCGCGGGCCTTCGCAGAGATAGCTGTCGACCGGCCAGGTCTTGCGGCCACCCGCATCGACCGACCAGCCGGGATTGGTGGGAGCGGTAAAGATCGGGTGCTCCGCCGAGAACACGAATCGCCCGCCGGGGACGAGAGCGCGGTAAACTTTTCCTAGCAGCCCCACCAGATCCTGGATGTAATGCAGCGCGAGCGAGCTTTAGGCGAG
>Ga0306920_100015892_pt1 | contig 10338 bp, 10 predicted proteins | sample flu12Cox44000170_FD_204666 | JGI IMG/M metagenome (GOLD analysis project Ga0306920, IMG submission 204666) | Lab enrichment of tropical soil microbial communities from Luquillo Experimental Forest, Puerto Rico - flux4day.12C.oxic.44.000.170 (v2)... | ecosystem: Environmental > Terrestrial >...
CCGAGGCTGATCCAGCTGAGGGTCCGGTCGCAGCGGCCGAGGATGCCCAGCAGGGTGTGCTGGGCCAGCCAGAACGTGCCCAGCATCGTGAAGCTCAGCAGGTAGGCGGCGAAACTCGGGCCCATGGCCAGCAGCGCCCGCCAGAGCCCGTGCTCGGAATAGGCCGTGGCGGCGGTGCTCACCGGCACCCGCAGATCCAGGACGAGCAGCGTCATGGCGACGGCGAACAGGCCGTCGCTCAGGGCGGTCAGGTGCTCGAGGCTCTGGCCGGTGAAGCGGTTATACGGCTCGCTCATGCCCACATGATGACGGCTGCGGACTCGCCACCGGCGATGGGCGGCCGGCCCGGCCTCGCCCCCCGGTCAGCTCAGCGCCGCCAGCAGCGCCTTCATCCAGGGGCCGAGATCGGCCGGGGTGCGGGCGGAGATGAGGTTGCCGTCCACCACGGTCGCCTGGTCCACCCAGTCGACCCCGGCGTTGACCATGTCGTCGCGGATCGCCGCCACGCTGGTCGCCCGGCGGCCCTTGACGATCTTCGCCGAGATCGGCACCCACCCGGCGTGGCAGATGAACGCGATCGGCTTCCCCGCGTCGTCGAAGGCCCGCACCAGGCCGAGCACCGCCTCCGAGCGCCGCAGCTTGTCGGGCGCGTAGCCGCCGGGGATGACGAGCGCGTCGAAATCGGCCTCGGCGACCTGGTCGACGGTGGTGTCGACGGCCACCGGCCCGTGGCCTTTCTTCCCGGTCACCGGGTGGCCGTCGAGCCCGGCCACGGTCACCGCGGCGTCCTCCTCGCGCAGCCGGTAGAGCGGGTACAGCAGCTCCATGTCCTCGAAGTCGTCGGCCGCGAGGAGGAGGACTCTGCTCCGGGCCAGCGCCATGGAACCGACCCTACGCCCCGGGCCGCTGGCCGGCGTTCCCGGTGCGCTTGCCCGGGCCCCGGTCCGCCGGGCTGCCAGGCGCTGACTGGGGCGGAAGGCGTAGCGTGCTGTGTGTGGCCCGCCGCCCGGCCCTTCCCCCGAACCCGCTGGAGGCGTCATGACCGAGCAGGACCCGGACCAGCTACCGGAGGACTTCCGCCGCAACCGCCGGGAGCATCCCGGCAAGCTGGAGCGTCTCGATGACGACCAGCTGGCCCGGCTGGCCGAGGAGGAACGGGTCGAGGCCGGGATCGACGATTACGACCCGGACGAGGTGCCCCCCGCGACCGACGCGCCGCCCGAGTATGACGTCCGCGAGGGTGAGGAGTACCAGGAGGCGCGGGCCGAGATCCTCCGCGAGTACGACAAGGGCGAGCTCGAGACCAAGGGCGAGCCGGACCGGTTCCCGCCGACGCGCTACGACCCGTGAGGCACTAGATGTCATCGCCAGCTCTTCCAGCACCCGGCCGGCCACAACATCGAGTGGCACAGCGTCGTCTCGCTGCTGGACGCGGTCGGCACGGTCACGACCCACCACGACGGGAAGGTCACCGTCACCGTCGGCGCGCAGAGCGTCGTCCTCACCCCGCCGGCGGGCAAGGACGTCGACACCCGGACGGTCACCGACCTGCGCACGATGCTGGCCGCCGCCGGCTACAGCAGCGGCTGACCGGCCCCCGGCCGGTTACGACAGCCGGTCGATCTGCCGGATCTTGTTCATCGCGTCGAGCGCGGCGACCTTGTAAGCCTCGGCGAGGGTCGGGTAGTTGAAGACGGCGTCGACCAGGTAGTCGACGGTGCCTCCGCAGCCCATGACCGCCTGCCCGATGTGGACGAGCTCGGTGGCGCCGGTCCCGAACACGTGCACGCCGAGCAGCCGGTGGTGGTTCAGCGACACGAGCAGCTTCAGCACGCCGTAGGAGTCACCGATGATCTGCCCGCGGGCGAGCTCCCGGTAGCGGGCGATCCCCACCTCGAAGGGCACGTTCTCCTTGGTGAGCTCCTCCTCGGTCTGCCCGATGTAGCTGATCTCGGGGATGCTGTAGATGCCGATCGGCTGCAGCTCCTGCATGGCGTGCACCGGCTCCCCACACGCGTGGTGCGCCGCCTGCCGGCCCTGCTCCGCGGAGGTGGCGGCCAGGGCGGGGAAGCCGATGATGTCGCCGACCGCGTAGATGTGCGGAACGGCGGTGCGGAAGAACTCATCGACCTTGATCCGGCCGCGCTCATCCGCACTGAGGCCCGCGGCGTCGAGGTTGAGGTTGTCGCTCATCCCCTGGCGGCCCGCCGAGTACATGACTGTGTCGGCGGGGATCTTCTTACCGCTGGCCAGCAGCGCGATCGCACCTTCCGGCCGCGCCTCGACGGAGGCCACGGTCTCGCCGAACCGGAAGGTGACGGCGAGATCACGCAGGTGGTATTTGAGCGCCTCGACGACCTCGACGTCGCAGAACTCCAGCATCCGGTCGCGCCGCTCCACCACGGTCACCTTGCTGCCGAGCGCCGCGAACATGGACGCGTACTCGATCCCGATGATTCCCGCCCCCGCCACGACCATCGTCCGCGGCACGTGCTCCAGCGAGAGGATCCCGTCGGAATCCATGATGGTGCGCTCGTCGAACTCGACGGTCTTGGGCCGGGCGGGCCGGGTGCCGGTGGCGATCACGATGTTCTCGGCGCTGGCCGTGCGTGTCCGGCCGGCGCCGTCATCGACCTCGACTGTGTGCGGGTCGGAGAAATAGCCGGTGCCGGTCAGCATCCGGACCCGGTTCCGGGTCAGCTGGCTGCGGACCACGTCCATCTCGCGGCCGACCACGTGGTTGGTACGGGCCGCCAGGTCGGCGATGGTGATCTCGTCCTTGACCCGGTAGGCCTGCCCGTACATCTCCCGCTGGTCCAGGCCGGTGAGGTACAGGACCGCCTCCCGCAGGGTCTTGGACGGGATCGTGCCGGTGTTGAGGCACACCCCGCCGACCATGTCCTTGCGCTCGACGATCGCCACCTGCCGGCCCAGCTTCGCGGCGGCGATCGCCGCCTTCTGGCCGCCGGGACCCGAGCCGATCACCAAAATGTCGAAGTCGTACACGTACACCAGTGTGACCACGGGCCGCGCCGTTTTGAACCCCGGAGCCGCCTGGTCTTGGATGAACGTTTGACTACCGCACGGGCGGCGGCCACACCACCGGGAACAGCGGGTGGTCCATCACGGCCCCGGCAGCGAGCTCCGCGTCGAGGCCGTCGAACGGTGGGGAGGTGGTCCACGGGCGCGGCGCGTGCCGGGCCTCGGCCGACAGATAGCGCAACGACAGGATCCGCCGGCGGCCCGGGTAGGGGAACCCGGGTGCCCCGTGCACCGTCAGGAAGTCGAAGAAGATGGCGTCGCCCGGCTCCAGCTCGAAGCGGCGGATGTCGAACGCGCCGCGGTCGGCTTCGATGTCGGGCAGCTCAGCGAGGCTCCCCTCGGGGAACCAGCGCGCCTCCCCGCGCAGGAAGGTGCGCGGCATCAGCCAGGGGCCGCGGTGCGAGGTCGCGACCAGCTCCAGGCACCCGGCCGCGGGCACCGGGTCGACCGGGATCCAGGCGCTCACGCCGCGGCCGTCGACGTTGTAGTAGGGCTGGTCCTGGTGCCACGGGGTGCGCTGCCTGGTCCCGCCCTCCTTCACCAGAACGTGGTCGTGGTAGAGGCGGACCTGCGGTGTCGCCATCAGCGCGGCGGCGACGGCGGGCACCCGCGAATGCCGGGCCAGCCGCTCGATCTCGGGTATCTCCCGCCATCGGCAGAAGTCCTCGGTGAAGACGCCGGGGTCATCGGCGCCGCTGGCCACCTGGGTGAGCGGGCCCGGGCTGGCCAGCACGGCGTCGATCGCCCGGGCCGCCCCGGCCACCTCGCCGGCGTCCAGGACCGAGCGGACGCAGACCACACCGTCCCGGGCATAGGCGGCGGCCAGCGCGTCATCGACCGGCGGCGTCTTCATGGCCCGCACTCTAGTGGTATGAGCGAAACCGACTTCCGTGTCGACCCGCTGACGGGGGCCCCGGTCGTCGTCACCCCGTGGCGGCAGGACCGGCCCAACCTGCCCGATGGCCGGTGCCCGTTCTGCCCGGGCGGGCTGGAGGCGCCCGGGCCGTATGACGTCCGGCACATCCCCAACCGCTGGCCCGCGCTGCCCGGCGGGCGTCACGAGGTGATCCTGCACAGCCCGGATCACCATTCGTCCTTCCCTCTGCTGGGCGCGCACCGGTCGGGGCTGGTCATTGAGCTGTGGTCCGCGCGCACCGCGGCGCTCGGGTCGCGTGAGGACGTCGGCTACGTGTTCGTGTTCGAGAACCGCGGGCGGGCGATCGGGAGCACCATCGAGCACCCGCACAGCCAGATCCTGGCCTTCAGCCAGATCCCGCCCATTCCCCGGGCCGAGCTGGCCAAGACCCGCTGTGACCTGTGCCAAGACCCGGGCGACGAGCTGGTGGTCACCCGCGGCCACCGGTGGCAATCGCATGTGCCGTGGGCGCCCTCGTGGCCGTACGAGATGCTGATCGCCCCGCGCGATCATGTAACCGATCTGCCCGCAGCGGGGCCGCGGCTGCGCGCAGGCCTGGCCGGGATCCTCGTGGACTGCCTGACCCGCCTCGACCGGTTCCTGGGGCCCGGCGCCCCGTACATGCTGTGGATCCATCAGCGGCCGGCCAGCGGGGACGACTGGCCCGCCGCACACCTCCACCTGCATCTGGCCCCGGCCATGCGGGCCCCCGGGGTGCGACGGCATCTCGCCTCCGCCGAGCTGGGCGCGGGCGTCTTCCTCGACCCGGTGGATCCGCTGGCGGCCGCGGCGCAACTGCGGTCCCCGGACCGGGAGGGCGCGCCGGGGCCGCGGCCCCGGCCTCGGTGACCGGCCGGGAGCGCGTGCGGTGCGCGTGGGCGGCGCGGACGCCGGCGGCTGGGCAGTCAGCCCGCCGTCGCGGGTCCGGCCGCCGGCGCGGTCAGCTCGAGCTGGACGCCGTCGGGATCCTCGAACGGGAGCACGTCGATGCCGAACGACGCCAGGGTGGTGATCTCGCCGTGCGCGACGCCGTTCTCATCGAACAGGTGTACCGCCTGCTCCAGGTCATCGCGGCTGGCGACGCCGAAGCTGAGATGGTCAAGACCCACCCGGTCCGGGTCGAAGCGGTCGCTGGACGGCGCCATCGGCCGCAGGCCCATCAGCAGGTTGCCGCGGATCATGACCACGCCGCCGAAGAGGACCTTGAACACCTCGTCCGCCGACGGGTCGTCCGGCGGCGGCGACTCCACCGCCACCTGGAAACCGAGCAGGCTGGTGTAGAACTCCCGGCTCCGCTCCACGTCGGTCACGGTGAGCCGCAGGTGATGGATGTCACCGGTCGGAATCTGCCCAGGCATCGCCGCCTCCCTCGAGCGCTGAGCACCGAGCCCCGCGCGGCCCGGCTCGCAGCCAGCCTCCGGCCGGGCCTACTGATCATCCCAGGCGGGCCCCGGCCGTCGAAGCCGGGCATGGCATTGCCGCCCGGAGCCGTCACCGTTCGCCGGATCAGGTGGAGAGCACGCCGCAGAACGGCTTCAGCGACGGAGACCACCACGCACGTGAGCACCGCACACAGCGACAGCCACCAGCCCGGCGGCGGATCAGCGGGCCGGCGGCGGATCAGCGGGCCGGCGGCGGATCAACAGCCCGGCGGCGGATCAGCGGGGCCGGGGGGCGGTGGATCAACAGCCCGGACCGCGGATCAGCCGCGGCCGGCGCCATCCGTGGATGCGGGTATCAAGCGCTCATGAACTCCAGGATCCGCTTGTTGATGTCGGTCGGGCGCTCCACCATCAGGAAGTGCCCGACGCCCTCGATCAGCTCGGACTCTGATCCCGGGCCACACATGCCAGGTATCCGGTTCACCTGGTCCTGATCGCACCCGTGGCAGCCGTCCCGAGTTCCGTGCAAGTACAGCGTGGGCTGGGTGATCTCCTTCCCCCAGGCCGCGGCCTGCTCGGCCGCCCACTCCTCGGAGCCGAACCGGGTAGGGTCGAACTGCCCCCGGTAGTAGCCGAGCGCGGCCTTGAAATGGGCGGGATCGCGGATGCACTCCTTGACCTTGGGCAGGTCCTCGGAGGCGTCGTAGCCAGGGGACCAGTCCGCCCAGATCCGGTCGATGAACGCGAAGTTGTCGGCCGAGATCACGTCTTCGGCCACCCGCTGCATCTGGAAGTACCAGAAGTAGAACGAGCGCTTGATCTGGTCGTACTTGACGATGTTCTCGCCGAAGATCGCGAATGGCGGGATGTTGAGGACGGCAAGGCGCCGCCAGCGGTCGGGCTCCTTGCCCGCGGCGCCCCATGCTGCGAGCGCGCTCCAGTCGTGCGCGATGAGGATCGCGTCCGGACCGCCACCAAGCGCCTCGTGCAGCGCGATCGCGTCATTGACCATCATGCTGCTGTGAATGTGGTAGCGGTCGTCGGGAAGCTCGGTTGGCGCGAACCCGCGGATGAAGGGAGCCACTGCCCGGTACCCGGCCTCGGCCAGCGCCGGGAGCAGGTAGCGGTAGGTGTACGGCGAGTCGGGAAAGCCGTGCAGGCACAACGCCAGCGGGCCGTCCCCTTCGGTTAGGTACGTGAAAGTCAGGTTGTTGGCCCGGACCGTACCTCGTTTGAAGTCCTCCATGATAGTTACCCCCTTCAGCCGCCGAACGGGCATGCGCCACTGATCGAGACTCGTCGTAGGTGACGCACAATGAGACGGCGCTGCCACGGTATGGCCGTGCCGGGCCAGGTGATATGGGGAACATTGCGTATTGACGCCCCGCCCGGATGGTGTCGGAGCCGGCCATGGGGGGGCGGGCGTTGGGGTTCGTATGTCGTTATCGGCCGGGGACTACCGCAGGCTGCTGGATCTGGTCGCCGGGGCGCTGCGCTGCGCCGGGCCGGAGTTCCCGGACGTGACCCTGACCGGTGTTCTCTGCCAGGTGCTGGACGCGGAGGCGGCCTGGGCCGCCGACATCGACCTGCGGGGCACGGCAAGCCGTCGATGGGCGAGCACACCACGGCCGATCCCGATGGACCCGGCCGGGTTTCACCAGTTCGCCATCGGCCACCCCCTGACCCGGGCGCACAGGCGCCGCGGCGGTTCGGCGCCGCTCCGGCTCAGCGACGTGGCATCCCCGCGGGAGATCCGGCGCACCCGCCGCGAGCTGGGTATGCCCCATGTGCTGACGATCCCGCTGGCGGTGACGCCGCGGCACCTGTGCAGGGTCGCCCTCATGCGTTCCGGCCCGGACTTCCCCGCCCGGGGCCTGCAGATGGCCGGCCAGATCCAGCCCGTCCTGGGCGCGATCTACGCCCTGCGGGATCGCATGGGCCGGGACCAGCCCGGCGCGCCCCGCCTGCTCTCGCCCGGCGACGCCGACACCGGCATCCCGGTAACCTCCCGTGAGCTGGTCGTGCTCGGCTTGATGGCCGACGGCCTGATTGCCGCGGCGATCGCCCGGCAACTCGGCATCTCCCCCCGGACGGTGAGCAAGCACATACAGAACATCTACCGCAAGCTCGGCACCCACGACCGGACCAGCGCGGTTCTCCGCGGCCAAGCCATGGGCCTGCTCCCCGTGCCGTGCCCGTGACGAGCGCCCGCGGCCGCCACTACTCAGGAGCCACCCCGCCTCAGGCTGACCCGCAGATCAGCAGCTGGCGCAGAACCCGGCCGGAGGCGAGGTCGGCCAGCGCGCCGGCGGCCTCGGCCAGCGGGCGGCGCGCCGACACCATCGATTCCAGGTCCAGGTCGCCGCTCATGAGCTGATCCACCAGGTGCGGGATGTCCCGCTGCGGCACGATCGAGCCGTAGTTGCAGCCGAGGATGCGCCGATCGGCCTCGGCCAGGGCGAGCGGGTCGAACCGCGCCTGGCTCCCGGCCGGCGGCAGCCCGACGACGACGGCACTGCCGCCGAGGCCGAGGGCGGCGATCGCCTGCTCGGTGGTATCGATCTTGCCGATGGCGTCGAAGACGTAGTCGAGGCCCTCGGGCACGAGGGCCCGCAGCGCCGCCACGACCGGCCGATCCGGCCGGCCATCGGTGTGCACGGCATCGGTGGCGCCGAGACGCCGGGCCACCGCCAGCTTGTCCGCCATCACATCCACGGCGACGATGCGGGCCGCGCCGGCCAGCCGCGCCCCCTGCACGCAGCTGAGCCCGACCCCGCCGCAGCCGATGACCGCCACGGTGGCGCCCGGCGGCACAGCCGCGGTGTTACGGACTGCGCCGACGCCGGTCGCCACCGCGCATCCGACCAGCGCGGCCAGCTCAAGCGGCGCGTCCTCCCGGACCCGGACCGCGCCGGACTCGGGGACCACCACCCGCTCGGCGAACGAGGAGACGCCCAGGTAGTGGTAGGCGGGCTCACCGCCGGACCGAAGCCGGCTCGTGCCGTCGTACAGCACCCCGCCGGGTGCGATCACCTCGGCGGCCAGCTGGCACTGGGCCGGACGCCCGAGGCGGCAGTACCGGCACCGCCCGCACGCTGGCACCCAGGACAGCACGACGTGGTCACCCGGGGACAGGGCGGTCACCCCGGGGCCGACCGCCGCCACGATTCCCGAGCCCTCGTGCCCCAGCACGACCGGGGTGGGGTGCGGCCACTCCCCGCGCACGATGTGCAGATCCGAGTGGCAGACCCCGGCGGCGGTGACGGCCACCTCCACCTCGCCGGGCCCGGGCGGGGCGAGCTCCACCTCGGTGACCCGGACCGGCTGGCCGGGCCCGCGGAACACCGCCGCCCTGATCGGGCGGCCCGGCGCCAGCTTCTGGTCAGGCGTCATGGTCACCCATCATCATCGGCCAGCCAGGTGCCTACCACCGCAGGCGGGGAAATGATATGCCGGGAGCTGACGCGGGTGCCGCCCTGGCGGGCGGGGGCGGGGGCGCCGGGAGCGTAAAGCCGGAAGCAGGAGTGCCGCTGAGATGACCGAGCCCGCCAGTGACCACGAGCGTGCCGAGCCCGCGACCGTGGTGGCCTGCTGCCAGCTCGCCCCGGTGCTGGGCGACCCGGCGGCGAACCGTGAGCTCGTCGCCGGGGCGGTAGCCCGCGCCGTCGAGCGGGGCGCGCGGGTGGTGGTCGTGCCCGAGCTGGTCTCCAGCGGCTACGTCTTCGAGAGCCGGGCCGAGGCCAGGGCCAGCGCCGAGGCGGCCGACGGTGAGACGGTCGCCCTCTGGGCGCGGCTGGCCGCCGACCACGAGATCGTCATCGTCGGCGGCTTCTGCGAGCGGGCCGGAGACGAGGTGTTCAACAGCGCCGCGCTCGTGGATCCCGGCGGGCTGCGCTGCGTCTACCGCAAGGCGCACCTGTGGGACGCCGAGCGTTTCTGGTTCACCCCCGGGAGCGCGGCCCCGCCGGTGGTACTTACCCGGTTCGGCCAGATCGGGGTGATGATCTGCTACGACCTCGAGTTCCCCGAATGGGTCCGGCTGCCCGCGCTGGACGGCGCCCAGCTGGTGTGCGCCCCGGCCAACTGGCCGGCGTTCCCGCGGCCGGACGGTGAGCGTCCCGCGGAGATCGTGCGAGTCCAGGCCGACGCCGCCGTCAACCGGATGTTCATCGCGGCGTGCGACCGGACGGGCGAGGAACGCGGCATCGCCTGGGTCGGCGGCTCGGTCATCGTGGACGCCGACGGCTGGCCGCTCGCGGAGGCGACCATGACCGCCGGGCCCATCACCATCACCGCCGGGTGCCAGCTCGGCAACGCCCTCGACAAGGCGATCGGCCCGAGGAACGACGTGCACGCCGACCGCAGGCCCGCGCTGTATCACCGCGTCGCCGAGGAGGCCGTCCCTCAGCAGGCGCGCGCCTCCGGCTAGCCACGCGCTCACGCGCTCGCGCGTCCTCCATGATCACGGACGATTTCCTGCGCTATTCGCACAGAATCGTCCGCGATCACGGAAGTGGGTCGGGCTCGGTGGCGATGGCCAGCAGCGCGAGCAGTTCGTAGCAGATGTGGGCGGCGGCCACGGTGGTCATCTCCGCGTGGTCGTAGGCGGGTGCGACCTCGACCACGTCGGCGGCCACCAGCCGCGCCCCGGCCAGGCCCCGCAGGATCCCGAGCATCTCCCGGGAGGTGAGGCCGCCGGCCTCGGGGGTTCCGGTGCCCGGCGCGTGAGCCGGGTCGAGCACGTCGATGTCGATCGACAGATACAGCGGCCGGTCACCGACGCGCTCGCGGATCGCGGCGGCGGCGCCGTCGACGCCGTCCCGTTCGACGTCCATCGCGGTGATGATGCGGAAGCCCAGCTCCGCGTCTTCGTCCAGGTCGCTCTGGGCGTACAGCGGCCCGCGGATACCCACGTGCATGCTGCGGGAGTCCAGGAACAGCCCTTCCTCGGCCGCGCGCCGGAAAGGCGTGCCGTGCGTGAGCGGCGCGCCGAAGTAG
>Ga0306920_100015893_pt1 | contig 10338 bp, 10 predicted proteins | sample flu12Cox44000170_FD_204666 | JGI IMG/M metagenome (GOLD analysis project Ga0306920, IMG submission 204666) | Lab enrichment of tropical soil microbial communities from Luquillo Experimental Forest, Puerto Rico - flux4day.12C.oxic.44.000.170 (v2)... | ecosystem: Environmental > Terrestrial >...
GATGAAGGCGTAGCGGTTCCGCGCGGCCACCGGTGCGGCCGAGGCCGTCAGCAGCGTGGAGAACGGCCCGAACACGAATGCCGCGTGGTCGGCCTGGATCAGCTGGGTGTAGTTGGTGGCCACCGTGGCCGGGTCGCTGTTGTCGTTGAGGACCTTCAGCGTGACCTTGTGGCCGAGCAGCCCGCCGCTCTTGTTGATGTTTTGCACCCACAAGTTGTAGCCGCGCTCGAACGCCTGGCCGTCGACGGAGAAGTCACCGGTCAGCGAGAGTGATGTGCCGATAAGGATGGGGGACTTGCTGGCCGCGCCAGGGCTAGTAGTGCTGCTACTGCTGCATGCGGCTAGCGTTATCGCCGCGGCGGCGCCGACCGCCGTGAGAGACAAGAACCGGGTACCGTGAGGTCTCATCCGGTCCTCCTTCCAGTTCTCCAGTTCTGCAATGGCCGGGTGGAAATAGCCAGCCGCCTTTGGCGCCCCCCAGTCGGGGCACCCCGGTGATGAGGCGCCCCGAGCCTGGTTAGCGGTCGGCCACGGACAGTGGTGCTCGGGGGCTCACCGTACTGCATCTACGTTGCTCGTGTCGGTTGGGCCTAGTCCGTCGGAGATATCCGCGTTCTCGCTCACCAGGGGCAGCCCCGCGGCGGCGGCGGCCGACTCGAGCAAGGCGGCGAAGTCCTGGTCGGCATGTCCGGCGCCGATCAGGCCCTGGATAATCTCGTGGACCAGGGCGGCCACCGGTAGCGCCACGTCCGCCTGCCGCGCGGCAGCCAGCCCCAGGTCGAAGTCCTTGCGCAGCAAGGCGGCTGTGAAGGTGGGATGGAAGTCCAGGTTGACGAAGGCGGGTGTCTTGTAGCGCGTGAAGGTTGAGCCCATCACGCTGTTGTTGAGGCAGGCGAGAAAGGCTTGACGGCTGATGCCGCTCTTCTGGGCAAGAACCGTTACTTCCGCCAGGGATTGCGTCACGACGCCTAGGAAAAGGTTGTGACAAATTTTTACTATCCGGGCCAGCTCACCCTCGCCGACATAGGTTGCTCCGGACCCGAGTATGCCGAGATAGGGCTCGGCCCTCTCGAACGCGTCGCGCGGGCCGGAGACGGCCAGGGTCAGCCGCCCCGCGGCCGCCACCCGGGGATTTCCCATGACCGGCGCCGCGAGCAGGGCGGTGCCGTGCGCGGCCAGCTGCTCGCGTACCTGCTGTGAGGCCTCCACCGAGATCGTCGAGCAGTCCACCACGACGGCAGGCGCGGCACCGCCGGAGATCAGCCCGCCCGGGCCGAGCACCGCGTCGAGCAGGTCCTGCGGGGTGCCCACGGTCGCGAAGACGATGTCACGGTCCGCGAGCTCCGCGGCCGAGTTGGCTATCTTCGCACCGTAGGCCGCCAGGGGCTCCGCCTTGGCCCGGGTCCGGTTGTAGACCGCGACATCGCAGCCGGCCGCGAGCAGGCGCCGGACCAGTTCGGCGCCCATGCGCCCGGTGCCGAGCCAGCCAAGGCGGCGCGTCGAGCCCTGCCCAGCCATGCATTCTCCTAACAATCGTTTGCACCATGCAGCCTGGCGGGCAGGCGGCAGTCTGTCAATCTCTGTCCCCAACCTGTTACATAGCGCACCGGGCCGGGCGTCCCGGCAGGGCCGGGGCAGGTCAGGCTGGAGGGGCAGCCATGAGGCCAGCCTAGGACGTCGGCGGACGGTGACTCAGCCGTCTCGGCAAATCGATCAAGACCGCGGAACCCCTATCCGGCGTGCGGGCCTTCGCCGTAGGGGGCCGTGGAACCCCGCACCACCAGCTCGGGCGCGAGGTAAAGCACCTTCACCGGGCCACTGCCATCCGAGATCAGCTCAAGCAGGAGCTGGGCGGCCTCGGTGCCCACCTGGTAATGCGGGAACCGGATGGTGGTGAGCGGCGGGCGCAGCCGGTCGATGAACGGCATGTCGTTGAACCCAACGACGGAAAGGTCATCGGGGCAGCTCAGCCCGGCCTCGTCGAGCGCCGCGAAGCAGCCCACAGCCAGCATGTCGTTGGCGGCGGCCACGGCGGTGCACCCGCCGCGGTCCAGGAGCATCCGGGTGCAGCGCAGTCCCTCCTCGATCGAGAAGGCCTTGGCGATCTCGATCAGGCTGGGATCGGCGGCGAGACCGTGTGCCTCCATGGCTGACACGAACCCCCGGTACCGGTACAGGCCGGTGGATACCTCCTGGGGCCCGGCGATGTGCGCGATCCGCCGGTGGCCCTGCCCGATCAGGTGCGCCACCGCCATCCGCATGCCGCTCTCGTTGTCCACCGATACCGACGGGAGGCTGTGGTCCTGGGCCATCCGGTTGACCAGCACCACCGGAAGGCCGGTGCGCGCGGCCTCGGCCAGCAGCGGGTCGCTCAGGTGCGCGGTGGCCAGCACGATCCCGTCCGCATGCCGGGCCCGCATCTGCTCGAAGACCAGCCGCTCCCGCTCGCCATCCCCGTCGGTGTTGCCGATCAGTGCCACGTAGCCGGCCGCGGCGAGCCGGTCCTCTAGCCCGCGCACGATGGGCGGGAACAGCGGGTTGGTCAGGTCCGGGATGATCACGCCCACCGTGTGCGACCGCCGGGTCCGCAGGCTGCGCGCCACCGGGTTGGGGTGATAGCCGAGCAGTTCAGCGGCCTCCAGGACGCGGCGGGCCGTGTCTTCCTTCACCAGCAGCCTGGTCTCCGGGTTCAGGGCACGCGAGGCCGTGGCAGGGTGCACTCTCGCCCGAGCTGCCACATCCCGGAGTGTCACCGCTCGCTCGCTCACGTGCGCCCCTTCAACTCTGGGCCGGCAGACGGCTACAAAAGACCGCCGCGCGCGCCCGGCTCGATCTTAGGGCATTACCGTGCCTGCGACGGGACACCCTCACCTGCGAGTTCCTGCCCGATGGCGCACCGGGCGGCGGGCCCGCGCTCACAGGTCCGGCGCGCGGTTCTCGTACGGGGTGCTCAGCACGATCGTGGTCCGGGTGGAGACGTTGGCCGCCGCCCGGATCTCCTGGAGCAGGTTCTCCAGGGCGGCCGGCGAGGCGACCCGCACCTTCAGTATGTAACTTTCGTCCCCGGCAACGCTGTGGCAGGCCTCAATCGCGCCGAGGTGGGCCAGTCGCTCGGGAGCGTCGTCGGCCGCGGCGGGGTCGAACGGCGTGATGGAGATGAATGCGGTGAGCGGCAGGCCCGCGTCCGCGGGGTCGATCATCGCTGTGTAGCCGCGGATCAGGCCGCGGCGTTCCAGCCGGCGCACCCGCTGATGGGTCGCGGAGACCGACAGCCCGGTCTGGCGAGCCAGGTCAGTGAAGCTCATCCTGCCGTCGTGCGCCAGCAGCAGGAGGATCTTCCGGTCGATCTCTTCCACGCGGTCACCGTAGCCGCTTTGCCGGCCAGTGCGCACCGCGTTGCGCCCGGCAGAATCAGGGCACGGCACGCGTGGCTACCTAAATCCGCGGAAGGCAGATACCCTCCGGGCTGTATGCAGGCCAAGGCAGATGGCCACGAGGATGGGACCGAGCATGGCCGAGATCGTTCTTGACCGGGTGAGCAAGGTCTACTCCGGCGGGGTCAAGGGGGTCGATGACCTCAGCCTGGACATCAGCGACGGCGAGTTCATGGTGCTGGTCGGCCCGTCGGGCTGCGGCAAGTCCACCGCGCTGCGCTCCATCGCGGGCCTGGAGGAGATCACCTCGGGGACCATCTCGATCGGCGGGCGGGTGGTGAACAACCTGCCGCCCAAGGACCGGGACGTCGCGATGGTGTTCCAGAACTACGCGCTCTACCCCCACATGAGCGTGGAGCAGAACCTGGCGTTCGGCCTGCGGCAGCGCAAGACGCCCAAGGCGGAGATCAACCGGCGGGTCAACGAGGTAGCCAAGATGCTCGGCATCGGCGAGTACCTCGAGCGCAAGCCCGCCGCGCTGTCCGGCGGGCAGCGCCAGCGGGTGGCAATGGGCCGGGCGATCGTCCGCGAGCCCAGGGCCTTCCTGATGGACGAGCCGCTGTCCAACCTGGACGCGAAACTCCGCGTCTCGATGCGCGCATCGCTGAGCCAGCTGCACGACCGGCTCGCCGTGACCACCGTGTACGTCACGCACGACCAGATCGAGGCGATGACCCTCGGGCACCGGGTCTGCGTGCTGCGCGACGGCCAGCTGCAGCAGGTGGACACGCCCCAGGCGCTCTATGACCATCCGGTGAACCTGTTCGTGGCCGGCTTCATGGGGTCGCCCGCGATGAACTTCGTCAACGCCGAGCTGGTCCGCGACGACGGGCCCGCGGTGGTATTCGCCGGCCACAGCCTGCCGCTGGCGGCCGGCGCGGTGGCGGCCCGCCCGGGCCTAGATGGCTACTTCGGCCGCGAGATCATCCTCGGCATCCGCCCCGCCGAGTTCGAGGACGCCTCCCTCGCCGACCCGGACTGGGCCCGCATGCAGGTCACCGCGCATGTCACCGAGGAGCTGGGCAGCGAGATCCACGTCATCTTCACCCTCGACGCGCCGCCGGTAGAGCACCCGAGCATCAGCGACGCGGTGGCCACCGACGACGACGTGGACGAGGCCGCGGCGGTCCTGGCCGGCGGGAAGTCCCTGTGGACGGCCCGGGTGGCCGCACGCAGCAAGGTCCGGCCCGGCCAGCCGATCGAGCTCGCGGTGCACACCTCGAACGTGCAGTTCTTCGACCCGGACACCGGGCTGGCGATCGGCAGCGCGGGCCAGTCCGGCGGCTGAGCGCCGCGGTTACCGTCCGGCCAGCGACCTGGCGATGACCAGCCGCTGGATCTGGTTGGTGCCCTCGACGATCTGCAGCACCTTGGCCTCGCGCAGATAGCGCTCGGCGGGGAAGTCCTCGACGTACCCGTAGCCGCCGAGGACCTGCACGGCGTCCACCGTCACCCGCATGGCGGTGTCGCTGGCCAGCAGCTTGGCCATCGCCGCCTGCGGCCCGAACTCCTGCCCGGCGTCCTTGCGCCGGGCCGCGGACAGGTACAGCGCACGGGACGCCTCGACCGCGCAGGCCATGTCGGCGAGCATGAACGCCACGCCCTCGAACTCGATGATCGGCTTGCCGAACTGGTGCCGCTCGCGCGCGTAGCCGACCGCTAGGTCCAGCGCGGCCTGGGCCAGCCCCGTGGCGCAGGCCGCGATGCCGAGCCGGCCGGAGTCGAGCGCGGTGAGCGCGATGGCGAAGCCCCGGCCCTCCTCGCCGAGCAGGTGGTCCGCGGGCACCAGGGCGCCGTCGAAGCGCATCTGGGCGGTGACCGAGGCCCGCATGCCCATCTTGTGCTCGGCCGGTGCGGCGCTGACCCCGCTGGTGCCCGCGGGCACATGCAGGCAGCTGATGCCGCGCGCCCGGTCCCGCCCGTCCGGTCTGCCGGAGGTGCGGGCGAACACCGTGTAGAAGTCGGCCTGGCCGGCGTGCGAGATCCACGCCTTCACCCCGTCGATCCGGTAGCTGCCTTCCCCGCCTGCCTCCCCCGTCACCCGCACCGCCGTGGTGGCCAGGGCGGCCGCGTCGGATCCGCTCTGCGGCTCGGACAGGCAGTAGGCGCCCAGCAGCTCGCCGCCGAGCATGTCCGGCAGCCACCGCTCCCGCTGCTCGTCGGTGCCGTAGGCGGCCAGCGGCAGGCAGGTCAGCGTGTGCACGCTCACCCCGAGGCCGACCGCCAGCCATGCCCGGGCCAGCTCCTCGATGACCTGCAGGTAGACCTCGTAGGGCTGGCCGCCGCCGCCCCAGCGCTCGGCGTAGGGCAGCCCGAGCAGGCCCGACCGGCCGAGCACGCGGAACACCTCGCGCGGGAACGCCGACTCCCGCTCGGCGGCCTCGGCCCGCGGGCGGACCTCCTTGTCCGCCAGTTCCCTGGCCAGATCCAGTAACTCGCGCATCACGCATCCACCACGATGAGATCCCGGCTGGCGTTGTTGAGCCGCCGGTGCCCGTCGGCCGTGCAGGCCACGATGTCCTCGATCCGGGCGCCGTCCGGCCCGGGGTAGATGCCCGGCTCCACCGAGAAGGCCATGCCGGGCTCCAGTTCTTCGGCGTTGCCCGCCACGATGTACGGGTCCTCGTGGGTTTCCAGGCCGATGCCGTGACCCGTCCGGTGGGTGAAGTGCGCACCGTGACCCGCTGCAGTGATCGCGTCCCGCGCCACGGCGTCCACCGCCTCCGCGCGGATCCCGGGCCGGACGGCAGCGCACGCCGCCTGCTGCGCCTCCCGGAGCACCTTGTAGTAGCGGGCCATGTCCGGCGGCACCGCGCCAATCGCGTAGGTGCGGGTGCAGTCCGAGCAGTAGCCGCTGGGCATGGTGCCGCCGATGTCCACCACGACCGCGTCCCCCTGGCTCAGCACGCGATCCGAGGGCTCGTGGTGCGGCTTGGCCGCGTTCGGGCCGGATCCGACGATGACGAAGTCGACGCGGGCGTGGCCCTCCGCCATGATGGCGCTGCCGATATCGGCGGCGGCCGCCCGCTCGGTCCGTCCCGGCCGCAGCCATTGCGGCACGCGGGCGTGCACCCGGTCGATCGCCGCGCCGGCCTCGGCCAGCGCCGCGATCTCGGCCGGTGTCTTGCGGATCCGCAGCCGCCGCAGTGCCGCGCCCGCCAGCGCCTGGCGGGCGCCGGGCATCGCGTCGCGGAAACGGAGCACCATCATGGCCCACATCTGGCCGGCCAGGCCCACCGTTGCCGGGCCGCCCAGGCGCCGGGCGACCGCCTGATAGGGGTCGTCGGTCTCGTCCCACACCACGAACTCCAGGTTCATCCCGGCGGCGGGGGACGCCTGGGCCGAGGCCAGTTCCAGGCGGGGCACCACCAGGAAGGCGGGACCGGCCGCGGGCACCGCGAGGCAGGTGAGCCGCTCGGACTGGTGCGTGTCATACCCGGTCAGGTAGCGCAGGTCGGGACCGGGCGTGAGCAGCAGCGCGTCGAGCCCGGACCGGGCCGCCGCCCCGGCGGCCTGCGCCAGCCGGCCCGGCGGGTACAGGTCCGCCACTCCCCCGCCCACCTTCCCCTCCCCCGTCGCGGTCGCCGCCTGTGCTGCCATGTCTCGCCCCTCGCCGTCCGCAGCCCTCAACCAGGTCATCTAATCACGCCGCCGCCCGGGCGCCGGCGGGCCACCGCTCGCCGGACTTGCCGCCACGATCTAGACAGGACGGCCCTGGGTGGCTCACGCTTAGTAGACTAAGGATCACGCATGCGGACCGCGATGGCATCGTTGCTCCTCCGGCTCACCCCGAGTCGCTCGCGGGGCCCGCACGTGCCGCCGATGCTCCCCGAAAGCCGTCCGGAGGCCGCGCACGGATGAGCAGACCCGCAGCCCCCCGGATGCCGTCCCATCCGCCCGGCATGGCCCATGCCGACACCGCCGCAGACACCGCCAGACTGGCCGCTGAGCTGGCCGCAGAACGGAACGTCACGCTGGAACTGCAGCGGGCCATCCTGCCATTGCACGAGGCCCCGTTCGACCTTCCCGGACTGCGTGCCGTGGTCCGCTACCTGCCCGCCTCGCACGACAGCCAGGTCGGCGGTGACTGGTACATCACCGCGGAGATGCCCGGCGGCCACGTGCTCCTGGCGATCGGCGACGTCGGCGGGCACGGCCTCGCCGCCGCCGCGGGGATGGCCAGGCTGCGCGGCGCGCTGGCGGGCCTGGCGATTACCGGCTCGCCGCCGGAGCAGCTCGTCGGCTGGCTCAACGACCTGGTCCACTATGTGGACCCGGAGCACACCGCCTCGGTGTTCGCCGGTTACTTCGATCCGCGCACCCGGGTGCTGACCTGGGCACAGGCCGGGCACCCGCCGCCGGTGCTGGTCCGCGGCCAGCAGGCGACCGCGCTGCGCCCGCCGGCCGGGATCCTGCTCGGGGCGGCCAGGTCCGGCTACGAGGCCGCGTCGCTGGAGCTGCGCACGGGCGACCTGCTGCTGCTCTACAGCGACGGCCTCATCGAGCGCCGGAACCGGTCCCTGGATGAGGGGCTGGCCGCACTCACCACGGCAGCCGCGGGCATCACCGACCCGGAGGACATGATCTCCGCCGTCCTCAACACCCTCGGCTCCACCGACACCGAGGACGACACGTGCCTGGTCGCCCTGTACGTGCGCTGACCTGACGGGTGCCGGTCTGGGCGGGCGGATCGTTGTGCGGGAAAAGCTCTGTCAGCCGTCAGACAGCGCCGCGACCGCGCGCCGCAGCGACGAGCCGAGGCCGAAGCGGGTGTCCAGGTCCGTCAGCATGCCCGGGTCCGCGGGGCTGACCGGCAGGCCGCCGTCCACGTCAGGGACCGGCGCATCCGCCGCGACGCGGACGACCGCGGGCGCGACCGCCAGGTAGTCGCGAGCCGCCGCCACCTTCGCCCTGGCCCCGGCCGGGAAGCCGCCGTGCCCCTTATCGATGGCTTCCAAGATCGCCTCGACCGATCCGAACGTCCGGACCAGCGCGGCCGCGGTCTTGTCCCCCACGCCCGCGACCCCCGGCAGGCCGTCGCTGGGGTCACCGCGCAGCATCGCGTAGTCGGCGTAGGCGCGCCCGGGGATCTGGTACCGCGCCGTGATCGCGGCCTCGTCCACGATGTCCAGCCGGGTCAGTCCGCGTGCGGTGTAGATCACCAGTACCGGCTTGGCGTCGTCGACGAGCTGGAACAGGTCGCGGTCCCCGGTGACGATCTCGACTGGCCCCGGCGCGTGGGCGGTAAACGTGCCGATCACGTCGTCCGCCTCATAACCGGGTGCCCCGGCCAGTGCGACCCCGGCGGCGGTAAGGACCCGCTCGATCACCGGCACCTGCGCGGCAAGCGCCGGCGGGACCTCCTCCTGCTCACCATCGGCGCTGGCCCGGTGCGCCTTGTACGACGGCAGCGCCGCCACCCGGAAGGCCGGCCGCCAGTCCGCATCGAGGCAGGCCACGAGCCTGGCCGGGTGCCGGGCCCGGACCAGGCGGGTGATCATGTCGAGCAGCCCGCGTATCGCGTTTACCGGCGTGCCGTCCGGCGCGGCCACGGTCTCCGGCACGCCATAGAACGCGCGGAAGTACAGCGAGGCGGTGTCGAGCAGCATCAGCGAGCCCACCTGGGCCATCCTGCCAGCAGTGGCAGACACCTGGCGCCTCCCCGGAGATGATCGGGGGAATAGTCCTGCGATTTCGGCGTGGCGCCTCGGAAATACCGAGCTCGCGGGCCCTATGCCTGCCCCTGCGCGTGAGAACCACTGCCAGCTGGCGGCACGTGGCCACGTTCCGGGGGCTTAACGATCTCCGGCCCAGTAGCCTGCCGGTCAGTGCCACGGTCGATCCGGGGAGTGCGGCCGAGTCCCCGGCTGACCCCGGGAGGAGAGAGGATCGCCAATGCGAAAGTATCTCGTCTTGTCGGTGCTTGGCGCGTGCCTGCTGGTGCTCGCGCCGGGGACGGCCGCGTTTGCTGGCAGCAGCGGGGCGCCGTCGACCCCGACGCCGACCCCGACCCCGACCCCGACCCCGACGCCGACCCCGACGCCGACCCCGACGCCAACCCCGACGCCGACCCCGACCACTTACGCGGGCACGAACTCCCAAGGCCAGAAGCTCCGGTTCGCCGTGGTCCACACCGCGAGCGGCCCGAAGTTTGAGCCGATCTTCATCAGCCAGATCCTCCGCTGCCCGGTAACCGGCGAGGTGATCGGGGAGGGAGACAGCTTCGGTTCGGGGTTCGAGGTTCCCATCAGCAACGGGATGTTCAGCTTCGTGCTGAACGACTTTGGTCACCTGTTGCGCTGGAGCGGGACCGTCACCTCCACCGGAGCATCCGGGACGGAGTCCATCGACTCGGCCTCGTTCGACAAGGAGGGTGGCCTCCAGGATTGCGGCGCGGGGTCGCTCTCCTGGACGGCCAGGGCTGTTACTCGGGGATCCTCGGCCGCCGCTCCGAGCGCCGCTTACGTCGTTAAGTTCACCAAGGCGCCTGACGGATCGGTGGACTTCTCAGTTACCCACTGATGGTGACTCGCCCGAGTTGCCGGGGTCTTGCCTGCTGAGCTTGACGTGCAGCGCCAGCAGCCCCAGGGCGCTGGGCCGGCCACTCGCGCCGGGCTAGCCTGCATGGGTGGCATCCGGCGACGAGAGCGACCTGGTCCGGCGAGGGTATGACGCCCTGTCGTATCACTACCGCAGCGACGATGCGGAAGAAGGCCGGTACGCGCCATGGCTGGCCGCCCTGCGGGCCCGGGTGGCGGACGGAGGGTCGGTGCTCGACCTGGGCTGCGGCTGCGGGGTGCCGGTCGGCCGGTCGCTGGCCGCGGCCGGGTACCAGGTGACCGGCGTGGATATCAGCGACGTCCAGATCGAGCGGGCACGGCGCCTCGTCCCGGCCGGCACCTTC
>Ga0306920_100015895_pt1 | contig 10337 bp, 5 predicted proteins | sample flu12Cox44000170_FD_204666 | JGI IMG/M metagenome (GOLD analysis project Ga0306920, IMG submission 204666) | Lab enrichment of tropical soil microbial communities from Luquillo Experimental Forest, Puerto Rico - flux4day.12C.oxic.44.000.170 (v2)... | ecosystem: Environmental > Terrestrial >...
AGTGCTACGGAGCCGGCAAGCCTGCTCGCCGTCTTCGTCGCCGATGATGGGGCACAATTGACGACCTTTGACAAATGAGTGAACCCGCCCGCGCTCCATACCTCGCTGGAAGCCACCGGAATAGACGTTTTCGGATCGCTCACTCACGGTCGGATCTAGGTCGACTGGTTCGGCGGCGCGGCCAACCTCGCTGGCGGACCGGCTTATCGGGTGCTTGCCTTAACCGGCCGCGCTCGGCACAAAAAAATGCAAGGATCGGGCCGTGATGTGTAAGGTAGTTCACACTTAAAAACGGAGTTCCCTAGATGATCGCACTGATATTGCCCCCGGGACAATACGTGCGACCACGTATGTGCCGGGAGTCGGTTTAGGGTTATATTTGGTGTGTCATCGCTGCTGCTGCAGCGCCCCTATTGGGCATCTGCGAGGGAGGGCAGCCATGGTATCGAGCCTTGTAGTGGAAACACGACGCGGGCCGGCCACCGCACGAGGATGGCCGTTGGCCTTGCTGATTTTGATATTGGCGCTTTTCGTCGGTTTCTCGACAGCTATTGCGGCGGAGAAAAAAGGGTTCGTTATACTTCCCAATAAAGCCCCGCACTTCGGTCCGATCGGAGACGAGACAACCACCGCCGACATCTTGGCGACGCACGAACAGACCGGCGGCAGTTTTGGCGTGTGGCGTTACACGAGCGACAATCGCAGCGGCCCGCCATTACACATCCACCACGCCGAAGACGAGTTTTTCTACGTCGTCAAAGGAAAGTTCGACTTTCAGCTCGACGACTGTATCACGCGTGCCCCGGCCGGATCGTTCGTGTTCATCCCGAAAGAAGCAATACATACCTTTCGGCACGTCGGACCGGAGCCGGGCGTCCTGCTGGGGACCGTACATCCGGCAGGGTTTGAAGGTCTCTTCCGTGATCTTCCGGGGGCGGATGTGGAAGGGGCGAAAGCACTGTTCACTAAGTACCATATGGAGGTGGTCGGACCGCCGCTCGAAGATCGTGCAGCGTCTCCTCCTGCCGCCGGTGCTGCGGGCGCGAAGGTGTTCCGGATCGGTGTCCTATCACCAGGTTGCCAGCCCCCGGCGGCCACTCTGGATCTCCTGGTCCAAGGTCTGCGGGAGATGGGCTATTCCGAAGCCCAGAACTTGGCGATCGAGTGGCGCTACTCCGAGGGACAGGTTGAACGTTTTCCGGAGATGGCGGCCGAATTGGTTCGTCTCCCGATCGATCTGATCGTCGCGGTCAGCACCCCAGCGGCGCTTGCGGCGAAGCAGGCAACCCACACCACCCCAATCGTGATGGTGTATGTCGCCGATCCGGTGGGCACCGGCCTAGTTCGCAGCCTGGCGCGGCCGGGCGGCAACATTACCGGCGTCAGCGACATGGCTGTTGACCTCAGCGCCAAGCGATTGCAGCTGCTTAAAGACGCTGTCCCGACCCTGAGCGGTGTCGCAGTGTTGTGGAATTCGGCCGATCCCGGCATGGTGTTGCGCTTCCGCGAGATTGAAGCGGCGGCGCGGTTACTCGGCGTGAGGCTGCATTCCGTCGAGGTACGCGGTCCGCTCGATTTCCAGCCGGCCTTTGCGGCGATTGCACGCGAGCGTCCGGACGGGTTGTTCGTCGTCGCCGAGGTGCTGACACTCGCACATCGCTGCCAGGTGCTGGACTTCGCGTCCCAACAGCGGCTCCCTGCGATGTACGAATTTGGCGTATTCGCCCGCGAGGGAGGGCTAATGGCCTATGGCCCGCCCTTGACCCACACGTTCCAGCGCGGCGCCTATTATGTCAGCTCGATCCTGAAGGGCGCGAAGCCGGATGATCTGCCGGTTGAGCAGCCAACCAATTTTGAGCTGATCGTCAACCTCAAGACCGCCAACTCGCTTGGCCTTACCCTGCCGCCACATCTCCTCGTCGCCGCTAGCAACGAGGACGGCGAGCGCAACGGTTGCGCTCGCATGTGGTGAGCGTGGGGCTGCCGGCGAAGACTGCTCGTCCGATCGATCAGGCCTCGGTGTAGTGATACGCGAGCAAGCTTAGCTGCTGATCTCAATTTCGGGGAAGCGCTCTTCCAGCACTGCAGCGATTCGGGCGTGAAGCTCGCGGCGCCTACTCCGAAAGACCTGAAGTAGCGCGTGCTTGAAGAGATAAACCGCGTCCCTCTCGGGATCAGTGCCTTTCCGAGCTGGTGGAGCCGTGCGCGGGAACCACATGGCGCGCCCGAGGGGGAGTTTCTCGGTGGCCGGACCAATAGTTCGAATCCATCCCCCTCCAGCAGGGAGTCAAATGAAGTCTTCTGCTCGGCACTTCCCGTCCGCGGTTCCGCGGAAAATCTTTCACGATCAGGTTTCCCATCGTCCCTCCAGGGCCCGCTGCGATGGAACCCTCTGACACCCAAAAGGCCGAAGCGCCCCGAAAGGCGTCAGAGGGTTGCAATAAAGCCAAGGATTGGCTATAATGTCGTTCATATTCGGAGGCTCGACTTTGACTGAGGAAGAAAAGATCGCTGAGTTTATCCGGACCCGTGGAGTTGACCGAGTAAAGACTGGCGTCCGTGCACTAGGCCACATGCGGGAACGCGACTGGCAGGCCATTGCACAAGGCGAAGCGGCTATTGTACGGGGCAACCCGCAGAAGCCGAGACAAGCCGGAAAGCCAGTGCGCCGGGTGCGCCGGGCGAGGATTGGCGGTCGATAAGGGACTTCACTACGGTGGGGTAAGGCGCGCAAAAGCAACCGCTCCACCTAACACCGGGTTACGGCCTCCCGGATCACAAAGCGCTAGGATCCTCCCCGTTACTAAGCACTGGCCATAGCTCCAGTTCCAATGTCCGCAGTCCTTGCAGTGGCTCGCTCTGGGGGTCAGCAAACCAAGTAGGTCAATGTCTCTCGCTCGCCATAGCGGCTACAATCAGCTGACCTAGCGCAAGCCTCACAAGGTCGCTATAGATAACCCAAAATATGTCACAACAAAAAGTCACGCCAACGTTGACAGCGAGGATTCGGTCTGCCTAGTCTTGAGGAGCCTACTTCTGTACTCGGTTCTCTCTGACGGAACCGGCGAGTTAGTGTTGTAAGCGCGTTTCTAAGAAACCCTGTATTGGGAGGCTCCATTGTTAAAAGGCGGCGGCATTAGTTCGATCCTACTCGCACACAGCCAATGCGGGGAGCAGCGCGAGTAACGATCAGGAAACCTTATTCGCCAGAATGAGGCGCTCGGTCTGCCGTCCTCTCAGAAACAAATGAACCGCCGGCTGGTGCTGTTACTGATCGCGGGCGCTGTAGTTCTCCCTCGAATGACGCATGCCTTACCAGCGCCGCAGCTGGCGCGTCGGCGCCTCCATCTCGTTAATCCGCACACGGGTGAGGCATTTAACGGCCTATACCGTGACGATCACGGGCCCCTAGCCACCGCAATGGCTGATCTATCTGTGTTTCTGCGCGACTTTCATTCCGGGGCGACGATTGGAATTGACGTGGCGGTCATCGATTTTCTCGCCGCAGTGATGGATGCAGTCGATGCGCAGCGCGCAACCATCCTCTCTGCCTATCGGACCCCGGAGACCAACGCCATGCTCGCGCGGACGACGTTCGGGGTCGCCGAAAACAGCCAACATCTCTACGGCCGCGCACTCGACATACATTTGGGGTCAAGGCTCGCCGAAGCAATGTTCGCGGCACGTGCGATGCAACGCGGCGGGGTCGGCTGGTATCCGCATTCCGAATTCCTCCATATCGATACGGGACCGGTACGAAACTGGGACCTCGACGAGAACGGGCTCGGTTCGCTGCTCTTCGATGGCCAGCGTTTCCGCTTCGACGGCAAAGCGCAATCGGTAACTCGACTGAGTAGTGGTCAGTTCCTGCCGGAGATGGAGCGCCGCGGCGGTCCACTTCCAGTACTCGAGCACAGCGGCAGTGCTCTCCCAGGAATGGAGCACAGCGGTCGCCTCCTGCCCGCCATAGCTCGCAGTCACCGCCCCCTATAGGCCGGTTTTCAAAACACTGTCACAGTTGGAGTTGTTTGACTGACCAAGGGTTCAACGACGACCGCCACCACCCCGGCACGTTTCATGTCGAGCGCGTCGGCCGCACGCGGCAAGAGATCGAGGATGCGTCCGCGAGTATATATGGGCCGCGATCGTTGATTTTGACGACGACTGAGCGGCCGTTATCGAGGTTCGTCACCTTCGCGCAAGAGGCCAGCGGGAGCGAGCGATGCGCGGCGGTCGCGGTAGCGGCGTCGAGGATCTCGCCGGTAGCGGTCTGTTTGCCCACCTGGTTGTACCAGGCTGCTTTCCCAACCTGACTACTCCCAACCACGCGATCCGCGCCGCAACAAGAGTCTGAGATGCCGCTGCACGCATCTGTTACGTGGACTTGCGGAATGTCGGCGGCCTCGCCCGTGTAGTGGGATGTGCTCGCTTCTGGGATCTCGGCTGTCGCGCAGCCGGATGTTACCAAGCACGCGAGGGAAATACCGATCGTTCGACGCATTGGCATTGCAATCGATCCTTCTCTCTGGGCACTCCACTTTGCCGCGATCAAACGAGTTCGCGCTGCACGCCAAATAAAATTGGACGGGCGAGGAAATTTAGATCGGTGAAAACCCGGTTGTCCTAGACAAACCGGGCCATGGAAGGTAGGAAATCCAAGCTAAGACAGCTTAGAACGCCGCTGTCAATCCTTGCATGACTTTTCGTTGTGACATATTTTGGCCACCTATAGCGATGACCAAAGGCCCATATGCCGACCCCAGCCAGCTGTTGCTGGATTTATTTGGCCGAGTCGCTTTGTCAGGGTAACCAGATAGCTCGGAAGCGAGGCCGAGGGTAGGCTGGCGCGATGGCCGAAATCTCCTATCGCCGCCTCCGCTTTCCGTCGGCGATCATCCAGTCACGCTTTTTTTAGACCGCAAAATCGCGGCGCGGTTCTTCAGGCGCTGCGCGCGGCCAGTCGAAGCGAGAATAATGCCAGATTCTTATGTTTCCTCCATGGGTTCTGCCTTTACGGAGACCGGATAACCACCACTGCCGCCACTACCCCGGTGCAGCAGCGGGGCGTATTCCTCGCTCATCTCACCCCGCCGTATCAGCCTTCCCCGGAAGGGTCACCGGGTCGGCCTGCACATCGACCTTTTCGAGGCATGCTCGGCTCGCGTTGCGGCCTGCACACTCGCGCGGTCACCAATTCGTGACCCGCTACTCGAAGGCTTCAGCCATTTCGTTACCTCCATGACTGCTCCGATTGCTTCCGGCTGGAGCGAATCGCCGGGTGGGCCTTGCACCCACTGGAAAGCGCCGCCTTGTCACGGCGCACACCCATTGCTGTCATTGATGGAGCGACCCGGTGGGAGCGTCGCTCTGTGCCCCTCCTCCGATAACGCGGAAAGCCGCTTGACTACCTACGAGCGGCACATTGTAGGCCACCACCGGCTGGGTGAGGCCCTTGAGAGCGAGCGCGCCAATCTGTTCGGTTGCGACGCTTCCCCCTAGCGCGGCATTGACGCGCTGACTGAGCAGAATTTGACCGTCCTTGGCCTCAGCACAAAGACGGGCGGCGACATTGCACACCGTGCCGATCGCGGTGTAGCCCGAGCGCTCGGAAAACCCGATCTGGCCTAGCGTCGCATAGCCTTGCGCGATACCGGCGCCGAAGCCTAAATCGCGACCACGCTCGCGCCAGTGCGCGATCAGCGTGCCGGCCGCCTGGCGCATCGCCACCGCCATGTTGACCGCACGCTCGGCGGGGTCCGGGATCGGCACCGGGTCGTTGAAGAACACCATGATCCCATCACCCGAGAACTGATCGAGCGTGCCCTCATACTGACTGACCAGCGGGCCTAGCGCGCCGTGGTACTCGCGAAGGAAATCGAGAACTTCCTCAGGCTCGGCCGTCTCAGTGAAGGCAGTGTAGCCGCGCAAATCGCAGAACACGACGACAATCTCGCGGCGATGGCTTTCGAGGATGTTCTCGTCGCCTTGCGAAACGATGAGTTCGGCCAATTGCGGTGCGAGAAACCGTTTCAACCGTCCGACCCGCCCCAACTCCTCCACCTGTTCGGCGACCCGCGCTTCGAGACCACGGTTTAGCTCAGCCACCTCGTCGGTGCGCTGGCGTAATTCGCCGAGTAGTCGCGCGTTCTCCATTGCGATGACCGCCTGCGCGGCGAAGTTCTGGAGGAGTGCGATCTGCTTGTCCGAGAATGGTCGCACCTCCTGGCGATAAGCCGAGATGGCGCCCAGCAGCCCCGTATCCTTGCGCAACGGCGCAATGAGCAGGGTCCGGATGCCTCCGATATCCATACGGCGCCTATACTCCGGAATGTCCCGATAAGACTGGCTCTGTCGGACATCGGGAAGGTGGACGATCCGCTCGCCGCGCATCAATTGCGACAAGGAGCCACCCCCATCACGTGAGGGCCGAACCGGGTTTTGCCGCCAGTATTCCGTGAACCGCGGCTCACCGCAGGCTGCTGCGGAACGGAACTGCTCACCGTCGAAAATCAGCAAATTGCCCGATGCGGCTTCGCAAAGCGAATGTGCCTTCTCCAGTATCACGTCGAATACCGGGGTGAGATCGCCGGGCGAGGCATTGATGACCTGCAACACCTCGGCGGTCGCGGTCTGCTGCTCCAAGGCCTCGCGCGTCTCGGTCAGCAGCCGGGCGTTTTCCATGGCGATGACCGCTTGCGCCGCGAAGTTCTGCAGCAGCGCGATCTGTTTGTCCGAGAAAGGGCGGACTTCGGTGCGATAGATCGAGAACCGGCCAAGCTCAACCTCATCCTTCCGCAGCGGTACTGCAAGCATCGTCCGCACGCCGCCAAGGTCCGCCCCGACGCGTACCAGCGGATGCCCATCGCGATAAAATTCCGTTTGACGGATGTCGGCGATGTGAACAATACCCCCTGCTCTTGTCGGACGCGGATGCGGTCCCTTCTTGAGAAACTCCAAATAGGCGTGGGGTGCGCCCCGATTGGACACCGCGCGATCTTTCTCACCCTCGGCCATCCAAAGCGTTCCGATCTCGGCTTCGCATAGGCGCAGCGCCTTTTCGAGCATTGCCTCAAAGACAGGCTCAAGGTCGCCCAGTGAGGAGTTAATGACCCCCAGAACCTCGGCGGTCGCGGTTTGCTGCTCCAAAGCCTCCCGCGTCTCCGTAATAAGCCGCGCGTTCTCCATCGCGATGACAGCTTGGGCGGCGAAATTCTGCAGCAGCGCGATCTGCTTGTCGGTGAATGGACGAACCTCTTCCCGCATCGCGACGATCACGCCGAGCAATGCGCCATCGTTGCGGAGCGGCACCATCAGCAGCGTACGGACGCCGCCCAGCTCCACCGCAGCGCGCCGTACGGGGTCATCGGGCACCGACGGTGCAACTGCCGCCAAATCGGCGATGTGAACGGAGTGCTCTCCACGGACCAGCAGTCCGTAGGGGCTGTTCGGCCCCGGCTCGAACCCGCTGCGCAGCAATTCGGCGAACGCTTCCGGTATGTCATGCAGCGCGACCGGACGGAACCGCTCCCCGTCTCGGAGGACCAGCCCGCCACGAGTGGCGCCGCAAAGAGCGTGGGCCTTTTCAAGGATCGCGTCGAATACCGGGGAGAGGTCGCCGCGCGAGGAATTGATGACGCCCAATACCTCAGCGGTCGCAGTCTGCTGCTCCAATGCCTCACGCGTTTCGGTAATCAGCCGCGCGTTCTCCATGGCAATGACCGCCTGCGCGGCGAAGTTCTCTAACAGCGCGATCTGCGTATCGGAAAACGGTCGGACTTCCCGCCGGTTGGCGGAGATCGCGCCGAGCAGCCTATCGTCCTTGCGTAACGGCACGATGAGCTGAGTGTGGATGCCGATCTCAACGAGGGCCTCAAGATGTGGCGCCCGATCCTGTGATGCCCCCGCGGCAACTTCTGCCAAATCGAAATCGTGAACGAAGCGCTCGCCGCTCACCAATCGTGCCCACACGCTGCCGACATCGGGGCGAAAGTCCGCTCCCATCAGCTCCCCATAGCGCGCGGACGCCGACGGGCTACGTGCCGCCGCGTGCCGAAAGAACTCACCATCATAGGTCTTCAGGGCACCAAAATCGGCCCCGCAGAGGCTGTGCGCTTTCTCCAATATCGCATCGAACACGGGCTTGAGGTCGCCGGGGGAGCTGTTGATGACCTGCAATACCTCGGCGGTTGCGATCTGCTGCTCCAAGGCCTCTTGCAGGGCCTGCTCGGCCGCCTTGCGGTCGGTAATATCGCCGGTTGAGCCGACGACCCGGTAGGCGCGACCGGCCCCGTTCTTCAGCGCGATGCCGTGCTGCCAAGCCCAGTGCCAGCTGCCATCAGCGTGGCGGTAGCGGTACTCGGCTTCGAGCCGGTCGGTTTTTCCCTTGAAATGCGCGAGAATGGCCTTTTTGAACGCCTCCCGATCATCGGGGTGGATCCGGTCGGTCCAGTCCCTCATCGTCCGCAGCTCGGAGGCCTGGAGCCCGACCAATTCGCAGACCCGCGGCGAATAATACATCTCGCTCGTGGCGACATCCCATTCGTAGACGCCCTCATTGATTGCCCGCATCGCGAGCGCATAGCGCTCTTCGCTGTTACGCAACGCGGTCTCTCGGCGTGTGAGCTCTTGCGAGCGCTGTCGCAATTCCCCGAGCAGCCGCGCGTTCTCCATCGCGATAACCGCCTGTGCCGCGAAATTCTGCAATAGCGCTACCTGTTTGTCGGTGAACCGGCGGACCTCTTGACGGTACATTGTCAGAACGCCGAGCAGGGTTTCGTCCTTGCGGAGCGCCACGATAATGCCGGTGCGGGCGCCGCCGAGATCGACCAAAGCCTGGCGTAGCGGGCTGGTTCGATAGACCTCGCCTTCCTTCAGATCTGCGATGTGCACCAAGGGCGCTCCCGCCTTGATGCGGGCGTAGGCGCCGGACGGACCTGGCTGGTGCATCCTCGGCAGGTACTCCGCAAATTTTTGTGGAAGACCCCGGTGAGCCACCTCTTGAAAGCATTCGCCGTCATAGGTGAGCAAGTAGCCGAAAGCGGCACTGCACAGATCCATCGCCTTGTCGAGCATCGCGTCGAACACCGGCACGAGATCGCCGGGCGAGGAGTTGATGACCTGCAACACCTCGGCGGTCGCAGTCTGCTGCAGCATACCCTCGTCACGCTCGGCTTTGCACTCTGCAAGTTGACGTTGTAGATCGGCTATGAGCCGCTCGGGGTCGGCTAAAGTGTTGTCGCGTGTCGCGCTCATTTTGCGAGCCTCGTCGGAACCGACCTTCCGGGTGGATCATACCGTGATCTTCACGCCGGACCAGAACTGGCTGATATCGCCATATCGTGAAACAACCCCGCCGCGGGCGGCCTGGTCGCGGCTTAAGGTAGACGACCTGATCCCCGGTAAGGGCAGTTCCGCTCGCGTTTCCACCATCCGCTCAGCTATTGTTGTCCGGCAACGATTTTTCGGGATATTTTCCCCGGCTCCGAGCGGTTAAAGGACAATCGCCGCATGACGGATGCGGCTCATAACCAGCATTCGGAAACCGCCGTCCGAGCGATCGCGACCGCATCGTAACAACCGGGCCCAGCCGTTTCCAGCCCGGCCGGGCAGAAGTGTTGCGCTGAGATGATGTCGGTGTCGGTTGCGGGGATCCACAAAAATCGTTGTCGGACAACCGCCCTTACCACAGCCCCGCTCGTTATCCTCTGGTGCGAGGCGTTTTGGCAGCATGGTCTCTGAGCCACCCGTAAGCCACTAGCATGTATGGATCGGAGCTGAGAACCTGCGGCCTTGGTGCAGTTTTCTGTGTGCTCCTCGGCGCGGGCATCGGGCTCGGCTGGCATTACTTGGACAACGACGCTGGAAGAACCTCTGGCCGCCGCAGCCCCCTTAAAAAGGGGCAAAAGCCCCTGGAATACAGAAAGAGCTTGTGTGACAGCGCTGGCTAATCGATGGCCGTTCGAGGGGCGTGGCGCGAGCGCCGGTGTCGGGTGCGGGGATCTAGAACATCAGTTGGTCGAGGACTGCCCCGTCGATGTTCGGGTAGCCAGCGGCTCCGTTGTCATTCGATCCACAGCTCGTGTTTTCTGTGCCAGTCCTCGATCGACAATTCGGGATAGCGGTCGAAGCAGTCGTCATGGGGGCCGACCTGCGGTTCGACCCAGCTCGCTTTGTCGCGCAGCAGCAAATGCACGCTCGAAGGCGCCCTGGGTAGCTCGGTATCGATCGCCGAGGCAAACGGGTGCACCAGCTCAGGCCATTGCTCATCGCTGACCCAGAGCGGCGTGCCGCAGTGCTTGCAGTAATGCCGGTCGGCCGAGCCTTTATGGCCGTCGATC
>Ga0306920_100015897_pt1 | contig 10337 bp, 10 predicted proteins | sample flu12Cox44000170_FD_204666 | JGI IMG/M metagenome (GOLD analysis project Ga0306920, IMG submission 204666) | Lab enrichment of tropical soil microbial communities from Luquillo Experimental Forest, Puerto Rico - flux4day.12C.oxic.44.000.170 (v2)... | ecosystem: Environmental > Terrestrial >...
TGGCCGTTTTGAAGACACGTTCGACATCATTACCGTCCAGAATCTCAAGCGAAATGAGCTTCCAGCTTCGCTCTCCGGCTACGGCCTCCGCCAACTGCCAGAAGAAGCCTCGCCCATGATCCCAGACCACTCCCACAGGCGCCGTTGTCGGTGTCACCTGCTTGAGCAATTCGAGGCGCTTTCCTATCAGATCCTGTCCCTGATCGCTCAGCCCCGTGATGTTCCCGCCAGGGCGGCTGAGACTCTGGACGAATCCCCCGCGCACGAGGTCCCAGGCACCGATCGTGACGATCGGCACAGTCAACGTTGCCGATTTGAGTGCTTCCAGTGCTGCGGCTACGGAGACAATCACATCGACGCGTGAGCGGAGCAGTTCGTCTATCAGGCTCGGGAATCGGTCGGGTTTGCCCTCGGCCCCGCGAGGTTCTGTCACGAACTGTGTTCCGTACACGTAGCCGCGCTCGCGCAGTCCGTCCAGGAGCGCCTTGACCCACCGGCTCTTCGGTTGAGGCCCAGTCATTTCCGAGGTCACCTGACCGAGACCAAGGACTCCGATCCGATAGACCTTACTCGTTTGCTGGCACCCGCCGATGAACGGCGCGGCGAGGAGGCCACCGGCCAGCGTGCCGATGAAGGCTCGCCGTGTCGTCACTGAATCACCTCATCGGCCCGCCCCAGCAGCGACGGCGGGATCGTGAGGCCAAGCGTCTTAGCGGTCCTGAGGTTGATGATGAACTCGAGCTTGGTGGGCTGCTCGACGGGGAGGTCGGCGGGTTTCGCGCCCTTGAGGATCTTGTCGACGAACACGGCGACGCGCCGCTCGGCGTCCGGCGTGTACTCCTCGTAGGCCATGAGGCCGCCTTGCTCGGCGAAGGACCGATTCGTCGAGATCGCCGGCAGACGGTGCTGGGCCGTGAGGCGCAGGATCGTCGCGCGGTGCGTCTCGAAGAACGGCGCGCCCACCAGCACGAGCCCGCCCGCCCGCTCGCGAGTCATGGCGGCGAAGGCCATCTCCAGGTCAGCGGGCTGCTGCACGTGGAGGACCTGGAGTGCCACGCCGAGTTTCTGGGCCGCCTCGCGGAACACGTCCAGCGAGGACCGTGGCAGCTCTTGGAGAGCGGGATTCTTGTACCGTAGCACCGCCACCCGGGCCATGCCGGGCACAGCCTCAACGAGGAGTGCGAGACGCTTCCCGTTCACCTCGACCGACTCGAAGCTCCGGAGGCCGGTCGCATTCCCGCCCGGCCGGGCGATGCTGACGACGAGCCCGCGCGCCACCGGGTCGCCGACCTCACTGAACACGATCGGGATGGTGCTGGTCGCCTGCTTGGCCGCCAGCGCGGAGACCGTCGCTCGTGCGACGATGACGTCGACGCCCCGCTGCACCAACTCCGTCGCCAGCGGGAGGGCGCGTTCCTCGCGGCCGTTGGTGAACCGAGTCTCAAAGGCGATCGTCTGCCCTTCCACATAGCCGAGGTCGCGCAGCCACTGCCGGAAGGCGTTGAGGCCGCCGAAGGCCGTTTCGGCCTCGGACGCGAGGTAGCCGATCAGCGGGACCTTCCGGGTTGGCGCAGCATCCGCGGTGGGCAGCGCGACGAGGAAGCCACCGGCCAGCGTGACGAGAAAGGCTCGCCGGGTCGTCACTGGATTACTTCGTCCGCCCGCGCCAGGAGCGCCGGCAGGATCGTCAGACCGAGCGCCTTCGCCGTCTTCAGGTTGATCACCAGCTCGAACTTCGTGGGTTGCTCGACCGGCAAATCGGCGGGTTTTGCGCCTTTGAGGATCTTGTCCACAAGCCCCGCGGCGAGACGATACATCTGTTGGACGTCTTCCGAATATGACATCAGGCAGCCAGCCTTGGAGAACCGGCCATATAACCCTATTGTGGGTAGGTGGCGCTGCAAGGCGAGATTACAGATTTGATCCGCCACGAGAATCGTGGAAGTCGAGTTGTCGAGCACCAAGCCGTTCGTGCCGGGCTTGAACTCTGCGAAGGCTCGTGTGACACCATGTGGATCATCCCGCAGGACAACCGATTGCCACTCCACATTCGCCGCGTTCGCCCGAGAGAGCGCCCGCTCCGCCGTATCGCGGGGACTGCTGTCGGGGTCGTAAAGGAAGATCCCTCGAGTTACCCTCGGGGCGGCTTCTTTGAGTAGCTGATAGAGCTTGAGCGCCGGCGGGTTTTGAAACGAGACGCCGGTCACACTCCCGCCGGGTCGTGCCAGGCTCGCTACTATCCCCTTTTCAACCAAAGAGCCGGCGGCTGCAACGATCGGAATGGACTTGGTCGCCTGCATCGCCGCATAGGTCGCAGGGGTGCCGGCCGTAACGATCACGTCGACATGTGCCCGCACCAAGTCGGCTGCGAGTTCTGGCAACCGGTCTGGGTGCCCTTCTGCCACGCGGTACTCCATGACGAGACTTCGCCCCTCGACATACCCAAGATCGCGGAGCCCTTCGAGGAAACTTTGGACTGGCGTCCCCTGCTGGCTGAACTCGGATGAGAGCCCGGCAGATAGGAAGCCAACGTGGTAGACCTTGCGCGCTTGCTGCCGACACCCGCCGATGAGCGGCGCGGCGAGGAGGCCGCCGGTAAGGCTACCAACGAACGCGCGTCGGGAGATCACTGAATCACTTCATCCGCGCGCGCCAGCAGCGCCGGCGGGATTGTCAGGCCGAGCGCCTTGGCGGTCTTGAGGTTGATGACCAGCTCGAATTTGGTCGGCTGTCCAATTAGGCGAGTGCCGGGATTGGCCCCCTTGAGGATCTTGTCGACGTAGATGGCAGCGCGGCGGGTGATGTCGGCGTAGTCGGCGCCATACGACATGAGACCGCCCGACTCGGCAAAGATGCGGTCCCAATACATAGCGGGAACATGCTCCTTGGCCGCGAACTCGATGATCTTTCGCCGGTTGGCCCAGAAAAACGGCGCCCCGCCGAGAACCATGGCGCGTACGCGGGCACGCTGGATCGAGGCGAAGGCTGTCTCGAACGCATCGGGAGCTGTCACCTTGACGGGGGCAAGTGTCAACCCCAAGGTCCGTGCGTCCTCTTTCCATTCCTCCATCCGTGCGGCTCCTTCGAAGTCTGGGTGGAAGAGAACGGCGACGCGGGAGGCCTTTGGGAAGGCCTCCTTCAGCAACTGTAGCCGCTTCCCGATGATTTGAGGGCCCGCGCCGCCCGTAAGGCCCGTGACGGTCCCACGGGGGTGTGCGAGGCTCAGTGCCAAGCCAGCCTCGACAAGAGCGCCTCCGGCGAGCACGATGCGGATACTCGAGCTGGCCTGCCTCATCGCTATCGCGCCGCTTATGCTGGGGGTGACGACTACGTCCACGGGAAGCTTGACCAACTCCTGCGCCACGGCAGCATAGCGTTCAGGATGTCCCTCCATCGTCTTCAACTCGATCGTGATGTTCTGCCCATCGATCCAACCGAGCTGACGCATGCCCTCGAGAAAGGCTTGGGCATACCGGCTCGTTGGATTCGGTCGGGCGAGCTCGGCTTCGGGAGTGCTCGCGAAGATGAACGCGATGCGCGGTGTCTTCTTGATTTGCTGCGCTTCGGCGGCGAGCGGCGCGGCGAGGAGCAGACAGAGCGCGACGACCACGATGCACAGGCAGCGTCGGTTCATGTGTCCTCCTTGCGCTCGCACCCCTGCTTCCACAGCGCACCACACGGCGCGTGCAGGGAGGCTCCGCGACCGCCTATCGAGAATTAGCCGACCCGCGCATCCGGACCACCGCAGATCAAGCAGTGGAATGCTAGGACGATCCTTGCTGGCGGCCTCCTTTGCCGTGGGTCGCCTGGACGCACGACCAATTCCAAGCCGAGAAGAACGAAACTACCGAAGAGGAATCCGCCGCCAGGACGACAGACACGAAATGCCGCTGAGGTTATGCTCGAGAGCGTCTGGCGGTGAACACCACGAGGTGATCACCGAGCGGCGGATCCGATTGGGTTAGCCGAGCGGCGGAGCGCGGAGTGGTGCCGAGTAGACGGGAGCACTCGCCGGCCACCCCACCGTGGCCGGGCACAGCGTCGGTGCGAGGGCGAGACAGGGACTGGCCTCTGGCGAGACGGTGGACTCGGTAGCCTCAAGAACAGACGTCAAGAGGCATACGACATCATCGAAATCGGCTTGATCATAGACGCCGGCAAGCCAGGTCGGATCGGGGGGGCTCGCATGGGCGAGCGTGACGGGAGCAATGATCAGAAGCACCAGCAACATGGCGCTCAAGCGATCGATACGAGGAACGTGCAAGCGATTGAGAATGGTCATTCTCGCCTCGTCGGACGCCGATCGGTTAGCGCTCGAGCAGAAGTCACTATGGGATTGGGGAAGTCCTCTGTCAAGACGATTTGCGCTGCCCGATGGTTTCGATTGGCAGACGAGGCAATCGCTGGGCGCTCCGGTCGTTCTCAGCGGCCGGGACGTTTCTGTGTTGACTCAGCGGTCCTGCCCCGCCCCGATGTCTCGCAATACCTGCTCGTGCTCCTCGATCGCCAGCGCCAGCGCCTCGGCGGCCTCATACGATTGCCGCAACGTGGTCTTGAGCTGCGACGATGCCCGCGTGGGCCGATCATCCGTCACCGGCGTGGGCCGCGACTCTCCTCGCTCACGCGCTTGTCGAGCCTGCGCCAAGTCAATGATCGTGCCTGCCTTGCGATCTGTCGTCGTCATCGGCTCCTCCTCCGTCCGGTCTCGGTCGAACAACCGCCCCGGCTGAACGCGCAGGGCCTGCGCGAACCGCCCGAGCATTTCAAAGGATACTCCTTGAAGGTGCCGTCGACCTGGCCGATCCAAACCGGACTCGTCCTGCGTGTCGAGGACCTGCTGCGTCCAGCCTCGGCGCCCGCCGCCACCGGTCGCCGGCGCGAAAGTGCGGGTCCAGATCCAGTCGGTCGAGCAGTCGTCAGGGACCCACTGCAACCAGGTGGGCGGTACCGTGGATTTCCCCAGTGGCACCTCGACCATGATGATTCCGGTGGACGCGGTGCAGGCAGTGACAGCTTTTCCGGCCCTGAGTTCAAAAAGACAACTGCGTCGGCAGCCAGTTTTCGATGATCGTATACCCGGAGATGGATCGCGCCTGTGGCTGCAAGCTCACGGATGTGAAGCCGTAGAAGCGCCCGGAGTGATAAGGTCGACCGCTCGGGTGAAGATGGGGTTCGTAGTGTGGGCCAGAGACGGACCTTGATGCTCGCCGTGGGATTCGCGCCCGCTTTCTGACTCTCTCCGCCCTTCCGAGGCGTGCGCAAGGAAAGAGGGCATGGACACGGCGGAATAGGACATGGTGCAGCACCACAGAGAATTCCCACGCCGGTAGAAGAGGGTTCAGCCCGAAGCTATTTGTGGCCAAAAGAGGCTCTAAGTAGGCGTTCTCTAAGAAGTCCAGGTGTGCGCTCCGAAGAAGATTTCGACGCACCGGATGTGCTCGTTCCGGTGTCCCTTCTTCGATCCACGGGCGAGCGGCTCGCAACCGCGTCGAGAAGAGGCACAACGAGGCTGGATTCGCCCTCGTCCATCAACTTATTATCGCCGCGCAACTCCGCGTGGTCTGGAGGTCCCCGCTCTCTTTCGCGATGCGTTTCGCGGACGTTTTGCATTTCTGGACCTGCTCGCGGCGGAGCGGCGATGGGCAAGGACGACGGCTGCAGGTCTGGACGGCACGGGGGTGAAGACCGCAAGTCCGCGCGCCTGGAGCTGGGCGGCCCTGATGCACCGGGCGTTCGGTATCTGGGCGATTATGTCATGGGAACGGGGGCACGAGTAGGCGCCCGCCGCCGGAGGGTGCTAGAGTTGCCTACGCTCTGAACACGGTGGCGTTCGGCAAGGCGGTGCCGCTGGGCGCCCGGATCAACGCGATCTACAGCTCCGATATAGGGCATTTCGACGTCGTCGACAGGCGCGACCCGCTGCCCGAAGCGTTCGAGCTGGTCGAGGATGGCGGCCTCATCACCGAAGAGGATTCCCGCGACTTTGTCTTCGCCAATGCGGTGCGGCTGTGGGGCACGCAGAACCCGCGCTTCTTCGAGGCACGGCGGTGACCAAGGAAGCCGCGGCGTTGCTGAAGAGGGGCGGCGGGGAGATAACCGGAAGCTGGACGCTTCGCTGCATCTCCGCCCCCTATGGCCGGGTGAAGCTCTGTGGCATCGGGCTCCGAGTCGCTCGTCCTGGGCAATTCTTGAGCATTCAGGTTCGTCGTCGTCTGATGGATTGCTTGTGAGGACGCGTCGGTGATTAGGTCGATCGCGAGGTTGCGCGAAGGGGCAGAATTCTCTGCCGCCGGTATCTGACCAAAGAAGGAAAGCTTCCGGCGGAGTAGCGTAGTCTAATCCTGCGTCGTGGGATCGAGATGGCCATGTCTCAACAATTTCGGACCCGGGTCGAGCTGCCTAGAAGCATCGCTCGCATCTCCCGTGCCCGCAACGCGCGGCCTGGGGAGACGTCTGGGGGGACACCGCAGCGAGGCCTCCTCGCCCTCCAGCAGCTCCTCGGGAACCGTGCCGTCAACACCTTGTTGGTAAACCGAACTCGAGCAGACCGATCCGTGGCTGAGGGCTCTGGCTCAACGGTCGGAGATACGCCGCTCGTATCGCTGCCCGCGGAGCAAAGAGCGATGCGTCCAACAGCTCGGCTGAGTTTCGCTCCGAATGAGCCGACGGTTCAACGCAAGACGCCGGCGCAGGCGTCGGCCCATATGACGCCGTCCGGGGATGGCGAGATCGACGTTGGCGAGACGATGGTGCGCGACCTGGCCGTCGACCCGGGCACCGCAGCACGTGCGAAGCAGGTCCGTTGGCAGCTCGATGTCGACCCGAAGCGGCTCAACGTCAAGGTTGGTCCTACCGGTGTCAAGACGACCGTCACGATCAGAGGGCTACAGCCCGGCACCGAGGTGCTGAGAATCCGCTTGTTTGTCGACGACGACCCGAAGGGTCAACCACTCGAACCCGTCGAGTTCACCATCTACCCCGCCGGTTCGCTGCACGGCGTCGGCTCCATTGGAACCTGGGGTGACAGCAGCTTCGACACCGACGTGTACCAGCGGCTGAGTGACTGTAACGGCAAGCCGGGCGAGGGTGTTCACATCAAGTTGCGATTCAGACCCGGGCGATCGGTCGATGCCGAAACCATAAGCCTGATACAGATCGTCAGGGCGCAAAGGCGGGGCACGCCCCATCTTCCCGACCCACGAGAGGAGGACCCTGGAACGGCCCGGACGATCCGCAACCGATCGATCCCCGCGGGACAAGCGGGAGCTGGCGCCCATATCGACCCATCTGGGAGGGGGACCCAATCCTCGGCGGCCGAGAGCACCAACCCGCTCTATGCCACCGATGCCACAGAGTTTGCGGCCGAGACCACCCTTGAGCAGGCCGGAGCGGTCGAGACCCGGGACCTACAGTACGGCGAGCATGGCCGGCGGTACCGAGACGAGGCCGGCAAGCTCCACGCAGCCGACGCCATCCTCGAGGACCGGCCCTGTATGGCGGATCCAGGCCCCAACTCCGGTCAGATCTTCGAAACCACCGCGCTAGCGGTCAAGGGCGCTCAGAAGGGCACCTACTACGGGTCAGTCCAATGGGGCTGGCAGACCGATAGCGCCGGCAAGTACACGATGCTGCCGATGACCCTGGTCTCTGAAGATGCGCCGAGCGACACGTTCAACACGGCCGCAGCCCTGTGGAATGTCACTCCGACGTCGAAAGGCGAGTCAACAATCGCGCTGCCGATCGTGACAGCCAGATACACCATCGACAAGACCAAACTCATGAAAGCCCCCAGCTTCTCTGCCCAGAGCCTTGCGATCCTCGCGTATACCCAAGTGGAAATGGCTGATCCGGCAAACCGGGATTACTCGGAGCGGTTCATCGGATCGTGGCGACAGGTGACGGTCATGGAGGGGCCATCCGCGGGCAGAATCGGCTGGGTTCTGGCCGGGGCGCTGATGAAGGGGTGACACTGCTGCCCTGAATGAGGGGGGCGGGGACCCTGGTCCAGCCCCGGCCGAGTGGAACGCGGATTGCGCCGCGCGTACTGTGCCCAGGAATGTGCCCACGAGCACCCTGAAGCGGTCCGTTTCGACCCAACGCCAGCCAACGAGACAAAGAAAAACCCCTCGGTAACTTGCTGCTTTACCGAGGGGCTCTTGCGCGCTCTGAAGCTTAGAAGGCCGCCTTGCGGTAGTCTTGGCGTCGCTCGCCGGCTCGTCGGCCGCGCGGACACGGGAACAAGAACGGAATCACGCGCCCCAGCGTGCGCTCAAGCGCCCCGGACGCAGCTCTGCTGATGCCAAGCGTGTTGCGCATCTGCTGTCGGCAGTTCTGGAAGTGATCGCGGCGGATCGGTGACGAGAAAGCAATGATCGCGAAGAACAAGGGCCAATCCGCGGCCAGTAGGTACTAGCCTCGTGAGTTGGCGCGAGGCGCGACCTCTCTCGCTACACCCAGCGGAGAAACAACGGATGCCTGGAACCTAGAGCTGGCGTACACGCATCCGCGGACGAGCGCGCGGCTTGAGATCCGTCAGGCCATGCGGGTTGCGCGGGCAGAGCCGTCGAGCTACGTGCGGGCGGGCGCGCCGAACTCGTGTGCTGGAGAGTGATGCCGAGCGGGATGTTCGAAGCACCGCCGCCGGGGGTGCTGACAATCGTTATCGCGGCGTTGGTGGACGGAGAGGGGTGTTACGTGAATCAGCACCGAACACAGCCTTGTCAGAGGCGTGTGGTGGTCTTCGGCTGGTGTGGCCGAGTCGGCGCTACGTAAGTGATGGATCCTCCCGCCGAACGGACGGCGCAACTCCGGGTGATCAGGGCTGCGGCTTGCTCGGGGGCACGCCTTCCAGGTGGCCGCCTTTCTCGAACCAATCAAAAAGAGTCCCCGCATGAGCCTGCATGTAAGCGCGATTATTGCGCCACGTGGAATAGCACTCCGCGAAGAACTCACCAGGCTTAGCCGGCCAGTTGAGTGCGACGTAATCTGTGAATGGACGAAACCCTTTACGGTTAAGTTTATTCGTTTTCACGAGTGCTTTGAATTCATTAATTCCTCTAGCCTGGGCATTCGCCAATAGTTTGACAGCGTCGACCCACTTTTGCAGCCGGTCGTAGGCTTCCAAAAGAACCTTGGCATTGCTTGCCGACAGAATCTCGGGACCCGCTTGAAAAGCAAGGGAGCTATCAAGGACGTCCTCGAGCTTTTGTGCATTGGCGTCACGGTCGTCGTCCGTACTGGCCAGGTAGGTTAACCCTGCATTCTCTACAGCATTCATGTCTGCGATCATCGCCCTCGGTCCGATCACCCTTCCTATGGTCTTTCCTGCGGCTTCCACATCGCGAAACGACTTGGATTTCGAGATCTCCAAAAGTCCGCTTGCCCTGATGATGTGGCCAGCCTCGTGGAGCACGACACTTTGCTCAAATCCTTCAGCGGTGAACTGCATGAAGTCAAAGCTACTCGCCTCCCCGACAATTTTTCCACCCTTCGGTACCTTCACATCTGGTGGCGCCGCGATTTGCTTCGTGCGATGTAGGGTTACGCCTTGGAGTCTTTTCTGCTCCTCGGGGCTCATCTTCGAGAAGGCCGTAGTGAGCTTCTCTAATTGCGACTCAGTCCAGGAGACGCCCTCCTCCTGCGTAAATTCCTTGATTCCGAATTTATCCTTCAACTTTTTCTTGGCAGCTTCTACTTTCGGATCTTCCTTCTTCTTGGCATCGGCGGCTTTGTCGTCTCTTTGCAATAGGCCGGGATAAATCAGGCTGGGAACGTGCATGAGCGGGCCTGTTCGCTCAAGGACGTGCGAGAGTTCACCAAGGGTCGCCGCAGGCGAGTCGGAAAGCCGCTGCGTCAGATACCGCAGCGTTGCGCGGTTTCCAATCGTCCGTTGCAGCATGAACACGGGTTCGAGTGCGCTGCCGCCAAATGGTCGCTCCACCGGCCGCGGGAGCTGGCGCAACAGAATACTTGGCGAACCTGCCGCTTTGTTCGTCTCTAGGTGATCGAGCTTCGGAGCGAAGATGTTCATGGGGGGTTGATCAGGCATCTCAGTTCCCCATTGCTATATTCGCCATCCCGTGACGTAGCCTGACAGTCTCAGACACCGCCTCAGCCAAGAGCTGATGCCAGCGCATAGATTTTGCAGTCACGCGCTATCACCTTGTCTGCCGACGGAGCGACCGCACGTCAAGATCGCCGGGGATGAGCGGCGCATCCTGCACATCGGCACGGGAATTGTGGGCTAGCCGTAGGGGCAGCGTCAAGGGCACGGCCCGGGAAGAGGGGCGCACGCGGTGAGGGGGCGTAATGGGATTGCTCTGGGCCGTCATCGGGGC
>Ga0306920_100015900_pt1 | contig 10336 bp, 7 predicted proteins | sample flu12Cox44000170_FD_204666 | JGI IMG/M metagenome (GOLD analysis project Ga0306920, IMG submission 204666) | Lab enrichment of tropical soil microbial communities from Luquillo Experimental Forest, Puerto Rico - flux4day.12C.oxic.44.000.170 (v2)... | ecosystem: Environmental > Terrestrial >...
TGTCTCAAGACCGCGCTCGCTGCCTTCCACTCGATCATCGAGCAGGGCGAGGGCGCACCGCGCGACTCGGCGGACTCGCACTACCAGAAGTTTCTCGGCATCCGCGCGGAACTGCAGGCGCTGACGCAGAAGAGTCCCGCCTTCGTGCCGGCGTTTCCGGCGGCGACCAACCCGGTGCTGCGGCGGCCGCCCCGCCCCGAAGGGCGCGTGTGGATCGAGGATGCGGACGCCTTCGCGACGGTGGACCTCGCCAATGCGAGCTATGCGCTCATGCTACGGCTGATCGGCTATGCGTATGTGCTGCGGGGGCCGAGCCAGGAGAAATCGCTCGTCGTCGATCTCGCCATCGGCCTCATGCAGGCCATGATGCCGCGCGCCGGGCGCGCGCCACGACTGCCGGCCGGACCCTCGAACCCACACTGCCACGCCGGCATGTCGTTCATCGCACCGCGCGACCCGAGCCCGCTGCCACCCGGACCCGCCGCGCGGCGGCTGCTCATCGAGCGTTTCACGCAGCTCGCGGATGCGGGGGCGGCCCTGCGCACGACGGGCGATGCGCGCGCAATTGCCGCGGCCGAGCAGCTTGCACGGCTCGCGGCACGCGCCACGCGGGAGTTCGATCTGTCGGCACCTGCCGCGCCGGCCGCAGCTGTCGCTTCTGCAGCGGCTGCTTCTCCTGCCGCGTCTGCCATTCCTGCAGCGGCAGTCGCTGTTGGCGCCGCTGCGAGTCCCGTGGCGCCAGCCGCTGCCGTGGCGGACTCCCCCGCGTCCGCAGGCACTAGCTCCGATGGGATCGAGCGCGTGCGCGGTCACGAGCTCGAGCTCACCTTCGAAGCGAAGCGCTGCATCCACTCGCGCTTCTGCGTCACCTGGTCACCGCAGGTGTTTCTCGCCAACGTGAAGGGGCCGTGGATCCACCCCGACGCGATGCCGGTCGAGCGGGTGGTGGAAGTGGCACACGCCTGTCCCTCGGGCGCCATCCGTTACCAGCGGCTGGATGGCGGTGCGCAGGAAGCCGCGCCACCCGTCAATCTCGCTACGGTGCGCGAGGCGGGGCCGTACGCCTTTCGCGCGCAGCTGCAGATCGATGGCGCCCCCGCGGGGCTCCGCGCCACGCTATGCCGCTGCGGTGCCTCGAAGAACAAGCCCTACTGCGATGGCTCCCATCACGAGATCGGTTTCTCGGCGAGCGGTGAGCCGCCGACGGGCAAGACCGAGATGCTCGCGGTGCGCGATGGCGTGCTCGCGATCGACCCGCAGACCAACGGTCCGCTGCGCGTGCGCGGCAACCTCGAGATCGTGAGCGGCACGGGACGCGCGGTGGCGCGCGTGACCTCAGCCTATCTGTGCCGCTGCGGCGGCAGCGCCAACAAGCCGTTCTGCGACGGCACGCACGCGAAGATCGGCTTCAGGTCCAGCTGACGCTTCACGACGCCGGTAATATTTCCACCGCGACTGAATCGGTGAACGTGACCTGCACGGTGTCACCGCGCTTCAGCTCGCGGAGGAAGCTCTGCATCTCAGGTGACTTCACCTGAACGATGTGAGTCGTTCCATCGGACCTCGTGAACGCGACCGTGTTAGTCGGCAGATTGACGTCCTGTATCTTGACGGTCACCGTGGCCGAGGCCCCGACCAGACCCGAGGGTCTCAGGCCCGGCGAGTTACCCTGGGCGAAAGTGGACACGGCCGGGTCTTTGACTGTTTTCCCGCCCTTGACGAGCTGCGCCGCGGTCCCCTGGTAGTAGCTGATGTTTACCCGGTCGCCGACCTTCAGGTTGTTGAAGTTCTTGACATCAGGGCCGACCTGGATGGTCACCGGTCCGTGGTCTCCCTGAATCGTGACCTCGCGCGTGGCCGGGTCGATTGCCGTCACGGTGGCTCTCGTCCTGGTCAGGGTACTCGTGTACGCGCCGCCGGGTTGCTGTGCCCAGGCGGAGCTGACCATCGTGGCCACGGCGAGGATTACAAGTTGACGCTTCAGGCTGTTAGTCCTTTTCATGATCGTCACCCTCGGATGAGAAGCGGCACGGCCCCCTGAGTCTGACCGCGCTGACCGCGCGGCGCAATGCGCGGCGATCGGACCTTGATCGGACCTACCGGTCGCGCCGCAGCCCGCGCTGAAGCGACCGTAGCGCCAACAAACCGTTCTGCGACGGCTCGCACGCGACGATCGGGTTCAGGTCTGACTGATCAGTTCTCGCCCGAGCCCTTCCAGAAGATCGTCTTGCGGGTCGGCACGATCGCGGGCTTCACCTGCTGCGGACAGATGCCGCAGCTCGCTCCGCCGGAGAGCTGTGCCGCACCGATGACGGTCTGCACCACCTGAGTGTTGACTGGCACTGAGGCGATGACAGGCGATGGCGGGAGCCCTCCGCCCACAAACGGTGTGTCACGCAGCCCGCCGCACGCGGCGCCGCTGGAATTGATCCCGCCCGACGCATTGAAGAGATTCACCCAGTAGCCGTAAGCGGCCCCCAGCATGGTGGCGCAGCTGCCCTGGGTCTTGGGGATGGGGCGATTGGTGCTGAAGGCCACCATGCCGGCGGCGATGATGGCGGAGGTCACCGTCTGCTCGCCCTGACCGTTCTGATTCAGGTTCATGAACCAACCGCTCAGGGTGGAGCTGGGCACGACGCCCGAGGTGCTGCAGGAGGTTCCGTTCGTCGCGTTGTTGGGGCCCGGATCCCCGCTGCTGTAGGTGAAGTCGTCCAGCTTCGTCGTGTCATCGAGGTTCAGGGCACTCGTAGAGGACAGGTTGTCCTTGAACACGTAGAAGCGGTTGAGGACGTTCATGTAGGGATACTGCGCCTGCAGCGGGTGCTCGCGGTCGCCGGAACCGAGCGCGACGTAGACCTGTCCGCCGGGCGCTGCGAGCAGCGCCGGAGCGAACAGGAACTTGCGACCCGATCCGTTGGTGTAGGCGATGCGGTTCATGACCCACTGGTTCGGATTACCCGCAAAGTCGAGGCGGTAGATGTTGCCGCCCGTGTCGGCGGCGTAGGCATGGTCGACGATGCCAGGTGTGGCGATCGATATCAGCGCGATGTCCGCCGCGACGCTGCGCGTCGTGGGGAAGAACGCCAGCTGGGCGCCCGACTGCGCATCGAGCACGAACACTCCCGCGCCCTTGGGGCTCGTGCAGGTCGGAGCCGGCGCGTTGGCATCCTCGCAGGCGTCGTAGCCGCCACCGACGATCACCACCGGCGAGCTGTAGCCGATGACACTCGCGGCAACCGCCGGCGTCGACCACGTCTGTCCGATGCTGCTCACGTTGGCGCTACCGAAACAACCCGTGTCAGTGGTGAGATACGGACAGCCGAATTTCCACAACACCGCCGGTGACGTCGCGTTGGTGACGTCCAGGCCGTAAAGCATGCGGCCGCCGCGGCGCATGGTGGGGTAGATCCACACACGGCCCGGGACGCCCTGTGCATTGACCGCGCTCTCGTAGACCCCTGCGGAGCCGTCGTAGTAGTAGTCCTTGGGCACCGGTGTCGGGGTCACGCCCGCCGGGGTGCCGAAGTATTTGACGATGGGACTTATCTGATTGCCGGCGGCATCGGTCATGTTGCTCCACATGAGACGCTCGAGACCGGTGGGGGTCGTGGCTGGTGAGGCCCCGGGGGTGTAGACGGCGGGCGTCGGGTTGTAGAACTCCGGCGGCACGAACGCCCACAGCTCCTGGCCGCTCGCGCCATCGACCGCCCGCAGCGTGCCGTCGTTCGAGCCGTAGAAGACACGCACGACGCCCGAGCCGTAGTCGATTGGCAGGGGCCGCGAGTGGATCTCATCGCCGTGCAGCGACGGCCGGCTCTCGCTGGTGTTGCCGTTGCCGTTCTCGTCCTGCACGTCCTGGCCCAACACCCAGTTGACGAGCGAGGCCGGGAGACCGGTGCTCGCGACGCTGAAAGGCACTAGTGTCGTGTTGGACCAGGCGCTGCCCTGCGCGCTGATGGTGAGGACGTTGCGGAGCGACGGACTCCAGGTCGGTGAGGCGTTGGTGATGGAGGGATTGTTGCCCTTGCGGATCACCTCGGCCACGCCGCCTTTTTCCACGGTGGGTCCATCGGGGGTGTCATCCCAGGGTCCGCGCGCGGTGGTGGGGCAGGTACCCTTGGCGGAACTCGTCTCGTTCAGCGTGTCCCACATGCCGCTGCTGTTCAGGCTCTGGCCGAAGTTCCAGTAGCCGTTCGGATAGTGGGTGAGATCGGCGGAGCTGGTCGTCCAGATGCTTTTCGCGCAGGACGTGGGGAACCCCGTGAGCAGGTTGATCGCGGGCTGGCCGCGGGCATCACCGAGCTCGATGGCGCCGTTGTCGTTGATGAGCTGGTATTGCTTGAGATTCCCGAACCAGCGCGCCTGGAGGGTGGTGTCCGGACGGAACATCGGCACGAACACCTGGTTCTGGTCCTCTGCGCGGTTGGTCGCGTTCACCGGCAGGCTCGCGGAGGCGAAGGTCGAATTCACCGCCTGGATCTGCTCGAGGATGCGCACCAGCGCGTTGTAAACCGCGGCCTGACTGCCCACCTGGTAGTAGCGCCCGCCGCCCTGCACCGCCGCCGCCTGGAGCGAGCCCGAATAGCCGGCGTTGTTCTGGGCGTTGTACGCGTCCAGGATGTAGGTGACGATCGAGCCATTGCTGTTGCCGGCCGGGACCACCGCGCCACTCTGGTAGAGAAAGCGCGTCCACTCGTCCGTCCAGGTATCGGTCGGTGTGGCGGGGAGTGCAGTGAGCGCCGGCACCACGTTCGGCTCGTAGACATTCTCCGTCGAGCCGAACTGACCGTTGGAATTGTTGGCGATGTAAATGATGTAGTTCGAGGCGCAAGGCTTGCTCGCGCTGATCGGACTCTGGTAGACGCCGTTGGCAATCGCCCAGCCTCCGGTGAGTCCCTGGGCGTAGGCCGTGAGGCCGCCGCTCCCCATCGAGCCGCCGCCAAGATTGCCGGCGGTGTCGTCCCAGACGTTGATGGAATTGGGACCGCCGATGTAAGGCGGCAGGCCCGAGTAGTACTTGTAGAGCTCGTAGAACGCCGCCGTCTCGTCCTTGTGGGACATGCCGCTTAGGCTCTCATTCGCCGCTCCACAGCCGCCGACGCAGGGCTCGATGTTGGCGAGTATGTTCTGCAGCGCGACGCGGTTAACTGCGACGCCGTTCTGGATGACCGTCATATCGCGCGCCGCGAAGCGGATGTAGCCGCCGCCAGTGCTCGCGCCGAAGTTGTTGGGCGTCAGCATGGCGATGCCGACGTTGATCGACTGGTTCTGGTTGCCGAGATACGTCAGCACCTGCTGGAGCGCGTTGAGCTCCGCCACGCCCTGGGTGATCTTGGCCCCCGTAGTGGGGTCGGTCCAGCCCTGTGACTGCCGCGACCAGTTCGGGCCGTTGTCGATCAGAAACATGACATTCGGGGCATCGCCGGTGCCGCCGGAGGCGCCCAGGAAGATGTCGATGTCGTCTGCCAGCGCCTGCGGCGCGAACACGCTGCCGATGCATAGCATCGCAGCCAGTCTGACGGTACCCAGGGTGTTCATGGCACTCCCTCGTATGAGCTCATGTGTCAGGTCATGGACAGGCGGCGGTGGACGGAACCCGCACGGCCACGCCTTGATCGATGACGTTGTTCGCGCCGCTCATCGCATCGGTCGCAGACGCTTGGATGTCCCATACGCTGTTGGAGCACATCGAGTTGTTGTTGCTCGCCCCGACGACGCCGAAGTCCTGCGACGCGCCGATCAGGCAGCCGGCGTCGTTCGGATTGGTGTAGTCGAGCTGCGTGACCGGGATGGGCTGGATCGAGTCACAGATGGGGGTGACGGTGACGTTGATGTCGGGGTTGTTGTCGCCGTTGACATCCGTGCAGGTGGTGTTCGCCCCACCCGCGCAGTAGGCCGGGACCGCATTCGCCGGGATGGCGTTACCCGGGGTCGCAGTGAACTGCGTGCTGCTGATGACGGCCGCCACTGCGCCCTGCGCGGCGGATAACGCCTGGTTGCGCTGCTGCATGTTGCCGACGATCTGCAGGTTGCCCTTGCCAAGGGTGAAGGAGCTCACCGCCAGCAGCGTGATCAGCAGCAGCATGATGAGACTGACGATGAGGGTGGCACCGCGCTCGCGGTGGTTGCAGCGTGTCATGGCGAGTTCCTGCCGGCGGGGTTGTAGAGCCGGGCTACTGTTGAGTACGTGTGACGCTTGTAACTGTCATTGAAGGGGCCGACGATGTTGGGGCCGCCGCCCGCGGTGAGCCCCAGCGTGTAGGTCTTGGTATCTGTGTACCCCTGTGTCGGGGTCTGGTTACGGGCGAGCACGTTGATCTGCACGGCCACGGTGTTACGCCAGTAGCTGACGCACGTCGCCGGCGCGCAGCCGTTGTAGGTGTTGGGGTCTGCGGTGTAGACGGCTGGCGACCCGGTTGTGGGGACGTTGGTGTCGAGGCCGTACTGGAGCTGCAGGTTCTCGATGCCTTCCACCAGCGGCACGATGTTGCCCGGCTGGCCCGCGGGACCGAGCTCCCAGCGCTTGAGCGTCGGGATCCCGTCGTTGGGCTTGTCGTCGTTGGCGATGAAGTAGATGTGGGTGCGGTACTGGTAGAGCCGCGCTGCGGTGACGCAATCCTTCTGATGGAGGTTGAGGCTGGGGACATTGGAGTCGAGTGCGTAGTAGGTGCCGGCGGTGAATTCGGTGTTGCAGCCCGAGGCCTGCAGGTAGACATCGCCCGCGACCTGCGGATCGCAGCCCGGGCTGCCGACCGCGCAGGTGCTGGCGCGCCGCACCACCAGGACGTCGGTCGCGACGCGCACATCCGCGAGGCAACCGGGCACGGTGGCGCCGTCGTCGTAGCCCTGGACGGGGAGCGACATGGCGCTGTTGAGCGTCGGTACATCCGTGGCACAGACGTTCGGCAACGCCGTCGGAATCACGAGCTGCGGATTGGGGCCGGCCACCGTGCCCGGATTGAAGGAAGAGAGATAGCCCGCATCACGCAGGTCCTCACTCAGCAGCTGCAGTGCGTAGCGGCCGTTCTCGGTCTGCTCGTTGGCGCGTTCGATCTCGCCGCGCTGGCGGCTGTTGCCGGCGAACAGCGTGACGAGTGCGGCGAGGACGATCAGGCCGATGACGATCGAGACCATCAGCTCGACGAGCGTGTACCCGTACGCGCAGGCCCTGCCCCGACCTTTGAGGACAAATGACATTGCAGTGCTCAGTAACAGGAAGTCGTGGGAACGTAGACCGTCGCGGCGATGACACGCCGATAGGCGTCGTTGGCACCGTACTGTCCCGTCGCGCAGGCGAGCAGCGGGGTGGCGGTGGGCGCCATGCCCTGCCACGCGACCGATACCTGGTAGATGCCCGCCGAGCACACGCCGAGCGCCGGATTCGGTGCCTGCAGCTGCGTGACGCAGCCACGACCCCCGGTGAGGCCGCCGGTGTTGGCGCCCCCCGCGGAGTTCTCCGTGGTGCCCTTCAGCGTGTTGCTCCATTCGCACAGGTCGCGATTGGCGCCCGCAGCGATGCCGCTGCAGTCGGTCGGCTGCGCATCGCCGGTCCCGACCGGAGTGCTGGAGACGTAGCCCGCTGCCTGCGCCGTGTTGGCGCTCATGCGCTCGGTCATCTGGGAGAGGGCGAGCAGCGCCTGGGCGCGCTGGTAGGACTCCATCTCGGCGACGCCGACCTTGGTCTGGAGGCCCGCGACGCCGAGCAGCCCGAAGGCGAGGATGGCGAGCGTCACCATGATCTCGACCAGCGAGCTGCCGCGCGCACCTGTGGAGGCGTGAGCATTCAGCATGTGTTTGTCGCCGACATATAGGGGCGCCCGCTGAGGTCGACCGAGACGCACTGGTAGTTCACCGTCGCGCCGCTCGTGGTCGAGATCTGGAACATGGGTGCGGCGCCGGCCGGCAGCCGGCCGGAGGAGCGGTAAGTGACCGCCGGGCCGACGCCAGTGGGGACCACCGTCACACCAGGCGCTGATGTGTAGTCATCGAGCACGTTGTTGTTGGGATCGAGGATCTGCCAGCCGCTCCCCCAGCCGCCGGCCTTCGGCTGCAGGGTCACGTTGCCATTCAGCGTGAGCGCTTCAGAGCGCGCCTTCGCGAGCGTTAGGTAGAGCGCTGACGAGAGCGTCCGCGCCCGCTGGCTGGCGATGATACCGTTGAAGGAGGGCACCGCCACCGTCGCGAGCATGGCGGCGACACTCACCGTCACGATGAGCTCCGTCAGGGTGAAGCCGCGCTCGCTCCGCGAGGCGAGTCGCGCGGAAACGGGGAGCCTGTGAGAGATGCAGTGGTTGGCTTGCATAGGGTTTCTCGGCTGCTCACCAGACGCTGGCGGGGGATTTGACCCCTGTGCTGTCGAGCGTGAGGGTGAAGTCGCCGGCCTGGGGCGAGCCGGCGATTGGCGTCGCGATGATCGCGAAGGTAGGCGGTGCGCCACCGGGTGCGGCGCACGGAGCGGTCGTCTGGCAGATCTGAATCGTGTAGTAGGCGGAAACGTCCGCCGGGATCGAGGTGTTCAACGTGACGACATCCGGCGCGTAGGCGCGCGTATCGAGCAGGTACTGCTGCTCACGCTGCGCGATGTCCATGAGCGTCGCCTCCGCATCGCCGCGGCGCGACTTCTTCATGAACAGGGCATAAGAGGGGAAGGCGATTGCGGCCAGGATCGCGACCACGGCCATCGTGATCAGCAGCTCGATGAGCGTCATGCCGCGCGCGCGGCCACGCCTGCCGACTCGAAGCTGAATGTCACCTGAACGGTCCATGTCTTTGTCCCGTGGAATTCCGTGTTGCAATCCCACCGTATTTCCCGGAGCGGTTCTGTGGACCAATCGACGAACCTCGACTGACTCCGACGAGAGGTCGATGCGGCCGGACTAGCGGCGTCGCTTATGTGAGGTGCGCCCGCCGTCCTGTAATTTTTTTGTGAAGCGCGTTACGCGGCGATCGGTGAGCGGATCCTGCAACGTAGGCGTCGGCGCGTTTTGCTTTGTGGACGCGCGCCGCTGTGAGCGAGTTACGTTGTCAGCGAGTTATGTTCAGTTGCGCCGACATGCCGCGCGCGGCAGCGAGAGCCGCCGCACCGCCTGACTGAAGGTGCGAATGTCCTGCGCGCGCTTCTCGGGCGCCGGCGGCCCGTAGCGAAGCTCGGCGTAGCGCTCGAGGAGCGGCAGCACCGAAGTGCGCACCTCGGGGCGCTTCGCGATGAGCGCCGCGCCGAAGGCGAGCGGGCCGTTGTGCGGCGCGCGCGGCGCGATGCGCGCGAGCTTGTGGCACAGCCGCGCGTAGGCGCGCGCCAGCGGATCGGGGCGGGCCGGCCGAATGCTGCGACCGACCTGCCAGGCGATGACGGCGAGCCATAGGCACAGTGCCAGCATGAAGGCCCAGCCGAGGGAGCGCGCATCGGGCGAGCGGATGCCGAGCCGCTCGAGGAGGCCCAACTGCGCCTCGTAGTCGAACTTCACCACGTGGTTGGTCCACCAGGCGTTGGCCGCGTCCCAGCGCTGCAGCCACTCATTCAGCCAGGGCGAGGCGTGCAGCAGCCGGGCGCGTGCGGAGAGCGCCTGCGGCATCAGATCGAGAAGCCGGCGTTGCAGCCGCTCGGGCGCCACGACGGCGGTCGGATCGACGCGCAGCCAGCCCCGACCCTCGAGCCACACCTCCGCCCAGGCGTGGGCTTCCGATTGGCGCACGAGCAGGTAGCCGCCGTAGGGAATCCATTCGCCGCCAAGATAACCGGTCACCACCCGCGCCGGCACCCCCGCGGCGCGCATCAGCACGACGAAGGCGGAAGCGTAGTGGCCACAGAAGCCGACGCGCGTTCTGAACAGGAAGTCATCGATGGCATCAGGTCCGAGGCGCTCGGGCTCCAGCGAGTAGACGAAGCCACCGGTGCGAAGGTAGTCGAGCACCGCCTCGATGAGCGCGGCGTCGGAGCCCGCACGCTCACGCAGGCTCGTCGCCAGCTCGTGCGTGCGCGGATTGCCGGTGCGCGGCAGCGCGGTATCCTGGCGCCGCGCGGCGGCATCGAGCGGCTGTGTGATGCGCGTCTGGGTGTAGGAGATCTCATCGAAGCTCACGGGATCTGTGAGCGGCTCGGCGCCGACCAGCAGGTCATCGTAGGTGAGGAACACGCGGGCATCGGGAGCCTGTGTGGGCGTGTCGAGCGCAAACCACCAGCGCTGGCGGCTCGGTTCGAGCTGCACGCGGTAGCGATAAGGAATGCCGAGGTACTCCGGCGAACGATGTGCGCGCAGCTCTGCCGGGATGCGCCGCCAGCTCTGACCGTCGAACTCGTGCAGCACGGGGCCCCGCCAATAGCGCTCCGGCGGCGGCG
>Ga0306920_100015901_pt1 | contig 10336 bp, 10 predicted proteins | sample flu12Cox44000170_FD_204666 | JGI IMG/M metagenome (GOLD analysis project Ga0306920, IMG submission 204666) | Lab enrichment of tropical soil microbial communities from Luquillo Experimental Forest, Puerto Rico - flux4day.12C.oxic.44.000.170 (v2)... | ecosystem: Environmental > Terrestrial >...
CCTGCTGCTCGGCATGGCCTCCGGCTGGTACAAGCGGGAGTTCGACGCCGTCGGCGTGCCGTTCAACGAACGAGGCCGGATCATGGATCGCAATCTCGAGATCCTGCGCCGGCTGTGGACGGAGGAGCAGGTCGATGGCGAGTATCCGCCTCACCGGCTGCGTGGCTCCAACATGTCGCCCAAGCCCCCGCGATTGCCAGTGATGCTGATCGGTGGCTATGTCGACCGGGTCCTCAAGCGAGCGGCGCTCAATGGCGGGTGGCTGACCTATTTCTACACGCCCAAGGGATTCGCCAGATCCTGGGCCAAGGTGCGCGGCTTCGCCGAGGAGGCGGGGAAGGACCCGGCGAGCCTGCTCAATGCCAACCAGCTGCCGATTTATGTCGGGGCCTCACGCGCGGCAGTGGAGGCGCCGATGCTGGAGTGGCTCGGCCAGGAATGGGATTATGCGGCGTGGAGCGACTCGACCAAAGAGTCCGCGATCATGGGCACCGTCGACGAGTGCCTGGCGCAGCTGCAGGCCCAGCTTGCCGTCGGTGTCCAGAAGCTGATCTTCGTTCCCTACCGCTACCAGATGGATCAAGTCGAGATCATTGCCCGGGAGATCATCCCGAAGCTGCGAGGCAAGCAATGAAGCGGCGCGGCCGGGATATCCTCCTCATCATCGACGTCCAGAACGACTTCTGCCCGGGCGGCACGCTCGCCGTGCCAGAGGGTGACTTGATCATTCCTGCCGTGAACCGGTTGGCCGCCGAATTCGCCCACGTGGTCCTGACCCAGGATTGGCACCCGCGCGACCATTCATCCTTTGCCAGCGCGCATCCCGGTAAGCAGCCCTTCGATACGATGGACCTCTCTTACGGCCGGCAGATCCTGTGGCCGGATCATTGTGTGCAGGGAACGCCCGGAGCGGGCTTTCATCCCGCCCTCGATGTTTCGCACGCCGAGCTCGTACTGAGGAAGGGGTTCAGAACCGAGATCGACTCCTATTCGGCGTTCTACGAGAACGACCGTCGCACGCCGACAGGGCTGGCGGGTTATCTTAAGGAACGCCGATTTGAAAGTATTACGCTGTGCGGGCTCGCCACCGACTTTTGTGTATTCTACTCGGCGATCGACGGCCGTCGGGTGGGGTTTGAAATCACCGTCGTGACGGAAGCGTGCCGCGGGATCGATGTCGACGGCTCGCTCGCCGCTGCAATGCGCGCGATGACCGAGGCGGGGGTCACCCTCCTCGGCCAATGAGCCGCGGCCGGGCGGTCCGCCCTTATGCCGCTTGGATGCTCGCCGGCGTCGCGGCGATCACCGCGCTGCGACTGGTCTGGTTGGCTCTGCAGCCGGCCGATTTGTTTCCCGACGAGGCGCAGTATTGGGTTTGGTCGCAGCGGCTCGCCCTCGGCTACTACTCGAAGCCGCCACTGGTCGCTTGGCTCATAGCAGCGACGACCGCGCTCTTCGGCGACAGCGAGTTTGCGGTCCGGCTGGCGGCCCCGATCCTGCACGCCGGCGCGGCGATTTTTGTCTATGGCATTGGCACCCGGCTGTACGACCCGCGTGTCGGGTTCTGGTCCGCGCTCACCTATGCAAGCCTGCCCGGCGTCTCTGTCTCGGCTTTCATCATCTCAACCGACGCGCCGTTAATGTTGTTCTGGGCGGCGTCGCTCTATGCCTTTGTCCGAGCGCGTGAAGAGAGCGGGTGGGCCTGGTGGCTCGTAGTTGGGCTGGGGGCCGGGCTGGGACTGCTCGCAAAATACGCGATGGCCTATTGGCTATTGTCGGCGCTCGGCTTCGTGCTTCTCTTTCCGGCCGAGCGCCACCGTCTGCGACCGCTGCTGGCCGCCGCTGGCATTGCCCTTCTGCTCTATTCGCCGAATTTCTGGTGGAATTGGAGCAACGGCTTTGTCAGCTACCTGCACACGAGAGACAACACGGCGCTAAGCGGTCAGCTATTCCACCCGGACGCCTTTGTCGAATTCCTCGGCGCGCAATTTGGCGTCTTCGGGCCATTGCTGTTTGCCTGCCTGATAGCGCTGACCGCGACATGGCGAGGTCTCGCCGAGCCGCGCGCTCGTCTACTAGCTGCCTTTGCATTGCCGACCTTGGCGATGACGGTTTTCGTCAGCCTCTTATCGCGCGCCCATGCCAATTGGGCGGCGCCGACTTATGTCGCGGCGACGGTGCTGGTCGTCGCGTGGGCATTGCAACGCGGTTGGCGCCGCCTCCTCAGTGTGTCGATTGCATTGCATCTCGCCGCCGTCGCGCTGCTCTTCACCGGCAGCGAGGCGCTCGCCGCGTTTGGCCTCGAATTGCCAGCCCAGTACGATCCGTTGCGCCGCGTCCGGGGTTGGCACGAGCTCGGTACGGAAGTCGGCAAGGAACTGGCTAAGCATCCAGGACTGAGCTTGTTCGCCGATGACCGCGAAGTGCTCTCGGCGCTGATCTACTACATCCGGCCGCACCCGCTCGATGCCGTCAAATGGAAGGTAACTAGCCGCATTCAGGACCAGTGGGACCTGCTGAACGCTCTTGGGAACCGGCGTGGCGACAGTTTCCTGCTCGTCTCCGAGCACGAATTGATCAACGAGATGGAGCCGAGCTTTGCGGCGATCGAGCGCCTGCGTCCGATCGTCATCCCATTGGGGCCGGGCGCCGCCCGCACTTACACGCTCTACATCGCCCGGGATTTCAAGGGCTACCCGCCGGGCCGAACCTAAGAGGCGCAGCACTCCTCTGCCGCCTTGTGCAGGCGATGGCCGAAGGCCAGGTTCAGCCGCAACGCAGGGCGACCCGCATGAAGGATGGTCACCGACGCCATCGGTTCTATCGAATCAAACAAGAACCAGTATTGCCCGACGATCTTTTCGAACGGCACGCGCGTCACGATCAGAACATCGGCGCCGGCATAATCGTCGTGGCGTGCCACCAGACCGTACTGACGAGCATCGGGACCGAGGCAGATGACGGGCAACCGGCCACCCAGGGCGTAGTCGATCTTTCCCGCGTCGGACCATCGCAGCGTCGCGACGACCAGCCGCGGCTGATCGAGTAGCCCCCGCTCGGCGAGCTCGTCTCGCAACGAGATCCAGTCGATCATATCGAGGCTCGGATCCTTACCGAGCCGAAAATCTCCGATGATGGCCGGCAGCCAATTGAATTTCACCTCGCTGGCGAAGAGCGCAGAGCCGAGCACGACAAATCCTGTAGTGCCGGCGAGTCCGATCCGCACTGCCCGGCTGCTGCGCCAATGCCGCGCCACGGCGTCTCCGAGCAGCGGCACCAGCATCAGATAGCCAGGCGACGCCCAGTGAAACAGCACATTGCCCCACAACGAGGCCGCCGTGAATGCGACAAGAGGCGGCGCGGCGAGGCAAACCGGCAGCCAACGCTCCGGATCGGACGGCCCGTCTCGCAGCGCTAAAAAGCCGCACACGAGCAGCGGGGTCCATATCCAAGGTAGTAGGAACGCGGCCGCGCCGCCGAGAGTCTCGATCGGCCCAAACGAGTGCAACCAGCCAGCTGCCCGGCCGCCCTGGAACAGGAACGAAACCCAACCGTTTTCGGCGTTCCAGATCAGAACGGGAAGAAAGATCACGGCGGCGACCAAGCCGGCAGCGTAGGGATGCGGCCGTGCCAGCCACCGGCGGCTGCCGGGCTCGGTCAAGAGAAACCCGGCGGCGCCGACAATCGTCAGCGCGGCTGAGTATTTGGAACCAAGGGCTAGGCCGGCGCACACTCCGCTCCCCAACCACCAGCCCCAGGCTGCACGGCCGTTTGAAGGCAGCGCCACTACGAGGCAACAGGCGGCCCCGAGCAGCCCGGCGAATAGCGGGCCATCGGGCAATACCCAGCTTGCGCTGCTGATCCCAAAGACCGGCGCCAAATTCAGCACGACCGCCGCCCAAAGGCCTGCCTCCCGGCTGAACAGCGCCGAGGTCAGCCGGTACATCAGAAATGTCGTGGCTGCGAACAGCGCAATAAACGGCAGCCGCAGGACGACCGGGCCCTCGCTGCCGGTAAGATGCGCAACCGCCCAGGCGATCCACCAGGCGATCGGCGGATGGTCGAAATAGCTGAGCTGCACTTTGCGGCCGGCAGCCACCATGTAACTCTCGTCGATCCCGAGACCGAGCGTCCAGGCAAACATCAGCCGGGCAAAGAATGTCGCAACGATCAGAACGGCGACGCGGCCGGCCGGCCTCTTGAGCCAAGCGGCCGCGGCGCGGAGCATTCCCGGAAAGTAGGGCATCCGCCGATTATCGGTCGTCATTTCAGGCCTGACCCTTCGGGTCATCCCGGAATGACGTTTGTTGCTTTCAGTCAAAGGCCGCTCTTCCGTTATCTGCGGCGAAAATATTCGTCATAGGGCGTGTCGTTTTTGACCAGCACGCCGCCATCGACCGTCAGCGCCACGCCGGTGATCATGCGCGCCGCAGGACCGGCCAGAAACAAAATCGGGTCAGCGATGTCCTCGGGCTCGCACATCCGGCCCAGCGGGATTTTCTGCGCACGGACAGCCTTCGCTTCCTCTGATGGAATCGCCCCGCCAAACGCCGTGGCCGTCGGACCGGGGCAGACTGCGTTGACGCGGATGCCGTCGGGTGCGAGCTCGTAAGCCGCGTGGCGAGTCAATCCGAGGAGGCCGGCCTTCGACGCGGTGTAGTTCGCCGTGCCGCCAAACGAGATACGCTGTCCGGCGATCGAGGCGACATTGACGATCGCGCCTCCGCCCCGCCTTCGCATATGTGGCAATGCCGCCTGGATGCCGTTGAACGCGCCCGTGAGGTTGACGGCAATGACCCGGTCCCAATCCTCGGGACCCATCTCGTGCATCATCCGCCGCACCGTGGTGCCGGCGCCGTTGACGAGAATGTCGATGCCTCCCAGCGTCTCCGCGACGGCGGCGGCCGCAGCGCTGAACGCAGCCCGGTCGGCGACATCGATCGCCTGCGCCATAGCGTCGCCGCCGCGTCCGGTGATCTCCTTTGCAACCGTCTCCGCCGCCTGCTTAGCACGATCGACGACGGCGACCCGCGCTCCCTCCGCCGCGAAAGCGCGACAAGTCGCAGCTCCGATCCCGTTCCCGCCACCGGTGACGATAACGATCTTTCCGGCGAAATCGTCGGCCATTTCAGTTTCCCCATCTGGGCGCTGGATGGGACCAGTCTACAGACGATAGGCATTGTCGAGAATGGCCCTTGCAAGCGCGTCAGGCGGACCGCGTAGCGTGCGTCCTCAACGTGATCACTCGACTTTGGGTTTAGGTGAAGAAAAGCATCGCGCCGTTCGCCTCTCGCGCCGGCACGACCAGGCTACCTTCCGGGATCTCCTCGAAGGGGACCTGCTGCCGGGTCAGATAGTCGGCCGTAACCTCCCGCGATCCGGTCTCGAACTCGGCCGACACGATCCCGGGCAGCGCAAAATCCGCCCCGATGCCGAGCTTGGGATACATGGTCGAGAAGTCGTCGGGTGTGCTGAAAAGAATCCGGTGCCGCCCGACATGAACGCAGGCGACCGCGTCGGTCGTGGTCACCTGCTGGATGCCGAAGAGCCTGTCATAAGGCTCCAGAAGCGCAGCCGTATTCTGGACCAGCACGTGAATACTCCTCAGACCCAGCACACCGTTGGGATGCTGCAGCCACTCGGGACGGCGCATAAGTTCGGGCGTCAAATGGGTGCAGATGAAACTGTCAAGCCCCGGAGTCTCGTCCGCCGGCAGCGATATCAGGCTGAAGCGCGGCACGACCGTGCCTTCCGGCAGTTCGAGCTGACGGCCCAGCGGCCGAGGCTCGGAGGGATGAAGCTGCCGGCTGAGCAATGCCGCCCGCAACTCTTCGAGCGGGGCAACCGGCGCAAACGCTGCCGCCATCAATCCTTCGCGCTGCGCTAGAAAAGTATCAAGCCGCTGCACAAAATCGTTGGGATCGACGATGCCGAGAAGTTCGACATAATCCAACGGAAACATGATGCAGTAATTCGCGGTCCCTTGGCCGATATGCCGACCCCGCGGCGACAATGTAAAGCCGAGCCGGCTCCACCCCAGCCGCGCCCGCTCGAGGTCGCGAACTCCGACGATGACGTGGTCGATACCGGCTATACCGTTATCCATCTTGGCCTCTCCGGTTCGGCAAGTAACCTAACGGCCTCGAGCCATGGAGGCCAGGACCCGCATTTGGGAGATGCCGATGCGCCTTCGTATGTTGCAACGGCTATTTCGTCTGTAACGCTCAGCCCACTGCTTCGGGCGATCCCTCACCTACGTCCCGTCGCACTTGAAAACGGCGCGCCAATTGCCGCATACCAAACTGCTCATCGGCTACAACGGTTTTCCCTCAAAGAATGTGCCCGAAACCGCGGCAGATTCCTCGCCACCGGACTGGCTGGGTTGTTAAGGGCCACCGAGCTTACGAGACGTACGCAGCATCGGCGGATCGGATGAAAAACCGGCGGACCAGCTGGTTGGGTGCACTGTTGCTGGCGCTGGTGATCGCTGGCCATTGTCACGCGCAATCCGTCCTTGGGTATCACGGGGGTCCCGATCGCAGCGGCCATTTCATCATCCCCGCCCTGAACTGGGATCGCGCTCGCTCACTGCATCCCGATCCCAGCTTTCACGCCTATTTTGCGGGCCATCTTTATGCTCAGCCGCTGTTCTGGCAGCAGCCGGGATCAGGCTCGGGCGCGCTGATCATCGCCACCGAGGAGGACGACGTCTACGCCCTCGACGCCAAGTCGGGAAGCCAGCTCTGGACGCGGTCTTTAGGCAGGCCGGTCGCGTTGTCGACACAACCCTGCGGCAATATCGATCCGCTGGGGATCACCGGCACGCCGGTCATCGACGAGGCGGCGCAGGCGGTCTATGTCGCTGCGATGGTCAGTGACGCGTCCGGGGCGCATCATCGGATTTTCGCGTTGTCGCTCAAGGACGGATCGCCGTTGCCAGGCTGGCCCGTGGACCTTGCCGAGGCGCTGGCTGGGCGGGGACAACATTTCAACACTCGGTTTCAAAACCAGCGCGGCGCGCTCGCCATCCTCGACGGCAGGGTCTATGTGCCTTACGGCGGGCATTTCGGCGATTGCGGAGATTATCGCGGCTGGGTCCTCGGAATTCGGCTGCAGAATCCCCAGGAGGTTGTCAGCTGGAGCACTCGCGGACGGGGCGGCGGCATTTGGGCGCCAGGGGGAATCAGCAGCGACGGGCGCGCGCTCTATGTCGCGACCGGCAACACTTTGGGCGTCAGTTCGTGGAGCGATGGGGAGGCGGTGTTCCGGCTTCTGCCGGAGCTGCATCACGGGGAGCGGCCGCAAGATTTTTTCTCCCCGGCCGATTGGCGTGCGCTCGACGAACGCGACGCAGACCTCGGCGGCAGCAACCCGCTTCCGTTGGACCTCTCATCCCGAGCGGGTCCCAAGCCCCTAGTTCTGGCGCTCGGCAAAGATGCGCGCGCCTATGTTCTCGATCGCAACAATCTTGGAGGGATCGGCGGCGGTCTCGCCTCCGAAGTCGTGTCTACGCGTCCGATCCGGACCGCTCCGGCGGCTTATCAACTCGCCGACGATGTCTTGATCGCGTTTCACGGTCAGGGGGCGCGGTGCCCGTCTCCACGCGGCGACAACAATTTAACGGTTCTGCGGATCCGGGCCGGCGAGCCCCTTTCCCTCGACACCGCTTGGTGTAGCGCGTTGAGAGGAGAGGGCTCGCCTATCGTGACGACAACCGACGGCCGCAGCAACCCGATCGTCTGGGGCCTCGGGGCGGAGGGGGACGGGCGGCTACATGGCTATCGAGGCGATACCGGGGAGCCGCTGTTCACCGGCGATGCGCCCGGTGAGCCGATGGCTGGCCTGCGACACTTCCAGACCTTGCTGGCGGCGAGCGACCGGCTCTATGTCGGCGCCGATGGCCGCGTCTACGCTTTCTCGTTCTGAAAAACGCAAATGAGCGCCCTGCTTCGTCCAAAGACGCTGTCGCGGCTGTTTCTGCTGTTGATTGCGCTCCAACTGCCCAGCGTCGCCAATGCCGAAAGCTATCCTGACCGGCCGATTCTGCTGGTCGTCCCGTTCCCGCCGGGAGGCCCGGCTGGTGTGGTGGCTGACGTGATCGCACCGGAGCTCGGTCAGCGCCTTGGGCAAAGCGTCACCATCGAGCACCGCAGCGGCGCCGACGGGATCCTGGGCAGCAATTTTGTCGCGCAGGCCCCGGCGGACGGGTATACGCTGCTGCTGGCCTCCAGCTCGCATGTCATCCATGCGGGGACCTACAACAGCCTCCCCTTCGACACCGAGACAGCGTTTGCGCCGGTCTCGTTGCTGGTTACCACGCAATACGTCCTCGCCGTAAACCCGTCGCTCCCGATTGATTCTGTGGAGGAGCTGATCGCCTATGCGAAGAGCCATCCGGGCGGGCTTACCTATGCGTCCGGCGGGCTCGGAGGCCCAACCCAACTCGCTTTCGAGCTGTTCCGCCTGACCGCCGGGATCAGCGTGAGGCATACTTCCTACGATGGCGGCGCTGCCGCCTTGCTCGCGGTCGTCAATGGCGAAGCCCAGATCATGATGGCGCCAATACTAGCCGCGATGCCGATGGTGGCGGACGGCCGGCTGCGCGCGCTTGCGGTCAGCGGCCGGCACACCGCCCCTGCCGCTCCGGAACTGCCGACCATCGCAGCGACGCTTCCGGGCTTCTCCGCGGTGTCGTGGTTTGGGATCATGGCCCCGGCGGGCACGCCGTCTGCGGTGATCACGCGACTGAACCGGGAGCTCGACCGCATCGTCCACGAACCCGAGACTGAGAAACGCTTCGCTGCGATCGGCGGCGAAGCTGTCGGCGGCCCGCCATCGACACTCGCCTCCCTCATTCACGAGGAGATTCCACGATGGCGGCGGGTCGCCAGAGAGGCCGGGATCCACATCGAATGATCGGTATCGAGCGGAGCAACCCGATGAGCCGAGGAGGCGCTTATGGTTGATTTCACGGGAACCCACGTTGTCGTCACCGGCGGCACTGGCGCTCTTGGCCGCGCCGTGATCGGCCGATTGCGCGCCGCGAATGCGATTTGTCACGTCCCCAACCTGATAGCCGCCGAGCTCGAAGGCTTCCCGTTCGCGGCCGACGAGGGGGTGCAAATCGTTCGCGATATCGACGTTGCGGACGAAGGCTCGGTCAAACGGTTCTACGGTGCTCTTCCGCCGCTCTGGGCCTCCATTCACCTGGCCGGCGGCTTTGCCATGGCCCCGATCGGGGAGATCTCCGCGGCAGATTTCACTGTGCAATTCCGGATGAACACATTGTCCTGCTTTTTGTGCTCTGCTGCCGCGGTCGCTGCCTTTCGCGCGCGCAAGGCATCCGATAGCACCCCAGGTGGGCGGATCGTCAACGTTTCCGCCCGGCCCGCCATCGAGCCGCGCCTCGGAGCGGGTATGACGGCATATACCGCATCGAAATCCGGGGTGGCAGCGCTGACCCAGGCTCTCGCGCAAGAGCTGACCGAGGAGCAGATCTGGGTCAATGCAGTCGCGCCGTCGATCCTCGACACCCCCGCCAACCGCTCGGCAATGCCGGCTGCCGACCACTCGCGTTGGGTATCACCCGCTGATCTGGCCACACTCATCGCCTTCCTCGCCTCACCGGACAATCGGGCAACGCGAGGCGCCGTGATCCCCGTCTACGGGGCTGCGTAATCGTTCTGCGACCGGTGCCAACGTCGACTGTATCCTGCACCGCAAACTTTTTTAGTCGTAATTTCACAAATGTTTATCAGTTTTAATGTTGCATCGCAACATGCCGGGCGTATGTTGTCCGAAGCCGAAGGATAAGCGCGAGGTTGCGGGATGAAGAACCACTTGATCCGCCTCAATCGGATCGCCGGCGAGTTGAACGCATGGCTGCTCGCGATAGCGATCGGCCTCGGCATGCTCGATCTGACGGTGCTGATTGCTAAATGCCTGCCACCGCTGCCGCGGGCGCCGATGGCAACCAGTGCCGACGGGCCCGGACAAGCCGGAGCGGCTACCCCGGCCCCGCAAACACCCAACGTTCGGAGCTGAAATCGCCGTTGCGGGATGAGGCCGCGATGCACATCGTTGTTGGACCGATTGTGACGAGGCACGGAGGCTTTGCGTTCGATTCCTGGACACCCGAGAAGGGATTGAGCCGGGGCTACTCCTATCGCCGCATCGAAGACGCCCATTACGCTCGTAAAGCCGAGATCAGATCTTGCGCGAGTGCCCGCCCGATGCTGGCGTGCAGCACAGTCGATGAGTTTACCTCGACGCTCGCCGGCGGCGCCCGTGTCGAAGGACTTCGCCCCGGACTCTAGCAGCGTACTCCCGGCGCGGC
>Ga0306920_100015902_pt1 | contig 10336 bp, 9 predicted proteins | sample flu12Cox44000170_FD_204666 | JGI IMG/M metagenome (GOLD analysis project Ga0306920, IMG submission 204666) | Lab enrichment of tropical soil microbial communities from Luquillo Experimental Forest, Puerto Rico - flux4day.12C.oxic.44.000.170 (v2)... | ecosystem: Environmental > Terrestrial >...
CTATTTTGCTACGACCTCGGCAAAACCCCGATGCGGACCTTCTTGGATGCAATGCCGATGACGAAGGAGAAAATAATCGCGGCCTGAGGGCAACGGAGACGAAAACCTGATCACTCAACTAGGCGCACCAGCTGTCCGATTGAGTTGCGGCTAATACAAGCTCAGATGCGTGAACCCGGTAGCCTCCGGATGCGCCCCCCACCGACATCGCAGAGCCCAGCGCTCCGTGCGGGGCGGCCAGATCCGGATCGATGAGCCCAGAGCGTCTCAGTATCCTCTTCGTTTCCCAGACGCCGGCCAGCCCTCCGCGCTTCGGCGCCCAGGCGCGCGTGCATGGCCTGATGACCGAGCTGGCGCGACGCCACGACCTGACGGCCGTGATGCTCGTTGACGATGCATTCGATATCGAGGAATCCCGCCGTGCCATGCAGGCTTACTGCGCCGAGGTGATATTGGTCCCCAATCCCTATGTTTTGAAAGGCCGCGCCAAGCGGCTGATGCAACTGCGGTCACTAGCTTCGACCCAGACCTTCGATCGACAGCAGCTCGCGGTACCGGCGATGCAGCAGTCTCTAAATCAGGTCTTGCGCGCCAAACGATTCGACCTCGTCAATCTGGAGTTCACAGGCCTTGGCAATCGCCAGTTGCGGCAGGCTCCGCCCGGCGAGAGACGGCCGTCCTTGGTCGTGGACTCGCACAATATCGACTACGATTTGGCCAGGCAGTATGCCCAAGCCAGCCACAACTTGATCCGTCGCCTTTACGCCGAGGCGAACTGGCGCAAGCTGCGTCGGGAGGAGTTGCGGACTTACCGCGACGCCGACGGTGTCTACTTGTGCAGCGCAGTCGACGAGCGACGGCTGCTCGAGGAGGTCCCCGGGATCCGAACGACCGTCATTCCTAACGCGGCTGACGTCGAGTACTATCAACCGCGCGCTACGCATCCGCCGCCGGATGGTCGTACCGTCGTCTTTTTCGGGGCCCTCTCCTACCTCCCCAATATCGACGGCGTGACCTATTTCCTGCGGGACATCTGGCCACGTGTTGCGGAGGCAAACCGCGACGCCCGTTGCAAGATGATCGGCGGCCAGCCACCACCGTCGCTTTTGGCGTTGGCGGGGCCCCACATCGAGTTCACCGGCTTCGTCTCGGATTTACGGCCACACCTCGCGACGGCCGCAGCCGTCGTGGTCCCCCTGCGACTAGGCGGCGGAACCCGCCTCAAAATCGTCGAGGCGATGGCCATGGGGAAGGCCATCGTCTCGACCACGCTGGGCGCCGAGGGAATCGAAGCTGTCCCCGGCCGCGACATCCTCATCGAGGACGAGCCCGCGGCCTTCGCCGACGCGGTGAACCGCCTGTTGACCGATCCGCGCCTTGCAACCCGCATCGGCCAGTCTGCGAGACAACTCGTGGTTGAGCGGTATGCCTGGAGCGGCGCGGCGCGGGCGCTGGAGGATTTCTATCGGCGGATACTGGAGGAGGAGCCTAACCAGCGCTGATTGGCTGGTTGGTGGCATGCGCCGCCCGCAGGGCCGCGAAAGCGGCACTTCGAATCTGCGGCGGGGTTCGTGACTTCGATGGGATCCTTGCAGCAATGTCGGTGGGCCGGACTTTGCGCACGAATTCGGGTGCGCCATCCGAGGTCAGTGGAACGTGCTTCCAATGGAGCAGGCAAAGCGCATCTTCCGAAGCAAACGAATTGGCCGGAACTCCGCTTACGCCGTCGACGAACACGCCATAGAGGGAGGAAATCGGCCATTGAGGTGACTTTCTTGTTGTCGGCTATGCTTGAGTTTGCGCCCGGCGGAATCGATCGGCGAAAGATGAGCTGCGGCAGCTTGTGAACAGGGCAAGCTATTCGTCAGCGGAAACGGACAGCTGGAAACAAGTATGGGATCTTGGTTCAGCCTGAGCAGATTCGCGAAAGTTGCGGCAAAGACGCGGCGCGCGTGGTCAGATCGTTCACACTCGAGATAGCTAATACGCGGTCTCGTGTGTTGATGCGGCTAATTTCTGTATGTGCGGGTCAGCGCCAACCTATTGCTGAGGTAAAGTCAACGACGGCGATTTTCGGGCAAAATAAAGGGGCTTATGGCGGAATATCGGCAACTGCGTGCACTCATAAGGCAATGACGAGATCGCCGGAATCGGTGTTCGACTAGCCAAGAAAAACTGCCTCTCCAACTGGATGAAGGATGCCGCCGACGCCAAGGGATCTTGTCTCTTGGTTGGTGCTTTGGGCAATCAGCACTTGCGACCAACATCATTCGACGCTTCGACACTCGAGATCTGGGGCGCTGTGGCAAGGCTCGCGTGAAATTCGCCGACCCTCCCCACCGCAAGCGCCTCGGTGAGCGAACCCGCAGCCTTGCCGGTGCGCCTAAAAGACCTCGAGGCGGCGGGAATCGTCACACGGTCCAAAACAAGTCAATCGTCAATCTTGCGATCGTCCAGATAGGTTTCAAGCAGCGTTTGCGCTCGTTGATGTCCTGTTTGCGGAGGCGGACGACGACGCGCAGTGTCTTGACGTCAAAGCCGTTGCCCTTGGCCTCGGCATAGACATCGCGGATGTCATCGGCGATCGCCTTTTTCTCTTCTTCGAGCCGCTCGACGCGTTCGACAAAGGCCTTGAGCTGATCCGGCGGCGAGATGGTGATGCATGCCGCCATCGAGGATCAGAAGGCTGAGACGGAAAAGCGTCTTGCGAACGTCCTCGCCTGGCGTCAGGCTTAGGCCCGCGCCTAAAGACAGCGCGTCGAAACCGCCTCAGTCACTGTCATCCTCACGCATCGCGCAAATCCCAGCGGCCTCGTCATGAACGGCTCCATGCGAGTGAACCATCCAAGAGAATTGCAGTATACAATCCAATGTAGTCTCGACAATGTGCAATATCTTTTAGTAACTAGACGCTGCGATACCAGATGGTATGGCCACGGCGTCAATAGTGATGAGATGACCAGTTCGTCGGGAGCCATGAGGCCGTCTCGTTTGGGGTTCCTTATTCCGGAATTCCCACAGCAAACACACATTGCGTGGTGGCGGGTCAGTGAGGGGATGCGGCTCGCTGGTGTGGATGTGCAGCTATTGTCCACGCGTCGATCTACCGAGTCGTGCCCGCACCTGCAACTTCGCCGCGCAGCCGAGCGCACCATTTATCTTTGGCCGCCCTCGCCACAAAGTCTTGCTGTAATGCTAACCGCGGCCCCTCGACTGCCAGCCATGGCGCGCTATCTGGGATTGCTCAAGGGTTATCGCGGAAAACAGCGCCTTAAGACCCTGGCATTCGCATTCGCTGCCTTGCGACTGCTGCATATCAGTCGGCTGCGGCAACTGGACCATGTCTTCATACACTCCTGCGCGGATGCGGCCCATGTTGGTGCCCTTTGCCGTGTATTGGGAGGGCCTAATTATTCTCTCAGATTAGGCGGCGACCTCGAAGTTTATGGGAGCGATCACGAGGCTAAAATGGCGGGGGCGACTCTGATCGTACCGGCCGCCCAAGCCCACGAACCGCGGCTGATCAACGAAGTGGGTGTCGCTCCAAAGCGAGTAATGTGGAGTTGGGTTGGCACCGACACCGATCAATTTCACCCGGAAGCAAACTGGATCGACCATGAACTGCTGCGCATCATCACGGTCGCGAGGTTGAATCCCGCAAAGGGGTACGAATTCATGGTTCGAGCGCTCGCGCTGCTCCGCGATCGAGGTTTGGCGTTTAGTTATCGGATTGTCGGGGCAGGCCCGTTCGAGCCGCAGATCCGGCAGCTTGTGCGCGAGCATGGCCTCGAGCGACACGTCGCGCTTCTCGGTAGCCGCAGCACGGACGAGATCGCGGAACTGTTACGCGAGTCGGACCTCTTTGTCCTTCCGACCTGCGGTATTGGAGAGGGCACTCCAGCGGCTGTTTGCGAAGCGATGAGCGCTGGATTGCCGGTTGTTGCTACAAGAGTGGGTGGTTTGGCCGACATGATTACGGAAGGCGTGCACGGCCGTTTGGTCCCCCCCCGTGACGTGCAGGCGCTTGCCGATGCCGTGGCTAGCGTTGCGCAAGACCGTACGATTGGCTTGCGAATGGGCGCTGCGGCTCGTGCCAAAGCCCTCGAGGAGTACGACTACCGTGCGGTCGCCAAAAAAATCCTCGGCAAAATTAGTGATCTTAACCGCGTAAAAGATACATAGCATGTGTGGATTCGCCGGTCTCGTCGACCCTAGTCGCAAGCTCTCGGACCCGCTTGAGGTCGCTCGGCGTATGGTCAACGTTATCGCTCATCGCGGCCCGGACGACAGCGGTGACTGGGTCGCGCCGCATGGTCGAATGGCAATGGCCTTTCGCAGATTGTCCATTCAAGATTTATCTGAGCACGGCCACCAGCCCATGCAGTCCGATTCCGGTCGATGGTCAATTTGCTTCAATGGCGAGGTGTACAACTTCCTCGAGCTGCGAAAGGAGCTGGAGCGCTGCGGGCACGCTTTCCGAGGACGCTCGGATACGGAAGTCATCCTCGCTGCAATCGAAGAATGGGGAGTACGGCCTGCCATCGAACGTCTCGTAGGTATGTTCGCCATTGCACTCTGGGATTCGCGCGAAGATGAACTGACTCTAGTGCGCGATCGTTTCGGCGTGAAACCCCTTTACTTCGGATGCCCCGGGCAGGAAGCGACGATGGGGCGGGGCGAGGGTGTAGGGCACTCAGGCCAGGCCATCTTTTTCGGTTCGGAGCTCAAGGCCCTGCGCGCGGCATGGAAGCAAGCTCCTGCCATCAATACCTATGCCTTGCGACTTTTGCTCCGGTACCAATACGTCGTAGGGCCTTGGACGCTTTGGAACGGTATACGAAAATTAATGCCGGGCCACTGCTTGCACTATCGGCTTCGCACCGACGATGCGTCGCTCGAATCGTACTGGTCGGCGGGTCGGGTGCTCGTTGAGGGGATACGCAACCCTCTGAGCGTCACCGAGCAAGAGGCAATCGAAGGCCTGAACGAACAGATCGAGCAGTCAATTCGGCAGCGCATCATAGCCGACGTGCCATATGGGGCATTTCTCTCCGGTGGGATCGATTCAGCGGTGGTTGTTGCCACGATGCGAAAATATACATCAACTCGCGTGAAGACCTTTACCATCGGCAGCGACGCAAAGGATATGGATGAATCGAATGAAGCCGAGCGGATGGCTGCCCATTTAGGAACCGAGCATCACACGCTGCGCGTCTCGCCAACAGAAGCGCGAGATACGATTCTTCGGTTGGGTAAGCTCGCGGACGAGCCGCTAGGCGATGCGTCCTTCATACCGACACACCTTGTGTCGCAATTTGCTCGCAATCTGGTGACCGTGATTCTGAGTGGAGATGGTGGCGACGAGATCTTTGCAGGCTATCCTCAGCATAGATTTGCCTCGCGCATGTGGCCCTGGCAGAGACTGGTACCGCGACGTGGAGCAAGTGTATTGCGCTCGCTGTTCCTCAATCGCAGTGGAGACGGACTGTGGAAGAGCCTTACCAACGTGGGACGTCACCTCGGGATCGAGCGTTTTAGCGCCCAACTGGATAAAAGAGCCGCCAAGGCGCTGCGCGTGCTGGGCGCTCGAGACCGAGCAGACTTTATGGCTCGTTGGCGAAATGTCGTCCACAACCCCGAGCATTTCCTGATGGGTGAAAACGGCACAGAACCTCCGCTACTAGTACCAGACTTCCCGCTCGAATTGCTCGGACCGATACGCACCGAGTGCTGGGCGGATATCGTGGCCTACTTGCCCGACGATATTATGCTGAAAGTCGACCGAGCTAGTATGGCCGTGTCTCTCGAAGCTCGTGAACCATTCCTCGATCACCGACTCTTCGAGTTTGCGGCGAGGATACCTGAGCACATGCTTATTCGCGAAGGACGCGGCAAGTGGATTCTTCGCCAAATCTTGTATCGCTCTGCTCCGAAAGAGTTCGTCGAAGCACCAAAACGAGGGTTCTCCTTACCTGCAGCTGGATGGGTCGTTGGCCCGCTGCGAGATTGGGCGGAGGCGCTGATATCAGAGGATCGGCTCCGTGCGGAAGGATTTTTCAAGCCAGATGCTGTTCGGGCGGCCTGGAAAAACCTCTGCAAGCCCAGATCGTCAGATATTGAAATGCCATTTTTCGGAATGTGGTCCATCCTTTCGTTCCAATCTTGGCTTGATAACTGGCACCACTAGTTTCGGATTCTCGCCTTTGGATTTTTCGGCGACCAAAAACGTCTGGCCACCTGCTGAATTTGGCTTTGCTAATTCTTTGTCGTCAACAAAAACCACAAAATGGCAGCTTCGTCGTGCCGGCCAGTACGGCGTCGTGGACAGCAATGATCTGGTTTGCCTTCGCTTCCCAGGTGAAACTCTGGCGCACTTTTCTCGCGCGCCGCTACACCCAGACTGTCCAACCTTTCGGGAGCGCGAAGAATGCTTCCAATAGCAAGCCTCATGCCTTGCGCAAGGCTGTCTTTGTCGTCAAAAGGAATCCTAATTCCAGTTTTCTCATCAACCAACTCTGAAGGGCCTGCGTAGTCAGCGACGATAGGAGTTACGCCGAGGCCATTGGTTCGACTACGACTCCGCCCCCAAACTCGCGAACGCTGGGTAAAGCGATGAAATCGCAGTTTTTTAGCCTGCTCAGTACTTCCGCATGCGGTATCCACCGTGAAACGCACGCCACTTTGGATACCCAGCGTCTTGACCAGCGTTTCAAGCTCAGATCGTTGCTGCCTGCGCCGTCGGCAAGCATGTGTGGCGGCAAATCATCGATCGGGTCATTTGCCCGCTGATCGCATCCTGCTCACCTTCATGGGGCTTGATCTTTCCGAACTCGCCTCATTGGGCAAAGAGCGATCTTACATTCCCGGCAAGCTCCACCTGGTAACCGTCGCGCGGCTCAATCCAGCGAAGGGGCATGTGCACGCACTGGCCGCAATTCGGACCAACGCCGGCCTAGACCTGCACTACACTATCGCCGGCGAAGGGCCTCATCTTGAAGCCATTCGTTCGCAGATCAAAGCGCTCGAACTTGGAGAGCACGTGACGCTGACCGGAACTGTGAAAACGCGTCGCCGCATCGGGGAAGCGGCCAGAAAAACTGCGGAACGGCGGTTCGATATCACCTTGACGGCAACGGCACTGCGAGACGCCATTTTGGCGAGAGCGCAGCCGGTCAATCCCCGACCCACTTCAGTTTCGTTTGGACGAAAAATTGGAGGCGACACCCCACTTGGTCGATAACGGAACCGTGGCGCAAATTCCAACACGCTGATGGTCTTGGGTTTACGGCATAGCTTAGCAATTGTCATTGCGGGGCACGGACCTCACGTCTGATCTCGCATACGCGGAGGAACAAGGTTGGATCGCTGACGGTCCGCAAAAGGGGTGGAAGACCATCACTTGTGGGGTGACCGCGCCGCGAGACTTTACGTCGTTGGCTTGTAAAATGCCGCCGATGGCCAACAACGCAATTGGGAACTGATGGCGGCCGTTTGCTTTGAGTCAGCGTCGCTCACCCGCCGGTTCGAAATCGCATGGGGCGATATCGTCGGTTGAGTTGTTCGTCGTTGGACATAGTGGCCATGATCAGCGACAAGCTCAGCAATGGACCATGTCGCCATGCCGAGAGGGGCAGTCAGCAAGCGTCGATGAGGCTGCTGTCGCGCGTGCCCGAACATCTTCTGAGGAGCCTTTTCGCCGATTCCCCCCGCTGGGAGGAGCGCAGGACGATGAAGGCTTGCGGCTGATCTCCTGCAACGCCAACTCGCCGCCTGTATCGTAAAGCTCCTTGAAGCGCTAGAAGCTGTCGCCGCTGTAGCCCATCATCTTGCAGGATTGGCTCACATTGCCGAGCTGTTTGGCGAGCTCTAGCACTCCCCTACTGAGATATCCGACGCAGCGCATGGAGCACGCCGGGCGAGATCGCTAAAATTTCAAATATGTTTGGCTAGCTTACTGCTGTCGATTGCCTCAATCGCTCGGCCAGAAACGCGCTGACCTTTGTGCTGTTGTGGCATAGCGGGGATATCACTCAGTCGTTCTAACTTTCGCGGGCGGGGAACGCGCGGTAACGGCCCGCCCATGGACGGCCGCCTCATCGGAAGACGCGGTTGCGGTGGCACCATCGGATCAAGACGTAAACCGACCACACTCGGGACCAATATATTCCGGGTGCCCCGTCGCAGAAGGACCGCCAGAGTCGCTCGACAGCCGTGGGGTCTAGGCCGACTGGAGCGATGGCTTGCGGATCCCGCAGGGTCTGATCTATGACGTCCTTCAGCCCCCGCCGGATCCAGCGACCGAACGGAAGCACGAACCCGCTCTTGGGCCGCTCAAACAGCACCGGGTCGAGGTCTCGCAAGCCGATGCGCCGCAGCATGGCCTTCCGGCCCAGGGGCAAGTAGCGTGCCTGGTCCGGCAGACGGTCCACGCTCTCAAAGAGAACCTGGTCGACCAGCGGCACCCGCTGCTCCAGCGACGAGGCCATGCTGGCCACGTCGTTGTCGCGCAGCAGCCGCTCGCCCAGGAAGAGCCGCTGCTCCATAACGCTGATGGCTGAGAGCGGCGTTCGGGCCCGGGTCTCGGCGCTGACCCGCCGGCGCATGGCCAGCGGTAGACCGTCGGCCAGCGCCTCGGCGAAGTCAGGCGCCAGGAGTTCGCGCTGGAATCCGGGGAGGAAAAGCGCATAGGCCAGCGCATAGAGCCCCAGCAGATCGTCGCCGTGACGGACCATCTCGGGGAGCTTAGCCCAACGGGTCTGAGGTGGTACCGCCCCGCCGGAGCGGCGCAGCGGCCAGGTCGCCAGCGTGGCCGCCGCCACCTGCAGGCCACGCGGCACCCACGCGGCGCGCCGGGACCAGCGTTGCAGCACCGGCAGGTCGCGGTAGGAAGTATAGCCCGCGAACAGTTCGTCGCCGCCCGTGCCCGATAGCGCCACGGTGAATCCGGTGGTGCGGATGGCCTGCGACATATAATATGCATTCAGTCCATCGAAGGTTGGCTGGTCCAGGCTATCCAGCGCTGCCTCCAGATTCTCAACGAAGCGCCCCTCCGTCAGCACCATTTCGTGGTGCTCGGTCCCGATGGCCGCAGCGATCCGCCTCGCAATGGGCCCCTCGTTGAACTCATGCTCCTCGAAGGCCAGGGTAAAGGTGTGGATGGGGCTCTGGGCGGCGCGCTGGGCCAAGTTGGCTATGACCGATGAGTCCACGCCGCCGGAGAGGAAAACCGCCAGGGGCACGTCGCTAGCCAGGTGGAGCCTCAGCCCCTCATCTAGGACGGCGGCGAGGTCCTCTTCGCCCATAGCCGGATCGGGGGGGCGGTCCGGGATCCGCCAGAAATCCTCCTTGCGGACCTCCTTCCCGGCGTCGTCGATCTCGAGTAACTGGCCGGGCCACAGCAGGTCCACCCCCTTGACGGCGGCGCCAGGGCCAACCACGAAGCCGTTCCACACACTGCTGGCCACGGCCTGCGGGTCAAGGTGAGGCGCGCCCAGCAGCCCAGACGCGAGCAGGGCACGAAGCTCCGACGCGAAGGCCACCGACCAAGTCGCGTGCGGATCCGACGACCGTGCAAGGTAGAGGGGCTTGATGCCAAGGGGATCCCTGGCCAACAGGAGTCGGCGGTGCTTTGGGTCCCAGCATGCGAACGCGAACATGCCGCGTAGCCAACTCACTGCGCCCGGCCCGTGCAAGCCAAGCGCGCGCAGCATGACGGCCGTGTCGCCGGTGGATTGAAACTCCTGCCCCTCGGCTACTAGGCGCCGCCGCAGGTCGCGAAAGTTGTAAATCTCGCCGTTGAGGACCACCACATGGCCAGTCACCGGGTCGACCATGGGCTGGGCACCGGCGGGCGAGAGGTCGAGGATGGAGAGCCGGCGGTGCGCCAATAGTGCGCCCCAGCCGCGGGCGTCCGGCTGGGAGACCCACGTCCCGCTCCCGTCCGGGCCGCGGTGGAGCATGGCGTCGCTCATCCGTACCAGGGTAGCGCGATTGGGCTCGTCCAGTCGTCCAATCATCCCGGCGATGCCACACATCTAGGGCTCTCGAGGTAGGAGGTGCCCTCTTGAGGGCTGAGATTTCCGGAGGAAGTCGCTCGTATACCAAATCCAAAGTGAAGCCGCCCTCGATGATCTATAGCTTTTGCGCTGGAGTGAACTGGCGTTACATCGCAGTTACAGCTCGAAAAAGCGCCTAATGATAGAGTGGGCCTCCGTTGAGTGTGGGAGATCTTGATATGAGCTCGCCGGTAAGTTCCCTTGATGATTCCGTCAATGCAAAGGCCACGGCGGCAACGTCGCGGCGGAGCTTTATCGCTGGTTGGAAACTAGGCGCGGGG
>Ga0306920_100015903_pt1 | contig 10335 bp, 10 predicted proteins | sample flu12Cox44000170_FD_204666 | JGI IMG/M metagenome (GOLD analysis project Ga0306920, IMG submission 204666) | Lab enrichment of tropical soil microbial communities from Luquillo Experimental Forest, Puerto Rico - flux4day.12C.oxic.44.000.170 (v2)... | ecosystem: Environmental > Terrestrial >...
GTTAACGAATTGTCGCGCGCCGAGGGCCGCTGCGCCCGGTTATTTGGGACCAACGGCGCTCGCACCGCCTCGCGCGACTTCTCGCCCGGCATCCCGAGAGACAGCGAAAGTCCCGGAAAAGACGGTAACCGGCGACTGTGCACCGCCATGGTTGCGGGACTATGATCCCCTGATGCGCAGCGTAATATATCAGTCGACGACCAAATCGGGAGGTCGGCATGGCTCTTGCCGTCGCGATCCAGATGGATCCGATCGACACGATCAACATCGACGCGGATTCGACCTTTGCGCTCGCCCTCGAGGCGCAGGCGCGCGGGCACGCCCTGTTCCACTATCTGCCCGACGCGCTGACCCTTCGCGACGGGCGGCTGCACGCCCGCGGCCGGCCTCTCGAGGTCGCCCGGCGTCATGGCAACCATCATCGCTTTGGTGGCTATGAAGAGCTCGATCTCGCCGGGGTCGACGTGATCCTGATGCGCCAGGACCCGCCCTTCGACATGGCCTACATCACGGCGACGCATTTGCTCGAGCTCTTGCCGCAAGACGGGCCGCTCGTCGTCAACAACCCGGCCGCGGTGCGCAATGCGCCCGAGAAGCTCTTCGTGCTGCGGTTCAGAGAGCTGATGCCGCCGACACTGCTCACCCGCGACCGCGACGAGATCCGCGCCTTCTGGAAGGAGCACGGCGACGTCATTCTAAAGCCGCTTTTTGGCAATGGCGGGGCCGGGGTGTTCCGGCTGCGGCCCGGCGACGAGAACCTGACCGCGTTGTTGGAGATGTACGAGCAGATCCAGCGCGAGCCGGTGATGGTGCAGCGCTACGTGCCCGAGGTCCGCCAGGGCGACAAGCGCATCATCCTCGTTGAAGGCGAGGCCATGGGTGCCGTCATGCGGGTACCCCCGGAGGGCGAGGCGCGCGCCAACCTGCATGTCGGAGCCCGCCCGGAGCGGACCGTGCTGCGCCCTCGCGACCGCGAGATCTGCGCCGCAATCGGACCGACGCTGCGCGCCCAAGGGCTCGTCTTTGTCGGCATCGACGTGATCGGCGACTGGCTGACCGAGATCAACGTCACTTCACCGACCGGCATCCAGGAGATCGCGCGGCTTGACGGTGTGGAGATCGCGCCGAAGATCTGGGACGCGATCGAAGTCCGGCTGGCCGATCGCGCCGAGCGCCGCCCGGCATGAAATCAAACTGCGAAGGACCTTTACGATGACCGATACGCGCAATGTCCTCGGCGAGCCGCTCGCCGAATGCTGCAGCAAGCCGATGACCGGATTTTATCGCGACGGCAGCTGCAACACCGGACCCGAGGATGTCGGGGTGCACACGGTGTGCACCAAGGTCGACGCCGCGTTTCTGGCGTTTTCGCAATCGGCCGGCAACGATCTGTCGACGCCGGTTCCCGCCTTCGGCTTTCCCGGCCTCAAGCCGGCCGATTGCTGGTGCCTGTGCGCCGAACGCTGGAAGGAAGCGTTCGAGGCCGGCAAAGCGCCAAAGGTCAGGCTGACGGCGACGCATGAGGCGACCCTCGAGGTCGTCCCGCTCGAGTTGCTCAAACGCTACGCGATCGATCTGAGCTGAGGCGGAGAGCGATGCCGGAGATCGGACTATTCGAGGCGATCTATTCGGCGCGATCGCTGCGCCGCCTCAAACCGGATCCGGTCCCCGAGGAGCTAATCACCAAAGTCCTCGATGCGGGGATCCGCGCTCCTTCGGGCGGCAATGCTTAGAACTGGGCGTCGTCGTGCGCGATCCCGAGCAGCGGCAGAAGCTCGGCGCGATCTATCCCAAGGCCTCCGACATCGCCGAGGCGATGTATGCCGCCCGCGGTCGCCCCCCGCACCTGACGGAGCGGCAGTTTGCCCGCCTGATGGCCACCGGATCCCACCTCTGGCGGCATATGGGCGAGGCACCCGTGCTCCTCCTCCCGTGCGGGCGCCGCCCAGTCTTGCCGCCGCGCGAGGCGCTGGCACCCGATATCGCCGCCTGCTGGGAATGCGAGGTAGCTTACGTCGAGCGCATCCGCGGAGCCAGCATCTATCCGGCAGTGCAGAACATCATTCTCGCCTGCCGCGCCCTCGGCCTCGGCACCGTCATCACCACCAACCAATCCGCTGCGAGGACGAGGTCAAGGCGCTGCGCGGCACCCCCCAAGGAGGTCTCGACCTTTGCTTTGATGCCGATCGGCTGGCCGCTCGACCGATTCGGGCCTTTGACCCGCCGCCCGCTCGCCGAGGTAGCCCACGCCGACCGCTGGGAAACCGCCTAGCTTGGCTGATTGCGCGCCACCCGCCAACCGCTCTAAACCGAAAGTTAACTCCTGGCGGTTTTCGTTTTGCCGGGTCGTGTATTTATGGTATGAACATAACAGGAACATAGAGGCGCGGTTATTGAATGGACATAGGCGTCCTCATCGGTATCGCCGCGTTGCTCTCCGCGGCGGCCGCGCTTGCCGGCGTCGCGCTCGGGCGTCACCTTTGGCCGGCAACCCGAAGGAGCGACGCGGTTGCTCTGATGGCCCGCGAAATAGAGATAGCGCGCCTCACCGAGGAAAGCCGCGAGCTGCGCAGCCGCACCGATCAGCTCGAAACCGAGCGCCGGGCGGCCGTTTCGGAGGCAAAAGCGGCGGCCACCGAAGTGGCGCGGCTGACGGAGCGAGAGAAAGCTCTCTCCGAGAGGATCGCCGCCCAAGCCACGCAGCTCGGCGACATGCAAAAGCAGCTCACTACCGAGTTCGAGAACATCGCGAACCGGGTTCTCAAGGCCAATGCATCCGTGCTGTCGGAGAGCTCGCACAATACATTAGCGGCCGTTCTCGATCCGCTGCGTGAGCGCATTCGGGATTTTCAGAACAAGATTGAAAGCACTTACGAGAGCGAGGCGCGTGAGGTCCTTTCCCTCAAGGAGCAGATCAAGCTGATCGTCGAAACGAGCCACGCCATTGGCACCCAAGCTGACGGCCTCGCCAAGGCATTACGCGGAGATTCGCAATTGCTCGGCCGGTGGGGCGAATTGGCCCTCGAACGCATCCTCGAGGCAGCGGGCCTGATGGAAGGCCGGGAGTACATTTCGCAGGGGCGCGGGCTGGGGTTGAAGAGTGACGCTGGCGGGAGCCAGAGGCCGGACATTATCGTGATGCTTCCGGAGCAGCGAACGATGATCATCGATTCGAAGGTTCCGCTCTCCGGTTACGAGCGTTTGATCGCCGCCCAGGAGGAGGCGGACCGGCTCGCCGCCGGAGACCGATTCGTGCGAGACGTCAAGGCGCATATCGACGACCTCGCCGCCAAGCGGTACCAGGACAACGGGAAGCTCACGGCGCATGATTGCGCGCTGATGTTCGTGCCGATCGAGGGGGCGCTCGCCGCCGCTCTCGCGCGTGAGGGCGAGTTGTTTACCTATGCGTGGGATCGCCGGGTGGTACTTGTCGGCCCTTCTACCCTTTTGATGACGATGCGCACGGTCGCCTCGATCTGGCGGTACGAGTTGCAAGGGCAGAATGCGCAGGAAATCGCTCGTTTGGCCGGCGAGTTGTGCGACAAGGTGAGCCTCAGTCTCGACGATTTGAATTGCGTCGCAGAAAAGATCACCGCGGCATTGAATACTCACAACGAGGCGGTGAAGCGGCTCTCCACCGGCCGAGGCAATGTGCTATCCCTCGGAGCTCGCATGCGGGACTTGGGGGTCAAGACCAAACGCCCGATGCCGGCAATGCTGGTCGATGGCGGGGTGATCGGGCCAACCACCGAGGAATTCGCCGAGGCTCGGCTCGACGACCGGGCGAATACGAGCGCCCCTCGCACTGCAGCCGACTAAAACCGATTAAGGCTCCTGCACTGCCGGCGGCGAGCGCCCCGTAGAGGTGGTTCTTCGTCGCAGCTGCAGCCGGGCCGATCTCCCGCGTCTGTATTGAATGATGCGAATACATTTTACAATAATCATTTCAACTACAACAGGAAAACATATCGAAAATTGATTCTCGAATGATGTGTTACGCATCGATTCGCAGATGTCACACTGGTGCCATAAAGGCATACTCATTATTCGATCTCACCGTACATTCACACTTTACAGTAAATCAGCGTGATTTAGGGCGTATCGCTTGGTGGGAAGCGACCAAGCGGCCCATCTGTCTAGGTTTGAGCTTCTCGGGAGGGTGTGAAGATGATCAGCCGCAATCAACCGGACACAGCAGGTCTAGGGACTTTACCCGCGGTCGTCCTAGGGTCGGCGTTCCTCAAGGGAGCAGAGATCTGGATCAACGCCCAGGGCGAGATTCTTTCCGCCATGGAAACTGCTATGGCAGATTGGATGAGACGCCGGCACAAGGCGTTAGATACCTGGTCGCGTTCTCTCAAAAAGATGTGGGAGTGCCGAGACCCCGGCGATTTCGTGCAGACGCAGCAAGATTGGCTGTGCGACGCCGTTCGGCTGACCGCTTCTGACATTCGCGCGCTGGCTGGCGATACCACGGCTTTGACGAGGCAGCTGAGCACCGGGGTCGAGAAGACCGTCGGCAGCGCCGCTGACGAGATCCTCAAGACGCGCAGAGGGAGATCGGAAACGGGCGGGAGCCAGGCAATAGAGCGTGTAGCTGCCGAATAGGTGACCTCCGTGGTCTCAGTGAGGCCCGCAGGTCGCCGTTCACGCAACCGCTTAATCCAACCGAACCCGCGGTCTAACCGGAGTCAGAGCGAAAGATGACCTATTCGATCTCTTATAACGATGGGTTGGTGAATGGGACGAAGAGGAGGCGCGAACAGGGTTTCACTCGGATAGAAACCTTCCGAACCGAGCACGAGGCCCTCAATAGGGCATCCCGGCTATTGGACGAGGGGACGCACCACGCGATTTCGGTCTGCGACAGTTCCGGCAATGTGCTCTGCGGCGTGCGTCTCCAACTCAAGTTGGGTTTTTCCGCGGAGTAGGGCCTGGGACCCGATGGCACTGCGAGCTGGGCCGGTGGGTGCCACCCCAAGCTCATGCCTCGCAGCGCGAGCCACTGTTGGCAGCCGCAGGTGAAGGGCCGGAGTCGGTTCGCCCGGTCCAGCTCGGCGCGTGCCGCCCTCTAAAATTAGGCAAACCGAGGGGTACAGGGCCTCCCGGTTTGCCTAGCCTCGGCTACGCGGCGTGGAGCAGTTCCAGATACTCCTCGTAGACCGTCATGTTCTTGCCGAAGGAGATCGCCGCGGCCTGCGCGCCGCAGACGAGATGCATCCAGCGCCAGGGCTCGCGGGTAGTGTGGAATTCTTCGACGATCGCCTGGTGATGCTTGAAGGCGTGCATCTCAGTGAAGTTGTCGTGGCACACGATCTCGGCCAGACGCGCGATAAACGCCCGCGGGTCGTAGCCGGACTTCACATACTGCGTGGCCAGGTTGACCGTGTCCTTGACCTCCGGCACCGCCCGCATCAGGCCCAGATTGGTGACCGTGGACCAATCGGTCGGCGGCTGGTTGTAGATGCTGTGCTGGATCGCGTCGAGTAGCTCCTCCTGCGTGCGCGGCGGCAAGGCGGCGACCGCGGCCATATCGGGCTGCGGATGCGGTTCCATGCGCATCGCGGTCGACCGGATCTCGGGGCCCGACTGCCAGGTCAACAGCAGCAGCAGCTTGTTCTTGAGACTGATCCCGTCGAGCCGCAGCAGCCAGCGCCGCAGATTGACGCTGGTATGCAGGTGAACATCCATCGGATTGCCGCCGAGCGAGCGCAGGAAGAGACCGGCGGCCCCGATCGACAGTGCCTCGCCCGCACCCTCCAGGGAAATCCCCCCGGCCAAGGCCTTGGCCATTAGCACTGGAATATCGGCAAAGACGTCGACGGCCGCGATCGCCTCTCCGAGCTCGCCGATCACCGCCGTTTCATCCTCGCCGGTCCGCTGGCGGTAGATGCGCTTCAGCAGCCCGTGCTCCTCGATCAGCGCTTCGATCGCGGGGATCGGCGAGGGCATCGGATTGTTCGGGGCGACGGGGTTACGGGTCACAAACCGCACCACCGGGCGCATCACGACCGGGAAAAGCTCCTTGTCGAGAACCCCCGTCTCGAAGGCGCGCCACACCGTGCCGGGGAACATGAAGTAATGGTCATCGTGAAAATTTTTCGGGATCGCCACGCTCATCAAGAGATCGAAGATCTCTGTCTTTGGCGCGTTTTGCCAGAGCCACTGGAAGAGATGGTCCGACTTGTTCCACTCGCCGCGCGTGACCGCCATCAGAAAGGCCGCCTTGTTCGCCTCGACACCGCCCTCATCGAGCGGCGTAAACTCCAGCAGCTGATACGGCCCCATCGCCGGATGGTTGATGTGCTTGTTGGTGAGCGCCACGTGTTGCAGCACCGGGACGAAACGCTGCTCGCCCTCCAGGCGATCGACTGTCTTCGAGATCGCGTAGAGGCCTGCCAACGGGTGTAGCGAGCCGCCGTGATGACCCGGCGGCATGTCGGTAGAGCGGATCACCGCGAGGGCCGAGGCCGTCAAAACGGTCTGCGTCGGTACCCCGGCACGCAGCTTGTCCAGGGTGCGATCGAGAATCTCGCTTGGGGGCGTGTCCTCGATAAATTGGACCAACGGTTCGATAGTGTCGGGAAACCGGACACGTTGCGGCATCGGCATGGTGGGTTCTCCTTAAGTACGGTCCTGTTATTCTGCTGTTTTTCACTCTCTCGGTGGCGCCCCTTTCCCGGCTTGCGGGTTGGCATCGGGGATAATGCGCACAGTATCAATGGAGAGGAGCAAAATGAATCGGGGTAAAAATGCATCGGAGCTATTCGCTGGAAGCCGCCCTCTACCTCTCCGCTTGCGCGTCGCGGTAGCTCGGGTGCAAAGGAAGGCCAGTCAGCCGATAGTCGGCGCGGCGTCGTCGATCAAAAGCTGCACCGCGTCGCCGCCGCGCCACCCGTCGCGACGCAGATGACCAGCGACGTGGACCGTGGCACCACGCGTCTCGGCGAGGAATTGGCCGAGCGGTGTCCCGGTGGCCCGGAAAACGATTGCCCGTAGCCGGGCTGTGTCGAGCGGATCGGCCAATGTGCAACGCAGATGCCCGTTCCCGACGGCCTCGGTGTGCACGACGCGCACCCCGGGCAGGACGAAGCGTGGTTCCGGATTGCCGGCGCCGAAAGGCGCCAGCCGCTCGATGTGGCCAATCAGCTCGGTCTGAGCTGCACCGAGGGAGAGTGCTGCGTCGACCCGTAACTCGGGCACCAGCCGCTCGCCGTCGAGCCCGTCGCCCAACCGCTCGACCAGAAACTCTCGCAACGCGTCGAGCTTTTCGGCTGCGACCGTAAACCCGGCCGCCATCGCATGGCCGCCGCCATTGATCAGGAGGCCCGCTTGGCGCGCAGCGATCACCGCCGGCCCGAGCGCCAGGCCGGCGATCGATCGGCCGGAGCCCCTGCCGATCCCATCGGCGAGTGCGACGACGCAGGCCGGCCGCTCGTAGCGTTCCTTGAGGCGTGCCGCAACGATCCCGATCACCCCGGGGTGCCAGTTCGCCGCCGCAGCGAAGACGAGCACGGGCGATTGCGCCGCCCCTTCGACCATCGAGATCGCCGCCTCCAGGGTGCGCGCCTCGATATCGCGGCGTTCGCGATTGTAGGCGTCGAGACGCTGCGCGAGATCGGCGGCGAGCGCCGCATCGTCGGTCGCGAGCAGGCGCGCTCCGAGGTCGGCGGCCCCTACCCGCCCCCCCGCATTAACGCGCGGACCGAGGACAAAGCCGAGATGGTAGGCGTCGAGCGGTTCGTTTACGCCAGCGACCACGGCGAGGGCCGCGAGACCGGGATTGGCGTTGTGCCGTGCGACCTTGATTCCTTGCGCAACAAAGGCGCGGTTCAACCCCGTCAGTGGGACGATGTCGCAGACGGTCCCGAGAGCCACGAGATCGAGCCAGCCCATCAGGTCGGGCTCTACACGGTCTCCGGCATACCAGCCCGCCCGGCGCAGCGCGCGATTGACCGCAACAACAAGCAGAAAGGCGACGCCGACCGCCGCTAGAGCCCCATGCGGGCTCTCCTCGTCGAGCCTGTTCGGGTTGACGATCGCCTTCGCCCGCGGCACCAGCGGTTCGGCCACATGATGATCGACGACAATGACGTCGAGACCGGCCGCGGCGGCCTCGGCGAGCGGCAGATGCGCATTCGTTCCACAATCCACGGTAACCACGACCCGCGACCCTTCTGCATGCAGGCGCAACAGTGCTGGCGTGTTCGGGCCGTAACCTTCGCGCAGACGGTCTGGAACGTAGACCCGCGTGCGGCCTCCGACGGCTGCAAAAAACCGCACCAGCAATGCCGAGGATGTCGCTCCATCGACGTCGTAGTCGCCGAAAACAGCGATCGTTTCGCCCTCGCGCACGGCCTGGACGAGCCGCGCCGCCGCAACCTCCATATCACGCAGATGCGACGGGTCGGGGAGCTGGTCGCGCAGGCGGGGGGCGAGAAAACCGGGCGCATGCTCGTGGTCGATGCCGCGCTGGGCGAGCAGCCGGCCGACAATTTCGGGCAATGCCAGCCGCTCGGCGATAGCCTGCCCCTCCGGAATGTCGCCTGCCCTCAGCCGCCAGCGACGCCCGCAAACCGACCGCTCTACCGCGAGAAAGTTTCCGGCGCCCCCCGCGCCATCGTACATATCCGTGCCTAACCCAAATTCTCCATATCCTCATCGTCACCCCCGCGGAAGCGGGGGTCCAGGACCCACGGCACAAGTCCTTGATGCCCATGGATTTCTGGTTTCGCTGGAATGACGGGCTCGCGTGGTTCGATGAGAATCACCGGTGAAGCGCGTCAGCGCGCGAACGGAGCAAAGCTCTGCTTGCGGGTGAAGTCGTGGCGTGCCTCGACGTAGCGGACGGTGCCGGTCTTCGACCGCATCACCACTGAATGCGTCGATGCCCCGCCGGGAAAGCGCCGCACGCCGCGCAGCATCGTGCCGTTGGTGACCCCGGTGGCGGCGAACATCACATCGCCCGAGGCGAGATCCAAGAGCTTATATTTGCGATCGAGGTCGGTGACACCGAGACGGTGCGCGCGGCCGCGCTCGTCGTCGTTGCGGAACAATAGCCGCCCCTGCATCTGGCCGCCGATGCAGCGCAGCGCAGCCGCCGCCAGCACGCCCTCCGGGGCGCCGCCCGAGCCGACATACATGTCGATTCCGGTCTCCGCTTCGGAGGTCGCGATTACCCCGCTGACATCGCCGTCGGAGATCAGTGCGATGCGAGCACCGGCCGCGCGGACCTTGGCGATCAGCTCGGCGTGGCGCGGCCGATCGAGGATGCAGACGACGAGATCCGCGACCTCGGCTTTCTTGGCCTTGGCGAGGTTTTTGAGGTTGACCGCCGGCTCTTCGTCGAGATCAACCAGATCATCGGGCAGTCCGCCGCCGACCGCGATCTTGTCCATATAGACGTCCGGGGCGTTGAGAAAGCCGCCGGCGTCAGCCATCGCGATGACCGCAAGCGCATTGGCGCTGCCTTTGGCGGTGATCGTGGTCCCTTCGAGCGGATCGAGCGCAATGTCGATCGGCGGACCATTTCCGGTGCCGACCTTCTCGCCGATAAAGAGCATCGGCGCCTCGTCGCGCTCGCCTTCACCGATGACGACGGTGCCGGCGATCGACAGGCTGTTCAGCGCCTCCCGCATCGCGTCGACCGCTGCCTGGTCGGCCGCCTTTTCATCGCCGCGGCCCATCCAGCGCGAGGCCGAGAGGGCAGCAGCTTCGGTGACGCGGACGGCTTCAAGCGCGAGATTGCGATCCATCTTCGAGGTCTCGGGCACGGCTTTCCTCCTGTTTTGCTGTGGCGGTTCTTATCAGAAATCTTCGATGCGGATCATGTGCGCCGGCTCGAGGACGGTATCGAGCGCCTCGATTTTTTTGAGCGCCCGGCGCATCGCCGCCTCGACCGTGACATGGGTTGTCAGGACCACCGGCACGGCTTCACCAGGGGCGCGCCCGCGCTGGATCATCGATTCCATCGACACCTGCTCGTCGCGCAGGGCGGCGGCGACATCGGCGATTACACCCGGCTGGTCGACCACCATCAATCGTATGTAATAGGCGCCCTGATGCCGCTCGATCGGCACGCCGGGGAGCGCGTGCAGATTGGCGGTCGGAACGCCAAGCGGAGCGACTTGGCGCCCTGCGGCGATGTCGACGAGATCGGCGGCAACGGCCGAGGCCGTAGGCTGGGCGCCGGCACCGCGTCCTTCCAATACCACCCGGCCGACAAAATCGCCCTCCGCGACGACCGCATTGTACACGCCCTCGACCGCCGCGATCGGCGTCGAACGCGGTACCATGCAGGGGTGGACGCGTTGCTCGAGCCCCTCCTCGGTCAGC
>Ga0306920_100015905_pt1 | contig 10335 bp, 8 predicted proteins | sample flu12Cox44000170_FD_204666 | JGI IMG/M metagenome (GOLD analysis project Ga0306920, IMG submission 204666) | Lab enrichment of tropical soil microbial communities from Luquillo Experimental Forest, Puerto Rico - flux4day.12C.oxic.44.000.170 (v2)... | ecosystem: Environmental > Terrestrial >...
CAGCGGGCCCAGAAAGCGCACGACATTGCGCTCGACACCGCACTTGATCAGCAGCAACCCCTCTTCGCGCGCGGCATCCAGCACCCGTTGCACGAGCGCGGCTGCGGGGGCTTTCGTCACGCGATCCGTTACGAACTCGACCGCGCACATGGCGCCGACCTGGCGAACCTCGCCGATTTCGTCGCAGGTTTCGCGCAACGACTCGAGGCCATGGCGAAGCTGCGCGCCGATTTTCCGGCTGCGCTCGAGCAGATTCTCCTGTTCGAAAATATCGAGGACCGCGTTCGCCGCCGCGCACGCTAGCGGATTGCCACCGTACGTGCCGCCGAGTCCACCCGGTTGTGGCGCATCCATGATCTCGCCCCTGCCGACCACTCCCGAGAGCGGCAAGCCGCCTGCCAGACTCTTGGCAACGGTCACGAGATCCGGTTGAATGCCCGAGTGCTCGAAGCCGAACATCTTGCCGGTGCGGCCAAAGCCGGTCTGAATCTCGTCCGCAATCAGCACGATGCCGTGTCGCTGTGTGAGCGCACGCAATCCCTGCATGAATTCCGGCGGCGCGGCGATGAATCCGCCATCGCCCTGCACCGGTTCAATGATGATCGCGGCGACACGTTCCGCCGCGATCTGCGTATCGAAGAGGGTCTGCAGTGCGGCCAGCGCATCTTCCGTACTCACACCGCGATAGGCGTTCGGATAGGGGGCATGGTAGACGTCAGGCGCAAAGGGCCCGAAGTTTTGCTTGTACGGCGCGCTCATGCCGGTGAGCGTCATGCCTAGCAGCGTGCGGCCATGGAAGCCGCCGCGGAACGCAATCACGCCCGGGCGGTTGGTGAAGCCGCGAGCAATCTTGATCGCATTCTCGACCGCTTCGGCACCCGTCGTGAGGAAGACCGATTTGTAGCCCTCGCCAGGCGCAACCAGTTCCGAAAGGCGCGCGGCGAGGCGCACATATGGGTCGTAGCCCACGACCTGGAAGCAGACATGCGAAAACGATTCGAGTTGCTGCTGCACCGCAGAAACCACAGCCGGATGATTGTGGCCGACGTTCAGCACGCCAATTCCTCCGACGAAGTCCAGATACTTGCGACCTGCCGCATCCCATAGGTAAGCACCCGCGGCACGCCGTGCCGAAATCGGATGAGCGGATACAACGCCGCGTGCGACGTAATCTCCGCGCGCGGCGGCTGCGTTGTCACCGAAATCCTGTTTTGTCGCCATGAAGTTCACCCTCGAAGAATGAACCCATCGTAGGAACACAATAAATTGACCGGTATCTACAAAGAGTAGGAAAATCGACCCGGATTTTCCTATTTTCTATCGTTGCACTGTTCCGCCCGCAGGCGAAAATTCCCTACGTTCCGGGCGAAACCGACCAGATGCGCAGCCGGCCCAGCGACCAGGCGCGCGCACGACGCGGGCGATCCAGATTTCCCCCTATGGCAACGACACTACGGAGCCCCCATGAAACTCGACACGGCGATCCGCGAAACCATTCTTCGTGAAGCCAATGTCGTAGCAGGTCAAGCCTGTCTGGAGCGCGAGATAACGTGGGTCCATATGGTCGACCATCCAGACATCGCGAACTGGGTCAAGCCGGGCGAATTGTTGCTCACAACGGGCTATAACTGGCCGACCAGCGCGGCGGCATCAAGAGATCTGGTCAGAAAGTTGAGCGCGGTCGGACTGGTTGGCGTCGTGCTGGCGGTACCTCATTTCCGCGACCACTTTCCTCCCGAGGCACTGGAGGAAGCTGACCAGGTCGGTCTGCCCTTGCTCGAGCTTCCATGGGAAGTTCCGTTCAGCGAGGTCACGCACGAAATCCTTGCGAAGATCATCAATTTCCAGGGCGACATCATCGAGCGTTCCGAACAGCTACACCGGGCGTTGACCAACGCCGCCGTCTCAGCCACGAGCCTGTCCGATATCGCGAGTGCGATGACCGGTCTGCTCGGCCGGGCCGTCACCTTTACTGATCCGACCGGACACGTGCTGGGTGGATCCGATTCTCCTGATGTCCTGGCGCAGCGTGAGGCCCAATTCGTGAGGGCCGTGGAAGGCGTCGGAATATCTGTTGACCTCGGGAACGCGCAACGTCCGTCCGTCGTCAAGTTCGACACTGAGGACAGCAGCCACTGCCTGAGCCTGCCCGTGCGTCTTCACGATGCCGTCGTCGCACTGATCTGGCTTGATCTGGCCGGCTGTGAAGCGCAGGAACTGGACGCACGGGCGATCGAACACGCGAGTGTGGTTGCAGCGCTGCACATGATGCATCAGAGGCAGCTCACGGAGCAGGAAGACCGGCTTGGCTATGCGCTCGTCGCGGGCCTGCTCGACGGCGAGTTTTCGGCCTCGGCGAACGCGCTCGAACGTGCCCGGGTCTACGGCTGGAGCGACTCCAAGCCATATCGCGTATGCCTGATCCTGCTTGACGAACCTATCCCGCTCACGCCCGAAGGGCTGCAGCGGCGCGAGCGTTGGGTCGAGCTTCTGAAGCGCCAGTTGCGCTTGAGGAAACAGCCTGAGCTCATGGTCCTCTGGCTCAACCAGATCAAACTGATCTTGCCCGCAGAGATCGGGCCGGAGAGCATCTGGGAAGCGATATCCGATCGCGGCGCCGCGATGGCTGTCAGCCGTGTGCATACCGGCATACAGGGCATGGCGATCGGCGCGCAGGACGTCGACGCCCTGCTGCCGACGTTGCGCCCGGGCCGCCTGCATCAATTCGACGAGATCCTGTTTCCTCGCGCCTTGCTCGGCGACGCCAACGCGCGCGACATGCTGATCGACAGATTGATCGGGCCTCTGACCGAAAAGCGACGCGGCGAATCCATGCTGGAGACGCTCCATGCCCTGACTGAGGAGGGTTTCCAGCTCGCCAGCACCGCCAGGGCACTCGGTATCCACATCAGTACGCTGCGATACCGGCTGGAGCGGATCGAGAGCATCCTGAACGTGTCGCTCGAGGACCCCAAGGTGCGCTTTCAGCTACAGGTGGCGATTGCGCTGTACCAGCTTCGCGAAGAATGACTCGTTTATTCCTACGTTTCGTAGGATGACGACAATTTTCCTTCACGCTTAAATCCGCTTACCAACTGCCGTACTCACACACCGACGCTCATGGCGAGTGCGGTTTGAAAGGCAACGCCGAGGTGACTCAACGCCTTGAGTCGTACCTGTGTTGACGCGCGGCGCGGGCACATCGATGTGCGGCCAGTCCGTCAATGTGGCGGTCGTGATCGACGTGTCCGGGACGAAAAATCCGACCGGCTCGCGGCGCAAAAGCCGCAGCGAGCCGGCTCTTGTGAAACCCGATGGAAAAATTCCCATGTCTCTCACACTCACGCGCGGCGATCTGATGCGCAACCAAAACCTCATCGGCGGCAAGTGGATCGACGCCGCGAACGCGGCACGCTTCCCGGTGACGAATCCGGCAACCGGCGAGACGATCGTCGAAGTGGCGAACAGCACCGCGGCAGATGCGCGTGCCGCGGCCGATGCAGCCGCCAAGGCGTTCAAGGACTGGCGCGATCGCTTGCCCAGGGAGCGCGCGGAGATCCTGCGCCGCTGGCACGCATTGATCGTTGCGAATTCGGAAGACCTCGCGAAACTGATGTCGATGGAGCAAGGCAAACCGATGGCCGAAAGCCGCGGCGAGGTAGCCTACGGCGCATCTTATGTCGCGTGGTTCGCGGACGAAGCCACGCGCATTTACGGTGATCTGATTCCGCAGCAGCAACGCGGCAAGCGCATGAGCGCAATCAAGGAGCCCGTGGGCATCGTCGCAGCCATCACACCGTGGAACTTTCCACTTGCCATGATTGCGCGCAAGATCGCTCCCGCACTCGCGGCCGGTTGCACGGTCGTGGCAAAACCCGCTGAAGACACACCGCTCACCGCGCTTGCGCTCGCGGCTCTGGCGCAGGAAGCCGGCGTGCCGGACGGTGTCCTGAACATGCTATTAGCGTCACGCGAGTGCGGAATCGCGGCGGTAGCGGACTGGCTTGCCGATGATCGTATCCGCAAGATCACTTTCACCGGCTCGACGGCGGTAGGCAAGCATCTCGCACGCGAATCCGCCGGCACGCTCAAGAAGCTGTCGCTCGAACTCGGCGGCAACGCACCGTTCATCGTCTTCGACGACGCCGACCTGGACGCCGCGGTGACTGGCGTGATGGCGGCGAAATTCCGCAACGGCGGGCAAACCTGTGTGTGCCCCAACCGCATCTATGTGCAAGCGGGCGTTTATGACCGCTTTGCCGGTCTGCTGAGCAAGCGGGTGGCCGCGCTGAAGGTTGCACCGGCAACGGATCCCGATGCGCAAATCGGGCCGATGATCAATGCCCGCGCGATCGACAAGATTGCCCGTCACGTCGACGACGCCGTGAGCCATGGCGCCAGCGCCCTGGTTGGTGGCCAGCGCCTGACGGAACTTGGCCCGAACTACTATGCGCCGACCGTTCTGACGGGCGCGAAAGAAGGCATGCTGGTTTGCAGCGAAGAGACGTTCGGGCCCGTCGCCCCGCTTTTCCGTTTCGAAGACGAAGCCGAAGCCATTCGCCTCGCAAACGACACGCCCTTCGGCCTGGCCGCGTATTTCTACACCCAGGACATCCGCCGCATCGAGCGAGTGGGACGCCAGCTGGAAGCCGGCGTAATCGGCATCAACGAAGGGGCAGTTGCCAGCGAAGCGGCGCCGTTCGGCGGTGTCAAGGAATCGGGCTACGGGCGGGAAGGTTCGAAGTACGGTCTCGACGATTACCTGTCGATCAAGTATCTCTGCCAGGGCGGTCTCGACTGAACTGGCTGCATAAGGGTTGTGTGGTGCCGTGCTGAGACCCTGCCGGCAGGGGCGGTCGTCACGGCTTGACACTCACCGAAAGCGGCACCGACTCGAGCAGATCATCGAGCCCGAGCCACAGAATCTGAATCCCGATACACAGCAGCACGAATGCGAGCAAGCGCATCAGCACCTCGGTGCCTACCGGGCCAAGCCGCTTGCCGACATGTCCCGCAAAGCGCACGCAAAGATAAATGCAGCCGCAAAGAACGACCAGCGCCAGCAGCACGCCCACGACATTGGCGATCTGGACGTGGCCGCGCGGCCGGCCGGTGCCGAGTGCAATCGCAACCGCGATCGATCCTGGTCCAACGGTGACGGGCAGCGTCAAGGGATAGAACGCCATGGCGCGCAGCGTCTCCTTGCGCGCCGCGTCAGGCGGCGCCTGCGAAGGCGCACTACGCGCGTCACCCGACGATTTGTGAAGCAGATTCCAGCCGGCAAACGCAATGACCAGTCCGCCCGCAACACGCAATACGGGTATCGATATGCCAAAGAACGACAGCACTAATGCGCCCATGATCAGCGAACCCAGCAAGATGGCCAGGCTGTTGATCGCGATGATCCGCGCGAGAAATGCGCGTTCGCTGGCCGTCGCATGCGGAAGCATGCTCAGGACGATGAACCCCGCCGCGGGCGGATTGATGACGGGAAAGAGTCCGGCGAAAACGAGGAGGAAGGTGTCGGAGAGTTGATTGAGCATCCCTGTTCTCCCGTGGTATCCCGGAGTATAAAATCCGGCACGCGGCCCATTCAATACGACGATGGTCTCATTGGCATATCGGTTGCCAAAGCCGCTTCCTGCGTGGATCACAGGCGCAAGCGTGCGGGCGGCGTGCCGTTCACATCAGCGCCCTGCGCTCCCCTAGCGCGTTCCAGCGGCGTAGCGCGCGGCTTTCGTGGTCGAAGCCGAGAATGCTCACCGAAGCCGTGTCGAGATACAGATGCTCGCCTAACGCCGCCGAACCGGAGATCCAGCAGCCTCCCAATGCGCGCAGGAAATGCGCGTGCGAAAAGAGCGCCACGCGGCCCCGCAGGACGAGCAGGCTCTCGACCACCGCCGCGGCGCGCGCCTGAACACGCGCGAGGTCCTCGCCGTGCGCGATGGCCGAATGCCACACGCTCCAGTTGGGCTCGGTCTTGCGGATATCGGCCGTGGTGCGGCCCTCGTAGATCCCATAGTCCCACTCGTGCAGGTCGGCCGTGATCGTCATCTGCTCGCCCAGGCCCGCGAGCCGGCAGGTTTCGATGGCGCGCGCCATGGGACTGCAAAGCACCGCATCGAATTGCTGCGTGGCGAGCGACGGCGCCAGCGAGCGCGCCTGCTCACGTCCGTGCTCGGTGAGCGCGATATCGGTGCGTCCGGTATGTTGCCCCGAGCGGCTCCACTCCGTTTCACCATGACGGATCAACCAGACTTCGCGCACACCGGAGGTCAAACCGGCAGGGTTGGCAGACATCGGGAACTCCAGATTCGAGCCCCGCGCGGGGCACGCGGGATGCCTGGAGCATACCCGTTTTGCGAGCGTTTCGCCGCGCCCCTTCCTTCGGCACGCCTGCTCACTCAGGCATGGCGACGCCAAGCTCGGTGAGCACCTCCCGTGCGCAGCGAAACGCCTCGACGGCAGCCGGCGCACCCGCGTAAAGCGCGCTATGCAAAAGCACCTCGCGAATCTCGACCACGCTCGCGCCGTTGTTGATCGCGCCGCGTATGTGGCCCTTGAGTTCCGTGCTGCGGCCGAGCGCGGCCAGCATCGAACAGGTACACAGGCTGCGAGTCTTGAGGTCGAGACCTTCGCGCAGCCAGGTGCTGCCCCACGCGTGCTCATTGAGCCATTCCTGCAACGGGCGCGAAAAGCCATCGAGATCGCTCATCGCGCGTTCCACGAACGCTTCGCCCATCACCTGTGTGCGGCGCGCCTTGCCGGCCTCGCCGGCGTTGTCGTTGTGTTCGCTCATCGTCGTCTCCGTCCTTCACGAAAGGGATGAGCGATGGTACCGCGGCCCTGCACACAGCACGGCGCCGGCGCCCCTTGCGAGGTGGCGGCGCCGTGGGTTGGCCACCGGTTGTCAGTGATGGCGCTTCGTCATGACCTTCGCGGCCTCCTTCATGTCGCGGACGTTCTGGATGCCGATACCGCGCCGACCCTCCGCCTGATGGAAAACGGCACGGCCGTCCTGAAGGGCCTCGGCTACCGTCGAACCGGCGCTTCACCGGTCCTACCCGCGACGCCGGCAACGCCGCCGGCGTGCGCATCACCCCGCCCGTTGCTGCAGCAGCATCCGATATTCGGTCGGCGTCGAGCCGAGTCTTCAGCAGTACCTGGCGCGGCGTCAAGTGAAACACCTTGTGGAAGTACCGTTCGAACTGCGCGACCGACATGCCGGCCATCTGCGCGAACTGCTTCAGGTTGAGCGGCTGCACGTAATGATCCTGGATGTACTGGATGTGCCCCGCAGTGCCACCGCCCACGCGTTCGCATACATGGCATGAACGCCCCACCCCGAATCCTGCCATCGTAGAAACTCACACACTGCTTCTTGGCATGATCAGGCATGCAGAATGACGATTTCTGCATATGCACCGATTACCGACGATATGCCGGAATCGTCGCCGACTCGGCATTCAAAGCGCAAGACGTACGCAATTTCACTACCCGGGCGCTACGCACATTCGAACCAGGCTTGATCCGGTGGATTAAAAAAAATGACCTGGCACGTGTCGTTAACTCCGGAAGCCAAGGCGCGATCGCTACCTGAATCGCAACACACGCGCCGAGAATAGGTAGAAATCTGTCAGAAGCACATCCGCAAATTCCGTCAGCGCATGTCTGCAATAGCTCGCGCTCCATGGTTCGCCCCCAAAATAAAATGTTTACTTTCAAATATATTTGCGAGACATTACATTTGCACTTCACTCAGGATACCGAAGTGCGGTTCCGAGGGCAGCCGATCATCCCTGCCTCTTTACTCAAGGAGAATGAAATGAATGCAGTCTCGATCCAACCCACCAAGGTCGTTGCATATGGCTCGTTTCTCGCCGTCATCCTGTCGAAAAAGTCGAGTCCCGGAGATGGACTCTTTGGGCGCGGCGTGAAGGGCATGTAACAACCAGTGCTGTAGTCCATCAATGAAACGTGGCGCGCACCGGGATTTTTCACGGCCGCGCGCCACATGAACGCTCCAACGGTTAGAGGTATGTCGCATACGCGCTCGAAAAATCAGGACTCGAAACTGCTGTATCCGAACACCCATCTCGAATTCGTCTCACTCGAAGGTGAGATGGTTTTTTATAGCAAAACCAGGAACGGCTATTTTGGCGTATCCGGTGTAGCAGCAGACATCTTGACAATTTTTCAAGGGGTGCATGCGGGATTGAGTTTGACGGATCTCATCGACGAGATTTCGAGTGGTCGATCATTGGAAATCGAGGAAGAACGGCTAATCCTGAACGGCGTCGCCACCTTGATCGATCTGGGTGCCATATATGAAAAATGAAAGCGCATACATCTTTCTCACCCATAGCCTCGTGCGCGCTTTTCTGCTCGGTCATTCGATAAGCGATGCCTATCTATATATTTTCAAATCGGTTTTTCCCGCCGCCATCAGAGGCGAATTCTCGGACACCAGCGATCACATCGACCAAACTTATCTTCAGGAAGTCTGCGATTCCATTTACCAATCAGACCTGTTAGAAGTTGGTACCGCGTCGTGCTATTCGGCGAGCATTGTTGTCCAGTCGCTAGCATTTTTGCACGGCATTCCGAGCGACATGGTGATCGGCGTAAAAAAGCAGGATGAGAAGATAGTCGGCCACGCATGGGTCGAATTAGCCCGCAAGGGATCAAGGTTGGAAATCGTCAATCCGGGGCGCATCGATCTGAGCGAATATCGTGCTCTGACTCGCATGAATCCTGAAACAGCGGTTGCAGAATGGGTGGCCTCAATATGAAACTTTGGACGCTGCTGGTAAATGCCTCGACAGAAGACGTCGACGCTTACATCGACGCTCTGCTCGATGCCCTCGCCGATATCCAGGTCGAGAGCGCGAAGAGGATGGATCACGGCTGGGCGACTCTGATCACAACGGATATACGCCTGCGCGAACCAGAATCTTGCGGCCCACGACGCGTCGAGACCTCAGATGGCAACACGGCCTACAGCGGTTGGTTACGCGATCTGACCAAAAACGTACTGCATACATCATTCCGACAAGACGCGCTTATGCTCGATCCTTCGGAAAGCGCCGTGATTGGTGAATTCAGCTATGCGTCGATTCATCCCGATCACGTAGCATTGGTGACTGACCACTATGCGACGCACCCAATTTATTACTGGCGAGGCAAATGCGGGCTATGGGTGGCGAGCAATGACCTGAGGCTGCTCTTGCTGTGCCGTCTTGTGCCGCTGGAAATCAGGCGCGAGTCGTGCCTTGAACTCCTGACGCAATCCGTCATGGTCGGAGAAAATGAGCTGGCCGAATGTGCGACGTTCTTCGAAGGCGTGCTGAAGATACCAGCGAGCACTGTCCTGAACATTGGCAGAACAGGACAGACGGTCAGGTTGACGCGTGCGCGCGAGACCACCGCTTTCCTGCCCGATGGCACATTTTCCCGTCGAGAAGATTTCCAGCAGGAATTTCGAGCACGCCTGGATGCCTGTGTGCGCGACCGCCTCGAGGCCGGCGCGAACGGGATCATGCTTAGTGGCGGCGTCGACTCCAATACCATCCTCGGGGCAAGTCTCTCGGTACGCGGACGCTCCGCGCCGTTCTGCGCCAACATGAGTTTCAGAGATGCAGATCTCGCGATGAGTCAGGATGATAAGCTTGTCGAGGCGCTGGTTCGACACGCCGACGCGCCTCATCGAATCATCTATGCCGATGACTTCCTGCGCCTGCCGACGTCGAACGATGCCTGCGCCTATGTCGACGGGCCTGACGCGGCCGCCAATCCACTCGCCAAGGAAGCCTGCGCACGCGTGTTTCAGGATCATGACGTTTCGCTCGTCATGACGGGCGAGGGAGGCGACGTCATTCTGGGCGAGTCGATGCATCCCTGGATTCTCGATTCGATTCGCGAGAATGACGGAATCGGAGCACTCCACAGCTACGTGACGGAAAACCTCGGCGCGCGGGCTTTTTCGCGAGCGTACGTTCGCAAGATGCTTACCTCGCTGTCGCCACGCTTGGGGCGGCGTGAATGGCTCAAGGCATCGGCCGGTGACCACACGCAATTGCCCGACTACCTGGGCGAAAGTCTGCGCGAGGCAACGCGGCGCTACGCGCGCTCCGGGAACGCACGCTTGAAGCGCTCGCGTAACCGTTATCTTGGCCACGACTACATCGGGGCGATGCTCTTTCCCCGGGCCACCTACTTTGACACGTTGAACGTCTACTGCACCCATTCTCATCCGTTTCTCGATCCGCGGATGATCTCGTTTGCCCTTGCCTGCCCTCCACATTTTCACCACGATTACAGACGCCTTGATCGCAC
>Ga0306920_100015906_pt1 | contig 10334 bp, 3 predicted proteins | sample flu12Cox44000170_FD_204666 | JGI IMG/M metagenome (GOLD analysis project Ga0306920, IMG submission 204666) | Lab enrichment of tropical soil microbial communities from Luquillo Experimental Forest, Puerto Rico - flux4day.12C.oxic.44.000.170 (v2)... | ecosystem: Environmental > Terrestrial >...
CGTCGTCCCCCTTGCAGTCCAGGGCCTCGAGAAAGATCGCCTTGGCCTCGGGCGTAACGTCATTCATGGTTCGTCCCCGATCATCGTCCTCTATTCAATGCCCCGTTTTTGGCGAAACCCGCCAAAAAAAATGTGGGAAAAACGCGGAAATTCCACCGATCACTCCCCGGCGCGCAGACCGAGCGCCGGGGCGGTGCCGGGCCGGTGAGTGTCCTTCTTCGCGGTTGGGACTCACCGGCCGCTTTATTGCTCGATTCGACCGCACGCCGGCGCCCCCGGCGAGCGGACCAGGCACGCGGGCGTTAGGGCGCCCATTCCAAGCTCCGTGTGTCCAGCAGGGGATCGGCGAGCTCCGCAAACACGGCGTCCTGGGCATGCCGGAGCGTGATCACGGGCGTGGGGATCGCGGTCCCTTCCAACGGGCTTAATGCGCCCGCAATCGTGCCCGGCGGTGGAGTTCGTGTCAGTTGCTCCGGGATGGGCAAGACTACGGTGGCGCGAAGGGTGTCGAGCTGGCCGGCGGCTTGGGTCAGCGGAACGTCGAAGCGGTAGCGGCCGGCCGCGGTCGGCCCGAAGTGCGCAGCCGCTGGGTCCGACGCCGAGGATGGGACCGAGCCACGCTGCGAACTGCCGGCGGACCGGCACCTGCCACCACCAGCGCTGAGAGAATCGCCGGTCCCTTCGTATAGCGTCCGCACCCGGAACGAGCGATACAGCAGCGCGTCAACCTGGAGGATGTAAGTCTGGGTCCCGTCCGGGCCCACCTCGATGGATTGGCCGAACTGGTTCGGGGGCTGCCCCTGAAATCCCGACGTGAAGGAAAAGTTTCCGTTGGAGAGCCTCTGCGCCGCCCCGAGGGCGTCCGAGGAGTTGCCCAGGTCGGCATTGAGAAGGAGGGTCGCCGTCATGGTTTGCTCATCGAGCCTCCACACCTGGCCGCGGCTGTGAGCATTGGGATCACTGGCCCGGCGCGTGTTGCCGTTGTCGAAGAGGATCAGGGTTGAGTCGTCGATGTAGTGGGCGTTGTGCTGGTGGGAAAACCACGGGGACGGGTCGGTGGAGTTGACGCTGAAATCGCCGTCCTGGCCGAGCTTCCAGATGATGTGGCCGTCCCCCTCGCCGTTCTCGTAGTCGATCTTGATGACCCAGTCCTGGTGGCGGACGGACAGAATCAGGTTCCCGTCCGCGGGCGACAAGCTCACGGCGTTGTCGTGCAGCCAACTGACCGCCGGGTAATTGGGGACGATCGAATCCGGTCCCCCCTCGCCCTGGTGAACGATCTCGCCCAGGACCGGCCCGCGGTTGACATCCAGATGGTCGAAGGCATCCCAGACCCAGGCTACCTGGAGGTCTTCGTCGAGCACCACGATCATGTCACCGATGTAATTGGTGGGCGTGCCATTGATGTCGATCTTGCGCTCCGTTAAGCCGAGCACGACCGTGTCCCCGTTGGGCAAACGCTGCGCGTCGTGGTGGAAGCCGTAACTGATCTCATGCCCCAGGGCAGTCAGTTGCGCATTGACCGCCGCGAGGTTCGTCTCGCGCACGGGGTTGCCAGCCAGGTCGATCTCCCGCAGGACGTCTTGGTTATTCCGGACCGAGTAGCGATCTCGGCCGAACCCAAGCACGGTGCCCCCCGGCTCAAAGGTCTGGGTGCCAAAGCTGCTGATCCCCAGGCCCGAATGCTGGACATCGAAATACCACACCACGCGACCCTGGAGGTCCGTGACAAACGGCATGGGACTCGTTGGGAGGCTATGGGAAATCAGATCCTGATCGAGATCGCTCCCGGGACCGGGCGGCTGCTGCACGGTGAAGGAGGGAAATACCAGCGATGGTGGGATAGCCCCCGTCGTAAAGATCTGCGATGGGGAATGATGATGGTGATGGTAGCTCGTGACCACGTGCCTCATCTTGTACGTCGTATTGGGGAGCAGCCCTGCCACGAAAAAGTTGGCGCTCTTGCCCGGCTCGATCGGGAGCGTATTCGTGCTTCGCCATTCTGGATGAGGACCCGCCACGGTAAACTGGACCTCGATCGTGTCGCCCGAGCTAGGCGGCGCGCTGTACAAGGCGACGAGGGGGTTGGACGTGGGAGTGATGACTGCGTAGGACCCGGTCACACGTGAGTCGACGGCGTCGGAGACGGTGGTGGAGAATGTTTCCGTGGCCTGATATCCCTCCTTCGCGGTCACGCGGACCTCGTAGCTGCCCTCTTGCATCGGGGTCCAGGTAAAGGTGTTGTCAGGACTGAAGTCACGCACCACGCGGAATGCATCGCCGCTGGGTCGGACGTTGAACTGGTAGACAAGGCCCTTCCCACAATCGTCGGGCTTAGCGGTCCAGAGGACCGGCTCCCCCACCAGCTGGGGGGCCGGCTCGTTGGGCACCAAGGACAGTGTACACGATGGCAATGCCCGGCACTCCAGGGCCTCCAGTCGTGGCCCGAAGCGCAACCTTGACGGCAGTTCGGTACGCCGCCCCCGCGTGCACCGGGTGCGCGGAGCGCCCGCTTTCACGTTTTGAAGCCAAGAGGTTAGCCACATGATTCAACCCTCCCTTTCAGAAGTGGTCTGCCTTAAATGGTTGCGGCGACCATCCCGGCGCGCAGACCGAGCGCCGGGGCGGTGCCGGGCCGGTGAGGGGCTTGCTTGGCGGTAAGGACCTCACCGGCCGCTTTTCGTTGATTTTGTCTCCAACCCGCCGCTCTGGTGGTAGCGCACGGCGGCATTCAGATCGTCCGACATAATTGACCCGATCATGTGAGACTTCTCGCCCAACGCGACCGCCGCAGGAGCGAACCCGGAAGAGAAAGATTAAGAGAAGGAGTAGGATTAGGAAGATGATTAAGTGCAGGATGAAGAGTTAGATTAGGACCAAGCCACCGCACGCCGGTGATCCTTCTCCTAATCCTAATCTTGCTCCTACTCTTCTTCCTAATCTTACTCATCATCTTAATCCTTCGCCTTGGCTGTTTTTGTTGGTGGTCGAGACTATCTCAGGCTCTGATAACCGGGGCGGGCGTAGCCGTCTTCAGAGAGAAGTCTCGATCATGTCGTCTGATTGCAGGTAAGCCCACAGAGCTGCCGGTCTTCCTTCGTGCTCCTGCAGCCGAGCAAACGATCGATCCACCGATGCCACCCTGGGATCGGCCGATCCCCCTCGTGGGGGAGCGACGATGTCCTCAGCGCTTTGCGGCGAAGGCTCACGCTGCGTCGCCGCGGCCGATGGAACCAACAGATGGATCATCACCGGTGGTAGGCCCCCGACCGACTCCCGCAAAGCCGTCACGGGATTACGCCCCGCCCCTGGAGCCGAGGGTCCGGACCCATCGCCCTGGTATTCGAACGCCCCGATGTCTATGATGCCATTGACAATGCGCGGGAAGCCCTCGCCGCGCTGGTCGAAGTCGGTGGCGTAGGCGTTGTTGCCGGCGTCGATGGCCGGGCAAGAGGGCGTGCGTGCGCGTCGGGCCGCCGTTGTTCTGGAGGGGGCCGAGCAGCGGGTCGATGGGGGCGTCGGCGCTGCCGACCTGGTTGCCGTTGACGCCGTCGCTCAGGCCGGTCATGCCGGTGCCGTCGCCGATCAGGTTGTAGTCGCCGCCAGCGTCCAGGGCGCCAAACACGTCGTCGCGAGTGGTGCCCGTGGCGCCCCTGAAGTTCCCGGCGATTAGCGTGTTGTGCAGCAGGGGCCACCGCGTCCCCCAGGCAATCAGGCCGCCCCCGGGGCTGCAGCAGCCGCCGCCGGTGTTGGCCCGGTTGGCAGTCAGGGTGACGTTCGTCAGCGTGACGGACTGTGTGCCATTGATGTCGGTGAAGATGCCGCCGCCTTCCAACAGCGCGGAGTTGCCGGAGAGGGTGCTGTTGCTGACCGTCAGCGTGCCTCTGTTGTAAATGGCGCCGCCGAAGCCGTTGGTGGAGTTGCCGGAGAGGGTGCTGTTGCTGACCGTCAGCGTGCCACCGTTGTAAATGGCGCCGCCGCTAAAGGTGATGGAGTTGGTGGAGTTACCGGAGAGGGTGCTGTTGCTGACCGTCAGCGTGCCACCGTTGTAAATGGCGCCGCCGTAAAAGCTGGCGGAGTTGCCGGACAGAGTGCTGTTGCTGACCGTCAGTGTGCCATAGTTGGTGATGGCGCCGCCGTCGCCAAAGCTGGCGGAGTTGCCGGAGAGGGTGCTGTTGCTGACCGTCAGCGTGCCACCGTTGTAAATGGCGCCGCCGTAAAAGCTGGCGGAGTTGCCGGACAGGGTGCTGTTGCTGACCGTCAGCGTGCCACCGTTGTAGATGCCGCCGCCGGTGTTGCTGGAAAGGGTGCTGTCGCTCACTGTCAGCGTGCCAATGGTGTACAAGCCTCCTGCTTGGCCAAAGCCATTGAAGGACCCGCCGAGACCTGCGCTGCCTCCGGCAGCCTGATTGGTGGTAATAGCGCTGCTCGCGATCGTCAGGGAACCGCCATTGACGTATAGACCACCTCCCGCCGCCGTTCCGCCGACTCCGCCGGCAGTATAGTACCTGTAGGTGTGTCCAAAGGTTGTAACGCCAGTGGTAAGATAGCCGTCACCGCCCCGTCCGCCGGTCCCCCGGTTGCTGGTGACCATGCTGTCGGAGATGTCCAGGGAGCCGCCAGTGGCGTACAGGCCGCCACCGCTCGCCGAGCCACCGTCACCGGCGTACTGGCCGTTGTGGTTACCGCCGCGGCCACCGCTGACCTGGTTGTTGGCGAGCGTGGCACCCGCAAGAGTTAGCGCGCCGCCGCTGGAGTAGATCCCGCCGCCGAAGCCGTTGTGACCAGCCACCCCTAAAGCGGCTACGTCACCCCCCCGGGCCACGTTGTTCGTGAGGACGACGTGGTCGAGCGTGACGTTGCCGCCATTGTTAAGGATGCCGCCGCCCAGTGAATCCGTGGACCACGCCAGGGCGCCGTCCGCTCCATTGTCCCGGGCCAGGCCTCCCTGTATGACCAGGTCGCGGAAAACAACCTGCGAGCCCGGATTGACGATCTGGAACGCTCGATCCTGGAGCTGGCCGGCGTCAATGATCGTGCTTGTCCCGGCCCCCTGGATGATCCAGTGGTGGCTGGTCTGGGTCAGGTTCAGGTCGCCGGTGAGGCCCGCCGTTTCGTGGCGGCCGCCCGCGTTCTGGATGGTCAGGTGGTAAGTGCCGGCCAAGAGCTGGATGATGTCGTCATCGCTGCTGGCGTCGGCATTGAACTGGAGCACGGCGTCGCGCAGGCTGCCGCTGCCCAGCACGCCGTCGGCGAACGTCGTCGGCGTGACGGTCGTTGGGACACAACGAAGCTCCAAGAACTCAATGAACGGTCGAAACGAGCGGAGCGTGTTGCGGCGTTGACGGGCTGACAACGGGCGACGGATCATTCGGTCCAACACATTCAGAAAAGACATGGGTCTCATCTCCTGAGGGGTCCGGCGAGCGGGGCGGCCTAAGCTCCGAGCGTTTGCCATGGCGGTCTGCGATACAATGAGCAGGCCATCACATCCGGCGTGCAGACCGAGCGCCGGGGCGGTGCCGGGCCGGTGAGGGGCTTGCTTGGCCGTAAGGACCTCACCGGCCGCTTCGTTTGAAAGTTCGCTCCTCATCATGTAGGACGGTTTCGCAAACCGTCCTTGTTCGCCGGACGGTTTGCAAAACCGTCCTACGCTGACGCAAATCTCCGCATGCCTTAACCCACGCGCGTCAGCACCACGCTGTTGCCGTCGGGGCCGCCCTGGTAGGTGATTTGGAACAGAATGCCGCCCTGCATGAATGTTGCGCCTTCGTCCAGGCCGGCAAAGGTGCCGTGGATTGGACCGAAAGCGCTGGAGAGCAGCGTGAAGGCGTCGCCCACCAGCGGCGTGAAGCCCAGGCTCAGGTCCAGTGTGCTGCCGCCCAGAATGACGGGACCGCTGGCAATGACCTGCGAGTAGCTGCCCGGATCGGTGCCGTTTAGGGTGGCGCTGAAGGTGGTGGCGGCGAACAACGTAACGGACCCGGCAACCGAAAGGATGCCTGGACTGGGGGCGAGTGTGCCGCCGATGTCCGTCACAGACTCGATTGTGCCCTGCCCGCTCAGGACGCCGCCCAATACCGCGATGGGGCCGGTCACCGTCATCGGGCCGGTGGAGCTGGTGAAAATGCCGCCGCGAAGCACCAGACCGCCGTGGAAGTACTGCGGCGCGGTCCCTGCCAGGTAGGCGCCGTCCGTGATCTGGGCCAGCCCGGACACGGTTACGATTTGGTCGTTGGCGTCGAAGGTTCCCGCAGCGTCGAGAAACGAACCGATGACGTTGAGCCCGCCGGTCAGGCGCAGCGTGCCGCTCCCCGTGTGCGTGAAATTGCTGAATTGCGAACCGCCTGCGCTCTGCAGCGTTTGCGTGCCGCTGCCGGCGAAATCTACCGTGTCGCCGTCGATTCCAACGGTAACGCCAGCGTTGACGGTTACTGAATCGGAAAACGTGATCGGCGAGCCGCCGGCCAAGAGGTACCCGGCAACTGTCGCGGTTCCGTGGGGATTGCTGTAACTCTGCGGTCCGTTGGTAATCACCGTCTCCAGCCTGATATCGCTGCCTGCACTCGGTCCGTTGTTGAGGATGGTGACGGAACCGGCGGTGATAGTCTGCAGGTTAATGGCCCGGCTGCTGTTGCTCGTCAAACCCGCGCCGTCGCGGAGGTCGATGGTCAGCGGTCCCGTGCCCGTGTCGAGGACCGTGCCGCCAGCCATGGTGATGAAGGCACTGCCGGGATCGCGCTGCGAATTCACCACGCCGTCGGCGAGGGTATCGTTGGCAATCAGCGTCAGAGCGCCATTGTCGGTGCTGATGCTGGCGTTGATCAGAATGCCGCGGCCGGCCTGCAGGGTCAGGGCGCCGCCGCTGCCGCCGGCGCTTACCGTGATTGCCGAGTTGATGGTGATGTCATTGCTGGCCTGGAGGATGACCGCGCCGCCGCTATTCAGGGTGCGCGTCAACAGGGCGGGGGTGATCGTCAGCGTCTGCGCCTGGCCGCGGGCGAACGTGAGCTGATTGGCATCGACAAAGCCGGACCTGACCCGGCCGCTGCCTGCCTCGCCTGTGAAAGCGGCGATAAATGCCTGATGGCTCGGGTCGTCGGCGACCGTGCCGAGGCCGCTATTGGCCGTGAGGCCGACGAGGCTGTTTTGCGGGCTGACACTGCCGCTGCCATCCAGGGTCTGTCCGGAGGTACCGCTGGCCCAGGTCGCCGCGCCCCGGCGGCCATTCCAGAAGGAACTCACGACCACGTAGTTGCCGTTCGTCAAGGCGGTGACGCCGGCGCCCACGCAATCCCCAAAGGGAGGGTTATCAAAGCAATTCAACCCCGGGTTGGCGCCGATGAGGCTGTTGGCAGGGGATACAACCCCGGTGATGCCGGCCGTGCCGCTGCCCCAGGTCGCCGCCCCACGATTGCCGTTCCAGTGGTAACTCCGGACCACGTAGTTGCCGTTCGTCAAGGCGGTGACGCCGAAGGCAAATAGATCACCGGCCGAGGACCCGACCAGGCTGTTGGCGGCCGAGACGGCGCCGTTGACGCCGGCCGTGCCGCTGCCCCAGGTCGCCGCACCCAGGTTTCCGTTCCAGCTGGGACTCTGGACCACGTAGTTGCCGTTCGTCAAGGCGGCGACGCCGCCGTAGCCCACTTGATCATTGGCCGACGAGCCGACCAAGCTGTTGGCGGCCGAGACGACGCCGCTGACGCCGGCCGTGCCGCTACCCCAGGTCGCCGCGCCCACGTGCCCGTTCCAGAGGGGACTCAGTACCACGTAGTTGCCGTTCGTCAAGGCGCTGGCGCCGGTGACGCCCACGAGATCCTCGCCCGAGGGGCCGACCAGGCTGTTGGCGGCGGAGACGACGCCGCTGACGCCGGCCGTGCCGCTGACCCACGTCGCCGCGCCCCGGTCGCCGGTCCAGTAGGGACTCAGGACCACGTAGTTGCCGTTCGTCAAGGCGGTGACGCTGGCGCCCACTCGATCCCCGTCCGAGGAGCCGACCAGGCTGTTTGCGACCGAGACGGCGCCGCTGACGCCGGTCGTGCCGCTGCCCCAGGTCGCCGCGCCCCGGGAGCCGTTCCAGGAGGGACTCCCGACCACGTAGTTCCCGTTCGTCAAGGCGGTGATGCGGCCGCCGACTTGATGGCCGGCAGAGGAGCCCACCAAGCTGTTGGCGGCCGAGACGGCGCCGCTGACGCCTGCCGTCCCGCTGCCCCAGGTCGCCGCGCCCATCCCGCCGTTCCAGGAGGGACTCCCGACCACGTAGTTGCCGTTACTCAGGGCCGTCACGCCGCCACCGCCTTCGTTAAAGCTGCCACCCACGTAATCATTGGCGTTGCTGCCGACCAGGCTGTTGGCGGCCGAGACGACGCCGCTGACGCCTGCCGTCCCGCTGCCCCAGGTCGCCGCGCCCCGGGTCCCGTTCCAGTAGGGACTCTGGACCACGTAGTTGCCGCTACTCAGGGCCGTCACGCCGCCATCGCCGAGGTAAAAGCCGCCACCCACGTAATCACTGGCGTTGCTGCCCACCAGGGAGCTGACGAGCGCGCCGGTCAAGCCGTTGAAGACGTAGACGGCGCCGGCGTTCCTGGCGCCGAAATTGTCGCTTGGATTGGTGACGATGACGTTGCCGTTGCTCAGGACCGTGACCGACCGCCCGAAGTCCGCCGCGGGCGTGGGGTGCGGGTCCACGAAGCTGAACTGCGGCAACAGGACGGTGTCTTCGTCGATGACCAGGTTCTTGGGGTCGAGCAGCAAGGTGCCCGGCTTGCCCGTCGGGGCGCTGGTGTCCGCCGTGCCGCCGTAGTCCAGGTTGCCGGCCCCCGACACCTCGATGAAGCCGCCGTCGCCCCCCGCTGGCCCGCCCCGGGCCGTGACCGTGCCGCCGAAGGTCGTGTCGCCGTCCGCCCAGACAGCGACCCGGCCGCCGTTGCCCCGGGCCAAAGCGTCGGCATGCATGGTCGTTCCCGCCGTCACGAACACCGTCTGGGCATTGCTGTGGGGCACGTTTTCAACGTGCCTTGCCCCCGCGGGCACATTGAAAACGTGCCCCACGGTGCCGCCGTGGAAGTCGCCGCCGATCCGCACCACGCCGCCGCCCGCCGGGCCCGAAGCGTCGAGCGTGGCGGCCACCAACTCGATGTCCTGGCCGAACAGCTCGACGGCGCCACCTATGGCCCCCGTTGCCTCGTGCCGGCCGCTGCTGAACAGGTGGCCCGCCGCCCCGCCGTCGAGCATCACACTGCCGCCGGGACCAGTGCCGCCATCGGCCGAGGTCACCGCCGCGCTGGTGTCCTCGCAAGCGCCGGTGAAGGCGATCTGCACCAGGCCGCCGCCGGCTGTCCCATCGGCGCTGATCCGCCCGGCATTGAGGACGTTGCCGGCACTGATGAAGACCTCGCCGCCGGCCAGGCCATCGGCGCGCACTTGCCCGCTGTTGACGAACACGCGCGCCGACACGTCGATCCAGGTAGCAACCAGCGACCCGCCCGCCTCGATCGTCACCCAACCCGAACCGGCGAGTGTGATCGCGCCGCCGTGAACGGCCCCGTCCACGATGATGTTCGCCCCGCTGGCGCTGACCGTCAGACTCCCGGTTAGGGCCTGCGCGCCCAGGATCAGCGTATCCTGCCCACCGGCGCCATCGAAGCGGATGCTGGTGAGCGTGCCCGACGTGGCGCCGGCCAGGGCCCGGTCGAAGAATGTTGAGGCCGGATCGCTGGAATGCTCTCGCGCATCGATCGTCACATCCAGGAAACCCGCCTGGGTGAAGGCCTGGCGAACCGTGTGGTCCCCGGCATCCTCCCAGATAGCGAGTGCTCCGCCGGAGAAGATCGCGGCGCTCGCGTTCGCCCACGCTTGATTTACGGAGAGCAGCGTGCGGTCTTCCAGCACCTCCAGGGTCAGCGGCCGGGGCCGGCGACGAACCGGACTGTGCCGACCGTGGCGGGCTGGCAACGGGCGACGGATCACTCGGTCCAACACATTCAGGAAAAACATGGGTCTCATCTCCTCAGGAGTTTGGCGAACGGGGCGGCTTAAGCTCCGCGAGTTTGCCATGGCGGTCTGCGATACAATGAGCAGGCCATCACATCCGGCGTGCAGACCAAGCGCCGGAGCGGTGAAGGGCCGGTGAGGGGCTTGCTTGGCCGTAAGGACCCTATCGGCCGCTTTTCGTTGCTTGTGTAGGACGGTTTTGCAAACCGTCCGGTCAACAGGACGGTTTGCAAAACCGTCCTACACGGATGATTCACGGATTGACCGTGATTGGCACATCAATACTCAGCCCATTGGCCAGATCGGCGACGGTGAGAGTCTGGTCGCCGGGCGTGATCAAG
>Ga0306920_100015907_pt1 | contig 10334 bp, 11 predicted proteins | sample flu12Cox44000170_FD_204666 | JGI IMG/M metagenome (GOLD analysis project Ga0306920, IMG submission 204666) | Lab enrichment of tropical soil microbial communities from Luquillo Experimental Forest, Puerto Rico - flux4day.12C.oxic.44.000.170 (v2)... | ecosystem: Environmental > Terrestrial >...
CTGGCGTTCCGCAAGCCGAAGCTGGTGCCGCGCGGCATCCAGAACATCGGCGAAATGGGCGTCCTGCTCGTCCGCGACCAGATCCTGCGACCGCAGCTCGGCAGTAGGGGCGACCGGTACCTGCCGTTCCTGGTGTCGCTGTTCTTCTTCATCTGGCTGATGAACCTCTGGGAGCTCATCCCGGTGGCCCAGTTCCCCGCCACGTCGAAGTTCGCGTTCCCCGTGGCCCTGACGCTGATCGTCTGGGTGACCTACATCGTCATCGGCATCCGGCACCAGGGCCCGCTCGGCTACTTCAAGAACATGGCGGTTCCTCCGGGCGCCCCGTGGTGGATCCTGCCGCTGCTCGCCCCCATCGAGCTGCTGTCCAACATCCTGGTGCGGCCGTTCACGCTCGCGATCCGGCTGTTCGCCAACATGCTGTCCGGGCACCTGCTGCTGCTGGTGTTCTCGGTCGCCTCCTGGTACCTGTTCAGCGCGACGATCGGCCTGCTGTTCGCCGCGGTGTCGTTCGTCGTCTTCCTGCTGGTGTTCGTGCTCGAGGTGCTGATCACGCTGCTGCAGGCCTTCATCTTCGCCACGCTGACCGCCTTCTACATATCGGATGCGCTGATACCAGCGCACTGAGCAACCGATGAGCTAGACCCGGCGCACCGTGGCGCCGGGCCGGAGAAAAGGAAACCGACACATGCCGCTGATGATGGTGCACCACCTGCTGTACGTCGCCGCAGGCACCGAGCAGACGATCAAGATCGTCGGCCTCGGGAAGCTCGTCTACGGCCTCGCGGCCATCGGCCCCGGCATCGGCATCGGCCTGGTGTTCGGGCACGCGATCGAGGCCATGGCCCGCCAGCCCGAAGCGTCCGGCCGGATCACCACCTACATGTGGATCGGCTTCGCGCTGACCGAGGCGCTGGCGCTGATCGGCATCGCCGTTCCGTTCTTCATCACCTCGTAGCGAAATCCGAAAGGCTAACCCGCCATGCTTCACCTGGCGCAGAGCGGGACAGAAAACCCGCTGGTCCCGAACCTGACCGAGCTGATCACGGGCCTGATCGCGTTCGCCATCGTGTTCGGCCTGCTGGCCAAGCTGCTGCTGCCGAGGATCCAGAAGATCCTCGAGGAGCGCACCGACGCGATCGAGGGCGGCCTCAAGCGGGCCGAGGAGGCCCAGGCCGAGGCCGCCGAGGTGCTCAAGCAGTACCAGGCTCAGCTGGCCGACGCCCGGCGCGAGGCCTCGCGGATCCGCGAGGACGCCAAGGAACAGGGCGCCCGCATCATCGCCGAGATGCGCGAGCAGGGCCAGGCCGAGTACGCCCGGCTGACGGCGGCCGCGCAGGCGCAGACCGAGTCCGACCGGCAGCAGGCGCTGACCTCGCTGCGCGCCGAGATCGGGGCTCTCTCCGTGCAGCTGGCCAGCAAGGTCGTCGGCGAATCGCTGGAAGACGAGGCCCGGCAGCGCCGGACCGTGGACAGGTTCCTGGAGCAGCTCGAGGAGCAGCCGGGGACCGCCGGAGTCAGGACCAGCGGATGAGAGGCGCCAGCCGGGCATCGCTCGCCGAGGCCAAGGAGCGGCTCACCGCGGTCCTGGCCGACGGCGCCGACCCCGGCCAGCTCGGCGACGAGCTGTTTGCGGTGACCGGGCTGCTGGACGACGAGGCCGGGCTGCGCCGGGTGCTGTCCGACCCGACCCGGGACGCCCGCGCCAAGGCGGGCCTGGCTCGGACGCTGCTCGAGGGCAAGATCGCGCCCGCGACCCTGGGCCTGGTCACCGCCCTGGTCGGCGAGCCATGGGCCGAGCCCGGCGACCTGCCCGACGCGACCGAGCAGCTCGGCGTGCTCGCGATCGACGAGGTCGCGAGCCGGGCCGGCCAGCTGGACGACGTCGAGGATGAGCTGTTCCGGTTCGGCCGGGTGGTCAACGCCGAGCCCGACCTGCGCTTCGCGCTGTCCAGCCCGTTCATCCCCGCAGACCGGAAGCGCCGGCTGCTCGACTCGCTGCTGGCCGACAAGGTGACCGCGCCGACGCTGCGGCTGGTCACGCAGGCGGCCGTGCAGGGCCGGGGACGGAGCCTCGACGCCAGCCTGGACGAATACTCCCGCCTGACCGCGGAGCGGCGAGAGCGCCTGGTCGCCGAGGTGCACGTCGCCACCCCGCTCACCGCGCAACAGCGCCGCCGGCTCGCGGCGGCTCTTGCCGCCTCCTACGGCCGCGACGTACACCTGAATGTAGTGCTCGACCCTCAAGTGGTGGGCGGCGTGTCCGTGCGGATCGGGGACGAGATCATCGACGGCAGCCTGGCGAGCCGGCTGGCCGAACTCCGGCGCAGGCTGGCCGGCTGAGCCATCGAGACCCAGCAAGCAGACGCAGCACAGAAAGACACGAGGACCATGGCGGAGCTGACAATCCGGCCGGAGGAGATCCGGGACGCACTGGCGCGTTTCGTGGAGGACTACAAGCCGGAGGCCGCAGTCACCGAAGAAATCGGTATCGTGGCCGAGGCCGGGGACGGGATCGCCCGGGTGCAGGGCCTGCCCTCGTGCATGGCCAACGAGCTGCTGGAGTTCGAGGACGGCACCCGCGGCATAGCACTGAACCTGGACGTGCGCGAGGTTGGCGTGGTCATCCTCGGTGAGTTCAGCAAGATCGACGAGGGCCAGCGGGTCAAGCGCACCGGCCAGGTCCAATCGGTTCCGGTGGGCGACGGCTTCCTCGGCCGGGTGGTGGACCCGCTCGGCAACCCGCTGGACGGCAAGGGCCCGATCGAGGGCACCGAGCTGCGCGCGCTGGAGGTGCAGGCCCCGTCGGTGGTGCAGCGCCAGAAGGTGAAGGAACCGCTGCAGAGCGGGATCAAGGCCATCGACGCGATCACTCCGGTCGGGCGCGGCCAGCGCGAGCTGATCATCGGTGACCGGCAGACCGGCAAGACCGCCATCGCCATCGACACGATCATCAACCAGAAGGGCGACTGGGAATCCGGCGACCCGGCCCGGCAGGTCAAGTGCGTCTACGTCGCCGTGGGCCAGAAGGGCTCGACGATCGCGCAGGTCCGCCAGGCGCTCGAGGACGCGGGCGCGCTGCAGTACACCACGATCGTGGCCGCGCCCGCGTCGGACCCGGCGGGCTTCAAGTACATCGCCCCGTTCACCGGGTCGGCCATCGGCCAGCACTGGATGTACGCCGGCCAGCACGTGCTGATCGTCTTCGACGACCTGAGCAAGCAGGCCGAGGCGTACCGCGCGATCTCGCTGCTGCTGCGCCGCCCGCCGGGCCGCGAGGCCTACCCGGGCGACGTCTTCTACCTGCACTCCCGGCTGCTGGAGCGGTGCGCGAAGCTGTCCGAGGACCTGGGCGGCGGGTCGCTGACCGGGCTGCCGATCGTCGAGACCAAGGCGAACGACATCTCGGCCTACATCCCGACCAACGTGATCTCGATCACCGACGGGCAGATCTTCCTGGAGACCGACCTGTTCAACTCGGGCGTCCGGCCGGCCATCAACGTGGGCCAGTCGGTGTCCCGGGTGGGCGGCGACGCGCAGATCAAGGCCATGAAGAAGGTGGCCGGCGGGCTGAAGCTCGCGCTCTCGCAGTACCGCGACCTGGAGGCGTTCGCCTCCTTCGCCTCCGACCTGGACCCGGTCTCGCGGGCCCAGCTCGACCGCGGCGCGCGCCTGGTCGAGCTGCTCAAGCAGCCGCAGTACAGCCCGCTGCCGGTGGAGCGGCAGGTGGTCGCGGTGTGGGCCGGCACCTCCGGATCCCTGGACGACGTGCCGGTTGAGGACGTCTACCGGTTCGAGGATGACTTCCTCGACTACCTGCAGCGGTCGCGTGCCGGCATCTACGACGCGATCCGGGAGACCGGTGACCTGTCCGACGACACCATCACCGCGCTCAAGGACGCGATCGACGAGTTCCGGCGCGGCTTCGAGGTCACCGGCGGCGGCCTGCTGGTCTCCGACGGGTCCGAGGACGGCGACGCGGCCGACGCCGACCCGGGCCAGGCGGCGGTCCGGAAGTACGTGCCGCCGGCGGACGGCAGCGCCGCGGCCAAGGCGTAGGGCGGCCGACGGTGGGAGCACAGCTGCGCGCGGTCCGGCGGCGGATCCGGGCGGTCCAGTCCACCGCCAAGATCACCCGTGCCCAGGAGCTGATCGCGTCCTCGCGGATCATCAGGGCACAGCAGCGGCTGCGGGCCGCGCAGCCCTACGAGCGGGAGATCGTCTGGGCGGTCGAGGCCGTGGTCAGCCGGTCCGCGCAGATCCGCCATCCGCTCATCACGGAACCGGAGCATCCGACCCGCGCGGCCGTGCTGATCCTGACCAGCGACCGCGGGTTCTGCGGCGCGTACAACTCCAACGTCCTGCGCGAGGCGCAGGGACTGCGGGCGCTGCTGGCCGAGCGCGGCATCGAGTCGGTGCCGTTCGTGGCCGGCCGGAAGGGCATCGCCTGGCACCGGTTCCGGCAACGGGAGATGGCCGCGGAGTGGAGCGGCTTCTCGGATACCCCCCGGCACGCGAACGCCACCGAGATCACCGCGCCGCTGCTGGAGGCGTTCGACCGGCCTGCCGACGAGGGCGGAGTGGACGAGATCTACCTCGTGCACACCGAGTTCGTGTCCATGCTCACCCAGAGCCCGGTCTCCGTGCGGGTCCTGCCGCTGGAGATCGAGGAGACGACCGAGGCGCCCGAGCGCGGGGCGGTGCCGCTGTATGAGTTCGAGCCGTCGCCCGAGGATGTCCTGAACGCCCTGCTGCCGTGGTACGTGGAGAGCAGGATCTTCCACGCGCTGCTCGACTCGGCCGCGGCCGAGATCGCCGCGAGGCGCCGGGCCATGAAGTCCGCCACCGACAACGCCAACGATCTGCTGGACCAGCTTACGCTGGAAGCCAACAAGGCACGGCAGGCCGAGATCACCCAGGAGATCAGCGAGATCGTCGGGGGCGCTAACGCGCTGGCAGAGACGACCACAGGGAGTTAGTGAGCATCACCATGACCGCTACCGAAGAGAACACCGCAGGCCAGGACGGGGCAGCCGGACAGCGTGGCACCGGCCGGGTGGTGCGCGTCATCGGTCCCGTTGTCGACGTGGAGTTCCCGGCCGAGCAGATTCCCGGCATCTACAACGCTCTGCACGTGAACACGGCGCTGAGCAGCGTAGAAACCGCGGAAATCGAGGGCAGCGAGGGGGACCAGAGCAACGAGAAGGTGCTGACCCTGGAGGTCTCCCAGGACATCGGGGACAACGTGGTCCGGGCCATCTCCATGCAGCCGACCGACGGCCTGGTCCGCGACGCCGTGGTCAGCGACACCGGCGGTCCCATCACGGTGCCGGTGGGGGACGTGACCAAGGGCCACGTGTTCAACGTCCTCGGCGAGACCCTGGACGTGCCGACGTCCTCGCTGAAGATCACCGAACGGTGGGGGATCCACCGGGACCCGCCCGCCTTCGACCAGCTGGAGGCGAGGACCGAGATCCTGGAAACCGGGATCAAGGTCCTCGACCTGCTCACCCCGTACGTCCGGGGCGGCAAGATCGGCCTGTTCGGCGGGGCCGGGGTCGGCAAGACCGTGCTGATCCAGGAGATGATCACCCGGGTAGCCAAGAACTTCGGCGGGGTCTCGGTCTTCGCTGGCGTCGGCGAGCGGACCCGCGAGGGCAACGACCTGTTCATCGAGATGACCGAGTCCAACGTCATCAAGGACACCGCGCTGGTCTTCGGCCAGATGGACGAGCCGCCGGGCACGCGGCTGCGGGTCGGGCTGGCCGCGCTCACGATGGCCGAGTACTTCCGCGACGTCGAGGGCCAGGACGTGCTGCTGTTCATCGACAACATCTTCCGGTTCACCCAGGCGGGCTCGGAGGTATCCACGCTGCTCGGCCGGATGCCGTCGGCCGTGGGCTACCAGCCGACGCTGGCCGACGAGATGGGCGAGCTGCAGGAGCGGATCACCTCGACCCGCGGCCACTCGATCACCTCCATGCAGGCCATCTACGTGCCCGCGGACGACATCACCGACCCGGCGCCGCACACCACGTTCGCGCACCTGGACGCGACCACGGTGCTGTCCCGGGAGATCACCCAGAAGGGGATCTTCCCCGCGGTCGACCCGCTCGACTCCACCTCGCGGATCCTGAGCGCGGCGTACGTCGGGCAGGAGCATTACGACGTGGCCCGGGAGGTGCAGCGGATCCTGCAGCGGTACAAGGAGTTGCAGGACATCATCGCGATCCTCGGCATCGACGAGCTGTCCGAAGAGGACCGGGTCACCGTGCAGCGCGCGCGGCGGATCGAGCGGTTCCTGTCCCACCCGATGTTCGTGGCCCAGCAGTTCACCGGCCAGCCCGGGGTGTTCGTCCCGCTGAACGAGACCATCGCGTCGTTCAAGGCGCTCACCGAGGGCAAGTACGACCAGTACCCGGAACAGGCGTTCTTCATGGTCGGCGGGATCGAGGACGTGGAGAAGAAGGCCAAGGACCTGGAGCGGTCATGACCCTCCGGGTAGAGCTGGTCGTCCCGGAGGGCGAGATCTGGGCGGGGCGGGCCGGGATGGTCATCGCCAAGACCCTGGACGGGGACATCGGCGTGCTGACAGGTCATACGCCCGTGCTCGGCATCCTGGCCGAGGGCAGCCTGGTGCGGATCATGCCCGAGGGCCGCCCGGACGCCGGGGCCGACGGCACCGGTGAGGTGGTGGCCGCGGTGAACGGCGGGTTCTTCTCCGTGGCGGACGACCGGGTATCCATCCTCGCCCGCGAGGCGCAGCTCGGCGGCGACGTCGACGCGAGGGCCGCCCGGGCCGCGCTCGACGAGGCGGTGCAGCGCGCGGAGGCCGCGCCGGGCGGCGAGGTAGAGCCCGCGGACGTCCGCTACTTCAGGGCGCTGCTCAGAGCCGCCGGCGATCCCGCCGACCGGTCCTGACCAGGGCCGGCGCGGAGAGGGCCGGGGTTGGCAGGGGGAAGGGTCGCGCTAGACGCCGGCTGGCTCCTCCTTGTCGTCCTGGTCATCGCGCTCGCGTGCGCCTCCGGCATCGCCGCCCGCAGGACCCTGATCGAGCGCGGCGGCGGGACCGTCGACTGCGGCCTGCGGCGGGTGGGGGACCGGCGCTGGAGGCTCGGCCTGGCCGCGTACCAGCCCGGCGAGCTGCGCTGGTACCCCGTATTCGGGTTCCGGCTGCGCCCGGGCGAGATTTTCTCCCGGCGCGCGCTGACCGTGGTATCCCGCAGGCCGGCCGACCCGGTAGAAGAGACGAGCATCGGCTCGGGCGCGGTGGTGGTGGAGTGCGACACGGGCCAGGCCGCGGCGCGGATCGAGCTCGCGCTCAGCGAGGACGCGCTCACCGGGTTCCTGGCCTGGCTGGAAGCCGCGCCGCCGGGGGTGGCCGAGTTCCGCTGAGTCAGTCGGCCGGGCGCTGGGCCGCCCGCTCGCGGGGGCCGGGCTCAGCGCTGCGCGCCCGGCTTCCACAACAGGTCGCCGTCGGGCTCATTGGCCCGCCGGGCGAGGATGAACAGCAGGTCGGACAGGCGGTTCAGGTACCTGGCCGGCACCAGGCTCACGGTCTGGCCGTGCGCCTCGATGGCCGCCCAGGCGCTGCGCTCCGCCCGCCGCACAACGGCCCTGGCCGTGTGCAGCAGCACGGCGCCCGCGCTGCCGCCGGGAAGCACGAAGCTCCGCAGCACCGGCAGGCCCTCGTTGAACTGGTCGCAGGCCTGCTCCAGCCGGGTGACGTACTCCTCGCCGATCCGCAGCGGCGGGTAGGGCGGCGGGTCGTCCGCGGCCGAGACCGGATTGCACAGATCGGCGCCCACGTCGAAGAGCTCGTTCTGCACGCGGACCAGCAGGCTGGTGATCTCGGCGGGCAGGCCGCCCAAGGTGACAGCGGCGCCGATCGCGCAGTTGGCCTCGTCGACGTCGGCGTAGGCGGCCAGCCTGGGATCGGTCTTGGCGGCGCGGCTGGCATCGCCGAGCGAGGTGGTGCCGTCGTCCCCGGTGCGGGTGTAGATGCGGGAGAGCACGACCGGCGTCTCCCGGCGGTCACGTGACATGAGATCCACCGTATCGGGCGCTGGCCGGGCTGATTCCGGGATCGGCGGGCCGCCCGGGGACAGACGGCCGCGCGCCGGGATAGCCGGCCGGCCGGGATGGCCGGCCGGCCGTTCCGGGGATGGGATGGCAGCAGCTGCCAATTCAGTTGGCTCTGGTTGTCAGAGGTGTGCATTAGCGTGGCCAGGGTGAACTTATCGGATTGGGCGCACCGGGTGGGCGTGAGCAAGTACGCCGCCTGCCGCTGGTATCACGCCGGGACGCTGCTTGTGCCAGCGCGCCGGGCCGGGCGCCTGGTCCTGGCCGGGCCCGCTGCCCGCGGCGACGGCCAGGGCCGCACGGTCATCTACGCACGCGTTTGGTCCTGGGATCAGCGAGCTGACCTCGGCCGGCAGGTCGCCCGCCTGGCCAGCTGGGCTACGGCGAGCGGCACGACGGCCGCCGAGGTAGTGACCGAGACCGGGTCGTCCATAGACGGACGCCGGCGCGAGCTGGCCCGGGTTCTCGCCGATCCGGCCACGGCTCAGATCATCGCCGGGCACCGGGACCGCCTCGCCTGGTTCGGGACCAAGCACGTGCAGGCCGCGCTCTCAGCTCGGGGACGGCGGATCATCATCCTCGACGCCGGGGAGCTGGAGGACGACCTGGTCAGGGACATGGCCGAGGTGCTGACCAGTTTCTGCGCCCGGCTCCACGGCCGGCGCGGTACGCGCAGCCGGGCGCTGCGTGCCCTGGGGTGCGCGCAGTTCCCGGTGCCCCATGTCACCGCAGCAGCGGACGCGGGATGAGCGCCGGCGAGCTCAAGCGCGCGGCCCAGCTGCTGGGCGTCACCAGCACAACCTTGCGCCAGCACGGCTGGCAGACCGCCTCGGCAGAGCGCGTCGAAGCGGCCAGGGCCAGCCCTCCGGGCTGGCTGAGCGAGGCCCGTGAGCGCCTGCGCCAGAAGAAGGCTCGCCAACGTCAGCTCCGTGACCGGAGGGAGACAGCCGCCCGGCTCGGTGTTCAGGCCCGTGCCGTCAAGGAACGCGGCATCGGGGCGTGCGAGGTCGAGGGCCTGCTGGCTGCCCCGCCTGAGTGGCTGGGCGCCGAACAGGCCAGGCAGCGGGCACAGGCTGGACGTGAGGCCAAGGACCTGCTGCGGCGGGACCTCGCTGATGCCCTGATCACATCGGTCCATGATGGCTGGTTCCAGGAACTGAAGCGCGCTGCCGGCGACGGGGAACGTGATGCCGCCGGCGCGCGGTGGGCATCCGAAGCCGGGCGGGCTAGGCGCGAGGCATGGCAGCTGGTGGAGGAGCTGACCCCGGGGCAGGTACGCGCGCGGATCGGGCGAGAGCGGGGTGCCGCCCGCCATGCTGCGGTGTACCGCGCCGCCGGGCTGCTGCGGCGAGCTTGCGGCGGTGGGCATGGCTAGGTTCGAGGTGCCCGATGGCTGGGTGCTGCAGGCGTTCAGCTTCGCTGTTGACCCGCTGCCGCAGCAGGCGCGGATCCTCGCGCGCCAGTTCGGGGGGCGCAGGTACGCCTGCAACTGGGCGGTCCGCCAGCTGAAGGAGGGCATCGAGGCCTACCAGTGCGGGCTGGCCGGTCTGGATGCCGTGCCGCCGTCGTTCTACGGCCTGCGCCGGCGGTGGAACCAGGTCAAGAACGACGAGTGCGTGGACAAGCAGACCGGCGAGGTGTGGTGGCCGGAGATCTCCAAGGAGGCGTTCGCTGACGGGATCCGCGGGGCGGTCGATGCCTACTGGCGCTGGCAGAACAGCCGCAACGGCGAGGCCGGGGGCAAGCGGGCCGGCTTTCCCAGGTTTAAGCGCAAGGGCCGCGACCCCGACCGGTTCACGATCACCACGGGCGCGATGCGGGTCAACCCGGATCGCCGTTCGGTGACGTTGCCCAAGGTCGGGACGGTCAGGACCTGTGAGAACACCCGGCGGCTGGAGCGGCTGATCAGCCTGGGCCGGGCGCGGATCCTGGCGGTGACTATCCGGCGCCGGGGGACACGGGTCTTCGCGATCTTCCGGGTGATCGTTTCCCGGCGCGCGCGCACACCCGGGCGGCCTGGCTCGACAGTTGGCGTTGACGTCGGCGTGCGGCGGCTGGCCACCGTCGGCGCACCGGACGGGACCATCGTGGAGGTGACCGACAATCCGCGGGCCCTGGATCGCAATCTCGCCGGGCTGCGCCGCGCTGGCCGGGCTCGCTCACGCCGCAAGCAAGGATCAATCCGCTACCAGCAGGCCAACCGCGAGATCACCCGGCTGCACCGCCGGATCGCCGACATCCGCACCGATGCG
>Ga0306920_100015909_pt1 | contig 10334 bp, 10 predicted proteins | sample flu12Cox44000170_FD_204666 | JGI IMG/M metagenome (GOLD analysis project Ga0306920, IMG submission 204666) | Lab enrichment of tropical soil microbial communities from Luquillo Experimental Forest, Puerto Rico - flux4day.12C.oxic.44.000.170 (v2)... | ecosystem: Environmental > Terrestrial >...
TTCCGCTCGCGAGGGTGACCCTTTGCTGACCCGCACGATGCAAAGCGAGAGCAAGGTTTGCCGCACCTCTGAAGCCGTAGCGGTCCAAGAGATTCCATCCTACCGAGCAGTCAGGCGAGGTTTCGAGGAGGAGCAATGATCTATCCGGTCGTTTTGTCCGGTGGCTCGGGAACCCGGCTGTGGCCGATGTCCCGCACCCTCTACCCGAAGCAGCTGCTGACGCTGCTCAGCCGGGAAAGCCTGTTGCAGGAAACCGTGCGGCGCGTTGCTGATGACGGCCGGTTTTTCCCACCCCTGGTGGTCGCCAACGAAGAACATCGGTTCATCATTGCTGAGCAATTGCGTGAGATTTCGGTGCGGCCGCATGCGCTGCTGCTTGAGCCGGTCGGCCGGAATACCGCGCCCGCCGCCTGCGTTGCCGCGCTGGCGCTCAGCGAAACCGAACCCGATCCGCTGATGCTGGTCATGCCCTCCGACCACACGATCACCGATGTCGGGGCCTTCCTCGCCGCCACCGACCTCGCTGCGACCGCTGCGCGCAGCGGCGTTCTGGTCGCTTTCGGGATCACTCCCGAACGCCCCGAGACAGGCTACGGCTATATTCGGCGCGGTGAGGTGTTAAAGACAAAGGGTGTCTTCGCCGTATCCGAGTTTGTCGAGAAGCCTGGTCCGAAGCGAGCCAAACAGTACCTCGCCTCGGGGGAATACTCCTGGAACAGCGGACTCTTTATGTTTCCTGCTCGGCTCTACATCGACGAGCTGGAGCGTCTGCGGCCCACCATGGTCGCCAGCTGCCGGCGTGCGCTGGCGGAAGGGCGGCGGGACAGCGACTTCATTCGTCTCGACAAGGATCCGTTTTCTGCCTGCGACAGCGATTCGATCGACTATGCGGTGATGGAAAAGACGGGGCGCGCTGCCGTGGTGCCGGTGGCCATGGGCTGGAGCGATATCGGCTCCTGGGACGCGCTGTGGGAGATGAGCGCCAAGGATAGCGACGGCAACTCGCTCGAAGGCAATGTCCTCGCCGAAGACACGCGCAACTGCTATCTGCGCTCCGAAGCCGGGCTCGTCGCTGCGATCGGGGTCGAGGACCTGGTGGTCGTCGGGACCGCCGACGCAGTCATGGTGGCGCCGCGCAACCGCACCCAGGAGGTCAAAAAACTCGTCGGCCGGCTGGTCAGCGAGCGCCGTGACGAGGCCGATGCGCTGCCGACCGTGCACCGCCCATGGGGTAGTTTCACGTCGCTGCACAACGGCCATCGGGTGCAAGTTAAACACATCGTGGTGAAGCCCGGTGGCAAGCTGTCGTTGCAGATGCACCATCATCGCGCCGAGCATTGGGTCGTCGTCCAAGGCACCGCCAAGATACGCCGCGGCGAAGAGGAGCTGATGCTGTCCGAGGACCAATCGACCTACATCCCGCTCGGCACCGCGCACCGACTGGAGAACCCCGGCAAGATCCCGCTGCATTTGATCGAGGTGCAGTCGGGAAGCTATCTCGGAGAGGACGACATCGTCCGTCTCGAGGACAGCTACGGCCGGAGCTGATCCCCGACGGAAGCAAGATCGAGAGCTATACCTCCGTTCTGGCGCCGGTGCGCTCGGTGATCAGACGGTAGTGCTCGATGCGCCGGTGCTTGTCGAAATTGAAGATCGTGCGCCTGAGATACTCACCGAGCTCGAGGTCGAGGGTGGCAACGATGACTTCGTCGTCCTCGCCGGTGGCGCGGGCGGCGATCTCGCCGGTCGGCGCGATGATCACTGAGCCACCGATCAGACCATAACCGTCCTCCTTGCCGGCCTTGGCTGCAGCCAGCACCCAGGCCGCGTTCTGGTAGGCATTCGCCTGCATCGAGAGCAGATGGTGAAACATGCGCAGATGCACCGGCTCGGGATGGTGGATGTTCTCGGTCGGCGTGTTGTAGCCGAGCGCCACGATCTCGACCCCTTGCAGCCCCATGACGCGGAAGGTCTCGGGCCAGCGCCGGTCGTTGCAGATGCACATGCCGACGACCGCGCCGCACGCCCGCCACACCCTGAAGCCCTCGTTGCCGACCTCGAAATAGCGCTTTTCCAGATGTTGAAAGGGCGCGTCGGGTAGATGCTCGGAATGCCCGGGCAGGTGGATCTTGCGGTAGCGCCCGATGATCCGGCCGTCGCGCTCGACCAGGATCGAAGTGTTGTAGCGATGGAGCTCGCCCTTTTCCTGCGTCAGCTCGGCATAGCCCAGATAGAAGCCGACACCGAGCTCGCGGGCGAGATCGAACAACGGCCGGGTTTCCGGGCCGGGCATCTCGCGCTCGAAAAACCGGTCGACGTCTTTCTGATCGGTCATCCAATAACGCGGGAAGAAGGTCGTCAGCGCGAGCTCGGGGAAGACGACAAACTCGGCGCCGCCGGCATGCGCTTCACGCATCAACGCCATCAACCGCTTGATGACGGCGGCACGCGCATCGGCGAGATGGATCGGACCGAGCTGGGCGACAGCAGCTTTCAGCTTACGGGACAATTTGGTGCTCCTTCAGACCAGACTCACGCCTTCCGCCGCGACCGAGGCGAGCTCGGGCACCGCCACACCCACGGGCTTTGCCGCTTCGGACAGAGCGCAGGGTAGGAATTGACCGCTGCCGCGCTGAGCGGCGAGCTTTCCGTCCTCGACGACGATCCGGCCACGGCTCAACACCGTCGCCGGCCAGCCACGCAACCGGCGGCCCTCGTAAGGGGTATAGCCGACATTATCGTGCAACATCCCGGCGATGATCTCGGTCTCCTGCTCGGGGTCCCAGATGGCGATGTCGGCGTCGCTCCCCACCGCAATCGTGCCTTTCCTTGGATAGAGCCCGTAGAGCTTGGCGTGGTTGGTCGCGGTCAGCGCGACAAAGGCGTTGAGGTCGAGCCGCCCCTGCCCCACTCCTTCCGAAAAGAGCAGCGGCAGGCGCAATTCGATCCCCGGCACGCCGTTGGCGATCTCCTTGAACGTGGTCCTATCCCCGTGCGGCAGCTTACCGGAGGCGTCAAACCGGTATGGCGCATGGTCGGACGAGAATACCTGGAAGGTGCCGTTGCGGAGCCCGGTCCACACCGCCAGCTGCGCGGCATGGTCACGCGGCGGCGGGCTGCAACAGAATTTGGCACCCTCGACACCCGGCCGGGCCAGGTCGTCGGCAGTCAGAAACAGATATTGCGGACAAGTCTCGCCGTAGATCTTGAGCCCTTTGGTCTGCGCGTTGCGGATGACATCGATCGCCTCGCCGGCTGAGACATGGACCAGCAAGATCGGCACGTCGAGCAGCTGGGACAAAGTCACGGCACGGCTTGTCGCTTCGCCCTCGGCGAGGCGCGCATGGCTGACGGCGTGGTAGCGTGGGGCATCGAGCCCGCGGTCCAGCAACCGGGTTGTTAGCCATTTTATCATCTCGTGGTTTTCCGCGTGGACCATGACGAGGGCGCCCTCGCGCCGCGCTACCGCCAGGATGTCGAGCATCTGACGGTCGTCGAGCGCCAGCAGATCGTAGGTCATGTAGACCTTGAACGAGGTGTAGCCGTCGCGAATCAGCGAGGGCAGCTCCTGACCCATGACCTGCTCGGTCGGGTCCGAGATGATCAAGTGGAAGGCGTAATCGATCACCGCCTTCGGACGGGCGGCCTCGTGATACTCCTCGACGACTTGGCGCAGCGACTGGCCGCGATGTTGCGCGGCGAACGGGATTACCGTGGTGGTCCCGCCAAACGCCGCCGACACGGTGGCGCTGTAGAAATCGTCGGCACAGACGATGCCGGCCGAGGAGCGCTGCTCGATATGGCAATGGCTGTCGATGCCGCCCGGCAGCACCAGCCGGCCGCTCGCATCGATCTCCCGCATCCCCGCGGCGAGGCCGTTGCCGAGGGTCGTGATGATGCCGTCCTTGACGCCGACATCGCAGGCCGTGGTGTCGGCCGCGGTCGCCACCGTGCCGTTGCGGATCACCAGATCGAACTCGCTCATGCTGCATCCTCCATGTCGGCTACAACGCCCCTTCTATCGGTGGCGGGTCAAGCGCTACTGTGGGACATCGAGCACCACGCAAAAGGGGTTGCCATGACCGCACCGTCATCGCACCGGCCGACCATCGCCGTGACGCAGCATGCGATCTCGGCGGGCCATTATCTCGCTGCCACCGCCGGGTTCGACATTTTGCAAGCGGGTGGCAACGCGGTCGATGCGGGTTGCGCCGCCGGGATCGCGCTCGGTGTCCTGCAGAGCGACCTCGTCGATGTCGCCGGTGTGGCGCCGATCATGATCTATCTCGGCGACCAGCAGGAGGTGGTGACGATCGCCGGGCTCGGACCCTGGCCGAAGGCGCTCGATCCCGAGCTTTTCATCCGAGAGCATAACGGCAAGATTCCGAAGGGCGTTCTGCGGACCGTTGTGCCCGCCGCCCCCGACGCATGGATCACGGCGCTGAGGCGCTATGGCACAATGAGCTTTGGCGAGGTCGCGGCGGCAGCGATCCGTTTGGCCCGCGAGGGTTTTCCGATGTATCCGCTGATGGCCGAGAGCCTGAAGCGCCACGAGGCGGACCATCGCGCCTGGCCGTCGACTGCGGCGATCTTTTTGCCGAACGGCCGGCTGCCCCAGGCAGGCGAGGTATTCCGCCAGACCGACCTCGCGGTGTCGTTGCAATACATGGCCGACGAGGAGCGCGCCGCCGCTTCGCGGGGCCGCGAGGTCGGCCTCGAGGCGGCGCGTGACGCCTTCTACCGCGGCGACATCGCCCGCAAGATCGTCGCCTTCATGAAGCAGGAGGGCGGGCTGCTATCGGCCGAAGACCTCGCCGAATATCGTTCTCCGGTCGGCCCGCCCGAACGGCGGCGCTTTGGCGATCTCGAGGTTTTCACCTGCGGAGCGTGGTGCCAGGGGCCGGTGCTGTTGCAGACCCTGGCCTTGCTCGAGGGGACCGATCTGTCGAGCCTCGGTCACAACAGTTCCGACTACATCCACCACCTGGCCGAGGCATTGAAGCTCGCCTTTGCCGACCGCGAGGCTTATTACGGCGATCCGGCGATGGTCGAGGTGCCGCTCACGACCCTGATCTCGTCGGAATACGCCGCGGAGCGCAAGAAGTTGATCCGGCCGGAGCGCGCCTCCCCGGAAATGCCGCCGCCCGGGGATCTCGGCCGGGAGGGGGCGCGCGTCCGTGCCAGCATTGGCAATCCGAGCCCGGAGCCCGACACTTCCTATGTCTGCGTCGCCGACCGCTTCGGCAATCTGTTCTCAGCCACCCCGAGCGACGGCTCCTACGGCTCGCCGGTGGTGCCCGGGACCGGGCTCATCCCGTCCAACCGTGGCTCGCAATCGCGTCCCGACCCGCGCCATCCGGCCGGGGTTGCGCCCGGCAAGCGGCCGCGTCTGACCCCGAACCCGGCGCTGGCGATCAAGGGCCGCGATCGCCTTCTGCCCTTCGGCACGCCGGGTGGCGACGTTCAGACCCAGGCGATGCTACAGGTGCTGCTGAACCTGTTCGTTTTCGGTCAGGACGTACAGTCGGCGATCGAGTCGCCGCGCTTTGCCACCTACAGCTTTCCGTCGTCCTTTGCGCCGTTCGAATATTACCCCGGCCGCCTGGCGGTCGAGGGCCGTGTTCCGGAGTCAGTGACGGCGGAACTGGCGCGCCGCGGGCATCAAGTCCACCGTTGGCCCGACTGGATGTGGACCGCCGGTGCCGTCTGCGCGATCCTCGCCGACCGCCGCCGCGGCGTCTTCGAAGCCGGCGCCGACCCGCGCCGCGCGGCCTACGCTCTCGGCTGGTAACGCGTGCTCGTGCCGCGTATCAGACCTTGGCCACAAATGTCGCGGCCACCGTCTTTGCCATCTCGAGGAATTGCTGCCGCACCTTCTGGTCGGCGATGGCGTAGTAGAGCCGGATGAACTCGATGGTTTCCGGCCGTTGCAGCTGCTCGCGCCAACGCCGGTCCTCGGGGCTGAGCTCGGCGTCCTCCTGCTGGAGATCGCCAAAGAAATAGGAGATCGGCACACCGAGGATCTCGGCCATGGCCGAGAGCCGAGATGCACTCACCCGATTGGCGCCGCCCTCGTATTTCTGCACCTGCTGGAAGGTGAGCCCGAGCGCATTGGCGAGCGTCTCCTGGTTCATGCCGAGCAATAGACGGCGCATGCGTATCCGCGCGCCGACATGCACGTCTATCGGGTTCGGCACCCCCGTTCCGCGTCCATATTTCGGCGCCGGCTTCGCCTCTTCCAACTGGGTCGATAACCGCTTCAAGGGACCATTCCTTTTGCGCACCCCGCGCCGCAAGGTTGCAACCGGTTCATGCGTAACGCAAGAGCCAATCGCAAATCGCTACGCAAGGCAGGCAACAGCAGCACCAAGGCTGCGCTTAAGTTGAGCCGCAATCGCTTGGAATGGTTAATTTTTTGCCGGCGAATCGACCCGGCGCAGCCCTATCCGGGATCGCGCCGGGCAGTTTCATCATAGCCCCGCCGATTGCTGAAAAACACCAGCGACATCAAGCCGATGCCAAGCGCCAGGGTAACGACGATCCCAAAACCCATGGCGAACCAGCCGGCTTCGCTGATCTCCGAATCGCCGATGCCGCTCCAAAACTCGGCGATCACGACGATAACCGCTACCGCCACCACGACCGCCGCCGTTGCGGCGATCCAGGTAAACGTCAATCGCTTGAACATCGTTGGCTCATGTCAGAAATCGCGGCCACCTTGCACAGATCCTCGACAAATTTGCGGGTTTCGCGCTCCTGTGTCGCCTCGTCGGGAGCACGCAGGAGCGATGACGGGTGAACGGTCGCGAGCGCGTACGGCGCCAACGCCGACGGCACCAGTCGACCGCGATCCCTGGTCACGCGGAATGTTCTTCCGAACAACGCCTGCGCCGCCGTCGCTCCGAGTGCCACGATGATCTGTGGCTTGACCGCTGCGATCTCGGCTTCGAGCCAAGGAAAGCAGGCCTCGATCTCGACCGCTCCCGCCTTGCTGTGGATGCGCCGGGGTCCGCGCGGCACCCATTTGAAATGTTTGACGACATTGGTGACGTAGGTTCGCGCTCGATCGATGCCGGCCTCGGCGAGGCAGCGGTCGAGCAGCCTTCCCGCCGGTCCGACAAAAGGGTGCCCGGCGCGGTCCTCCGCATCCCCCGGCTGCTCGCCGATCAGCATCTCGAGCGCCCCCTCGGGCCCCTCACCGAACACGGTCTGAGTGGCATCCCGATACAGCGCACACGCCGTGCAATCAGCCGCGGCCTCGCGCAAACCGGCAACCGTCGGTGTGCGGGTAGGTTGCTCGTGTCCACGATCGGGACGCAAATTTGGCGGCTTGGCGATCATATTCAGGTAAACGCCGCGTCCTCGGTTTTGATACGAATGCCGCTTACCCCAGGGGCGTGCTCATGGCAGAGTGCCGGCTTGGCACCCTTTCCCGACGGAGATCGAAATGCCGACCAAGAGCCAGCATCCGGAAACGCTCGTGCTCCATGCGGGCTATCGGAGCGACCCGACGACGACCGCCGTCGCAGTGCCGATCTACCAGACGACGAGCTACCAGTTTCGCGACACCCAGCATGCCACCAACCTGTTCGGGCTGGCCGAGCTCGGCAATATCTACACGCGCATCATGAACCCGACCAATGCCGTCCTCGAAGAGCGCGTCGCGGCACTCGAGGGCGGCGCCGCCGGGCTGGCGCTCGCCTCGGGCCAAGCCGCCTCGCTGTTCGCGATCCAGAACGTCTGCCAGGCGGGCGACAATTTCGTTAGCTCGACCGACCTCTACGGCGGCACCTGGAACCTTTTTCTCAACACGATGATGAAGACGATGGGGATGGAGGTCCGCTTTGTCGACCCGGCCGACCCCGAAGCCTTCCGCCGTGCGACCGATGCGCACACCCGCTGCTATTACGCCGAAACCCTGCCCAACCCCAAGCTCGAGGTCTTTCCGATCGGCGAAGTGGCGCGGATCGGGCGCGAGCTCGGCGTGCCGTTGATTGTCGACAACACCGCGGCACCGGTGCTGTGCCGGCCGATCGAGCATGGTGCCGCCGTGGTCGTGCATTCGACGACCAAATATATCGGCGGCCACGGTAATTCGATCGGCGGGATCGTCGTCGACGGCGGCAACTTCGACTGGGAAAAACATGCTGCGCGCTTCCCGCTGCTAAACCAGCCGGACCCCAGCTATCACGGCGCGGTGTGGACTCAGGCGGCCAAGCCGCTCGGGCCGATCGCCTACATCCTCAAGATGCGGGTCACCCTGTTGCGCGATATCGGCGCGCCGATGAGCCCGTTCAACGCGTTTTTGTTCATCCAAGGGCTCGAGACCTTGCCGCTGCGGATGCGTGCGCATTGCGCCAACGCGATGGCTATCACCAAGTTCCTCGCCGAACACCCCAAGATAACCCGCGTGATCCATCCGAGCCTGATGACGGGCGAAGCCAAGCGCCGCGCCGATACCTATCTCGAGGGCGGCTATGGCGGGCTCGTCGGGTTCGAGCTGCGCGGCGGGCGCGAAGCCGGGCGCCGCTTTATCGACGCGCTCAAGATGTTCTACCACGTCGCCAATATCGGCGACGCGCGCAGCCTGGCGATCCATCCGGCGACGACGACCCACTCGCAGCTCTCGCCCGAGGAGCAGCTGCAGACCGGGGTGGACGAAAATTATGTCCGGCTGTCGATCGGGATCGAGCACGAGGAGGACATCCTCGCCGATCTCACGCAGGCACTCGACGCCGCCTGAGCGGGGGCCGGCCAGCAACGATGCAACATGACGTTGAGTCGATTGTTTCTGGCCGCTGCATCTGCAGCAAATCTGCAGCAAAAATTCCCCCGCGAGTTGCAACGCATGTCCTTCGTCCTAGTCTGATCCAAACCTGGGCAGCGCCGAGTCTCTAATACCAAAACAGCAAATATGTGTATGATCTATATCGCAATCAAGGGCTCCGGATCAAGCCGAACAGCGGATGATTGATCCCTTGTGGCTCGGGGATCTGGGCGAGGCGGTCAAAGACGATCGGCGACGGAATACCCTCAAGGATAGGTATAATTTCGCTGATTTTGGCGGCTGGCACGTTGATCCGGATCTGCCATCGGTTCGATCACTCCGGACGCTGCTCGACAAATGCCCCCCTAGGTCAAATTGTCGGGCGCCTATGCCGACAGCAAGGTCGGGCCGCCGACTTATGCCGATTCGACAGCCATCGCACGGGCCTGTGTCAGAGCCGCCCCCGAGCGGCTCGTCTGGGGTAGCGACTGGCCGCATCCCGGTGTACGGGGGACAAAACCCGACGATGCCGTGCGGTTCGAACTTCTGCTGGAATGGGCGCCGGAAGAGGCGGTGCGCCGCCGCATCCTCGCCGAGAACCCGGCCATTCCACGACTACCCGAAGAGCGCGTGAGGGCTCTTCGCTGCGGCGCCGGGGCGCTAGTCACTGCTGTTGCTTCAGTCGCAATCTCATGCGGGCTCATCGTTGGCTGCACCGCAACGTTCCCGCCGCAACACCATGGCGAAGTGGTTCCGCAAAACCAGGCGATCTATGTCGTCTCCGGCGGCTGGCACACGGAGATCGGGCTGCCGCTGGCGGCGCTGAGCGGTCGTCTAGTAGCTTTGAAGACCGATTTCCCGAGCGCACGCTGGCTGGTCTTCGGCTGGGGCGCGCACGACTATTACATGGCGCAGGACCCGAGTATCGGCGATCTGCTGCGGGCGGCCGCTTCCGGGCCGGCGGTCATGCTCGTCATTCCGCTGCAAATTTCGCCTGAAGCCTTTTTCGGAGCTGCCAACGTGTTTGCTCTCCCGGCCCCGCGGGACGGCATCCAGCGGCTATCGGAGTTCTTGTGGGGCCATCTGGCGACAGACGACGGAGGCCCTCCGCGCCGCGTCGGCGCCGGCCCCTATCGGCAAAGCGTCTTCTTTGCCTCGACCGGAACCTACAATCTCGGACACACCTGCAACACATGGACCGCCGAGGCGCTGCGCGCTGCCGGTCTGCCGGTGAACGCGACGGGCGTGGTGTTCGCCGGTCAGGTTCTCGACCAGCTACCCCCAATCCTCGCAAGGAGCAATTCATGACCCTCATTCGCGCGCTGACCCAAGGCGACCTGCCCGACGCCCAGCGCATCGTCAGGGTCGCCTTTGGCACCTTTCTCGGCGCGCCGGACCCGGATCGCTTCTGGAGCGACCTCGACTATGTCTACGGCCGGTTCGCGGCCGAGCATACCGCCGCGTTTGCGGCGGAAGATGACGCGGGCATGCTCGTCGGATCCAATTTCGCGACGCGCTGAGGCAGCGTCGGGTTTTTCGGTCCGTTGACCACCCGGCCCGATTTGTG
>Ga0306920_100015913_pt1 | contig 10333 bp, 16 predicted proteins | sample flu12Cox44000170_FD_204666 | JGI IMG/M metagenome (GOLD analysis project Ga0306920, IMG submission 204666) | Lab enrichment of tropical soil microbial communities from Luquillo Experimental Forest, Puerto Rico - flux4day.12C.oxic.44.000.170 (v2)... | ecosystem: Environmental > Terrestrial >...
GTCTCAACCAAGAAAGGGGCAGAGTGTGATCGAACAAGCCGCGGTTAAGCCGGGGAGAGCAAGAGCGATAGAGATCCGATTGACCTTCGGATCGCTGTGCGAAGAGCAAAGGGGTGTTTGGCTGGTTCAGGGGCGGTGGCATCAACGGCACCGGAGATTATGGCAAGGGCAGCAACGACTTCGGACTCGTTTAACGCGGTGGCGGAGCCCCGCCGGCGGGAGATCTTGAATTATCTGGCGCTGCAGGAGCTGGCTGTTGGCGACATCGCGGTGGGCCTGAAGATGGAGCAGCCATCGGTCTCGAAGCATCTACGGGTGCTGAGGATTCTGGGGCTGGTCCAGGTGCGACGTAACGGGAGGCACATGTTTTATCGGACGAATGCGGAAGCCATCCGGCCGCTGCATGAGTGGACTAAAACTTTTGCAGCACAGTGGCAGCACCAGTAACTACCCGGATCCCGTCGTACTACACGCACGCCGGTTCGATCCTCCGGCATGCGTGTAGTGATCACCTCACCGAGATGAGTGGAACAAGTCACACGTATTCTCCGCGGACTTGGTCATAGCATTCGCCGGTGCTGGCGCGAAGTGCGCGGCGCCCATCCTCCGGCATCAGGAGACCTCGAAAATCAGTTCCAGCTCGACCGGCGTCCCGAGCGGAAGGCTCGCGACTCCATACACCAACCGGCTAGGATTCTTGTTTTTCCGAAAACGTCTTGCAGCAACTCTGAAGCGCCGTCAGCCACCTTCGGCTGCTCGCGGACATCTCACGAAGTGGCCACCGCCACGCCGAGGCGGACGACCCGCGTCACTTTGTCGAGCGATCCCAGATATTGCCTCGTGACAGCGATGGCGTTGAGAGCCGCCAGGCGGGTCGCGTTGCGACCCGCCTCTACGTCGAGTTCAGCTCCGATGCGCCCAATAAACTTAGCCGCGCGTCCCTCCGTGGGGAGCATTCCAGTCAAGAAAAGCAGGTTGTCTGTCTGTACAGCCTCCGCGTAGATGCCAAACGGCTCCGGAGGTACGGGAAGTTCGATGCCAAGTTCTTTCAACCGCTGCTCGGCGCTGGCGGGCCGAAAGCTTTCTCGGGTTACCATTTGCCTGCGGTGATCCGGTCTAGTCCCGCTTATCCGCGAAGAATTGGGGCTCCGAAAGGAGCGCCCGTGGCTCCGCCATCCACCATCAGCTCGACCGCGTTCACGTATGAGGAGTCCTCCGAGGCAAGGAAGAGTACGGCTTTGGCAACGTCTTCCGACTCACCCCAACGGCCCAGCGGAATCACAGAAGAGACGAACTTCGCCAGCTTGGCAGCCTCGTCTGTGGATACGGCGGCGCGCGGCCCACGCTTCCAAATAGGAGTTTTGGTGGCGCCCGGTGCGACGACATTCACGCGAATGTTGCGCGGTGCAAGGTCTGCGGCAATGGAACGTGCCATCGAGACTAGCCCACCCTTCGTGGCCGCGTATGCGGCGACACCGGGTTGGCCGAGATAGTTGTGTACCGACCCAGTAAAAATGATGCTGCCATTGTCGTTTAGCAGAGGCGCCGCTGAATTCACCGTAAAGAAAGCCGCGTTGAGGTTGGTGTGGATCACATTCTCAAAGATGGCCTCGTCGGTCGAGCCGGTAGGTGTCCGGCCAGAGATGCCAGCATTGGCGAAGACGATGTCGAGGTTGCCGAAATCTTTGGCCAGGGCTGAGAAGAGCCGCTTGCGATCTTCCGCAATGGTAACGTCAGTGCGGTAGCCACGCGCATTTGGTCCGAGTTCTCGAACCGCCTCATCCAGCGTTTTCTGATCGCGACCGGTAACCGCTACCTGCGCGCCTTCGGCAATGAAAAGACGAGCGGCAGCCAGGCCGATGCCGCTGTTCCCACCGGTGATCAGAGCCTTCTTGCCTGTGAGCTTCATAATGCCTCCTTTTTGCATGACTGGCATCCAACTATGATGGCCGTCATATTTGGTATATGATGACCATCATAGATGGAGGTTGCAGAAAAATCATGCGCTATCCCGCCGAAGAGACCGCCGCGAAACACGACCGCATTGTGAGGGAGGCTTCCCGCCTGTTCCGTGAACGGGGATTTGCTAACGTAAGCGTGAGCGAAGTGATGAAGGCCGCCGGCCTAACCCACGGGGCGTTCTATGCCCATTTCGGTTCGAAGGAAGAACTGCAGGCGGCTGCGGTTGCCTACGGCATAAAGGTTTCGCTAGGGCGCATCGAGCGCAGCAACAGCAAGAAAAGAGGATCGTATGCTGACCGGTATCTGAGCCGGTGGCACCGAGATCATCCTGGCGACGGCTGCACCATGGCCGCGCTGGCTCAGGAGGTCGCTCGCTCGACCCCTGAACTCAAAACCGCGTTCGAGAAGGGACTTCAGGAAATTCTTCCCGCGATCGGTGGGGAACGGAAAGAAGCCATCTTTTGCGCAGCGGCAATGATCGGAGGGGTAGTACTAGCTCGCGCCGTACAGGATCCGCGATTCTCAGAGGAAATCCTGAGGAGCGTTCGACAAAAGCTCGGCTGATCGCGCGTTTGCGAAATGCGAAGGTCGCTCTTTTGATCTCCAAGTTCGTGGAGGGTCAGGCGCCCACGGCCGAAATGGCCGTGACCCCGCCGTCAATCAGGAAGTCTGCCCCGACGACGTACGCAGAATCGTCGGACGCCAGGTAAACTGCCAGCTTCGCGATTTCCAACGGATCGGCGATCCGCTTGCTTGGATTGTTGCTTCCGAGGACGCCCTTAACCGCCTCGCCCTGCTCTTCCCCTGGGAAGCGACCAAACATCGCCGTGTCCGTCGGGCCGGGGCTTAGGGTATTCACGCGAATCCCGCGGTCCACGAGTTCAGCGCTGAGGATTCGAGCGAGATGGACGACCGCGGCCTTCGAGGTTGAGACGGTCGAGGTTGTCGGCCACCCCTTGCGGGCACCAACGGACGCATTGATGATTACAGACGAGCCTTGCCGGAGCAGCGGCAAGGCTTTTTGAATGGTGAAGTAAGCCCCTTTGAAATTGACGGCGATCACCTTGTCGAAACTTTGCTCTGTCACTTCTTCGAACAACAGGAACTCGCTGTAACCAGCATTTACGAAAACGCCGTCCAGGTGCCCGAACTCCCGCTTGATCGTTGCGAACATTGTATCGAGGTCGGTGAGACTGCTGACGTCCGCGCGTAGGGCGAGGCTTCCGGCTCGAAGCGTCTTCTTAGCCGCCTGCAGCGACCCCTCATTCAAGCCGCAGATGGCGACGCGCGCGCCCTCTCTGTCGAATTCCTGCGCTGTGGCCAGCCCGATCCCGCTATTGCCGCCTGTTATCAGGATATTCTTGCCGGTTAGCCGAGCCATTGCCGTCACTCCTTTAAATTGAACATGTCTTGTTTAGGTTGGATTACATACGAGACCGTTCGGTCGCAATCAATCTAGCTTTTTCGTGAAACTCAACTGAAACGAGCGATGCTTGAAGTAGCTTCAGGATCACCAAATCGAGCATGCAAAATCATGCAGCGGGGACAAAGGCACTGGCATCGAATCGCGCGAGGAGAAATTTATGAAAGCCGCAGTCGTACCCGCCGTGAGCAGTTCCTGGCAGATCAAAGATGTTCCTCAACCTCAACCCGGCCCTGGTCAAGCGCTGGTGAAGATGCACGCCAGCGGCATCTGCTACACCGATGTGCACCAAACGCTTGGACACCTTCCCGGACAGTTTCCTCGAATCCTTGGCCACGAGCCGGTGGGCGAGATCGTGGCCGTAGCTCCTGATGTGACCACTCGCAAGGTCGGCGACCGCGTCGGTTCGGCATGGATTCAGTCGACCTGCGGACGCTGCGAATGGTGTCAGCGCGGCCGCAGGATGTTCTGCCCCTATCTGAAGGGCACGGGGGGCGATGTGCAAGGCGGTCACGCCGAGTACATGCCTATGAACGCGGACGCTACCTACCTGATACCCGACAAGGTTTCATACGAGCAGGCCGCACCGATCTTTTGCGCCGGGTATACCGTTTATAGTGGGCTCCGCTGGGCTGATCCGCAGCCGCACGAACGCGTGGCCGTACTTGGAATCGGCGGGCTTGGGCACCTGGCGGTGCAATACGCGAAGGCCGCGGGCTTCGAGACTATCGCGATTTCGCACTCTCCCGATAAGGACAAGATGATTCGCGACCTGGGCGCGGATGAAGTTGTCCGCGACGGAAAGAGCCTTACTGCAGCGGGCGGCGCCGACATCATCCTCAGTACTTCCAACTCGACCAAATCCATGGTGGACAGCATTCAGGGTCTGCGCCCGGACGGCAGGTTCATTGTTATGGGCGCCGATGCGGAACCGCTTTCGCTCTCCCTGATCGAGTTGCTATTCAAGCGCATCAAGATCATCGGCAGCCAGCAAAATGGCCCCGAATATCTCTACGAAGCCCTGGATTACGTAGCCCAGGGAAAAGTCAAATCAATCGTTGAGACCTATCCCTTGGCCGAAGCTGCGAAGGCTTACGAGCGCGTTGTGGACGGCAAGACTCGGTTCCGCGCCGTGCTCACGATGTAACCGGCGATCCGAACGGTCACCGCCGGTTTCGAGCGGATGGAAGAACTCAAGAAATCCTCGCTGCCAGGGGTCTTTTCAACGAATCGCCGACTTCTAGTTCAGTAGCCGACGTCATTTCGCGATTACCGGCCCGCTTGGACGTTGGGGAAAACTCCAGATGCGACACGCGATGAGTTTTTGACCCCCTGTATTACAGGTAAGAATCGACGCTAATCGAGTCCAGCGCAACCTTGGTCTTTACAACCAGGAACATGCCGGGCGATTGGCCTCGACGGACCTGATTGGAGCAGTCTCGCTTAACAACCGGATGTGACCCACATCACCTTGCGAGGTGATCTGGCTTACCGCGGTGGTTCGATCCTAGTGGCATCGTACGCGCGTTCCCAAACGCCGAGCCCAGGTATTTCCAAGCAGGATGGTTGCCATGCAGACACCCCAGCGCATGACATTGGCCGAGTTCAGGGAAGCGATCCGACAGTTCCTTAGCCTGCACTGTTCCCAATGCAACAGAGCCCTTATTTGCTCGAAATGCGAGGCTCCAATCGCCTACCTCCAGGCTTTGCTGTTGATCCATGAGGACAGCTTCACGGAAGACTGTGTCAGCCTGCAGGACCAGAAATGGAATTTTGCTGTGCCGTATTGTCCCCAGTGTGAACTCACGCCGGATGCGCAGGGCTGTGTTCATCTGCCACGCACTCAATCTCAGAGAGCATCGTGAGAGTCGGGAGAGGATGGTATGAACCGTTTGGCAGAAGCGTTTCGATCCTGGCTTCCTATCATTGTCGTGTGGTCAGCAGCCGTGGGCCTCGGATTAGCCCTGGTTGCTGTGCTGCTGGGGCCAGCGGAGTGACGGGGGCTATGGCCCTGTCGTTGGTCGCGTGCGGACCGAATGATTGAACGAGGGGAGAAGCTATTAATGAACGCAACCGTTGGCAATGCATTTCAGAGCATCGAGAGCGCCCGGGACTTCGTTAATCTTCTGGCGGAAACCGTCGGTGAAGCCAAGCGAGACGTCGAAGCAGATGTGCTGAGTGAATCCTCCAACACTCATTCCCAACGTTTGGACGTTCTCCGCATGGCGCTGTACAGTTTATGGAAGCTCGAAGGTCACGTGACGAGAAGCTGTCACATCCTGGAGGATTTGCGACGCCAGCATAGTCTGCTAACGCTGCGATAATTTCGCAGGAAAGTGTTTCCTTCCTTCGGAACCTCCTGCCAAGTGACGTGCGTTCAACAGCTTCAACCCTCAAGGTCTCTCACCAAAACGGTTGAAATCGGGCCTGTTTACAACCACGAGCGCAAGCGTCATGATTGCGCCGCAAAGGCTGGTGTGAGATGCGAATCTTGCGTCCGCGGAACGACATCGTTCTTGGATTATCGGTGTACACCTTGCAGGAGTAATGGCGATGAGACACTTGTGGATCTGCTTGTTGCTCGTGGCGATGACAATTCCTCTCAGGAGCCGGGTTGCACCTGGCTGGGCTCCCGAGAGCGCTCAAGTTATCGACGTGACGGCAAAGAAATACGAATTCAGTCCGTCACCCATTCGCGTGAAACAGGGGGCAAAGGTTCAACTGAGAATTACCGCCACCGACCACACCCACGGCTTCAGGATCACGCCGTTCGGAAGTGGAGAGACGAAGGGGAATCAAGGCCTGGTTTTCTCTTCCGGCCCAGGTTGCGTGAAGATCGAGAAAGCCCACACAGAGATTGTTGAATTTGTAGCCCAGACCCCTGGGACCTACACATTTCAGTGCTGTGTGCACTGTGGGTGGAGTCACCGCTCAATGAAAGGCGAACTGATTGTCGAGCCGTGAGTGGTCGGTCAGGCGTAGCAAAGCCGTCATTGAGGCTAATTCCCCCTTTGACGGCCAAAACCCCTCAATCAGTGAACCCGCCTGTTCCCAATACCTGGACCTCCGAATAGTCCCGTCCATATGAATCTACGGGACTTGGCTCACTTTATGTCAGACCGTGACATAAGTCATCGCGTAGAAGCGGACACAGCTCGACCATGGAACTGTAGTAGTGCGAATACTGGAGATCATCCATGGATCGAAGCACTTGTTTTTTATTCTCCGCGGTTCAGACCGTGTTGTTGGCCCTGCTGCTTACGGCGCATCCAATCGCTGTCGCGCAAGGTGTAGAGCACAGAACGCATGCTGAAAACGCAGCGAAGCTGGTCGATATTGTCCGCGATGCCGCCGACGTACCACCTCCGATTAAATACCTAGCGCCCGCGCTCGTACGCGTAACGCTCACTGCTCAGGAAGTCATGGGCACTCTGGATCCCGAGACCAACAGCACATATCGGTACTGGACCTTCAATGGCAAGGTGCCTGGGCCCATGATTCGGGTTCGCCAGGGCGACACGATTGAATTAACTCTTCGCAATGATGGGACGAGTCACATGGCTCACTCCATTGATCTTCATGCCGCTCTCGGGCCTGGCGGCGGGGCTGCGTTGACGCAGGTGACTCCAGGACAAACGAAAACCTTCACCTTTCAGGCAACGACGCCGGGTCTCTTCGTCTATCACTGCGGGACGCCGATGATTGCCGAACACATGGCTAACGGCATGTACGGGCTGATACTGGTCGAACCAGAGGACGGACTGCCGCAGGTGGACCACGAATACTATCTGATGCAGGGTGAGATCTACACGGCAGCACCGAAAGGCAAAGAAGGATTTCAGCAGTTCAGCGCCGCCAAACTGATGGCGGAGGTTCCCGAATATTTCGTCTTCAACGGCGCCGTGGGTGCAGTCATGAATAGTCGGGCGTTGAAAGCGAATGTTGGCGAAACAGTGCGTGTGTTCTTCGGCAATGCCGGTCCGAATCAGGCGGCGGCCACGCACACGGTTGGGGAGATTTTCACGAAAGTGTATGAGAACGGCTCACTAACCGCGCCTCCGATCACGAATGTGCAGACAGTGGGCGTACCGCCCGGATCTGCAGCCGTGCTGGAGTTTGTCGCAAGAAAGCCCGGTAATTTCGCACTCATGGATCATTCGATCGCTCGCATGGCAAAGGGCTTGATGGCGGCCATCGCGGTGAGCGGCTCGGATGACGCGAATTTGATGCACGCGGGTCCAGCAACATCGGAACAAATCGCCCAGGCATCGGTGCAAGGCGTTACGGGTATGACCCAGGTCGATGCGGCACAGGGTGAACAACCGATCGCTTCAGTGCCTGCCGGTGCCGTCCAACCCACGACCAAAATGGACACCATGAGCATGCTCCATATGGGTATGGAGATGGATTCGACCAAGGTCGCCCAAGGCATACAAATGACAAATCATGCGAGCAGGGGCATGGGCCACTCCGCCTTGGCCCAGACTCCGCCACCGGAAGTAGCCGTGAGAAGGCAAGCGCTCAATGGCTGCCTCACGCTGGCGAGTGATGGAAAAGCGATTCTCAATCTCTTCCAGTCGTCGAAGAAGTACCGACTGGAGGCGAGACCGCTTGAGTTCTCGGAGAACGCAAACCGCTTTGTCCAGGTTCGCGGCTACTTCGGGAGCGTGATGGCCGAGAAGGAGGACCCCAATCTGCCGAGCTTCGTGGTGGATACAGTAGATGCTATAGCTTCAAGCTGCGAGGCCAGAATCACCGCTGCTCAGATACGTAAGGCACTCACGAAGCGCACACAGGCATCGCGCGGAGTAGTGGGTATGAGCGACATGGCATTCCTTCCCGCAACGACCACGATCAATGCCGGGGAGAAGGTAACGTGGACCAACACCTCACAGGTTAGCCACAACGTCATTGCCGATCCAGGGCGCGCCGTCATTCCTATCGACGTCAAACTACCAGCGGGCGCGATTCCATTCGGGTCGGGAATGTTACAACCGGGCCAGACATTCAGCCGTATTTTTGATGTCCCCGGAATCTACCGGTATGTGTGCACGCTGCATGAGACGTCGGGAATGAAGGGAATCATTATTGTCAAAGGCGCGCAGGTGATGACGGCAAAGAAATAGGGCCCTAACCCCGACGTGCATTGGCCGATTCAGCCAACTCTCAAAGGAGGAATTCTTGGCTTACAAATGGATGCCCGTTATTTCGCCACAGCGGTGTACTGGCTGCGGGTTGTGCGTCGATGCATGCGGTCCGCGATCGTTGGAAATGTTGAACGGTATCGCTGTGCTGACGGGGCCCGAGAGGTGTGGGAGTGAAGAGCATTGCATCACAGTATGCCGGGATGACGCGATCGAAATGGCATGGTTGCCCTTTGGGCACCAGGACGGAATCGGGAAATGGAGCGAAGCAATCGCGTATCTGACGAAACTGAAGTGAACTGGGCGCGGACTTGCATGCCTGATATGAGCATCAGAATGACGCTCAGGTTCGCCATAAACGGCAATGATAGGCCAAACGGATCTCAGTTGTTGTGGGGTGCAGTGGGGGATGTTAGGCCAAGTTGGAACCTTCGGATCATGCCAGCGTGTGTTTGAGCACTTGTTTTCGGCTTTGCCGACCGCTAGAACCCCTGCAAGCAAAGAACGCAAGGGTGGGGCAAGGGAAGGCGCCGGATCGCCTAACGGTAAGCAGTTCCCAACAGAGCCTTTTGTTCCGCCTAGTCTACGACGGGCCTGATTCTAACGATTGTGAGGTTGCAATCACCATCCAGGTTCGGGCAACCTCCCGGATCTTCACCCACGACCCAGTACGTGGTGCGGCTGGAGCCGGGATTCGCGCTGAACACTACGAAGTCGTGATCTCCTTGGTTACCTCCGGCCTCCGTACACCTCGGCTCGTAAAAGTTCGCCAACTGGGTTTCAAGTGACCTTGTTTGACCAACAACTCAGGTGACGAGGAGGAGACTCTTTGGTTTTTCGCCCTCTCGTTTTTTGCTCTTCCGGCAGCAACCCACCGCGTGGGTAGGGACCCAGTAGACTCTTGGTCGACGCCACGGCGGCCCAAAACAAAAACAAGAACAAACCCCAACCTGTCTCTTCCCTGACCCACCTCTCTCTGTTCTGGCGGATCGCTCTTTTACGGAGAGAAGCGAGGGTGGTCGGCTGACTGGGAAGGTACTCGTGAACGACCACCGGGAACAGACCCATCCCATCCCCACGTTTCAGCGGCGCTTACACTCAAGACTCATTCCGGCAACTGGATTCGATCTGGATGTTTTCGTCCTTGCTCGTGGTCAACGGCCAGAACCTTTTCGAGCCAGTGTGCTTGTCGGGCAGCGTTTTCTTTGTTCGCCAGGGAGGGATCGTGGAATACGGTAAACTCCTCTCCACAGCCGTCACAGCGAAAAGTTCCCATATCCCGCATTTCGGGCGCTCGTTCTCGTGTCTGCCCCTTCTTGATCGCTGCCGACTCCATGATCGTTCACAATTCTATCCGCCTTTTCGATCGGCGCCACTCGAAGAATGGGCACACAACCTGGACCGTCACACTCAGAAGCGGAGGTATTAACCCAGCTCACCGACGAGTTTAAGGACACGGCGCTCGCGGCCTACGCTGGCCGGAGACTGACCCCGGAGTGGAGCGAAGCAGGGGGGGAGAATGGCCTGATCGTAGTCGTCTCTGTAGCAGTTGTAGTAGTTGGTCGTGGTGGGGACAAGGGTAAGTGGCGAATGGCAGGCAGATCGTGACAGAAGTCTTGTCGCGAGAGTTTTCTTTATTTGAGGCCGGACGGTTGCTGGAACGACGCGCCTTTGGAATCATTCCGAACTTGCCGCCTTTGCTCGATCCAGTTCTGCAACGCCCTACCGGAAACATGGTAGAAGACCGTTCGTCACGATCTCGAACATGGTGAGCTGTGTCGGAGTGGCGAGGGCGAGACGAACA
>Ga0306920_100015914_pt1 | contig 10332 bp, 16 predicted proteins | sample flu12Cox44000170_FD_204666 | JGI IMG/M metagenome (GOLD analysis project Ga0306920, IMG submission 204666) | Lab enrichment of tropical soil microbial communities from Luquillo Experimental Forest, Puerto Rico - flux4day.12C.oxic.44.000.170 (v2)... | ecosystem: Environmental > Terrestrial >...
GTGCATCTACAGCTTTCTATTGACTGCGCCTCCGGTTCCACTCGAAGAGATCGAAGGTGCACTTGAGCAACAGTCGCGCATTCTCGTTGAGGAACTGGCGAGCCTGCGGAAGATTCTCGAGGAATCGTCCTCCGGGGCAAGATGATGGCCTCCCTGCCACTTGAAGAAATGGTTGAACAAGCCAGGGATGGGAACAAGGCGGCGCTCGAAAACGTGATCGAGCAGGTCCAAGGCAGAATTTACGGCCTTGCCATCCGAATGCTCTGGCATCCCGAGGATGCTCGCGATGCGACCCAGGAAATCTTAATTCGTATAATCACGCACCTCGGTGACTTTCAGCGCCAGAGCGCCTTTATGACCTGGGCCTATCGTGTCGCCGCAAATTACCTGAGCACAGTTCGAAGGGGTCGGCTGGAACAGCAGGGTTATACTTTCGTCCGCTTCGCAAATGAGCTCGATGAGGGTTTATCAGACAGTTTGGTTGAAAGTGAAAGCAAAGCGGACCATGACCTTCTTCTGGCCGAAATCCGAATTGGCTGCACCCTTGGTATGTTACTGTGTCTGGACCGTCCTCATCGTTTGGCATACATCCTGGGGGAAATATTTGAATTGGATGGAGCCGAGGCTGCAAAGGTTTTGGGCATCGCGACGCCCGCCTTTCGCAAGCGCCTCTCGCGTGCGCGCCAGGCGATTATCGCTTTCATGGCAGCGAAGTGCGGGCTGGCAGATCCAGAGAACCGCTGCCGCTGCCATCGGCGAGCTGCGGCTGCACTAGACTCCAAGCGGGCCGATCGCCGACGGTTATTGTTTGCGGACAACGCGGAGCAAGCCGCGAAGTTTCCAGAAGTACTGACCGCTATCCGGAACCTCAGGAATGGACAGCGTGCTGTTGCGATCTATCGCTCCCATCCTGAATTTGCACCCCCAGCTGGTTTTGCGTCATGGGTACGCAACCTCGTCGATCAGACGATCAGCTTATGATCAGCGGCGGCAGATGGGTACCTCGCCGGAAGGAGCCGTGTGAGGATGATTACCCACTCCGGCGGTCGGCAGAGTTAGCCAAATGTCACATTCGAGCAACCGCAACAGATACCGACCAGGGCGGTTGCCGCTACCCGACGCTTGAGATTCAAGTCGATGTCCGGGAATTCGTAAGGACGCTACCATTCACCGAAACGCCATTGAAGATGGGACCCGCTCTACACGTTGCGGTTGCATTGGTTGATGTTCCGTCTCAGCGAAATTCGAGTACGACGAGCGAGTCCATGTCGATCCTGACTCGCGGTGGAATGGCCAGACGGAGATTGGCGCCACTGACGCACTCTCGTGTACGGATGTCGTAAGCGTACCCGTGCCATGGACATTCGACGATCCCGTCGCTTACCTTTGACTCGCCGAGCGGTCCCAGCAGATGTGGGCATACCGTCGAATAAGCGACTAGGTCTCCTCGGCTCTCGACGATGCAAAACTTCCCTCCCCCGCTATCTATCGTGATAGGAAGCCGGTCGCGGACCTCGGCCAAGGATCCGAGCACCATTGATGCGCTATTTTCCGCGACGCGTGCACGAGAGGCGTCGAGTTGCGCTTGCCGCTCGGACATCATCAGAACGTCTTCGTCATAGAGTCGTGCATAGAGGTTGGTATAAAAACGTCCAATTTCTATCCGCCGGGCTTCATCGACTCCCGGTACGAAGAAGTCCACGACAACGAGAGTTTGGCGCTCCGCCAGTGCGAAGGCATGAGTCCACACTTCAGTCCCCGTTCCCGGGCCATCAAGAGTACTGGTAATCCATCGCCGCAGTTCCCGGTCAAGCCGCAGTTCGATCACGGCGCTTCGTCTTTCGTTGTAGGGCTTTGGCCACACGCGTGCGCGGAAGCCCCATGCTCCAGCGTCAGCGCATTCAATTTGCGCGAAGCTATTGCGATGGAGATAGGGTAGATGCTCCCAATCGATCGCGTTTTCGTACAACCGCTCGATGCTCACAGGCAGCTCGCGACGGTAGGTTCCGACATGCGGCACCATTCGCTGGCGATGAAAATCCTCGCTCATGCACTTGTTAACCTTCGCACAACGGTCGTCCTCATTAATGCTGAGTGTCCCTAAGTGTGCCAAAAAACGATTGGTAGAACAGGAACCATAACGTCATCAGCAACGTCCCGATCCCGACTGACAAAGGGTAAGCGACGGTGGGAGACGTCATTACGAACGGAAGAAGAGCTACTGCCAGTGCCGGCGGCACATGCAGGTCGAACAGCCGCAGCACCAGAATGCCCCATCCCATGGCGCAGGCCGCGGCCGACGGCCTATCTCCCAGTAACCTCCAGAAAAGCAGCCCACCCGCCGCCGTCAGGAAGCAGGCTATAGGCAGTAAGAGCGGTCGTTTGGCCCACGGGCAGGTCGCGGTATGACCGAACATTTCGAAACCGATTACGACCAGGGGCGGAAATAAAATGAATCGAAGGCCGGTCCATTTTGCCGCGACGACGCCGATGACCACGAAGAGCATCAGGGCGAAAAGCCAGTAGTACCCGCCAGGTATGCGCTCGACCACGTCATCCGCGATGTCTTCGCTTGTTCGTTCCAACGGCAGGAGCGGTACCGAGGTTAGGCTTTTCCAGGGCAGCGATAGTGCTGCCAGCAAGACCGTGCCGAGCAGAACGCCAGGCGGGTACCACCAACTCTTCACTCCCAATACGAGAGGTAAGAGACCGGCCGAGATGGCCGGCGCGATCGGCGACTTCAGCGCGAGGATCACGGCAACCGCACCACCTACGGTAAGGAGCACGGACAGATACCCGTATGGGAGCGCACGAGTAAAGAAGATGCCAATTGCTCCAGTTATAACAGGCGTTATCGCTAGCAGCACCGGGGCCTCGGCCCAAGTGCCTCGAGGCCGCGTGAACACGTCATGCGAGAGCGCTCCCAGTTCTGGAAACAAGATGTAAAAGGCACCAGTCGCGTCAGCGATTTCGGCAATGGCGGCTATGTAAACGAGTGTTATCAGCTCCGCAGCTAACCGATGCCAGGGGCTCAATGCGAGCTCAGCGACCCGCGCTGGCGTTTGGGCTATGACCTCGGGGGCGATCAATGTTTCCATCAGGCGCGGTTACCCCTTATCCGCATTCCTGTCGACCAGGCGTTGCATCTGGGGATCAAGCTCCACGCCGAGCCCATCGGCGAGGCGGTCCATGAAGTTGAAAGTACAGGTGATGAGCACGATATCCACCACCTGTTCCTCACCGAAACCGCGCTGTTTGAGCGCGTCGAGGTCCGCGCCTTTAACCGCTGACGGTGCGCGCGTCAGCTTGAGCGCGAAGTCGATCATCGCTTTGTCCTGTGGTTCCAGCGGTGCATTGGCCGGATCCGTCTTTAGATGTTTGACCAGGGTGTGGTCACCGGTTTCGGTACGCAGAAACTCTGCGTGGGCTGACGTTCAATAGTGACAATGGTTCAAAGCAGAAACGGCGGTCGCGATCATTTCCTCGCGCCGGCGGCCCAGGGTCGAAGCGCCAAAGGTGACCGCCATGTTCAGCCCCCACACACCCATCAGTGCTTGGGGTCTCAGGCTCATGCACTTCATGATGTTTGGGACGCGCCCGCCCATGAGCGGAACTTTCTTGAGTTCAGCATAGACCTCAGCAAGCGGCCCGGTCGCCTCGCTTTCATCGAAGGTTCTTACCCACGCCATACTGGCCTCCTTCACTGATGCTCTACCAGAGAAATCAAGCGGACCCTCTCAAGGGTCAAATCACCTTAATTCTGAAGGGCGCTCTCGTCCACACAGCCGACGACTCTTCGGCGAATTTGAGAAGACTCCCCTGCCGTATCGGTCCGACACCTGAGCGAACGTCTCTAAGCAGTCTCGGAAGGTGGGCTCGGCGAGCACAATCTCAGTATTTCCGAGACACTCCAGCGTTGTGATGAAACCACAATGTCCACAGCTCCACTTTGCGCGGGGAAGCCCATCGACGTCGCCCAGCACAATCCGCAATGAAGGAAACCCCCGGCGCGCGATCCGATGGCGCTAACCCGTCGCGACCATTCTGGAGTTGGACGGGTCTGAGGAGCAAGGTCCGCATCTGTATTCGGTGCAAACGCGAGATAAAGTTCGGCGAAACACCGCGATCAATCGGTGCTCCTTAACTTCGTTTCGCAGGCGCCGTCAGCCGACCTTATGCAGTATAACGGCAGAGAAGAGCATCCTTTTAATATGAGGCTGCAGGTTTCGTCTTAAACCAGATGGTAGACCGGAGGCTACATGCACGGATTAAACCCGAGCGGGATTCTGTAATTACGTTCGCGCAATCATTGTCCGCAATGATTAGGTTCACCTCATCTCAACCCTACTCAGTAAGTCGATCAATCCGGCGAAAAATGTCCGAGCAGTCGCAGATAACACAGGTCGATTCCGGATCGGTAGTTCGGCGGAAAATTCGCTCTGCTTCCACGTGGCGCGCGCACTCGCAGGCATCGAGTTTGTCGAGAAGCTCTTTTACTGTTGTTCTTGCCATCAAGATCAGTACATCGCCCAACAGTGCGGCCGGCGCAAACACTTTTAGTAGCAATGGCGTTGCACAATCCTGAACCGCCAGCGCGTCCAGCACCGCCCGGCGGAAAGCGTGATCAACCATATGATGCGATTGAAATTCATCCGCGGACAATGCGAGTTACGTGCCAGATTTGCGCAACCCTGAGGGCAAAAAACGCCCTAACAACTGGTTCAGACGGGACCAGTTGCTTTGTATCAGTGACGCCAATGGAATCAATGCGGGTGTCGAATTGCCGACGGCGGAAGCGTCGACTAAAACGTGAATCAGACATTTCCCCCGCCGTTCGACGCCATGACGGCAACTTCATGGATGAGACCCTTCGACCCCGGTACAAATCGTTTTATGGGGTGCACCACGTAATTCATATTGTTATCGTGTTCGGATTCTTGCGCATCGGCGAGCGGAGCAATCTATTCCGGCCGATCAGTCTCAAATGTTGCAGCTTTATTTTGACTTGTTGAGCAGTCCACCGGCAGGCTGCCGATTAGGCCTTCGCACCCGTGTGCCGCGGGTTTACACGGAGAACAGCAAATGGGGCTTATACCCGAGGAAATCGAAGCACACTATCTGCACGGCGCGGAGTCGGTTAGGCTGTCGAACGAATGGGGTGAGCTCGAGCAACTGAGGACACAGCAAATTGTAGCTCGCCATTTGCCTCCGCCCCCGGCGGTAATTCTTGACGTAGGGGGCGCGGCTGGAGCCTATGCTTTCCCACTCGCTCTGCAAGGATATGAGGTCCACCTAATACCTTGTATGAGCATCCCGAGGCCGGCACCGTCCGCACCACCAATCCGGGCATGCGTTTCAGCGAGACCCCGGCCCGGATGTGGCGAATCCCGCCGAAGCTGGGGGAGCATACCGAATCGACCCTGTCGAGCTTCACTCGGAGCACGGCATTATGCCACATCGTCGGGAGTCGTGTTGGCCTCGATTGTCCAAGGCGACGCCCGACATTTAGATTTTGCCGCAACCAGTGCTGATGCTGTTCTCCTGCTGGGACCGCTGTACCATCTGGTTGAGCGGCCGGACCGTCTGAAAGCATTACTTGAAGCGCGACGTCTCCTTAGACCCGAAGGTGTCCTCTTCGCTGCCTCGATCAGCCGTTTCGCCTCGCTGATAGATGGCCTGTCTCGGGGCTTCTTTCAGGATGCCGAGTTTCGCAAAATCGTTGAAGCGGATTTGACGGATGGTTTGCATCGCAATCCAACGGACAAACTCGCATACTTCACGACCGCCTACTTTCATCGGCCTGACGAGCTTGCAGCCGAGGTTAGCGAAGCTGGGTTTCGTGCCGTCGAAATAGTCGCCATCGAGGGTCCTGCTTGGAGTACAGCTCTGTTTCGTGAAGCTTGGAATGACACCGAACAACGACAGAAACTTCTTGAATTTCTATCCTTGATCGAGAGCGAACCGTCAATTCAGGGCGTTAGCGCCCACATCATGGCAATCGCCTTTCAGCCGAAGTAGACGCTAGGCCCGAGCAAGCAAGAATTACTCTGAGGCGCCACGGATGCTGCCGCTACCCCATTGGAAGTGCTTCTGCAGAAGTCCCATGGCTTGCTCGTATCCCCACTGACTTCGTCTAACTCTAACCGGGAATGAGCAGTAGCGCGGGCAACGCTGGCTCGCCCACCACTGCGTAGTTCATGACTACTTCGCCGAGATCGATCTGACGCTCGGCATAGGAATGACGGACATAAGTGTCGTCGGGATTGTCTGGTCCGTAGTGGAATCCCACGCGCTTACCTCACTCCACTAGCGCGGGCGGGGGTAGCTGGCGGTCAGGGCTGCTGCCGCTACCCTCTCTGCGTTCAAAAGTCGGCCAGCGTGAGAGAGCGGGGAGTCTTGCCGTCAATGTCGGTGAAGCCGTACTGCGCCGCAAGGCTAGCAGCCACCAGTGCGGTTCCGGTGTGCCGTATCACATCCGGGTCCGCCGCCAGTGCAGCGACGGCACGTCCGATGAACTCGGGTGATTCCGAATTAGTGAGGTCAAGCGACGCTGACGCCTCCATAACCTTCTCCGTCCTCACCAGTCCAGGATAGAGCGACACCGCGGTAACTCCATAGGGCAGCAATTCAATGGCCATATCAGCGGTCATCTTGTCGGTTGCGGCTTTCGACACCCCATAGGCAACATTCGCGATGTGCTTCTGTGCAGCCCAGAATGAGATATTCACGATCAGCCCGCGCCGGTTCGCGATCATCGACCGTGCCGCCAGCTGGCTTGCGTAGTAGTGCGCGCGAACCCCGGCGCTGAACATTGCGTCCCAGCGCCACAACGGCTGTTCCCAGAACGGTTTACTCCAAGTGAATACCCCGTCCTCAACCATCCGCTCGTAGCCGCCCCAGACATTGTTGACCAGGACGTCGATCCTGCCTGCCTCCCGATTCACCCGCTCGAACGCCGCCGACACCTCAGCATCTACCCGGTGGTCGCAGTGAATGCCCGTGATGTTCTCGCTCTTAAGTGCATCATCTTGGACGGAGCGCCCGGTCACGAAGACGCAGGCCCCGTATTGAGCAAGCGCTCTTGCTATCCCACGCCCTACACCGAAGGTCCCGCCGGTGACGATGGCGACTTGGTCTTCTACATCCCTCATAAATGCGATTTCTGAGGTAGATCCCAAGCTTTGCCCGGGCGCCTCAAAAGTCCCTGCAAAATAATGAACTTTTGCAAAAGACTTCTGCAAACCAAAATCGCAAGTAAAACGGAACTTCTGCCAACGATGCAGAAATTAGGATTTTTGCCACTACTCCTGACGCAACAAGCGGAGCCTTCTCCCCGGTCGATCACCGGAGGGGAGAGCCCCGTGTTTACTCAAGGACCTTCACCTTCCCTGCCCCATCATCCTGTTATAAATCCCCACCGCATTTACCACCCCTCCTCACTCAACTTTCTTCACTAGAGACCTGATCGTCTGTTGCCCGTACGTAGCCTGACCACTTCCGCCTTCCCACCAACAAGCGGTGCCGTGAGCTCCGCCAGCACTGCCGCGCCATCCGCTTCGCCGACCACTGCGTTTGTCACGCCTGTGCAGCGCTCCGCTTCACGCGTCCCAGCATCTACGCGCCTGCCCTCCTGATTTGGGCGAGAGGGCGGCGCGGAAAAAGTTCCGTAGCAATCAAAGCAAAGCGCAGCACGCCGCAAGAGCGACGGGCGAAGGGAGAAACAAACGATGCGACGCAGGTTCAAAGCCGATCCCAAGTGGATCACCGCTAGGTATCCGGCCCGGTGCGCCGAGCCCAACTGCCAGACCGAAATCAACTCCGGAGACCGTGCCTTCTACTACCCCAACCATAAGGCACTGTACGGCACTCGTTGCGGTCATGGGAAAAAGGCCGAACGCGACTTCAACGCTCACCGGATCGACGAAGACGGATTCTGATTCAAACATCGAAAGGAAAGTCTGATGGACATTTACAAGATGATCACCGACCGGATTATCGAGAAGTTAGAGACGGGCACGGTTCCGTGGCACAAACCATGGCGCAGCATCGGAGCACCACGCAACCTTGTGTCTAAAAAGTTCTATCGGGGCGTGAATATCTGGCTGCTCACTGCACAGGGTTACACCTCGCCTTACTGGGCAACTATCCGGCAAATCAACCAACTTGGCGGGCAAGTGCGCAAGGCCGAGAAGTCGACACCGGCGGTTTTCTGGAAGGTTTACGTCGATGGCGTCGAAGTGAAGGCTGGAGAACCGGAACCAGAGGGGGAGGAGGCGAACGGGCAAGGCAGGCGCCGGCTTGTGCTGCGCTACTATTCAATCTTCAACACGGGGCAATGCAAACTTCCGGCCACGATCGCTGACAAACTAGCGCTTTCTGAAAACCGGCAGCTCGATCCGCTTGAGGCATGTGAGAAGATCCTTGCCGGAATGCCCAACTCTCCCGAGATCGTGCACGGCGCCGATAAAGCTTTTTATTCGCCGATGACGGACCGCATTACGATGCCACCGCGCGGATTGTTTGAAAACGCCGACGAATACTGGTCGACATTCTGGCACGAGGCCGCGCATGCAAGTGGGCACCGAAAGAGACTCAACCGCGAATCGATCAATGAGGCGGCGCCTTTTGGATCAGCAGTTTACAGCAAAGAGGAGGTTTTGGCGGAGATGACGGCCGCCTATCTGTGCGGAATCGCTGGTATCGCTAACCGCACCATCGACAACTCTGCCGCTTACATTGCCGGCTGGGTCAAGCAGCTCCGCGATCAGCCCAAGCTCATCATACACGCCGCCGCTCAGGCGCAGCGCGCTTGCGATTACATACTTAACGGCACGGTCACTGAATAGGACGGGCGTGCACGGGCGTCCGATGATTACCGGGCGCCCGCGCCCAAATGTGTCAAGCCATCGCCGCGATCGACGCCGGCGACGAATTCGACCGAGAGTTGAATTCGCTCTTGCGTGGAAATAACTCGAAGGAGACCGCATAACAATGCGCTACGGATGCCCCAACGGACACACTGACGGAATCGAACAGGGCCGCCAGCTCACCGTCTGGCTGCCAGTCAATCCTGATACCGGCGAGACGGACACCGATACCCTGGACGGAAGGGAAACCGATAATTGGAGCCACGGTTATTATTACTGTCCGACTTGTGGCGAAGACTTCGATCATCTCGCCGAAGTAAAAGACGAGGCCACCGGTGATTAGCACCCGCGCCCACGAGTACAATTGTGGTTCGCTGGCCTTAAGGGTGCCCCGGCAGATTCGAAATCCCCTTGGTTCTGTGATCCGGGAAATGAAAGATGATTTGTGCTCCCATAATAGCTAGCATGGCAGTCGCGCCCCCTCCAAGGTAGGCCTTATTCTGAAAGGTTGGAGGGCAACCATGCGATTCCATGGTGGTTTTGTAATCAGTTGAGAACCTTCGGCGAAGTGATCGCACAAGCGCGCCACAAAAAGCGCATCTCACGCAGCGGCAACTTGCAGCGCAGATCAGGAATGAGGAGGGTAAAGGTATCTCAGGCCCTTACCTCCACGATATCGGGCACAATCAGCGCTATCGTGAAACGCGATGTTATCGTCATCTGAGGTAGCACCGGAGACTAGTTGGCGCGTCCGCTTTCCCATGCGGCCTCGAAGGTTCGGTCAAAGCATAGTGAGAAGAATGCACACGATGACGGAGGACCATCAGTTTCGTGTCGCCGCCAGATGCAAGCTCATGCCATATCTGATTAGTCTGCCGCTGCGACTGTCGCGCGAAAGACCTTCTCCGGTTCCGGGCGGTGACGGTACAGCACAAGGCGCGCGTTCGGCATGATACCGACTTGGGCCCGAACGTTGTCGTGACCATCGCGGTACGCAAGCTAGTGCGCGACGACGCCCTTGAGCGCCAAGGTCTCAAAATTATTCATCTGGATGATGCCGTCGTCCTGGTGGACAAACCAACCGGCCTCCTGTCGATGGGCTCGGAACGTGAGAAGCAGAAGACTGCACTGCCACTTCTTCCCGCCAAACTCGCGGGCATGTTACGGGGCAGGTATCACCTTAGCCAGTGGGCTAAATCTCGGGGTCCATCTCAGTTCGCTGTAACAGCCTTGGATATGGTTGCCAGGTTCTTCATCCTTCCAGGCCGGCGAATTGCGAAAGCACGCATAGTTGGCTCTTGTGGTGTCGTTTAATCTATCGTCCAAAACCGTGCTTCTGTTAAAAAAACGAGGCTGGAAAATTTCCAGCCTCGTCCGGGTTCTATCGGTCTAGTCGATTGCGACGATGGCGCCCGCCTGTCGCAATGCCTGCCTCAGCATCTCGGCATTTTTATCATCGCGCGCC
>Ga0306920_100015915_pt1 | contig 10332 bp, 9 predicted proteins | sample flu12Cox44000170_FD_204666 | JGI IMG/M metagenome (GOLD analysis project Ga0306920, IMG submission 204666) | Lab enrichment of tropical soil microbial communities from Luquillo Experimental Forest, Puerto Rico - flux4day.12C.oxic.44.000.170 (v2)... | ecosystem: Environmental > Terrestrial >...
GCGCAGGAGCCCCAGGACCTCGTCGGCCTCGCCCGGCGTCAGCACGGAGGTCGGTTCGTCGAGGATGAGGAAGCGCCGCTTCAGATAGAGCTGCTTGAGGATCTCGCATTTCTGCCGCTCGCCGGCAGAGACGTCGGAGACTTTTGCACCCAGCGGCACCCGGAACGGCATGCGCGCAAGGAATGCCTCCAGCTCCTTCTTTTCCTTGCTCCAGTCGACGACCGCCGGCACGTCATCGCGCGCCAGCACGAGGTTCTCGGCCACCGTCATGGCCGGCACCAGCGTAAAATGCTGGTAGACCATGCCGAGCCCGAGCGCGTGGGCCTGCTTTGGGTTGGCGATGATCTGCTCGCGGCCGCCGACCAGCACGTCGCCTTGGGTCGCGTGGTAGTAGCCCATGATGCATTTGACCAGCGTGCTCTTGCCCGCGCCGTTTTCCCCTAGCAGCGCGTGGAAGGTGCCCGGGCGGACCTTGAGTTCGACATTGTCGAGCGCAAGGAAATCGCCAAACCGCATGGTCATGGCAATGGCGTCGACGCCGAAGGTGCCGGCGGGCAGCGGTGTCTCGCCGACGATCACGAGATGGCCCCGATCAGGTCGGCGGACGTCGTCACCGCGCCGAACACGCCGCCCTGCATCTTGATCATCTTCAGCGCATGATCGTGGTTGCTCTTGTCGGTCGCGGCGCAGCAGTCCGCGACCAGCACGCATTCGAAGCCGCGGTCGTTCGCCTCGCGCATGGTGGTGTGGACACAGACGTCGGTGGTGATGCCGGTCAACACGATGTTCTCGATGCCGCGCAGGCGCAGCATCAGCTCGAGATCGGTGGCGCAGAAGGAGCCCTTGCCGGGCTTGTCGATGATCGGTTCGCCGGGCAGGGGGCTAAGCTCGGAAATGATCTCCCAGCCCGGCTCGCCGCGCACCAACACGCGTCCGCACGGGCCGGGATCGCCGATGCCGGCGCCGATCTGCCGCGAGCGCCAGCGCTTGTTGGCCGGCAAGTCCGCGAGATCGGGGCGATGGCCCTCGCGGGTGTGGATGATGTGATAGCCCTTGTCGCGCATGGTCGCGAGCAGCCGCTTGATCGGCTCGATCGGCGCCCGCGTCAGCGAGACATCGTAGCCCATCTTGTCGACATAGCCGCCGATGCCGCAGAAATCGGTCTGCATGTCGATGATGATCAGCGCGGTGTTCGCCGGCCGCAGGTCGCCATTATAGGGCCAGGCGTAGGGTTCGGACTTGATGTAACGCTCGCTCATGTGCTGTCTCGCTTTTGGCGCGTCTTCGTCATCGCGTGATCGAGAGCTCGGCCGGCGCGCCGGTCAGCGTGCGCTTGGGCGAGCAGGTGATGATCATGATCGCCAGCGTCAGGATGTAGGGCGCGGCGTTGAAGAGGTGATAGCCGGAAGTGACGCCGACCGATTGCAGCGCCGGTCCCAGCGCCGCGGCGCCGCCGAAGGCAAGCGAGGCCCAAAGGCACAGCATCGGATCCCAGCGTGCGAAGATCACGAGCGCCACCGCGGTGATGCCCTGACCACTTGACAGGCCTTCGTTCCAGCTTCCGGGATAGAACAGTGACAGGAACGAGCCGCCGATGCCGGCGAGGAAGCCGCCGACCATGGTGGCGCGCAGGCGGATCAAAAGCACCGAATGGCCCATGGCGCGCGCGGCGTCCGCGCTTTCGCCGGCGGTGCGGATCAGAAGGCCCCAGCGCGTGGTGCGGAAAGCCCAATAGAGCAGGGGTGCCAGTGCCACGCCGATCAGGAACAGCACATTGATGCGTAACGCCGCCTGCACTTGCGGGATGTCGCTCCACCAGCCGAAATCGATCGCCGGCAGTCGGGGAGCGGTCGGCTCGATCAGGGGCTTGCCGAGATAGAAGGCGAGGCCGGTGCCGAACAGCATCAGCGCGATGCCGACCGCGATGTCGTTGACCCGCGGCAGCGAGCAAATGCCGGCATGGAGCGCACCGAGAAGCGCACCGGTGATGCCGGCTGCGAGCACGCCGAGCCAGGGTGAGCCGGTGAGGTAGGAAATGCCATAGGCGCTCATCGCGCCCATCACCAGCGTGCCTTCGAGGCCGAGATTGATGCGCCCGGAACGCTCGGTGATGCATTCGCCGAGGCTTACGAACAAAAAAGGCGTGGAGACGCGAATGGCGCCGCCGAAGACGGCGAGCGGCACAGTCCAGAGCCCGATTCCGCCGTCCGCCATGGTCAGGATTTCCCTTTCAGAAAGCCGATCCGCCCGTAGAGCGCGTCGCTCGCGAGCACGAAGACGAAGATGATCCCCTGCAGTACCAGCACCGATGCATCGGGCAGTCCGAGCCTCCGTTGCAACAGTCCGCCGGAGGCACTGATGCCTCCCAGCAGGATCGCGACGGGAATGATGGCGAGCGGATTCTGTCGCGCCAGGAAGGCGACGAGAATGCCGGTGAAGCCATAGCCTGCCGCGAGGTTGGCGTTGGTGCGGCCCTGCACGGCCGCGACCTCGACCATGCCGGCGAGGCCGGCGCAGCTGCCTGCGAGGAAGCAGATGGTCATGATTAGTTTGCCGACGGACAGGCCCACGATCTTCGCCGCGCGGATGTTGCCGCCGGCGACGCGTGCGGCAAAGCCGAACACGGTTTGATAGATCAGGATGTAGGCGGCGATCGCAGCGATCAGGCCGAACGCCAGGCCCCAATGTACCTCGGTGCCGGGAATGATGCCGATCATGTTGGCGCCGCCGATCTCTCGCGTCGACGGCTTGTTGAGGCTCGCGGGATCGCGCATCACGCCCTCGACCAGATGGTTGAGGATCGCAAGCGCGATATAGACCAGGAGCAGGCTGGAGATGGTCTCGTTGACGCCGCGATATTGCCGCAGCGCGCCCGACAGCAGGATCCACAGGCCACCGCCGATCATGCCTGCGCAGGCCATGGCCAGCTGCACCGCCAGCGGCGGCATCGATGGCAGCGCGAGCGCCGCGGAGGTGGCCGCCAGCGCGCCGATCAGCAACGCGCCTTCGCCGCCGATGATGACCATGCCGAGTTGCGCCGGCAACGCCGTGCACAGCGCGGTCAGGATCAGGGGCGCGGCGCGCGTCAGCGTGTTCTGCCAGGAGAACCAGGTGCCGAAAGCCCCCTGGTACATATAAAAATAGAGGTCGAGCGGATTCTTGCCGAACAGCGCGACAAAAATGCCGAAGACGATGAGCGCGCCGGCCAGCGCCGCGCCCGGAATCAAGATGTATTCGATGGCGCCGCCGTGGCGCTGCAGAAATCCCGGATCGGCGGCCGGCGCAACGGCGACCGCCTCTGCGCCATCCGCCACGTCCGTGGTCATGAAGTGGCTCCGATCACGCCGTCGACGAGGTAGTCCATCTTCTCGAGCTCCGGATCCTTCTGGCCGCGCTCGATGCCGGAGGCGATCGCCATCTTGCCCTTGTTGTCGCTGATCGGGCCCTTGAAGATGGTATAGCTACCGTCGGTGAGTTTTGCTTTGACGTCATCGGCATGCTTGCGCGCTTCGGCGGAGACTGCCTCACCGTAGGGCGAGACCTTGACGATCTCTTCCTTCAGGCCGCCGCGATAGAAGTTCGGAATGCCTTCGCCGGAGGCGATCATCTTGACGAATTTCGGATACAGCGCCTCCCAATTCCATTCCGCGCCGGTGAGATAGGCCTTCGGCGCGAGCGGCGACTGGTTGACGTGGTAGCCGCAGACGAAGGCGCCACGGCGCGCAGCGTTTTCTACCACCGTCTTCGGTCCGTCGACATGGCAGGTCAGTACATCGACGCCCTGGTCGATCAGGCTGTTGGTGGCCTCGGCTTCTTTCACCGGCATCGACCAGTCGCCTGTGAAGATCACCTGCGTGGTCGCCTTGGGGTTGGCGAGTTTTGCCCCGAGCGCGAAGGCGTTGATGTTGCGCAAGACCTGCGGGATCGGTTTCGCCGCAACGAAGCCGAGCTTGCCGCTCTTGGTCGTGTAGCCGGCGACGATGCCGGAGATGTATTGCGCTTCGTCGATATAGCCGAAATAGCTGCCGGCGTTCTTCGGGTCCTTGTCCGTCCAGAGGCCACCGCAGTGCTCGAAGTGCAGCTTCGGATACTTGGCGGCCATCTTGAGGACGTGCGGATTGTAGTAACCGAACGAGGTCGGGAACAGCAGCGTCGCGCCGTCGAGATTGATCATGGACTCCATGGTCTTTTCGACCGCCTCGGTCTCGGCGACCTTCTCCTCCTCGACCACGTTGAGGCCGGGCAGCTTTTTCAGCGCCGCGGCACCTTGTGCGTGTGCCTGGTTGTAACCGTAGTCGTCGCGCGAGCCGACATAGATAAAGCCGATCGTGGTGTCGGCGGCGGCAGCCGATCGCACGCCCAGCGCCGAGCCGAGGGTGAGTGCCGCGCTTCCCTGCAAAAGACGACGTCGTGAAATCCTGCCAAAATCCATGGCCTGCTCCCTTTGGCGGTCAGCCCGCTTATCTCGCGGCTTCGCCGGATCGGCGGAGCCCGGGACGAATGTCGCAAGCTTCGTGCCACGGCTGTTCTGCGGCGCGAATTGTTTAAGGTATTGAAATGTATAAGTTATCCATCGCGTCCAAAACTTGGGCAATGGCCAATAGCCCAAAAAATAGGCCATCCTTTCGAATTGTATGCAAGAGAGTTGAGCAGCCTCGAACTCTCTTCTGGAACTCTGTTGGCGCGCGGGATCGAAGGCGTTGCCGCATTTGTCGCTGGTCAAGCGCGTTCAGGCTGCTACCAGTCGTGGACCAGCGGCCAACTCGAAGATTCGACTTCGCGCCGATGGCACCGAACGTGGATCGATGGTTGGAACGCGATTTCAGACATGAGCAAGACGGGCGCCGAGACCGCAGGGCGTGAAAATCTGTCGCTGGGGAGCGAGATCGTCGAGCGGATCAACGCGCTTGCGGCGATTTCGCAAGACCCCGCCAACATCACCCGCATCTTTCTCACGTCGGAACATCGGGCTGCCTCCGACCTGATCCTGGACTGGATGCGGCAGGCCGGCATGGCCGCGCATATGGATGCGATCGGCAATGTCTGCGGCCGCTACGAGGGCGAGCGTCCCGGCCTGCCGGCTTTGATGCTGGGCTCGCACTACGACACCGTGCGCGATGCCGGCCGCTGGGATGGCCCGCTCGGGGTGATCACGGCGATCGCCTGCGTTGCCGATCTGCACGAGAGAGGCCTCAGGCTTCCCTTCGCGATCGAGGTGGTGGGCTTTGCCGATGAGGAGGGCGTGCGCTTTTCGTCCACGCTGCTCGGCAGCCGCGCGATCGCTGGCACCTTCGACGAGGGCGTGCTCCGTGTGCGCGACAAGGCCGGCGTGTCATTGCGCGAGGCGATCACGACCTTCGGGCTCGATCCCGACCACATCGGCAAGGCGGCGCGGGTGCGTGGCGAACTGCTCGCCTATGTCGAGCTGCATATCGAACAGGGGCCGGTGCTGGAGCAGGAAAATCTCGCGGTCGGCGTGGTCAGCGCGATCGCAGGCGCGACGCGGCTCGCGGCACGGCTGACCGGGATGGCGGGACATGCAGGCACCGTGCCGATGCGGCTGCGGCGCGACGCGCTCGCCGGCGCCGCCGAATGCATCGGCGTGATCGAGCAATTCTGCCGCAGCGACGAGGCCGGGCTCGTCGGCACCGTCGGCTATATCCATGCGTCGCCCGGCGCGACCAATGTCATTCCGGGCCAGACTTCCTTCACCATCGACATGCGCGCGCCGACCGACATGCACCGCCGCCGCGCGGCCGCCGATGTGGTGCGGCAGATCGAGGCCGTTGCCAAGCGCCGCGAACTCGACTTGCAGATCGACGTCACCCATGAGAACCGCACCGCGCCCTGCGCATCCTGGCTGAAGGCGCAGATCGCGGAGGCGATCGCGGGCGAAGGTTTTCGCGTGTTCGAGCTGCCCAGCGGGGCAGGGCATGACGGCATGGCGATGATCGACATCGCCGATGTCGGCATGATCTTCGTACGCTGCCGCGGCGGCATCAGCCACCATCCGGACGAACATGTCGAACTCGCCGACGCCGACGCCGGCGCCCGCGTGCTGCTGCGGCTGGTGGAGAATTTTAAACCGCAGAAGTAGCGAAGAAGTAGGGTGGGTAGGGCGAAGCGAAACCCACCATTCTTCGAGCGGCTTGCAAGGAGGGTGAGTTTCGCTTGCGCTCTACCCACCCACCGCCCCATGGAATCTACGGGCTCACCCCGCCGTCACATCGACGTACTCGCCGCCATCGAGCACCTTGATCGCCTTGGCGCGGTCGAGATCACCTTCCCAGGAGGCGACGACGACGGTCGCGACGCAATTGCCGATGAGATTGCCGAGCGCGCGCGCCATGCCGATGAACCAGTCGACCGACAGCACCAGCACGAGCCCGATCGCGGGGATGCTCGGCACGGCGTTCAAGGTCGCGGCCAGGATCACGATCGCCGAGCCCGGCACGCCATGCGCGCCCTTCGAGGTGATCAGCGAGACGCCGAGCACCAGAAGGAGGTCGCCGAACGAGAGCGGCGTGTTGGTTGCCTGCGCGATGAACACCACAGCCAGCGTCAGATAGATCGAGAAGGCGTCGAGATTGAAGGAATAACCGGTCGGGATCACAAGGCCGACGACGGAATCCTTCACGCCCATCCGCTCCAGCTTGCGCATGATCTGCGGCAGCACCGCATCCGACGAGGCGGTCGCGAGCACAATGGTAAGCTCCTCGCGCAGGTAAGCGAGGAATTTGAAAATGTTCAATCCGGCAAGCGCCATCACGCCGCCGAGCACGCCCAGCACGAAGATCGCGACCGAGACGTAGAACAGCATGACCAGCGAGACGAGCTGCTTGAGCGAGCCGACGCCATATTTGCCGACGGTGTAGGCCACCGCGCCGAGCACGCCGAGCGGGGCGACCCGCACGATCAAACCCATCGCGCGGAACAGTACGGTCGAGACCGCCTCGATCATCGAAGCGACCTTCTCGCCCTTCTCGCCGCCGACCAATGACAGGCTGACGCCGAACACGATGGCGAAGAACAGGACCTGCAGCACGTCGTTGCGCGCCAGCGCATCGACGGAGGTGGTCGGGATGATGTTCACCAGGAAGGCGCCGACGCCTTCGCCCTTCAGCTTCTGGGCATTGCCGGCATAGGTCGAGAGCGCCTTGGCATCGAGTGTCGACGGATCGATGTTCATGCCATGGCCGGGACCGAACGCGAAGGCGAGCAGAAGGCCCACCACCAGCGCGACGGTGGTCATCACCTCGAAATAGACCAGCGCCTTGACGCCGACCCGGCCGACCTTCTTGAGGTCGCCGGCGCCGGCAATGCCGTGCACCACGACGCAGAACACGATTGGAGCGACGATCATCGAAATCAGCTTGAGGAAGGCGTCGCTGAGGATTTTCAGGCTGACCGCGAAATCGGGCGTGGCCATGCCGAGCACGATCCCGAGCACAAGCGCCGCGAGCACCTGGACGAACAGGGATGTATAGAGCGGCTTTTGCTCGGATTTGGTGGTAGTGGTCGTCGTCGTCATGGTCGTCATAAGTTGCTTCCCCAGGTGTTGATCCGATCGATCACAGCAACAACCGTGCCAGTTTTTTGGCCGCGGGGCGATCTTTATAAGGTTGAAATCAGGGGATTGGCCGTTTCCCGCAAGGGCAAGAGGACGGTTGGGCGGCCGTGCCCAGCCGATCCCGTGTCACGCCGCCGGCTGCAATGCCCAGTCGCCGATGATACGGAAACGCGTGTCGGGCCCGTCCTGCCGGAACAGTGCGATCCGATCGACCGCCAGGCCGTCGATGCGCGCGGCCGCAAAGCGCGCGCGCAGCATGTCGAGCACGCCCCAGCGGCGCGTCGAGTCCAGCCGGCCGGTCAAGGTCATGTGGAAGCGGAACTCTTCCATCACATAAGGGTAGCCCCAGCGGTCAAGATAATCGCGCTGTCGCTGCGTCAGTCTCTCCGGGTTGCGCCGCGCGCGATCGTACGTCGTGAGGGTTGTACGAAAGGAGTCGAAAGCGGTGACGCAGTCGGCTGCGAGCTGCTCGAGCGGCAGCGATCGCTCGACCGGGACGACCGCGATGAAGCCGCTGATGGAATCCACCACCGGCCTGAACAAGGGGATTGCGCGCGGCTCGCCTGCGAACGCCGCGCAGGCCGCAACAAGCTCGGTCTCGGCTCTTCCTGGTGCCAGCGCAAACGGTGCCTTGAGCGTGGCATGAAAACCATATTTGCGGGGATCGCTCGTCAGCTCCGGCCAATCCGGCATCGTTTCCGTCACGCGTTGCGGAAAGGGCAGGTCCTCGCCGGTCCAGGCGTCATAGCCCAACAGCCCTCCACCGAAGCGGTCCAGCGTGGAGCTGCGCAGGGGTGCGTGGTAGATCGCGTAGCGGGGGAATCCGGTCATGGCCGCCAGAATAGAGCCGTCCTACTCGGCCGCAACCGCTTCGCGCGCGGGAAACGTTGTGGTGCGAATACGGTTGGTGTCGGTGAGATGAACCACGCGCCCGGCGGCGATGACGGCAACGATGCGCGGCCTCAGCGGTGCCGTATCTTCGACCAAAAGGATATCGGCGCGACGGCCTTCCGCAAGCACACCGCGATCGGCAAGTCCCGTAGCGCGCGCAGGCGCAGCCGAGATCAGCTCCCAGGCCTGCGTGAGCCGCCGCACACCATCGGCCGCGAGGCGGAATGCAGCCAGAACCGGCGCCGGATAGTAGTAGTCGGACGCCAGCACCGAGCACAGGCCCTTCTCGATCATGTCGGCGGCCTTGGTCCATCCGGTATGGCTGCCGCCACGCACCACGTTGGGCGCGCCGTACACGATGGCATCGCCGCCGCTCGCCGCCTCACGCGCCGTCTCCTCATTCACCGGAAATTCGGCGATGCTGACGCCTTGCGCGCGAAACGCCTTGCGCATCGCCGGGCTGTTGTCGTCGTGCGAGAGCATTCGTACCCTGGCCTCTTTTGCAATCTTCGCCAACCGCGCGATCGAGGCCGGCACCGCGTCGGCGCGCGAGACGATGTGCTCGACCAGGCGGTCGAAGGCTTCGCTGGAAAGGCCGGTGCGTTCGACCATGCGGTTGCGCTTGCGCGGATTGCCGAGATCCGCAACTGTGCTGTCCATGTGGTCATTGAACGCGAACAGATCGAGCCGGCCGTCCCGGAGCCATTGGCCGATCTCTTCTTCCGCGTCGAGATTGTAGGTCTCGTGGCGCAGGTGCAAGCGGGTGTCGGCCTTGAGCCGCGGCCGCAATGTTTCGATCGCCTCGCACAGTCGCATCGCGTTGTCGCCAGAGCGCAGGCCCGGCTCCCAGGACCAGGTCGTGGCGTGAAACACCGTGGTGATGCCGTTGGCGATCGCCTGATGGTCGCTGTCGATCAGCGCCACGTCGATCGGGAAATCGACGCCGGGACGCGGCATCATCTGTCGTTCGAACGCGTCGCCATGGAGGTCGACGATACCCGGCAGCACCAACAGATCGCGCGCGTCGATGGAAAGCGCGCTGCGGCCGCCCGATGCGCCGACGTCGCGAATCTTGCCGCCTGCAATTCGCAAGGAGGTTTCGGTGATGTCGCCGTCAATCAGGGCGCGGCCACCCTCGATCAAGATATCAGTCACGTTCAGGCACTTTGCTTTCGGCAGGAGGCGGCGGATCGCGCCTCGTATTTGTCGAGAAATTCCTCGATGGTCAATTTCCTGAAATCGGGGAGGGCCATGCGTAGCGCCGCATGGTCCCAGTCCCACCAGGCAAGCCGGGCCAGCCGGTCGGCGATATCTTCGGAAAACCGCCGCCTTACAGGTCGGGCCGGATTGCCCGCGACTATGGTGTAGGCCGGAACGTCCTTGGTGACGATGGCGCCGGCCGCGACCACCGCGCCGGTGCCGATGCCACGGCCCGGCAGCACGATCGCGCCATGGCCGATCCAGACGTCATGACCGATATGCACGCGATAGCTCTTGCGCCATGCGAAGAACTCGGCGTCGTCGGCTTCGCCCGGAAAGTATGCGCTGGCGCGATAGGTGAAATGCGCCTGCGTCGCGCGATGCATGGGATGATTGCCGGGATTGATCCGCGTCATCGCGGCGATCGAGCAGAACTTGCCGATCGTGGTGTAGGTGATCTGCGCGTCGTTGACGACGTAGGAATAGTCGCCCATCTCGACGTCGAGCAGGATCGTGCGCGCTCCAACCTCGCAATAGATGCCGAATTGCGCGTCTTGTACCTTCGCAGTCGTATCGATGGTCGGTTCGATCGAGAGTGTCTTGCCAGCCATCCGAAAAGTTCCACCTTCCCCGAAATGAAGTTGTCTATGATACTAGACAACTTGACAGGA
>Ga0306920_100015916_pt1 | contig 10332 bp, 11 predicted proteins | sample flu12Cox44000170_FD_204666 | JGI IMG/M metagenome (GOLD analysis project Ga0306920, IMG submission 204666) | Lab enrichment of tropical soil microbial communities from Luquillo Experimental Forest, Puerto Rico - flux4day.12C.oxic.44.000.170 (v2)... | ecosystem: Environmental > Terrestrial >...
GCAAGTTTGGAATTCCAAGATCCACCTGTTTCTCGGAGAAGCCGTTTGCCGACTGGAACTTTACGAGCACTTCGTTGACGACGACTAACGGCGTCATTTTCTCTTCGTGGCAAAGGAGCGATGTGAGCATCCCTCTATCGGAAGTTGCACGACTCGTTCCCGGGTTAGGCGTCGATTTGGGATTCTTCGAAAAAGCCCATGTCACGGTCGGACACGAGAACGTGCTGATGCCAACTTGGCCGCAATGCAGCCAGCAAAGTAGCGTCATCAATAACGTCCCGATTCCATAGAGTATCGGAGGGAGCTTACGAAATGCCAAAAGGACGCCCAAGTAATCCAAGCCCTAGCGATCTTGTTTTGCCCATAAACCGTCCGCCAACTAAGGTGGTGCGGCCGGCCACAGGTGAGCCTCGCCCCACACCAGATCCAACAACATTCGTCGTTAAGCACCCTTCTGACGGGCCATTTTACGATGCGATAAAGGCGTTTAACGCCAAACACGGTCTTCACGCGCTGCCGTTCCCCGCACCGCGCGGTAGCGAAAATGGAGGAGAACCGATTTTGACTCTTCAACAGGTTTTGGGGAGCTCGCCAAATGCGGCCAACGCCATCAATTGGATCGCCGCCAATAAGCAAATAGTGTTCCACTCACTGGGCGATTGTGGAAGCCTTAAAGGGCCAGCTACGCAAAATCTCGTCGTTGACAAGATGCTGGCCGACTTCAATGAGGGCAAAGATATAGAAGTTCCACAGTTCCATGTTCTACTGGGGGATGTTGTCTATAGCTTTGGTGAAGTGAAGTATTATTACGACCAGTTTTACGATCAATACCGAGACTACCCCGCACCAATTCTTGCGGCAGCCGGCAATCACGACGCAATGGTCGCCCCCGATACTCAGGCGCAATCGCTGGGAGGATACCTTCGCACTTTCTGTGCGACTGACTTTGAAGTAACGCCGGAAGCGGGCGGGCTAGCACGCACCGCGCAGATTCAGCCCGGCGTGTTCTTCACTTTCGAAGCACCCTTCGTAACGATCATCTTTCTCTACACCAATGCTCTGGAAGATCCGGGCGTCATCGCGGATGGCGATATCGGCAATTCACAGTTGGTCTTTCTCGCAGCAGCACTTACCCGACTTAAACGAGCGAATTACCAAGGGGCGTTGCTTTTCGCCCACCACCATCCGCCCTACACACTGGCGCGCCACGGATGGAGCATCGATATGCAAACGCAGATCGACAAGATCTGCGATTCGGTTGGCCTATGGCCGCATGCCGACCTTGCCGGACACGCCCACAATTATCAAAGGTTTACTCGGCTTCGTAGCGATGGAACTCAGATTCCTTATGTCGTTTGCGGAAACGGCGGACACAACGTTCAGCGACTAAACGCCACGGGCGGCGCGGTAATTCGCGCGCCCCAGCTGATACAAAAGGCCTCGACGGCGAATGTGGCTTCACCCCTAGCGGACCAGGTCACGTTCGAAAATTACGACGACAAAGACTACGGCTATTTGCGAATTATCGCAGATGCGCAGCAGCTTAGAATCGAGTACCACCCAGCGGCCGATGGAAGTGCCGCAAAGACACCTAATGATTTCGTAACGGTGAGCCTGGCCGATCGAAAGCTCATTCACTATAGTGCACCTTCGCTCGGCCGACCCGAAGCAGCAAAGCAAATCGTGAAGATAGCGGCAAAGTCAAAACGAGCCGGACCAGCGGCGCCTCAGCTTCGGGGGCCAGGAGCAACTCGGAAGATCAGGCGTAGAAGATTCGCTATGAAGCGATGGCGCGTAAGAGTATAAACGCTCGCAGCGATCACGAAAAGCGCCCCTCCCGGCAATGACTGCAGTAGCCAGGTGACTTAGCAGCACTTGATCGGTGGAAACCGTACCTGGTTGGCGTCGCAGCACCCTGGAAAGGCAGCTTTGGAGCATTACCGAGAACCAGTGGCGAGCAGCAAGGTAACGGCTGCGAGGCACACGAGGCACCCCTCCTTCAGCGCGCGCGAAGCCGTCCTAGGGGCGAAAAGCTGGGCGTTGCCGGCTAAGCGCGAGATAACAGGGATTACGTCGCATTGACCTGACCCGATCAGAGTGGATTCGCAGAGCTCGCGAGCAGTTGGAGGGAGGTCGGCCGCGATTCACCGCCCCTTGCTGCGTCGCGTTAACCACACACGACTCATTTCTCTAGACACGGTCGTACGAAATCCGGTATCGCGATTACGAGTAGCCCGCGCGATCGTGCAACCCGTTCCCCCCAACGGAGTGTCCGTCGCGCGCGACTCGCTTGTTGCGATGACTCCCCTCAAAAATTCGAAAAATCACGGCGCAAAACGAGGCCCTGGCAAGGTCGCGGCGGTCGTGGTGCAAAGCCACACTGGCCGGCTCGCGTTTTTTCGGGAGGTCACGCCCAAATTGTTCGCGATGTCCTGTGGTTGGGCAACCGGGGAACGGGGAGGCATGTGTGACGGCGTCTGCAGCGATGCGTGAAGCATAGATCTGCAGCGCCCCAGCGCACGGGCAGGCTGCGCTGTGCGCCGCCTACGACGCGCTCGCAGTGCGAGATCGTTCCTCCCACTTCGCCGAGTTTACTCCCATCACCAGCAGCCACAACGTGAGCGAAATCTCTCCGATGCCATCGAGCGCCAACATATAAGTATTGAGTGCGCTTCCAAGGGCGGGCGCAAGAAATAGCGTGAAGCTGTTCGTGAGGAAAGCCAACCCCGCTAGCCCCACTAAGATGCCCAGCGTGCGGGGAAGAAACGTCGATCTATAGATTAGATAACCGAGCAAGGCTTCATAGAGCCCGAAGAAGACCAAGGCGACCAAAGAGCCTTGTGCGTGCAGCTTGAGCGAGAACAGCGCCATCGCCTGCAGTTGGGCGAGAGTGAACGCATTCAAGTAGGGCGCGCCCTTCAAAAGAAGGAGCGGCGAAAGATGACCGAGTGCTGCAAGTCCCCCTACGGCGATTCCCACGATGCTAAAGAACGCTGCGAGCAAGGCGATCCATCTGCTGACCGGTTTGAGTAATTCGTAGAGCAGCAGCGTCACCACCGTGTACGCTGCACCCGCAACGATATCGGCGGCAAATCCCGAGCGATACATGCCTTCCGATGCCAAAATATTACGGCCCGTCGCCGCTGCATCGCTCGAAACGATGACGTTTGCCCGGACGCCCAACTCGGCGAACCCGCCCGCCACCGTCGTGATCAAATAGAAGAGGCCTGCAAGGCGTGCGACCCGATCCGGTGACGTCATGCCCATCTTACCAACCGAGGGATGGGATTGTTTCGTACCCGCTAAGTGCGTACGTAGGTTAGCCAGTACCAGAAACCCAGAGGCCGGCGGCGCAAGAATACGTGATCAAAGCATAGCCCACCATGCAAGGCGTACTGCGAGCAGCACAGCGCCACCAGAAACGGCTCGAAATCGAGCGCGTGCCGCATGCCCACCCCAGCACGCGTGCGCGTGACGCAACTCGCCACCCCTCGGCGCCTTGGCGAACCATCCAGACTTCGGCAACGGGAAGGCGCTTCTCGGAACTTTCGACGGGCTCGTTGATGTTTGTGCGTTCTTCAGCGCGGATGACCAATACCGCCACGCCATCGTCGCAGCGCGTGACGGCACGCTGACGGAATTCTTCTATCACCCGACGCTCGGCCACGGCACAGCCTCTCTTGCTGTTGTGAACGGTGTGACACGGGCTGCAGCCTACTATGTTGCGGATGATAAGCGCTTCAATCGTCGCGTGCTTGCATCGGCCGCGGATGGTCGGCTGCACGAGGTAAAGTTCAACCCAACTAGCGGTGTGCTGCGATCGGTGCTGACTCCACGCGGGCCGTTCGTCGATGTCGGCGGTTTTTATTCGGGCGATGATACCTTTCGGCATGCCATCGTGGCGACGGTTAGCGGCAACGTCCAGGAATTGTTCTACCACTCATAGGCTAGCGTTCTGGTAACCAGTCAGGCCTCGATAACGCACCAGGCTCGAACGCGGGCGCGCTCGGTACAATCTCACTTGGTTGAGGGGATACACCCCTCCCTCAAGCGCAGTACAAGGTAAAGCTGGTGCGGCGAAGAGGACGGCCACGCCGATCACGCCAACGATCAACAGCGCCCGATTTGACGCTCCGCGTTTTCACCTGGCCGACATTGGCTCGTAAACGTACTTCGTCCTTGCCCCATTTTCTCAACGATTTATCAAAACGCACGCGTCGTGTTATCATGCCATTCAGGAGGTGCTGTCTTATGGCGGTCGTTCGAGGCTTCACGGCTTTTACGCTTCGCCGAGTCCTCGGTCCGGCGATTGTCATTGCCGGTTCGGTCGCGTGTTCATCTCTCAACAATTTGCCGTCGTCACTTGCTCCAGAGCAAGCCGGGGTACAGTCCGTCCGGCGCGCTGTCGAATCGCCGCGAGTCCATTTGGGGTTAGCCTGTCCCGCCGCGGTCGTATACGTCGTTTCCAGCCAAAACAGGTCAATAGAAATCTACGATAGCGCGCAGCTTAGGGCTGGGCCGTGCGGAAGCATTACGGGATTCTCGTCGCCTCAAGGACTCTTTGTCGATTCGAAGGGGAGTCTCTGGGTTGCCGACGCCGGCGGTCAAAAAATCTACGAGTTTCTGCCCCGGGAAAATACGCCGGCACGGACGTTGAGCGACCCCTACGGCGTGCCGGTTGCCGTTGCGATAGATGAGGCGAAGCACGTCGTTTACGTGACGGAATACCAGAATAACGTCCATTCAACGACGCTCGTTGAGGAATACGCGAACGGCAGTGCGACACCGACCGGATCACTGAGCGATCCGAATGCCCGCAACGGCGCATTTGACGCCGTTGACAATCAAGGGAACGTGTACGTCACATTCATGACGCAGAGCAACACAGCACAAGTCGATAGGTGGATCGGTGGCGCGGGGAACCCGGCGAATCTCGGGCTTGAGTTGGTATCCGCGGGTGCGATCCTTACGACGGCAAGCGGCGCGCTCGCTGCCTGCGACCCGTTCGGATATCGGTGCGGCGAGTTTGCACCTGGATCGAAAAAGATGTCGCATGTATTCGGGCACCTTGGTCTTGGTCATGGTGGCGTCATCGTGCCGGATAAGCGCCCGTTTCTTCATCCGGACGCGCTTGCGCTCAACCGCAGCGAGCGTCTCGGATATGTTGCGGCAAACTCGGTTACGGAATGGACTTTCCCAGGGCCCGCGCAACGGCCCAACCGTCGACCATTGCTCGAAATCAAAATACCCGGTGGCGCCGGCAAGGGAATAGCAGTGAATCCCGCCGCGGGTCCCGGAAAACCTTACCAGCGGGTCGAACCCTGAGCGTCGCGCCCAAGTCACTCGTCGTATGGAGATGGACATGAGATCCTTCGATGACGTTGACCGTTACAGACATCAACTGCCCGGCGCCCAGGCCGAGGCCGCAGCCTTCACACTCTCAGGCGGCACACACCCACCCCCAACACGCGCGCGTGCGTAACGCGCCATCCCCTCGTGCATCGTCCGACCCTCGCGCGACTCTCGCTTGCGGTGCACCCCCAACACGCGCGCGTACGTAACGTGCCACCCCTCACGCCATAAGGAAGCCTCGCGCGACTCTCGCGTGCCGCATGCTCACCCCCAACACGCGCGCGGGCGCGATGCACGCAAGATGCCACCCTAGACGAGCTGACAGAGCCCTCGTACGACTGATTTTTCGGATACGCGCTACGAAAAAAGTTTTCGCGTTCGTTACCTAATAGGGCCGCATACGCCGCCGCTTGTCAGGTCCGAAGCGTCACAAGTACATTAGCGCCAACCGGGTGCCTTACATTTGCCCGACTTGACGGCGCGTGGCTTCTGCTGTACTACAAAGATCGCGGCATGATGTACTCGCCGCAGATCAGCTGACGCCGCGACCGCATCACGCTAAACGGCACGGAGTTTTGGCTCGCTCGTGCTAAGCGTTCAGCGTGTTCCACTTAGATTTAGGGCGGGAACGTCGCGCGTGCGCGATGCACCCACCAACACGCACGCGTGTGCGTAACTCACCACCCCTCGGCGCGATATGAGAGCCGCGCGCGAACTCTCGCGTGCCGCACACCCACCCCCAACACGCGCGCGCGTGCGTAACGCACCACCCCTCGGCGCGATATGAGAGCCGCGCGCGACTCTCGCGTGCCGCACTCCCACCTCAACACACGCGCGTGCGCAACGCACCACCCCTCGGCGCAACGAATGAGCCGCGCGCGACTCACGACATAGGGGTGGGTATCGCTCACGCGCGCGTGCGTAACGCAACATGCCACCCCTCTGCGCGCCGAACCAACCGCGCGCGACTGATTTCTCGGACAGGCGGCCCGAAAAACTTCTTGGCGCTGCTTCGAGTTTTCTTGTTTCCGAATAATATCGGGAACCGGAAAATCGGAAACGATAAAGATCATGTCGCGGTCTTAAAGCAAAAGTCTTAAGGTGATGCGTCATCTCCTCATTGAGGGGACGGTCTCGACGGGGACAGAGGATTAGGCCCTTCAAAACGAGGGCCCCGGGCCGGGCGCGGCGGTCGAGGCGCGAAGCTCTCAGCCGCAATGTGAATCCGAGGCACCTGCAAAACTAGGTCCCTCAGCCCGCAGTGCCCCTTGTTACGGCGCGATGCAATCCCTATCAATCTTCGCTAAATGCGCGCCCGTGGCGCAGGCGCGCTGCTTAGCTGTAGGCGCCGCGCACCTCGCGAGCGCGCGGTCACGCGGGGATTGGAGACAGAGCCTTTCAAAACGAGGTCCCCTGGACCGGGCGCGGTGGGTTGGGGCGCAGCGATCGGAGCTTAAGCTGGAAGCTGCAATGCGATCGAAGACCTGGACGAAATCCACCGGCAATTCACGGTTTAAGTCTGACCCGGCTTCCGGCGGAATTCTCGCGCCGGAATATTGGATTTTTAGGCCAGCAGCGGTATGCTTGGCTTGCACGCCAGAGGCGGTTTCACCACCTCCCATTCCGTGCGTGAAGGAGTTCCGTATGCGATTTATCACCGTAGGGCTCGTCGCGTCGCTTGTCGCGTCGGCCTACATAGCCGGCAGGATTACGGCTTCGCCGCCGGCGGCCGCATCAGGGTTGAGGCCGATGGTTACGACGTTTTCGCATTTCGAATGCTACACGGCAAAATTCGGAATGGCGCCCGGAGCTGCCGTTCAACTCACCGACCAGTTTCAAACGTACCAAACGAAGATTGGGCCGCCGCAGTTTTTCTGCACGCCGGTCGCAAAGAAGTTAATTTCCGGGCATGAATTTCAAGTACCGCCCCCGGCCAATCACCTGACCTGCTATATGATTCAAGGCCCGACGATTCAGCAGCGGCGGCCGTATGCCAACCAGTTCGTTCAAAATGATAACGTGGTGGTTGGTACGCCGAGTCTTCTATGTTTGCCAACTCATAAGTCGGGGTAGCGGTCAGAGGATTGCGTTCGATTCAACGCGAGAGCGCCCGATTCGATTCGGGCGCTCTTGACCGCAGTTATCTCTCGTATGCTGATTTCAGTGACCCCGACGGCATTACGTTTGAATCACCTAGAGTGGATGTCCTTGGCTGTATTCGCATCGCGGCTTAGCGCTTTGACGTAGCCGCTTCGATCGATCGCGTGGCACGGCGCTGGGCGGTCGAGCCGCTAAGTCGCAAAGCGGCACGGCCTCGCAGTTGCAAACGGTGTGGATGTTGATTCAGGGCCCGAACGTCAGCGCATACGGCTTGCTCACGCCCTGGTGGATTAGGTACTTAGGCAATGTTTTTTCCGGATAGTAGACGGTCACGATGTTAGACAGAAAGTTTGAAACAAAGAGATTGCCGGCGCTGCCTAACACCAGCGCATCCGGACCAGCGACGTATGAGGTGATCGTCCGCAGCACCGACGTTTTGTCCGGAGCATAGACGGTCACGGTGTTATCGCCATAGTTCGCCACGTAGAGATTGCCGGAGCTGTCAAACGCCAACGCACGCGGCCCCACGACGCGCTGGGAGATCGTTCGCAGCGGGACGCTGCCCCCACCGTAGACCGTAACGGTGTTATTGCCGTAGTTTGCGACGTAAAGATTGCCGGAGCTGTCGAACGCCAGCGCAACCGGAGCGGAAACGCCCTTGGAGATCGTCTGCAGCAGCGTGCTCCCGTACGCAGTGTAGACCGTCACGGTGTGACCGTTCCCGTTTGCAACATAGAGATTGCCGGAGTTGTCAAACGCTAGAGCCTCAGGTCCGTGCATGTCCTGAGAGATCGTCCGTAGCACCTTCGTCTGTCCCTCGACGTAGACCGTCACCGTGTTAGCGGAGAAGTTTGCGACGTAGAGATTACGGAAGCCGTCAAACGCGAACGCATCTGGATCTTTGATGCCGTGGGAGATCGTGCGCAGCAGCGACGTTTTGCCCGGAGGGTATTCCGTCACGGTGTTATTGTTAGCGTTTGCGACGTAGAGATAGCCGGCCTTGCCAACGGCCAACGCGGCCGGTCCGCTTATACCTTTGTAGATCGTCCGCAGTAAAGAGGGGGTGCCCCTGAGATAGACTGCCACGGTGTTGTTGCCGGGGTTTGCGACATAGAGATTCGGGTTTGTTGGAGGCGCCTCCAACGGCCTTGATTGCGAGCGCTTCCTGCCGGCGGCAGTTTGTTTCGTCTGCATCTGCGGCGTAGCTCCCGGCGCTCCGATCGTCGGCTGCGATCCAACGCAGCCTGCAAGCATCGCAACTGCCACGGAAGCAATCAACGCGTAGCGGCTAAAATCTGAAATCTTCATCTGCGTTGCTCCTTTTGCAGATGGACAAGCAGCGCGAACCTAATCGCGTTCGGTTCGATTTTAGCACTTACGCCACGATCTCGAAAGCCGCCTCAGCCCACTGCTCCGCGGCCACCTCGCCGATCGGCGACCCCTCGTCGCTGTGCAACGCGAAGTCAAAGCGCTACGCCAATGTGATCGTTGGCCCCGCAAAACGAGGGCGGCGCGGGCCGCTTAGCTTATCGGCGGCTTTCGGGCCCAGCGGAAGGTGCATCCTTGCAGCGAGTCAAAGCGTTGTTTTGTGTTAGACCGGACGTGTGAGGCGTCAGACGTCCGGCATCCATTTTGCGGTCTGCTTGGTTCTTGACTCGTTTTCAGCTCCTGGTCCCGATTTGCGAAGTGAGTCCATCAGCGCCGATTTCCGAACCAGGAGTTCATTTATGTACAGAGACGAAACCCTTAATTGCGTCGATTGCGGAAGCTCGTTCCAGTTCACCGCAAACGAACAAGAGTTCTTTGCGAGCAAAGGATTCACGAACAAGCCTAGCCGATGCGGCGATTGCCGCGCTGCGCGTAAAGCAGCCGGCGGTGGCCGCAGCGGATCAAGCCGCGGCGGCTACGGTCAACGCGAGATGTTCAGGGCCACCTGCAGCCAGTGCGGCGGCAGCGCGGAGGTCCCGTTTCAGCCCCGCGGCGACAAGCCGGTCTATTGCCGCGATTGCTTTGCTACGAGACAGCCGTCGTACCGTTAGGGTAGACTGATAACGACGAAGACGCTCGGACTACTGCGGGCGTCTTTTTCCATCGACGAGGTGCGCGGTCGTCTCCACTGGCGATTATTTCCATTTTCTCCATAAATTTTGAATCGGCGTAGTTGACTGGCATCCACGATCGGCTGCGATCGCCGGGAACGTTGCGACCGCGCGGCCTTGCGGCCTCGCGCCCGGCGCGCCGATCTAGTCTCGTAAATGCTTGTGGGCAGATGCTCTGGGTGTTACAAGGCCGGGCGTTCTTCGCCACCGCGGTGACGGTAAACGATACGGCCCTTCGTTAGGTCGTATGGCGAAATCTCTATATCGACTCGGTCCCCAGGAAGAATTCTGATCCGGTGACGGCGCAGCCGTCCGGCGATATGAGCGATGATGACGTGGCCGTTGTCAAGTTCCACAGAAAACGTCGCACTCGGGAAAACCTGTTTGATGCTGCCAACTACTTCGATGGGGCTCTCTTTAGTGTATTGAGGCGCGTTAGCTTTCGGCTGGCGCCGACGCTCTTTTCGAACTCTATTACGTGTGGCTATGGAAATACTCCTTAAAAAGGTCTAAGCAACTTTGCGGGTGATCAGGTGTCCTCTCACGAACACATAGTGGAGTGCAATCGCTTCTCTACTATTGGCACTATTGGCATCCAAGTCCGCGATGACGCGTTCGCCTTTGCCAGTTGCCTTACTGGCCATCACGACAGGATTCAACCCTAAGTACTCTTCCGAGGTTTCTGAACCCGTCTATGGCGGCTATGCCAATCCACGCGGGGAGATTTTCCTCTTTTCTAAGGATGGCATCGCCTTTCGCGTTAACTTCAAGAGCCAGACTT
>Ga0306920_100015919_pt1 | contig 10331 bp, 7 predicted proteins | sample flu12Cox44000170_FD_204666 | JGI IMG/M metagenome (GOLD analysis project Ga0306920, IMG submission 204666) | Lab enrichment of tropical soil microbial communities from Luquillo Experimental Forest, Puerto Rico - flux4day.12C.oxic.44.000.170 (v2)... | ecosystem: Environmental > Terrestrial >...
CAGCGACCCTGCGCCACCTGCGGTGCGGTGTACCAACCGCTGCCGTCTGCGTGCACGGCGGAAGTGCACACAAGGCACGTACCGAAAATGCCAATTAGTACGCTCCGCAGGAAGCCGCGAATACGGATCACTTCCATGACTTGCTCCCGGCGGGCTTGTTGTTGTCGGTTCAGCCAACGACTACGATGCCATTGTTCGCTGGCCGGGCGCCTCCGTCAAAGCATGCAGCGGGGCTTGCACTCCGTTACAGTCAAGCCCGCGGCTGCGCATTCGAGGGGCTGTCACGATCGATCTGAGCACCGAGCGGACGCTACCAGCCGAAGAACTCGAGATGCGCACGATCGATCTCCGGATCGCTTCGCCGCAGCTCTCTGAGGAAGCAACCGAGGACGGCGCGCACGGTGTAGTGCTGTGCCGGTTGGGTCGCCACGGCGCGCAATCCCTGGCGGATCGCCGTGATATCAGCAAGACCGACATGAATAGCTAGCGGCGCCCAGATTGGAACGTGCTCGCCGCGGCTGGCGCGGTCCTCGAGCTCGCGCAGCAGGCTGCGCGCATCCGCGGTCCTTCCCTCAAAACCGTAGCCGAGGCCGAGTACACCGACGAATATCGGCGCGCGAGAAAGCGCCACTACCCCCTCAAGCGCCTGCACGCCGTCGGAATACCTGCGCTGTCCGTAGCAGGCGATCCCGAACCAAAATGACGCGAGCATGTAGGCCGGCTGCAGCTCCAGGGCGTGTAGGGCGGTCCGCTCCGCTGAGTCAAACCGTCCCAGCACGCACAAACCGGCTCCAGTCAGGCCGTGTACGAGCGGCGCCAGCGGATCAAGGCCGCGGGCGCGCGTGAAGAACTCGATTGCTTCCTGCTCGCGGCCGGCATTCGAGAGCCAAAGCGCGTAGTAGGTGCACGCCAGCGACGAGCGGGGGTTGAGCGCGATCGCCTTGCGGAAGTGCGCCTCAGCGTCGCGCCACGCCCGATCAAAGTAGAACCGGTAGAACCCCTGCGAGAAGTTGCATTCCCACAGAGAAGACCCGAGAGCGACGGCCCGCGTCATCGCCTCGTAGGCCTTCGGCTGCGCCACGGAGTCCGGCAGCCAGCCGTAGAAGTTCAGGATGCCGTAGCAGTCGGCGAGACCCGCGTAGGCGAGCGCGTAGCGAGGATCGATGGCGATGCACTGTTCGAAGTATTGCACTGCCATGCGCAGGGTCGCGGGCGACCGCTCGTGCCAGTAATGACGGCCGCGCAAGTAGAGTTCGTAGGCCTCGAGGTTTTTCGTGTCACGACGGATGCCAGTCGCGAACGTCACGCGCAGCCGCTCGGCGATCGCGCGTGCGATCTCGTCCTGGACCTCGAAGATGTCCTGCATATTCCGGTCGTAGCGCTCGGACCAGAGCTGGAAACCATTGCGTGCATCGACGAGTTGCACGGTGATGCGCAGCCTCTCGCCCGCACGGCGCACGCTGCCCTCGAGCACATGGGCGACGTGCAGCCGTCGCGCGATCTCGGCGGCGTCCGTGGGTTTTCCCTTGAACGAGAAGGAAGAGCTGCGCGCGGCGACACTCAACTCCTCGACCTGGCTCAGTGCGTTGAGGATCTCCTCGGCAAGTCCATCACTGAAGTACTCACTCTCCTTCTCCAGGCTCAGGTTGCTAAACGGCAGCACCGCGATCGATTTCTCCGATACGCGTCCCGGGACAATCGTGGGTGAGTGATTCGACTCCGGCGAGAGTAGCTGCAGAAGACGTGTGATGAAATCGGGCGACGCCTGCCCAGCCGGCAACCGCGTCCACTGCACGTCCCGAAACTTCTCAGGTACCCTCTCGTCATCGTCTTGCGTGTCGTCGATGACGACTGGCACCAGGAATGCTTTGTCCGTGGCCATCAGATGGCAGCGATCCACCGCGAGTTTCCACTCGAGGCGAAAGTACCCCTCGGCTCGCTCGTGGGTATTTTGGGAGATGACCGGGACGAAGAGCACGCAGGTCTTGATTTGCTTGCGGATAGTCTGGTCCCAGACGTCTCCACCCCGCAGCTCGCTCCGGTCGAACCAAACCTCGATACCCGCTGCTCGCGCAGCATCACAAATGCGTGCCGCCGCCTCGGCATCCTGCGAGGCGTAGCTCACGAACACTGGCCCCGCCGTCACCCGGTTTGGCGACTCTCCCGCCATCGGCATCCTCTGGCGTCATGCGCCCGGTGAGAATGCACTGCGGGAACCTCGGGAGGCAATTCAGCCGTGCGATCGACCGCTCTTCAACCTTTCAGCGGCCGGTATTGCGAAGACCGAAGGACCGTTTCGGGTCGGCAGGTGCCATTCGCGGCACTCATCGAGATCCAGCAGCAGGTCAAAAACAGATGTAGGCTCAGCGTGCAATCGGGACCGCGTCATAGCACCCGCAGCGCGGTCTCAACCGCGTGCTGCCGCCCGCACCGCCACAAAGCATCGGGGGAACTCGCCATGTCCGACGCATTGAGCTGGAGTAGCAACTGGGCCTGGGCGCTCCCCCTGATCGTGCTCACGCTCATCCTCCAGGTGGTCGGCCTCGCACTCATCAACGTACGCCTGGTGCCCCTGATGACCCGCATCCGGGACCAGCGGACTTTTTTCCCGGTGTTTGTGTCGGTCATGGGCCTCGCGGCGCTGCTCGCCATCTTGTTGCTCGCATTCCAGGCTACGCTGTGGGCGGCTGCCTTCCGTACGCTCGGGGCGCTGCCGGATGGACGCATGGCGCTCCTGTACTCATTGAATGCCATCACCAGCTACGGACATACCGACCTCATGCTCGCACCCCACTGGCGCCTGATGGGAGCGCTCGAAGCTCTCGATGGGATGCTGCTCTTTGGGCTCACCACGGCGTTTCTGTACGGCCACATCCGTCAGGTGTGGCCGGTGGAACTGCAACAACCGGCCGTCTCTGAGAAGGTGCGGCTCTAGGGCTCGACGTGCATAGCGTAGGTCCGGGCGGCGAGGTTCGAGCCGACGCCCGCTCCGGGCTACTGCCATAGCAGCGGGTTGCTGCTGCCGCGGTGGTAGCCCGCTTCGCCCATCAGCACATCAAGCGCAAGGCTGGCGAGATCGTCAGCCACCGGCTCGACGGACACGTCCTTCTCCTGGAAGAGAATCTTGCGGTAGGTGTGACAGCGCTCGCAGGACTCGGCGCGGATGGCCTCCGGGCCGCCCTCGATGGAGTTCTGGGCAATGCCTTCGGTGCTCAGGCAATGACTGCAGGTGGCCCGGAGGAGGTGCCATTCGGTAGCGCACAACGCGCAGTGCAGATAACGGTAGCCTTGGGAGCGCTTGTCGTTGTCCACGCGGACGATGCTCGTTACCGGCAACGTGCCGCAGGCAGGACATACCCCGGGCACTTCGAGCGCCGGCACCACCTCTTCGGTGAGCCGGCTCGCGAGGGCCACCCACCAGGTCTGCAGAGCCGCCATGACGAAGGGCGCCGCAGCCATCTCGATCTCCTCGTGGCGGCCAGCGAGGAGGGCATCTGCCTGGGCTTCGAACCACTCCGGTGGCAGGTTGCGCACCTGGGAGAGCTCCTGCCGGGCGCTGTCGGGAAGGTCGGCAGCGGCGGCGACCTGCTCGCTGAGCTGCGCGGCGAGCACGCGCCATGCAGGCTCACGCGGCCAGGCGCCCGCCTGAATGGGCGGCATGCGATGGGTGCGCGAGCGCTCGAGCTCTTGTGCGCTCGGGAGCTTCGGGTCGAGCGAGGCGAGGGCTGTCGCCTGAGCCTCGGCGACCGCGGCCATCAGATGCAGGTAATCGCCGATCGCCTCGCCGATTGCGCCGGGCGCCGCGAGCTGCCTCAGCCGTCGCGCCCGCGCGCCGAACGGGCCAGATCGCTCGGGCAGTCGAACGCGTGGAATCGACCGGTCGGCGGAAGACTCAATCTCACCCGGCTCGAGGATGCGTGGCATGCGTGACCTCGCGAGACCGAGGCCGATGTCGCTTTCAGGCCCAGCCCGGTGTCACGGTGCCTTGTCGCTCGCCGTGACGGCGGCCTTGCTCAGCGGACCCCGGTCATCGGGTAAACAGTATGAAGGCCTTCTGCAGCGTCATCCACACGCCCCACGCGATCGGAATGCCGACTGCAAGCCACGCTGCGGCAACGAGCCAGCCGGGTGTGGGCGGGCCGGGGCTGGCCGCCGCGACACTCGCCGCGGAGGTGGCCTCGTGAGACTCGGCGTCGAGGTTCGCGATCTGCTCGGGTGTCATGAAGTTCTTCTCTGCGACTGGCCTGATCAGCAGGTTGCAAATGAAACCCAGCACCAGAAATCCGGCGAGCACATACATGGTGGTGCTGTAAACCTGGGCACGCGGTACACCGTGATCGAGCTGGTACTGACGAATGTAACCTACGACCACCGGTCCCAGCACGCCGGCCGTTGACCATGCAGTCAGCAGCCGGCCGTGGATTGCACCGACCATTTTGGTGCCGAACAGATCAGCGAGGTACGCAGGAATGGTGGCAAAACCGCCGCCGTACATCGAGAGAATGATGCCGAAGAACAGAACGAAGAGAGCAAGGCTTCCGCTCGCGGCTGTCCAGGGAATGGAAGAGTAGAGGACGAATCCGAGAACGAAGAACACCATGTAGGTTGTCTTGCGGCCGATCCGGTCCGAGAGCGACGCCCAGAAGATGCGACCTGCGATGTTGAAGAGCGACAGCAGTCCGGTGAAACCCGCGGCGATGGCTGCGATGCTGCCGAGCTGCGCCTGGTTGAGCTGTTCGAATGACGCATTCACTCCGATGAGGCCGCCGCCGAAAACCTCCTGCAGGATCGGAGAAGCCATGCTGAGAATGCCGATGCCGGCGGCAACGTTGAGTGTCAGCACCGCCCACACCAGCCAGAACTGCGGCGTACGCCAGGCAACGTTCAAGTGCACCTGCCCGTGAGTGACCAGCGGCTTTTTGGCCGCGTCCGGGTTCCAGCCCGCGGGCTTCCAGTTCTGTGGCGGCAGGCGATAGCCCATCGCGCCGCTCATCATGAAGACGATGTAGATCGCAGCGAGGACGAGGAAGGTCTGCGCCACACCTACGGAGGAGGGTGTAGCGAAGTGCTTCATCAGCTTGTCGGCGAGCGGGGCGCCGATCATTGCGCCGCCTCCGAAACCCATGATGGCCATGCCGGTCGCCATACCGCGCCGGTCGGGGAACCACTTGATCAGAGTCGACACCGGCGAGATGTAGCCCAGACCGAGACCGAGGCCGCCGATCACACCCGAGCCGAGCCAGATCAGCCATAACTGATGCAGCTTCACCCCCACGGCAGAGATGACCAGCCCGCCACACCAGCAGAGTGCGGAAGCCACGCCGGCCTTACGCGGCCCGACGCGCTCCACCCAGCCGCCCCACACCGCCGAGGCCGTGCCGAGAAAGATGAAAAAGAGAGCGAACATCCACGCCTGCAGCATCGCGATCCTCCAGTCGCAGGTCGTGGTAGTGAGATAGTCGAGGAGAGACGCGTCCTTGGGGCACGCCACGGACTTGGTGATGCCGATAGCCTTCGACAGAGGGATCCAGAAAACCGAGAAGCCGTACGCCATGCCGATGCAGAGGTGAATCGCGAGCGCGCAAGGCGGCACCAGCCATCGGCTGAAGCCCTCTCTGGCAATTGTGCGCTCGCGGTCGAGCAATCCGGCAGTGATCACATTGGCAGCGGACATGCATCGCTCCTTATTCTTTGAGAGGCAACCTTATTCGTTCTTCTGCACGCACCAACCCCGTGCGGGTACCCTGAGGGAGGGTACCGCCGAGGGCAATCGACGCATTGTTTCCTTTTTGCTAGGCTCCGCGCCACTGTGCTTGAAACATAAGCCCCGCCGGCGGACAAGCCTCGCGGGGTTTCTTGGTTTGAGGTCCTGGAACGCCGGGACCGCACGTGTGGCTAGGTGGCAGAGTGGTCATGCAGCGGCCTGCAAAGCCGTCTACGCCGGTTCGATTCCGACCCTAGCCTCAAACCGCGGTCTCGCGTGGTCCGACTCAGCCCTTCCGGAGGGAGACGGACACCATGAGCAAGCCTTTGCTTAACCGACGTCAGTTCAGTGTGCGTTGCGCGGCGCTCGGCTTTTCGTTCCCTGCCGTGAGTAGACTGCTTGCGGCGCAGGCAACTCCACAGGTTCTCGGAAGTAGCGCGGCAGCGGAGCTTGCAGCGCGTACTGTAAGGCTTCCAGACGGCACTACCGTTCCGGCGCTCGGTCAAGGCTGCTGGCACCTAGGTCAGGAAAGACATCCAGCAGCGGTTGAAAAAGACGCGCTACGCACGGGGATCTCTCTCGGCATGACGTTGATCGACACGTCGGGAAACTACGGGAACGGCCGTTCCGAGCAATTGATCAGTAGTGTCCTTGCCGGCCAGCGCGACCACGTATTCCTGGTCTCCAAGGTGGAAGGCGACCAGGTGTCTGGCGACGGCATCCCGCGGGCTTGCGCGGCGAGCCTCGCTCGTCTAGGCACCGACTATCTTGATCTCTATTTGCTGCACTGGCCGGTGCGCAGCAATCAATTCTCAGGTGTTGTGGCTGCATTTGAACAGCTGCGTGCGGCAGGGAAGATTCGCGCGTGGGGCGTATCCAACTTCAACGTTGGCCAGATGGAGGATCTGCTCCGTGTTCCCGACGGCCCTCGCTGCGCGACCAATCAGGTTGCCTACAGTCTCAATAACCGCCGGATTGAGAAAGATGTCTTGCCGTGGTGCAAGCAGCACAACATCCCTGTCATGGCATACTCGCCACTCGGCGGCGACAAGCACCTCGTAGTAGGTGACCACACACTAGTGCAGGTCGGCACTGCCCATGGTTGCTCGGCCGCCGCGATAGCGCTGGCCTGGGTGATTCGCAGCGGGAATGTTATCGCAATTCCCGAATCCGGCTCTCCAGCGCACGTCAAGGAAAATGCCGTGGCGCTCTCGATGGCCCTCACACCGCGAGACCTGCAGACGTTGGATGCTGCGTATCCGAGCGCGTAGCGGGCAATCAGAGGCGGCTGGGCATCGTGCTGCCACTCTTTTCAGAAGGCACGACGTCGCAGCCAATGCACACAGCTAAGACAGAGGAGCGTCAACCAATCGAACAGGCCGCCACCTCCGCCGGATGGTGTCGGTGATGGTGGTGGCGGTTGATAGTCATAGTTGATAGTAACGACCAGGTGCGAGTGCGGACCGATCAGCGCACCATTGGTCGGATTCGATAAGTCGACCGTGAACGACTCCGAGGACTTGGCGACCTGTTCGTTGACGATCGGGATCGTCGCAGTCTTTGAGTCCGGATCACCGTCAGCCCAGGACAAAGTAATCGGCGTGGCTGAAAACTCCGCAGTCGTGGCCGATCCTGCCTTCGGAGTCAGAGTTACCGAGACTGCCCCTGTGGAATAGTAGTTGCGGTTGACCGTAACCTGCGCACTCCCATCGCCCTCGGAGACAGAGATGGCCAGGTCTGCGAATCCAAACTGGCCGGCGGGTTCACCATCGCCTGCAAGCTCGACTATCGCATCCTGCGTTCCAATCTCTGCCCCTCCCTTGGCATCACTGAGCGTCACATTGAAGCGCTCTGCCTCCTCCACCACCCCCTGCACCACATCGGTAATGATGGGCACAGTGATCTGACGATCGCTTCGATCGCCGTCCGCCCATGTCAGGTTGCCGGTAACGGGTGTGTAGTCGGTGCCGGAGATCGCAGCGGTGGCATCGCCGGCCGTGTAGTCCGCGGTCTGGTAGGCAACGCTTACCTCACCCGCCGCGCCCCCCATGCGCCGGACCGTCACGACCGCAGTCTTGTCTTTCTCCTTCACCGCAAAAAGCGACTGCGTAACGCCAATAATCCCCGGGCCTGCGGTGCCGTCGGTACCCAACAGCCGGACTAACAGTGGTTGCGGTCCGTTTGTCGTCGACCACTCTCCGCCGGCGGCCAGTACGCGTCCGTCGGCGAGCACGCTCAGGTCTTCCACCCCCGGGCCCGTTGCCTTGCTCGAGGGCAGGTCGATCCAGCTTAAGCCTGCGCTACCGAACAGCGCGTCGAGTAGTCCAGTCGCGTGTAGGCGAACAATCAGCGCTCCGGGTACGCCAGGGTTCGGAGTTCCAGCGACTAAAATTGAACCAGCCGGATCGACGGCCAGCGCAGTGGCCTCAGCCATGTTCGATTGCACCGCGTCCGCCGAGAAGCTCGGATCCAGAGCACCGCCCGCGAGCAAACGGTCTACAAACCCGTGTCCACCCTCCTGGCCGCCTAGCACCAGGCTGCCGTCGAATTGAGCGGTCATAGCCTGGCAGCCAGTCGAGGCGCCCACGTGATGGGCGGGTATTGCGGCAACTCCTGCCTCCCCGAAAGTCGTGTCCACTACGCCGGCTGCGGTCAGAGCGATCACACCGCAAGAGGAAACGTGAGCCTGCGGCAGGTTGGAAAGAGTGGCGCTGACACGGTACCCGCCATTTGCGGTGCGTAGTACGTGGATGCGCGCGCCGTCGATAGCCGGACCGGAATAGGGCCCACCGTTTCCAAACGATTCGTCGAGGACGCCGCTTGCCAGCAAGCGCAGCACCATCAGCTTCCCATCATTTGATCCAGCGACCACGATAGCTCCGCTTGGATCGAGCACCACGGAATGCGCCACGGTGTTTTGCGCATAATGCAGGACACCACCGTTAGCAAACTTCGGATCGAGCAAACCCCCTGGTATTAGGCGGAACACTGTGAGCACGGACTTATGCGCGCTAACTGATTGGCCCACCGCAACGAGCTTGCCATCGGGTTGCAGTGCGAAGTCCAAGACTTCCGTCTCGCCCAGTTGGGCGGACGCATACTTCAAATCGAGCGAGCCTGCGGGGGACACTTGCCCAAAGAAGCCGTCGGCGGCGGTGGGGCAAAAGTAGTTGTAATAGCCGCAACCAAAATGATGAGGGAAGAGAAGTTCACCGCCTGCGATAAGACTCTCGTCCGCGCTGAGTTCTTGAACATGAAAGGCCGTGCCCTTGAGCGGGAAGCTGGCACGGCCCATATCGCCGAACGTAGGGTCGAGATCACCGGGAGCGCCCCAGGACGGCGGTGAAAGAAGACCCGAGGCAATTGCCGTTGTCGGCACGATTCCCTTAGTGATCTTGGAGATAACCGCCGATTTCTGCCGCTTTGTCATGGTTGTCACTCCCCCAGGATCGCTGCGTCCGGCGCTAACGTGATCCGAAGAGGAGGGCTCTGGGAATCCCGCAGGGATCCTCAATTGATCCTGAAGTTGTCCGCAGCGCGAACTGCTTGATTCGCGCTGGGATTTCCCGGTGTGCGGACCCCAGCTAGCGGTCGCCAGCAGCGAAACGATAGGTGACCGACGCGCCGAACCGTCGTCCGTTGGCAGGGTAGCCGGCGAGGATCGAGTAGGGAGGGCCGGTCACGCTGAATGTCGGGCCGTATCCACCGTTGGTTGCGTAGTGCTGATCGAGGAGGTTGCGTCCCCAGAGTGAGAGCTCGAAGACCTGCCCTGTGATCCCCGCACCCGCGCTCAGGAGATGCCGGGCACCGAGCCAGTTCAGGTTGTCGGAGGCGATGAACTGACGGTCGGTCACGTCGAAGCCCATCCGAGCGTACCACTGTCGATCGGCCGCCCAGCGGCCATGCAAGGTTGCCGTCAGAGAGAGGGCATTGCGCGGAGCGCCCGGCAAACGGTTACCACCCACATCGGGCACGAGGGGATTTGTTGCTGTGCCCGGAACCATATTGCAGATCGTGGGGCTGCAATTGCTGAGCACCCCGAGATCGATCACACCGCCGCGAAACCGGGCGTCCGCGTAGGCGTACGCGAGCCCGAGATCAAGCCATTTGGCGGGCTGCGCCTGGATGGCCACCTCGGCGCCCCTCACGATCGACCCGTCGAGATTGCGTATCACCGGCGAGGGGAAGCGCGGATCGCTCGAGACCCCTGACATCTGCATGTTGGACCAGTCCGTGTAGTAAACGGCAGCGCTTAGCTGCACGCGCCCGGCAGCTAAACGCGATTTCATGCCCGCCTCGTAGGTCCAGTTGTGTTCCGCCTGGAACTGCGCCTCGCTCGGTATCGGCGGGGCCGGATTGTTGAAGCCGCCCGAACGGGCACCTTTGGCCGCGGAGACGTACAGCATCTCGTCGGCCGACTTGTGAAATTCAATCGTCAGGCGCGGCGTCCAAAACTCCCACTGACCGTTCTGCGGCGGCTCGTTGGCCGGCGCGTAGAAGGTGAGCACTGGCTGCCCGTGCCAGCGGTCACGGCTGTAACGCAGCTCCCCCTGCAGCTCGAAACGGCCGAAGGATGTGCCGAGCGAGCCGAATGCCGCAGTGATGCGGTCCATCCCGCGCCCCTCGA
>Ga0306920_100015920_pt1 | contig 10331 bp, 12 predicted proteins | sample flu12Cox44000170_FD_204666 | JGI IMG/M metagenome (GOLD analysis project Ga0306920, IMG submission 204666) | Lab enrichment of tropical soil microbial communities from Luquillo Experimental Forest, Puerto Rico - flux4day.12C.oxic.44.000.170 (v2)... | ecosystem: Environmental > Terrestrial >...
CGACCACATGGTGGCCGACGGTGGCAGCGCATGCGCCGACGTCCGCTGGTACTGCATGGACAAGCGGGGCTGCACCGAACGGTGGACGGCGCGCTCGGCCAGGCCCGGCGACGCCCGGCTGAGCACCGCCGGCGCGCCCGACTCCTGGGCACGCTGAGCTTACCGGCGGCCGGCGCCGGGGTTAACGGGGACGGCCGGCCCGCCGCGGGACCGGGGCTGGCCGCAGGCCGCTGAACATCGCGTGCAACGCGGCGACGCCGTCGCCGGCGGCGCGCACGTCCAGCACAAGCCGGGCGCCATCGGCGTGCACCGCCCAGGCCGCCCAGGGGCAGCACCGGGTTTCCACGTCCACCAGCGCGCGAAGCTCTTCCTCGGTGCCGGGCCCGGGGCGGAAGCTGGCGCGGATGCCCTGCCCGGTCCGCTCGCGCCGGATCATCGCGCTGGCGGCCAGCCGCTCCCAGCGGCGGGCCTGTGCCGCCAGGCCTGTCCAGGTGAGGGAGCAGGCGACCGGTGCAGTGGCCCCGGCGTCTTCGCCGGGGATGGTGCGGTCTTCGCCGGGGATCGTGCGGTCTTCGCCGGGGATCTGCGCTGCGGCCATGGCAGCCCTCCCTGTGTGGACGGTAGCGTCGGATGCCATCGTCGTTGTTAAAGTCGACTTGATGTCAAACCCTGGCCCGGGCCCGGACGACGGCCCGCTGCTGACGATCGGCACGGTGGCCGCGATGACCGGCCGGAGCACGTCCGCGATCCGCTACTACGAGCAGATCGGGCTCTTGCCCGAGCCGGTGCGGGTCGGCGGCCGGCGCAGGTATGACCCGGCCGCGGTGCGCACGCTGGCGGTGATCGAGACCGGGCAGCGGGCGGGTCTGGCGCTCGATGAGATCAAGGTGCTGCTCTCCGCGTCACCCGGGGATCCGGCCGCCGTCGAGCGGCTTCGCGAGGTGGCCAGCCGGAAGCTCCCGGACGTCGTGGCCCTGATCGAGCGCAGCGAACTGGTCCGCGGCTGGCTCGAACTGGCTGCGCGCTGCGAGTGCCCCGACCTCGACGAGTGCCCGCTGTTCGACGACCCGGCCCTGCCCGGCGCCCCGGGTGCGAAGCCGCCCCCGTCCCGCGCCGGGTTATCCGCCGCCTGTCGGTGGGAAGATCGCTACCCGGAGGCGCGATGAGGAGTGGCATGCGTTCCAAGGTCGAATCCCCGGCCGGCCGGGGGCCGGCGTGAACAGCCCGCGCGCGGGCCAGCCCGCCGGGCCCAGCGACCTCGTTGACGTCCCGAAGCTGGTCACCGCCTACTTCGAGGTGCACCCCGACCCGGGTGAGGCCGCCCAGCGGGTGTCGTTCGGTACCTCAGGCCATCGCGGGTCCGCGTTCACCGCCACGTTCAACGAGGACCATATCGCCGCCACCACCCAGGCGATCTGCGACTACCGGGTCGGGCATGCCATCGGCGGCCCGCTGTACCTGGGCGTCGACACGCACGCGTTGTCCGAGCCGGCTCAGGTCACGGCGCTGGAGGTGCTGGCCGCGAACGGCGTCCGGGTGCTGCGCGACGCGCGCGACGGGTACACGCCGACCCCGGCCCTGTCCCGGGCGATCCTGGTGCACAACGCGTTCGGCCAGGGACCACGGGCGGACGGGATCGTGGTCACCCCGTCGCACAACCCGCCGTCCGACGGCGGGTTCAAGTACAACCCGCCGGACGGCGGCCCGGCCGGCACCGACATCACCCGCTGGATCCAGGACCGGGCCAACGCCCTGCTCGCGGCGGGGCTGGCCGGGGTGGGGCGGATCCCGTACGCGCGCGCGATCACGGCCGACACCGTCGGCCGGTTCGACTTCCTGCACCAGTACGTGTCCGCCCTCGACCAGGCGGTCGACCTGGACGCGATCAAGGCGGCCGGGGTCCGGATCGGCGCCGACCCCCTCGGCGGGGCCAGCGTCGCCTACTGGGGCGCGATCGGTGAGCGCTACGGCCTGGACCTCACGGTCGTCAACCCGGCCGTGGACCCGACGTTCCGGTTCATGACCCTCGACTGGGACGGCAAGATCCGGATGGACTGTTCCTCGCCGTCCGCCATGGCCGGGCTGATCGCCCGCCAGCACGATTTCACGATCGCGACCGGCAACGACACCGACGCCGACCGGCACGGCATCGTCACCCCGGACGGCGGACTGCTCAACCCGAACCACTACCTCGCGGTGGCCATCGACTACCTGTACGGGCACCGCACCGGCTGGCCCGCCGCGGCCACCGTGGGCAAGACGCTGGTCAGCTCCTCGATGATCGACCGGGTGACCGAGGGCCTGGGCCGCCGACTGCTGGAGGTGCCGGTCGGGTTCAAATGGTTCGTGCCGGGGCTGCTGGACGGGTCGGTCGCGTTCGGTGGCGAGGAGAGCGCCGGGGCGTCGTTCCTGCAGCGTAACGGGTCGGTGTGGACCACCGACAAGGACGGGATCATCCTCGCCCTGCTCGCCTCGGAGATCACCGCGGTGACCGGGAGGTCGCCGTCGGAGCTGTACCGCGGCCTGACCGCCCGCTACGGGGACCCCGCTTACGCCCGCATCGATACGGCGGCCACCCGGGAGCAGAAGGCGGCGCTGGGCCAGCTGTCCCCGGACCAGGTCACGGCCGACCGGCTCGCGGGGGAGAAGATCACCGCGGTGCTCACCGCCGCGCCCGGCAACGGGGCGCCGATCGGCGGGATCAAGGTGGTCGCCGAGTCCGGCTGGTTCGCCGCCCGCCCGTCCGGCACCGAGGACGTCTACAAGCTGTACGCAGAATCGTTCCGCGGCCCCGGGCAGCTCGCCGCGATCCAGGACGAAGCCCGGACGATCGTGGCCGCTGCTCTTGGCTGACCCGGGACTCGCCGGCTTCCGGCGGGCCGGAGGATCGATGGCCGTCGTAACTCAGCGAAGATGGCTGATGCGGGCCTTCGCAGCGCCATGCGCTCGGTCACACGGAACTCACCCGGTGGTGAGGATGCTGCATATCTCTGACTCGGCGCAGTTCGCCGGGTCGGTGGCCGCGGCACGGCGCTGCAGGTCCTTGAGTGCGTCCCTGGCTCGGGTGAGTTCGGCGATACCCCGTTCCACCTGGGCCAGGTGCTCACCGATCAGGACGCTGACGTGCTGGCACGGGGCCTGCCCGGAGTCGCGGATGGCCAGCACGCCGCGGATGTCGGCCAGGGTGAAGCCGGCCGACTGGGCGTGCCGGATGAAGACCAGCCGGTCAAGCGCACCGGGCGGGTAGTCCCGGTAACCGCCCGCGGTGCGCGGCGGCTGCGGCAGCAGCCCGGCCTGCTCGTAGAACCGGATCGTCTTGGCGGACAGGCCAGCCCGGGTGGCCAGGTCACCGATCAGCATGCCGGCCAGATTACCCTTGACCTTCCAGTCGGCTGGAAGCCTTAGCGTGGTCTTGTTCGGGGCATCGACTCAGACAGGGGGCCAACGGTGGAGCTGACGGTGCTGGCCGTGCCCGGCTGCCCGAACGTCCCACTGCTGGAACGGCGGCTGGCCGAGGCGCTGACCGGCGGGCCGCCGGTGACCGTACGGCGGCGGGTGATCGCCGACGTGGCCGAGGCGGCCCGGTGGCGGATGCACGGGTCGCCGACGCTGCTCGTCAACGGGCATGACCCGTTCGCCGAGGCCGGGACGCTCCCCGCGGTGGCCTGCCGGATGTACCGGACCGAGAACGGCAGCCTGGACGGCTCGCCGAGCGTGGCGGCGCTGCGGCAGGCGCTACGACAGGCACTGGAGCAGGCCGGGGCGGCTTAGCGGCCGCTCCGATGGCGATAGGACGTGGCACCGGTACCACTGGACGTGGCCCCGGTGCCGCCGGATGTGGTCCCGGTGCCGCTGGATGCGGCACCGGGGCCTTCCCCGGGCACTGAGGGAGCTGGCCGCCGCGTAACACCGCAGCGTGCCGGGCGCCGGTTCAGGCGTCGCTCAGTATCCGGTCGGCCAGGAAGTCCTCCCAGGTCCGGTGGCCCACCGCGCGGTCGGGAGCCAGGTTCGCGCCGGCCCGCACCGCACGGGCGGCCTGGCCCGGGAGCCGGACCGGCACCAGCAGCCGCCGCTTGCCGCGCGCCCGCAGGTACTCGCGGAGCAGGCCGGCCATCGTATGTACCTCCGGGCCCGCCATATCCGGCACCAGCCCGGCCGGGGCGCCAAGCGCCAGTTCCGCCAGCCGGGCCGCGACCTCGCCGGTGTCCACCGGCTGGAACCGCACGCCGGCCGGGACCGGGATCACGGGCAGCTTGGCCAGTTGCTCCGCGACCGTGAGCGACAGGTCGTGGAACTGGGTGGCGCGCAGGGTCGTCCACGGGACCCCGGAACCGGTGATGACCCGCTCTGCGGCCTGCTTGAACCCGAAGTAGCCGAACATGGCCCGGTCGGCGCCGCTGACCACGGGGATCCGGTCGGCGCCCACCACCGAGATGTACACCAGGTGCCGCGCCCCGGCCCGCGACGCCGCCTCGGCCAGGTTCCGCGTCGCGTCGTCGTCGCCCTTGCGGCCGCCCGCGCAGTGCATGATGATCCCGGCTCCGTCCACGGCGGCCTCGATGCCCTCGTTCTTGAGCAGATCACCGGTCACGTACTCGATGCCGTCCGCCGCCTCGTGAGCGTTCCGGCTGAGCACCCGCACCGTGCAGCCCGCGTCCCGCAGCCGCGGGACGACCTGGCGCCCGAGCGTGCCCGTGCCGCCGGTGACCAGAATGCGTGGTGTCATTACTCCTCCTGCCGGCGGGCCTTCGCGCAGAAGGCCCGCTTTTCGCTTGCCGGGTACCCGGGTGTCACATCCGCCGGGTGCCGGGTGTCAGTGTGATGACACCCGGCCACGAGGGAATGTGACAGATGCCCGACAACGAATGGCTCGCCGCGGCCTTTGCGGAGCACCGCGACCACCTGCGTGCCGTGGCTTATCGGCTGCTCGGTTCGATGGCCGACGCCGACGACGCGGTGCAGGACACCTGGCTGCGGCTGGCCGGTGCGGATACCAGCGAGGTAGAGAACCTCGGCGGGTGGCTGACGACGGTCGTGGCGCGGGTGTCCCTCAACATGCTCCGGTCCCGGCGGCGCCACCCCGAGGACCCGGTCGGTGCTTCCTGGCCGGCTCCTCTGGAGGCACGGGCCGGCCCGGCGGCCGGGTCGCCCGGGGCCGGCCCGGCCGCCTCGCTCGGCGATCCGGAGGACGAAGCCGTGCTCGCGGACTCGGTCGGCCTGGCCCTGCTGGTCGTGCTCGACACGCTGACCCCGGCCGAGCGGCTGGCGTTCGTGCTGCACGACCTGTTCGCCATGCCGTTCGACGAGGTCGGCGCCGTGCTCGGCCGCTCTACCGACGCGACGCGGCAGCTGGCCAGCCGGGCCCGGCGCCGGGTGCGCGGGGCACCGACCCCCGATCACGCCGCCGGCCTCACCCGGCAACGCGAGGTGGCCACCGCGTTCCTCGCCGCAGCCCGTGGCGGCGACTTCATGGCCCTCGTCGCGCTGCTGGATTCCGGCGTCACGCTGACCGCCGATGCCGCTGCCGCCCCGTCCGGCAAGCCGGCGGCGCTGCATGGGGCGGACGCGGTCGCCCGGGGCGCGGTTCTGGCCGCCGGCCGGGCCGAGGAGTCCCGGCTGGCCCTGGTGGACGGGTCCGTGGGCATCGTGTTCGCGCCCACAGGCCACCTGCGCGTCGTGCTGGCCCTGACGGTCAACGAGGCGCGCCGGATCACCGCGATCGACGTGATCGCCGATCCGGACCGGCTGGAGCGGCTGAACCTTTCCTTGCTGCCGGGCGACCCCGCTCTCCCGGCCGGATGACCGGCTAGCGGTCCCGCGCCTGGGTGGCCGCCGCCGGGGCCTGGGTGGCCGTCCCGCCTGCTGGCCGAGCACCTGCTCGCTTGACCCGGCGGCGGTCAGGTCCCGATGCCCATCCTCGCGGCCTCGCGGGCCGCCGCCGTCCGCGACGAGACGCCGATCTTGGCCAGGACCGCGGACACGTGGTGGTGCACCGTCCGCTCGGAGATGAACAGCCGTTCGGAGATCTCCCGGTCGGGCAGGCCCTCCGAAAGCAGCGCCAGGGCCCGCCGCGAAGGTGCGCAACCCAGACCGCAACATCCCAAGAGCCACGGTCCTGGGCACGCTCGCGGTCGCCGTGGTCTACCTGCTCTCGCTCACCGCCGTGTTCGGCATCGTGCCCACCTCCAAGCTCGCATCGGGGAGTGCCCCTTACTCGGAGGCCGTCAACGCGATGTTCGGCGGCACCTGGGCCGGCAACGTGATGGCCATCGCGGTCATCATCTCCGGCTTCGGAGCGCTCAACGGCTGGATCATGATCAGCGCTGAGATGCCTCTCGCGGCGGCCAAGGACGGCCTTTTCCCGGAACGGTTCAAGCGCATGTCCAAGAACGGGGTGCCCGCGTTCGGCGTCGTCGTCTCGGCCGTGCTGTCGTCGGCCGCGGTTATCGTCAACTACCTGGGCTCGAACGGCGCGACCGTGTTTACCACCCTGATCTTGATGACCGGCATCACCGCCGCTATCCCGTACGGCTTCTCCGCGCTCGCGCAGCTGAAATGGCGCTGGGCGGATCACCGGGAGTTGCAGACACCGCGTTTTGCCCGGGACATGATCGTCGCCGTGCTGGCGCTGGTCTTCTCGATCTTGTTCATCGTCTATTCGCGTAACACCGGCCACCCCTTCTGGGAGTACTGGGCGCCGTACTTCCTGGCCGCCGGCGCGCTGCTGCTGGGCATCCCCGTCTACCTGACGGGGCGCCGCCACATGACCCAGCCAGCGCCCGTTCCGCCCTACCGGTAACCCCGGCAGGCCGCAACCCCGTTCAGCTGCCAGTTCCAGACCGGCACCAGGCCCGGCTCGGAGCCTAGGACGGCGACCAGCAGCCGAAGCTGGTCCTTCGGCAGCGGCAGCTCGTTAAGCTGCGGCGCGGCGAAGGCGCGCTTGGGCAGTTCACCGCACGGCTGGGGCCGCGCCTTCGAGAACGCCTTCAGCAGGTCGGTAGCAGTGCGAATGCCGGCCCGCCGCAGCTTCAGCCGAGCCTGCGCCCCTGACTTGGTCCTCGGCTTGACCTGCTCCAGGTGGATCAGCAGGAACGCCTGGTCCACCCAGTCCACGAGGCGCCCGGGCGGGACCCGGGTATGCAGCATCACGTCCACCAGGTTCATGGTGGTGAGGTTCTGCATGTCCTCGACGCCCACTTCGGTAAGCCGTGCCTCGTACCACAGGTTGAGGCCGTCGAGCTGGTCGAGGGGGTATTCCGAGGTAATGGCCGGGACAACCCGGCCCAGCGCCTTCGACGTCACCCGTTGCAGGGCCTGCAGGCCGACCAAGGGAAAGAATCCGATCACGAAGGCGACCGCTAGTTCGGCGCGGTCGGTGACCGCCGCGGTCGCGCCCATCACCTGATGCAGGACGGTAACGATCAGCAAGACAAGCGTGATCCGGAACACCGCGGTGGCATAGGCGCTCGGGCGCAGGTCGCTTTGGAAGAACCGGCGGATAAGCATGCTGGTCACGAACGCATAGGCACCGATGAACCCGTACTTGAGCACGTCCCACGGGCCGGAGGGATCGGTGATGAAGCGGGTGTCCCAGAGCACCGCCGACCAGCCGACGGCGAACACCACCGTCGCGAGGAACACCGGGAACAGGGACTCGCTGCGGACCCGGTAGTCCGCGTCCAGGTCACGGTCATGCCTGCCCCGCCTGGCGGCTGGGCGTCCCACGGTGGCGTCGGTGATCTGGCGTCCGTAGTAGGCCTCGAACTTCTGCCGGTAGATGTTGTCCTCGGGCGGGCGGTAGAAGTTGTCCTCCGGCCGGCCGTCGGCCTGCTCCCTCAGGGCCCACCGCTGGTGAAACGCCGAGGCCACCGGCGGCTCCGGCAAGTTCCACGGCATATCCCAGCTCAGCCGGTGCAGGTTGAGGACGTATTCGTTCCACAGCGCCTTGGCCCGCAGGTCAAGGAACCGCACGTAGAGCCAGCCGGGCAAGAACGCCAGGTACCACAGCGCGAACAGCTTGAGCGCACCGGCACCCCAGGTCTGCGGTGCGGGCCAGCCCTTCCCGGCGAGGAACCCGGCGGTGACGACGGTGGTCGCCGCGGCCGCGAGGATCAGGATGTTCATCCACGCCGCGACCGTGCTGCGGAGCAGCAACATCCGCGAGTTGCTGTCACCGTTCAGCCAGCTGACGACCCGCTTCCGCAGCCCCCTCGGCTTCTCGTTGCGGCCTTCGTCCCCGGGCAGGGACCGCGGCCTGACACGCTCCTGCGTCGTAGTGCTCATCGGCGCGTCCCCCCGACTCCTCCGTCGCCGGAGCGGGCGGGCCCCGTTTCCGGCACTGCTACTAGGAGGAAGCAGGCGAGCACGCTGATACGTCACGCGGCACGCCAGCCCAGCGGGCTGAGGGCTCGCTACTGCTCGTATTTGAACGAAAGCTGCAGCTTCGTGCGATAAGTGATCGCCCCGCCCTCGTCCAGGTGAATGTCCTGCTTAACGACTTCGCCCACCCGCAGGTCGCGGATCGTCCCGGCTGCGGTCCTGATCGCCTCCGCCGCCGCGTCTTCCCATGATGTGCTGCTCGTCCCGATGACCTCGGTCACTCTGTACACGCTCATGACACTCTCCTTCGGTGGCTGCCAGCCTGGGCGCTGCCAGGAACGGGTCGACGTCCGGCCTGGGGCTGCCGCGGCTAGGAGGGCTCTTTTTACCGCCAGGCCAGCCTGGCACTTCGCTCAGGCGCCGTCCAGACTGGCGCGCCCGCCGGGCTTGATGCCAGCGGCCGGGTAACTCGCGGGGCACGGCTGACCGTGGTGGTCTCACCGGTCGGCGGGGGCGGGCAGGTACACCAGCCGGTGGTCGGGGGTGAACAGCCGCCGGATCAGGCCCAGCGCGATCACTGTGGTGGTGGTGGCGGTGGCGGCAAGGACCAGGAACATCACGACGGCCTGGACCAGGACGGCCTGCAGGGGAGCGGCACCGGCCAGGATGAGCCCGGTCATGGCGCCCGGGAGGAACACCAGGCCGGTGGCTTTGGTGGTTTCGATCTGCGGGGTGAGCGCCGCGCGCAGGGACGCGCGCACGTAGGGGGTGGCGGCCAGGCGGGCGGGCTGGCCCAGCGCCAGGCGGGCTTCGACCTCGTCGCGTTTGTCGCGCAGTTCGTCGGTGAGCCGACGTCCGGCCAGGACGGTGGCGGTCATCGAGTTTCCCACCATCATCCCGGCGATAGGCACCAAGGTCCGGCCGGTGAGCGGGAAGACATGCAGGCCGAACAACACGCCCAAGGTGACCACGGCGGCGGCCGTGAAGGAGGCCAGCGCCAGGGTGAGCAGGTGCGGCACTTCCGGGGCGCGGCGGCGGGCGACCGTGGCCGCATAACCGAGCATCGCCGCGACCCAGAGCCAGGACCACCAGATTGACTGCCCGGGGCTGATGACCAGGGTGAGCGCCGCTCCGACCAGCAGCAACTGCACCAGCGCGCGGATCGCCGCAATCAGGATCTGGCGCTGTAGTCCCAAGCGCTGCCACCAGGAGATCCCGGCCGCGGCCGCGACCAGCAGCAGGGATACGGCCAGGCCCGCCCAGCTGACGGTGTCGTTCATGGTCGTGCCTCTCCCGCGGCGGGGGTCAGGCGCCCGTCGCGCAACTGGTAGATCCGGTCGGCCACCCGGCCCGCTTGCGCGCCGTCGTGGGTGACCCAGATGATCGTGATGCCCTGGGCGGCCAGCTCGCGGGCGGTGGTCTCGAAGACTTGTTTGGGCTGTGCATCCAGCGCGGAGGTGGGCTCGTCCAGCAGCAGGGTTTCCGGCTGGGTGACCAGGGTGCGGGCCAGGCACATGCGCTGCAGCTCGCCGCCGGACAAGGTGCGCGCTTCCTGGGCGAGCAGGACGGGGTCCAGGGCCACTCGTTTCAAGGCGGCGCTCATCTCCTTGGGGCCGGCCTCCGGGTGGGCCACCGCGAGGTTGCCGGCGACCGTGCCCGGGAACGGGGTGGGCCGCTGGAACACCATGCCGACCCGCCGCCGCAATGCCAGCGGGTCCAGCTTGTCCAGCGGCCGGCCGCGGTAGCGGACCGTGCCCGCATCGGGGACCTCCAGCCGGTTACACAACCGCAGCAAGGTGGTCTTGCCAGCACCGGAGGGCCCCGATATCACCGTGATGCCCGCGGCTGGGATCTGAGCGGTGACCTCGTCCAGGACCCGGCGGTCACCCCGCCGAACGGCCACCCGGTCGAACTCGAACGCCACCAGCTGCGGCTCATCCATGGCTGCTCCTAGCCCGATCGCGATTGCCGCCGTGATCGCTGCTGCCCGGTCTTCACCGTGGCCGCGATCA
>Ga0306920_100015921_pt1 | contig 10331 bp, 8 predicted proteins | sample flu12Cox44000170_FD_204666 | JGI IMG/M metagenome (GOLD analysis project Ga0306920, IMG submission 204666) | Lab enrichment of tropical soil microbial communities from Luquillo Experimental Forest, Puerto Rico - flux4day.12C.oxic.44.000.170 (v2)... | ecosystem: Environmental > Terrestrial >...
ACGATCTGACTCACGGCGGCGCAGATTTGACGCTCGACACCTCGGGCCAGCCGGATGGGCGCGTCGCTGCAGTACGCAGCGCCAAGGTCTGGGGTACGGTCTGCTTCGTTGGCGAAGGCAAGAATGTGACGATCGATGTCAGCCCCGACATGCTGCGCAAGCAGCTGACGATCATCGGCTCATGGACATTCTCATGGCAAGGCCAGGCCGAATGCGCGCGCTTTGTCCTCGAACGCAACGTCGACGTCGAGCGGATCTTTACGCACCGCTGGAAGCTCAATCAGGCAGAAGAAGCATACCGCGTGTTCGACACCCAGTCGACCGGCAAGGGCGTGTTCCTGATCTAGAAGCACTTTCGAAATGCTCCGTCTGCGACCAACCGCTCAAGTTGCTAACTTCTGCCGACCCTGTTCGCGAAGGTCGACCGTTTCTGAGCTCCAGCAGGTACTTGCTTTGTGCCGCCGGCGTCAAACGCCCATCGAAAGCGGATCAAGCGAGCGTATGTCCACTCATGGCGCCGCCCGGCGCTTCATATCTCTCAGGATCTCGCGAGCGGCGTTATGGCCGGGGATACCCGATACGCCGCCGCCTGGGTGGCAAGAAGAGCCGCATTGATAGAGCCCCGCGATCGGCGTCCGGTAATCGGCGTAATGTGGCACCGGGCGCTGGAAGAAGAGCTGGTCCGGCGAGAGTTCGCCATGAAAAATGTGGCCTTGCGGCAGATCGAGGATCTCTTCGAGGTCGGGCGGCAGGAGCACTTGCATTTCTATAATGTCGCTGGAAAAGGCGGGTGCAAATTCGTCGATCACGCCGAGCACGTTCTTGACGAAATTCTCGCGCTCGTTCTCCCAAACCCCATTCTTCAATTTGTAGGGCGCGTGTCCGCCGAAGGCATTGATGACGTGCTTGCCCTGCGGCGCCAACGTGTCGTCGACAATGGTCGGCACCACGGGGGTCACAAACGGTTTGCTCGAGTACCAACCGTACTTAGCGTCGTCATACGCGTGCTCGAGATAGTCGATATCGGGCGCGATATGGACGTAGGTCGGGTAGTCGAACCCTGTCTTCGCTTTGTCGAAGGCTCGGTAGCGAGGCGGCCGCTCTGCGGCAATGTTCATCTTGAATGCCGTCGAGAAAGTGCGGAACCGCGCGATGTCGGTGAGCAACTCGGCGGGCAGATGGCGTTTGTTGATGAGCTTCTCGAATAGCGTTTTGCAATTGGCGTTGGAGACGATGGTTTTAGCTGAGAATTCACGGCCGTCGGCGGTGCGCACCCCCGTGGCACGGCCATTGCTGATGATTACCTCCCCGACAGGTGCATTGGTCAAGATCTCAAGGCCAAATCGACGACCCGAGGCTGCGATCGCCTGAGTAATGCCCCCCATGCCGCCTCTGATGAAGCCCCACCCGCCGGCGCCAGCATGCTCGCCCATAATGTGATGCATGATGACATAGGCCGAGCCCGGCGATTTCGGACCGGCAAAGGTGCCGATCGAGGCGTAATAGGCGAGCACTGCCTTGATGACGTCACTCTCGAACCAAGAGGAGAGATAGTCGTAGGCGCTCTGCGTCATCAGATCGACAATACGATAGAACTTGCCGCCGATGCGGCGGTGGCGCCAGAGCAGCGCCGCGGTCTCCTTGAAGCTGCGCCAATCGCGTCGCGTCAGATCGATCGGCGTTTCAAGCAAAAATCTCCGAACAATGTTAGTCGACTCTTCGAGATACGCGTTGAATTGCGGGTATATTTCAGCATCGTGACGCGAGAAGCGCGCGAACTCCCTTTGCGTCTTGTTCGGATCGTCACTGTAGATGAGGTAATCGTCGCCATAGAGAGGGCAGAAGAGATCGTTCGCCGGCAATACTTCAAGCCCGAACTTCGGCAGCTCCAGCTCGGCAATGACGCGCGGATGAAGCAGGCTCATCACATAGGAGAAACGTGAGGTTCTGAACCCGGGAGCAAACTCTTCCGTCACCGCAGCGCCACCGAAAATCGAGCGACGCTCAAGCACCAGAACCTTGAGGCCGGACTTGGCGAGATATGTTCCGCACACAAGACCGTTGTGTCCGCCGCCAATAATCAGCGCATCGTAGTTTGTATTCATGACGATGCGCCCCCCTGTGAACCGAGCGTCACGCCAAGCAAGTGCAGCACACCGATGAAACTAGTACATTCGCGCTGCACACCGCGCAAGTCACGGTCGATCTGGCCCGCTTTAGCGGGGCGACAAGCGTTACGCGTGGTCGCGTGTCCCTGGGCGGAACGATCGGACTTTGATAGTGGTCAAGAGTCCGCAAGCGCCTGCTGCACCCACTGGTGAAACTGGTGCACGGCATATTCTTGGGGCATCAGGATGCCGGCCTCGTGCGTTCGCGAGCGCAGTCCGCGTTGGTTCAATTCGCAAGCCGATGCGTCCTGATCCATAACGAGCTTCGCGAATTCGACGACATTCCCCATGTCGAAGTTCTTGTCGGCAAGAGTTTCCGCCGGGAAAAGCCACTGCGCGCGCAGTTCGGTGGTCTCGGGGCCAAGGGGCACCAGACGCACGACACGCACGTAATTCACATGCCCCACCATGAAGACCGAGGGCTGGCCGGTGACGAATACCTGACCGAAGCGGCGTTCCGTCTCGGTTAGTGCGGGGAAGATTGCACCCTCTGCCTTGCCATTGCGCGACCAGGTATCCGCATCCCGACGGAGTCCGCCCTTGTATTTCGGGTCGTCGCTGTCCGAGTGTCCCTGCCACTGAGGGTCATCGCGTTCCGCCACGAAGCCGCGCTTGTAGATGGGCACCAGATCGCTGAGCTCAGGGTGGACGCCTGGGCAGTGCAGACATTCCTTGAAATTCTCCCAGAAGACCTTCCAGTTGCAGGCGAGGATGCGCTCGTAGGTATGCCCCACCTGAAGTGTTTCGAGCGGCCAGTTGTCGAACCGCGAGGCTACGGAGCCGAAGAGCTGGGCGACCGGGGGGACATCCTTGCCGAGATGGATGAACACGAATCCCCGCCATTCCGCGACGGCGACGTTATAGAGAGGGTAGTTCTCTCTCGCGAAGCCTGATCCTTCGCCTACGAAGGGAGTGACGGCCAGTCTTCCGGACAGGTCGTATGCCCAGCCATGATAGGGACAGACGATGAATTTCGAGCGGAAGCGACCGGCCGCTTCGGTGCATAGCGTCGAACCGCGGTGGCGGCAGGTGTTGTAGAACGCCCGTAACTGTCCCCCCTCGTCTCGCACCAGGAGTATTTGCTGGGTTGCGATCCGGAAGGTGTAAAAGGCGCGAGGTTCCGCAAGTGCGTCTGCACGGCAGACATAGACCCAGTTGCGATACCAAATCGCGTCAAGCTCGCGTTGGTAGTGTTCTGGATCGAAGTAATAGCCACTCGGCAAACTCGGTTTGACGTTCGTCAGCCCGTTATGAACGGGCTGGCTCACTATTTCTGCGCTCATCTTCGTCTCTCGGATCCAGTGGACCGTCCTATTCCGTGTCGCGAAGCGCATCTCTGGTGCGGTTGCCCACGTCGCGACTTGCGCGCATTATGAGTTCCCGGTGACGCTGCCGTCCAGTCATCCGGCACCGGGAGAGTGATGCGGGTCCAACGCCTCGAAGCACCGATGATGGTGACCCCGGCCGTGGTGTTCCTCGCGGTGTTCTTCGTCGTGCCGCTCGCACGGCTATTCTCCCTCGCGTTCACCGGAGACACCGCCACATCGCAGCCCTTTGCGGAGCTGATTGGCAGCGAGGTCTACCGCCGCGTGCTCTTTCGGACCCTCTGGGTATGTTCGGTCGTAGCGGGCGTCACGCTGGTCCTCGCCTTTCCGCTCGCGGCGTTGCTGTGCCGTCTTAGTGGCGCACGCTTTCTCCTCGCGCTCTACGGCGTGCTGTTGCCACTCTGGATTTCGGTGCTGGTCCGTACCTTCTCCTGGATGCTACTGCTCGAACGTAATGGTCCGATAAACCGCGGATTTCGCGAGCTGGGGCTCATTGATCGGCCACTGTCGCTGCTGTTCAACGACACCGGCGTCGTGATCGGCATGGTTCACGTGCTGCTCCCCTATGCCGTCCTGCCGCTCTACGCTGCGATGAGCCGGATTGACCCCCGCCTGCTTCTTGCCAGTGACGGGTTGGGGGCAACGCCGTTTGCGACATTTGCGCGGATCTACCTGCCCCTCAGCATGCCAGGGATTGTTGCCGCAGCCGGTTTGGTATTCCTGGTGTCGCTCGGCTTTTTTGTAACGCCTGCACTGCTTGGCGGCGCCAACGCGATGACCGTCTCGATGCTGATAGCGAGCTTCGTCAGTGACCGCTTGGCATGGGCGCTCGCCGCTGCGGCGTCACTCGTGCTGCTCGCGGTCGTGCTTGGGCTGCTTTGGCTCGTCTCGCGCTTCATCCCGCTTAGGCACGGGATAGTCCTGCGGTGAGACCTGTAGTGCCGAGCGCCGCGCCACTGACGGCTCGCTTTGTGGTCAACGCGCTCGCGGCCCTCGTGCTCGGGTTTCTGGTCTTGCCGATGTTGGCGGTGATACCCGCCGCCTTCAATCAGTCGAGTTTCATCACCTTGCCGCCGACCCGCCTCTCCTGGCGTTGGTATGAAGCTTTCTTCGCCGATAGCGAGTGGATGACGTCACTCGCCAACAGCATCAAAGTGGGCTCTCTCGCGACAGCAATTTCGCTCGTCCTCGGCACGTCGGCGGCGCTGGGATTGCAACGTCTGGGCGGTCGCGCACGTTTGATGCTCACCGGTCTCATCCTGGCGCCCATGGTCGTACCGGTGATCGTGACCGCAATCGCACTCTACCGCTCGATTATCGACATCAAAATGACTGGCTCACTCGCTGCAATGGCGGTTGGGCATGCGCTGCTAGCGCTGCCGCTAGTCGTCATCAATGTCGGCGTTCCCTTGCGCGCCCTCGATCCCAACTGGCATCTCGCTGCGGCGGGGCTCGGCGCCGGTCCGTGGACGATCTTTCGGACGATCACCTTGCCCAACATCATACCGGGAATTGCGGCCGGAGCGGTCTTCGCAGCGATGACCTCATTCGACGAGGTGGTGATTTCGGTCTTTCTCGCCGGCTACCAAACAAAAACGCTGCCAGTGAAGATGTGGGAGACGATCCGGATCGAGTTCACCCCGGTGGTCGCTGTGGCGGCGACACTGCTGCTGCTGCTAGCGGTCGTTCTCTTCTTGGTCGTGCATCTGTTCACTCCGCGCGTTGCGGGGGCGTCCCGGTGAGTGGCCAAGGCCGTGGTCTTCGCCTCGCCGGTGTCGCCAAGAGCTATGGGAGCGTCACCGCTCTTCGGCAGACCGATCTTACCGTCGAGGCGGGCGAATTCCTGACCCTTCTCGGTCCCTCGGGCTCGGGCAAGACGACGCTATTGAACCTTGTCGCCGGCTATGTCTCGCCCGACGAGGGTCAGATCTTCGTCGACGAGCGCGACGTGACGAGCGTGCCGGCGCGAGGACGCAATATCGGGATGGTCTTTCAGAATTACGCGCTATTTCCGCACTTCGATGTTGCCGGGAACATAGCCTACGGCCTGAAAGTGCGAGGCGTCAGCAAAGCTGAAATCGCGGAGCGCGTGTCGGCCGTGCTCGCCCTCGTTCAGCTCGACGGCTACGGAGGGCGGGCGATCCAGCAGCTTTCCGGAGGCCAGCAGCAGCGCGTGGCACTCGCTCGCGCGCTCGTGATCGAGCCTGACATCCTCCTCATGGACGAACCGCTCGGTGCACTCGACCGTCAGCTTCGGAAGATCGTGCAACTCGAGCTCCGGCGCCTCCATGAGGCTCATCGTCGGACGACGATTTATGTCACCCATGACCAAGAAGAAGCGCTCATTCTTTCCGACCGCGTTGCCGTGATGCACGACGCGCGCATCATCCAGATCGGCACCGCGGCCGAGCTCTATGCCGACCCCGTCGACGCATTCGTTGCCGGTTTCATCGGTGAATCGAACCTTCTGCCGGCGCGTGTCATCGCCCTGTCCGGCGGGATCGCTGCCGTCGAGGTTCCGGGACTCCGCCGCGAGCTCTGCGCCAGGGCAGCGCCCGGGGTTGCGGTCGGGCGCTCGGCGCGATTGCTGATCCGCCCCGAGCACCTCCAAACCGATGCCGCGCAAGGCATAACTGGAGTCGTCGACCAGGTCGTCTATCTCGGAGAACTCGTGGCCGCGAGAGTGGCGCTCGAGACTGGAGGCGCGTTATGGATTCGGCGCGTCGGCGATAAGGTTTTAGTGCACGGGGCCAAAATAGAGGTCGGCTGGGCGATCGAACATCTACGGGTCGTCGCGGAAGCTAGCGGAGGAGAATGATCATGTTGAGACGTGATTTTCTAATAGGCGGCGTCGGAACCAGCCTCGTGGTCATCGCCGGGCTGTCGCGCTTAGCCCGCGCTCAGCAACGTCCTTTTACTTTTTGTTCATGGGGCGGTGCGCTGTCCGACGCGGAAAAAAACGCCTTCACCGCGCCGTTCGCATCGGCAAAGGGCATCCAGATCGTGAACACCTCGCCAATGGAGCCCGCCAAAATCAAGGCCATGGTCGAGGCGAAGAACGTCGAGTGGGACCTCTGCACGGTCGGAGGACGCACCGTCTGGCAGGGCGCCGCGGAGCGCTTTCTCGAGCCTATCGATTATGCTGCCATCCCGAATGCGGCCAAACTCGAGCAGGGTTGGCGTGCGCCTTACGGAATAGCGACTTCGACTGGCGCCACCATTATTGCCTGGTCGACCAAGGCGTTTCCTTCCGACGCCGGGCCGCAATCCTGGGCCGATTTCTGGGATGTGAAACGCTTCCCGGGCGCGCGCGGCCTCTACAAATTCTTCCTCTATAATTATGAGGCCGCGACACTCGCCGCAGGGCTTCGCCGAGACGAAATCTTCCCGGCGACCCCAGAGACGATCGATGCCGCCTTCGGCAAGCTTACTGAGCTGAAGAAGAGTGTCACTGTCTGGTGGGGCGCCGGCGCACAGCCCCCGCAACTGCTATCGACCGGAGAACTCGCACTTTCATCAGCCTGGAGCGGACGCATCTTCGCGGCACAGGCTGAGCAGGCGCCGGTCGCCTACACCTATAGGGACGGCATTGCCTGGGCCAACTGGTGGGTCATTCCGAAAGGTTCGCCTTTCGTGAGCGTGGCGCACGAGCTTATGGATTATGCGGTCAGCGAAAAGCCGCAGGAGGCGCTGCTCCCCCTACAAGTGTACGGGCCAGTGCTGGGTAGCGCAGCTGGCAAGGCGGATGCGACGCAACGTAATTTCCTCGTCATGTCGAGCGACAACATCAAGAATATGGTCATCCTCGACGAGCAGGAGTCGTTCAAATACATGAAGGCAACAGAGGAGCGGTGGAACAAATTTCTGTTGAGTTAGTCCTCCTGGAATGCGGACCGCGCTAGCGAGGTGGCGAGCGCGTGACCAAGCTCGCGATCGTGCCGAGGCCGTACCGAAGCAACACCCGCCATTCAGTGTGCTCGAGCCCAACATCGGTCGGGTTCGAGGCCACGCGCAGGATCGAACTTCAGCTTTCGTATTCGCGAACTTATCTTCACTCCGCCAGGGTTACCAGCTCCGTTGAAGCTAGGGCAACGAACCGAGGCGACACAGTGGACGTCCGCTGCTGGCACGATTCGGTCAAAGAGAGCGGGCAGAGCTGAGTCCGGTCTGCCCAGGTAGGTCAGACATCAACCTGCTCAGCGATGGCCAAAGCGTCGTCGACTTCAATACTGAGATAGCGCACGGTACTTTCGATTTTGGTGTAACCCAGCAGCAATTGAACGGCGCGCAGGGTTCCCGCACGTCCATAGATAAGAGTCGCCTCAGTTCGACGAAGCGAATGCGTGCCGAAAAAACTTGCGTCTGGCCGCTGCGCATTTCTTTTTGCGAATGGTCCCGGCACGCAAGTTCCTGCGAGTGAGACAAGATATAAGCGAGGCTCGCGTCATGAATATGTTCGATCCAGCGCTCTATACCGATGTTGCGCGGTCATTGCTTGAAGCCCGTACATTGCCGCGCTGGTGCTACGTGTCAGAGGAGTTATACGAGCGGGAAATTGAACGAATTTTCATGCGCACATGGAACTCTGTCGACAGCGTAGAAACTATTCCAAATCCGAGCGATTACATTGCTGTCGAGAGGTGTCCCACGCTCGATACAAGGTGCGACGACAACCGAATGAGCCGGCGGCGGTGATGTCGGTCATGATCGTCTCCAATGTCATGGCGCTTGATATGGAGCCAAGGGGCAAGCCTTCTCCCGGCCGTTCCTCTATTTTCCGAGACGCCGCATCTTACCGGCACCGCTACGGGATTTCGTCAAGGAACAGCCGCAACAGGCTCCCAACCCCCGAGATACCGCCGCGGCACGCTCGGCCGCACCTGCATCGCGAGGTCGGCGATGCGGGCGTGGTTGTGGAAGGCGACGACCTCCTCGGGCGAGATTTGGGCGCCCTGCTGCGCGCCGATGAGCACGACCTCGTCGCCGAGCGCGGCGTCGGGGTGCTGGCTCAAATCGAGCCGCACATGCTCGAGCGAGGGCCAGCCGATGATGGGCGCGCGCCGGCCGCGGATGAGCGCGGCGCCGGCATGGAGCTGCGCCGCGCCGTCGGCGGCGCCCAAGGGGATGACGCCCATGCGCATGCCGGGGCGGACGTGGAACGGCGCCTCGTCGGGGAACTCCCGGCGCTCGAGCGTCCGGATGTGGATGAGGCGGCTCGAGAGCTTCGCAAAGGCTTGGCGCTCGGTCGGCCAGGGGACGTCGCCCGACTGGCGGAACGGGCCGAAGAGCATCTGCCCGGGATCGACGGCGTTGAAGCTCGGTCGTCCCATGATAGCGAGGATCTTCGAGCTTGCGACCATGCGGATGGGAACGCAGATGCTGCGTGCGTCGAGGGCGCGCAACATCGCTTCGAAGCGGCCGAGCTGCCAGTCGAGATAGGTGGAGGACGGCGGCGAGGGCACGTTCGGGTGCGAGTTGACGATGTGGACCTCGAGGTTCGGCATCGCCGCGATGGCGGCGATCGCCTCGGCCGCCTCTTCGGCAGGGAAGCCCAAGCGCTCCTGCCCGGTATCGACCTTGACCGCGACACGCAGCCGCCGCGTCGCGTGGCGCGAGAGAATCGCCGCGGAGTCAAGATCGACGATGCTGAGGATGAGGTCGTATTCCTTGGCTGCTGCGACGGCCTCGGGCGAGGCGACGGCGCCGGGATAGACCAGGATCGGCGCGGTGATGCCGGACCGGCGGAGCTGGATCGCGTTCGCCCGGTCGACCAGCGAGATCGCATCGATCCCGGACGCTAGAACAGTGCGGGCGACCGGCTCGAGGCCGAAGCCATAGGCATTGCATTTGAGCGCGGCGAAGATCGTGGTGCCCTTGCCGACAAGCGCGCGGATGTTGCGCGCGAAGCCGGCGATTGCGCCGAGATCGATCTCGAAGCAATTGGGCCGCGCGTGCTCCTCGAAGGCGATGGGCGATGCCCAATTCGTCATCGCGCAACTATCCGCCAGGCCGGCGCCGATGGCAAATCTGCATGCTTCGGCGCGATCTTGGCGACGGGCGAATCAATTTGGCGGGGTTGGCCGCGCGGCCTATTGTCTAGCAAGATCGGCTCCCTTCGGGTGGGGATCGCTCGTTGCGGAGGTGCGGCAGGGGATGCCGCATGCGGCGAGCGCCCGGCGAAAACTCGGGGAGGGATGCCATGACGACGGCTTTCAGCAGACGCTGTCTTCTTGCCGCGGCGGCGCTCGTCGCCGTCGGGCTTGCCGCTGCGCCGGCGCCGCTACGCGCCGAGGACGTGACGCTCAGCGTCTGGAGCCATGAGGCCGACGAGGACGCCAAGGTCGCGCTGCGCGAGCAGGCGGCGCGCGATCTCGAGAAGGCGCATCCCGGCGCAAAGGTCAAGATCACCTGGTACGAGAAGAACCCGCTCCTGGCGGCGCTCAGGACCGCGCTGCCGGCGGGGCAAGGGCCCGACGTCTTCTATGTCGAGCCGGATTGGACCGAGTACGTCACTGCCGGGTATCTGGCGCCGCTCGACGACCTCGTCGACTGGAAGACGATCCAACCCTGGGCCCGCCAGGTTTGGATCCATGACGGCAAGACCTATGGTCTGCCGCAGGAGGCCTACACCAACGAACTCTACTACAACAAGGACTGGCTGAAGAAATTGGGCGTCGAGCTGCCGGCCAACGGGCAGTTGACACAAGGTCAGTTCCTCGACCTCGTCAAGAAGGTCAAGGCGGCCGGCATGACGCCGATCGCACAAGGCGTCGGCGACCGGCCCTATCCCGGCGCCTACATCGTCGGCGAGGCGCTGTTGCGCAAGCTCGGCAAGGAC